>Ga0181352_1000051_pt1 | contig 45054 bp, 68 predicted proteins | sample Fa13VDMLBSN_FD_130103 | JGI IMG/M metagenome (GOLD analysis project Ga0181352, IMG submission 130103) | Freshwater viral communities from Lake Michigan, USA - Fa13.VD.MLB.S.N | ecosystem: Environmental > Aquatic > Freshwater > Lake | place: USA: Michigan | collected 2013-09-23 | reverse complement strand
TGCTCCAGCATGAACTCAGAATACACCTGAGCCTTAATGATCGGGCTCTGGTTACCGGTGACGTTAGCCATTGATTAAACTCCTGAAAGCTCTTTGAGGCGGTTGAGGTATGCAGACACCTGGTCCTTGGACGACTTCGCTTCCCAGAATCCACTGGACTTGCGACCTTCGCCGGTGACCGGTAGGGCTGCTTGGTTGAATCCACCCGATGGCGCCGCTGCAACTGGCGTCTTGGGTGCGGTTGAAAGCTCAGGGAACAGACGCTTGAAGGCGGCTGGGCTGGACTTGGCGAGGCTGACCAGTGCATCCACTGACATCCCCACTTCTGCCGCAACCTGCTTGGCCTTCGCGTCGGCGTTGGCGCCGTACGCTGCCGTCATCGCTTCCTGCGCAGCTTTCCAGTTGGCGTCCTGGGTCTGCTTCACTTCTCGCGCCGTGATGACCTGTTCCACCTGGCTGGCCACGTCGAAGACGGGCGCATCAGGGGCTGCCGGGGCAGTCGGTGCGGGAGTCGGTGTCTGCAACAGCTCCTTGGCTGCGACGGTGGTGCGCAACGCGGCGGTCGCCTCGGTGAGCAAGCGTCGATCCTCGGCGCGCTCGGCCTTGAGCTGTTCGATGAACTGGTCAGCGTTGGCGAGCTTGTTGAGAACGTCTTCCTGGGTGAACTTCCGGCCGTTATACTCAATCACCACGCCTGGTTGGGCGGGAGTCTGCGTAGCGTTCGGGGTTCCGGCCGCTGGCGTGCTGGTCGGCGTACCTGCGGGTGCATCTGTGTTGAAGCTGGTCATAATTTCCTCGGTCAAGGATGGGAGAGGCACCGGTCAGCGCCTCATACCCCAAGTATAGCACTTTCTAGCGGTTTGTCAAGAGGGCGATGGCTTCACGCAGCCCCTGGCGGTAGCCGGCCGCGTGGGCTAGCTCCGCCAGCGCGTTCGGGCCGGCGAATGTCTCCGCCTTGTCGCTGTGGTTATTGGCCGTAGCGACAGACTTGGACAGGATGTCGGTGAACAGCTCCAGCCGGTGGCGGTTGTTCACCATCCACAGCTTCAGCTCCTCCTGGCCTTCCGGCTTGAGCCCGCGGGCGAGTCGTGCGTCCATTACACCTCCTGCTCAGCTGCTGCCACCGCGCCTTCCGCGGCCTGGTCCTGCTCGACCAGCGCCTGGGCGCTCTGCATCATCTTCTGCTTGTCAACTTCCTCAGCGATCTGGCCGAAGGGCTGCACCACCGAGAAGCGCTCGAAGCCCATCAGCTCGTTCCACATCTTGGCCCGTTCCAGGGCGGGGAAGTGGACAGCCAGGGCAGGATCAGCCTGGAGGGTCTGCCCGAACTGGGACAGCTCCCGCACCAGCTGGCTGCGTCGGGCGAAGTGGGAGGCGCCGCGTGCGCGGAGCTTGCCACGGGCGAGCAAGTCCTCGCGGGTGATCTTCATGAAGTCCACCACGCCGAAGTCGTCGTCCATCACTTCCACCAGGTCGCTGACCGAGAGGTTGCGCTGGCCTAGCTCGATCTCGCCGTTCAGCAAGTCCTCCACCAGCACCTCGAAGTCCTCGATCTTCACCTGGAACAGCCGACCCGCGGCGTTCTGAAGGCTCTCGATCTCGAAGGCCGTCTTCTCACCGGGTGACCGGATGCCCATTGCCTCGCGCGGTGCGCCGGCGTAGGCCTCCATCTGGGCTTCCTTCACCTGAATCTGGAAGTCGGCCTGGAGCACGGTGGCATCCGGCCGGAGCTGGGTGACACTGCCCTCACCATCGTCGATGTAGTGCTTGCGCACGGCGCCATCCTGCACGGTGTCTACCTGGCCGATGTACACCTCGTCTGGGCTGAGCATCTGGTCGAAGGCATCCGCTCGAGCGTTCTCCAGGTGGTCGATCAGGTACTGCATGCCCACCAGGTTCTCCAGCGGACCCATTGACCACAGATTGTCGGGGCGCTTGCGCCATCCGCTGTGGTAAATCTGCCCGATGTTGCCAAAGTCTGAGGCGCACACGTTGCGCAGCAGGAAGCGGCGGTCCACCACGGTAATCATCGCGTCCTTGTGCAGTTTCATCTCGACCGGGTCGTAGATGTCGCCGTAGAAGTGCAGCAGCTCTACCTTGCCAGACGTGATGTACTGGCCGTAGGAGCCGAAGCCGTCCAGCGTGGACTGGTTGATCTTCTCGATGTCATCCGCCTTCATGGTGCTGACGGTGGAGTGAAACATCTTCATGCGATCTACTTCAGCCGGGTCGTACATCAGCTCCGGCATCTCCTCCACGTTGCGGAAGAACTCGCCGCGCGTGATCACCTGGCGCACAACCTTCGGCGTGCTGGCGAAGTCGATGGCGGTCGGGTCGAACTCGATGTCGTACGGGCTGATGCGGAAAGGCTTCGGCACTTCGTACACCACCACCGCGTTGCCCTGCCGATCCTTGCCCATCTCGCGCACATACTGGAGCTGGACGAAGCAGTTGCCTGTCTCGACCCAGTCATCCAGCAGCTGCTTCATGACGGAGCGGAACTTGCTGTACTTATGCTTGGTCAGCAGGTAGGCGTTGATCGCCTTCTTCTTGCCGGCCACCGCAGCCTCAGCGTCGCCAGGCTCGAAGCTGAAGATCTCGTCACGGCCAAACAGCGCGGACGAATACTGCGCACCCAGGTTGTCCTTGATCTGCGTCAGCTTGGGGATGTGGGTCGTGTGGCTCCAGGGGTTGGAGACGTTGGTGGTCTCCTTCGTGCTGGTGGCGTAGATGTACGACTTGATCTCGGCCAGGCGCTTGCGGTGCTCGACGCGGCTGGTATGCCACTGCTCGTACAGGCTGCTGACGTGGGCGGCTAGCTGGTTGGGCTCAAGGCCGGCCAGCTCGACAGATGCTTTGCTCATTAACGGCTCCGTCCGCCGAAGCGGATGTTGACCACCTTGCCGCGGGGGTCTTCGTGGGTGGATTGACGGTTCTTGGTAGCGGGCTTGCCTACCTCGACCGCGAGCGTGACAGCATCTCGCAAGTCGTCATGTGCTGGGCGAGCCAGGAGCATCTGCTCCTCATACTCGTTCATGTAGCCGCCCTTGTAGTGGAGGATGGCTTGCTGCGCGTACACTGGCTCCAGCACAGCGGCGGTGCGCTCTGCCTTGTTCTGGACGCTGTTCTGCACCGTCAGGCTACACAGCAGACCTTCCTCGCGGATGCGGTCCTTGATGTAGTTGGCGATGACGTTAGCGCCGCTGTTGACTTCGACCTTGCCCTTCTTGAAGCCCCACTTGCGGTAGAGCCGGAACAGGGCCTGGTAATACTCCTCATACTTCGAGGTCTTGAACTGATCCAGGTCCAGGATCAGGCGGAAGTTATCCTCGGTGATCCCGACGACAGCGTACGCCGTGTAGTCGCTTCGCTGGTTCGTAGTGTAGGCGAAGTCCCCACCCAGATACACTGCCAAGGGCTTGCCGTTGTAGTGCCACGTACCACCGATGCAGACCAGCTTCTCCCTATTGTAATAGACGAAGGCCTGGTTGTCCACCCTGTTGGAGGAAGCCTCGTTGGGGTTGTTGAAATACTGTGCGAAGTATTGCGCCTGCTCACCCATGCTGAAGTAGCTGGATCGGATGCGGGCCAAGGTCTTGGGGTCGAACCCGTACCACTGTCCAGTCTTCGTATCCTTCTCACGGGGCCACAGGAAGTTGCCGGCCTCGTCGTGGACCGGGCGCTCGCGCACGTCCCACACCTTCTCTTGCCCTGTGATGTTACCTTGCTCATCGAACGTCTCGGATGTGGTGTCAAGCCAGATGCCGTACACGTCCTTCGGGTGGTAGCGCGTACCCACCGCCTTGACGACGGCGCCTGGGTTGGCGATGGAGGAGAACTGTGAGTAGGAGGCGCTGACTTCCTTGCGCCCTACCTCGGTGTATGCGTTGTCTGGCACCACGATGTCGTCCAGCACAAGCACGTCGCAGTGGAGGCCGGTGGTGTTCGAGCCGATGGACTTGGCCAGCACGGTGGCGTCACGCACGCCGCGCTCCTTGCGCATCGGGTGGTCCACCTTGATTTCAGCAGCCGCCCACTTCTCGCGCTTGGCCTCATCCGGGTGGATCATCTCCGGCCAGAACAGGCGGTAGACATCCGACTCGAAGATGAGCTTGATCGCGTACAGCTGCTGGAGCGCCAGGCCCTCGGTGGCCGACACGTACATCACGGTGGTCCAGGGGTGCTTGGTCACCCACCAGGCGCACCACACCGCGATGCAGTGCGACTTCATGTGGGACCGCGGCAGTAGGAGCAGCTGGTACAGCTCGTTGTTCTGGAGCCACTGGAAGCAGCGCTTGTGCTCCTCGCCATACACCCGGCCGGGGTTGGTTAGGACGGCGAAGGTGTAGAGGTCTACCTCCGCCATCTTGCGCATCTCGTCACGGGTTGGCTTGGCCACGTTACTTCCTCAGTTGGGTGACGCGGTTGATGTGATCTTCCACGTCGGTGCTGTTGTCCTTCTTGGCGCGGCTCTTGACCGGCCGACCTGGCGCCTTCTTCTTGGCGTCGTCGAACAGTGTCTTGGCAGCGCTGGGATTCTTGAAGGCGTGGAACTCTAGCAGCTCTCGCGCGTGCTGTTCCTTCTTCATGGCCCACTCAGCCATCCAGCCGTCCAGCTCCTTGCGGAACCACTCCAGCTCCTTGAGCTTGGCCCACTGCTTGAAGCTGCCGACCAGCTTCTGCATGGCGTCGTGCTCACCCTTGCTGGCCAGGTAGATTAGGCGGGCGGATGGGAACCAGCGCTGACGCGCCTCATCCCACACATCCGTCTCGCCCAGGCTGTAGAGCGGGTCTCCGGTGTTGCCGCGCTCCAGCTCAACGAATAGGCCCACCGTCAGGTAGTTGGTACCAATGCGGTAGCCTTCCTGCGGAGAGGCAGGCCACTCCGCGTAGTTGAACTCAGGCTTCGTAGTCATTCGAGATTGCCGTGTTAGGACCATCCGGGGTGATGCCCTTGATGGTGTACAGATTGTCGAAGTCAATGTCACCTTCGAGGCGGATGGTACCAGTGAGTGGCACCTTCTTGCCAATCTCCTCGTAGATGCGCCGCCAGTTCTCGTTGCAAGCCTCGTGAAGGTTCGCAGCGGTGACAGTTACCAGGGTCAGGGCCATCAGATTCGCTCCAGGTCGCCGGCCTCAGTGGGCTCAGGCACGTTGAGTACCGTGGTGCCGACACACACGATGGACTCCGAGGCGGTGAAGCCCCGGACATCCATCTTGCCATCGAGCACAGTCTTGATCTGCTGAAACAGCGCGTTGATCTGCGCCACCGTGATGAAGTAGTCATCCGGCTTGTCGGTGTAGTCGATGGTGGTTGCCATGTCAGCTCCTCAGCTTGATAGATTGCGGTGCGCCGTCGTCCAGTAGGTTGATCAGCCGGTGGCCGTTCAGGTCCAGCGTGAGTTGCAGCACATCTCCATCCACGTTGTCGATGTCGGCCAGCTTGGTCAGCGCTTCCTGCACTGCCAGGGCGTTGTCGTTCACCGTTCGGATCACCGGGCCTTGCCGCAGCACCGGAGACAGGTTGCCCAGGTCAGGATCGTTCGGATCGAACGGGTCTTCCTCGGTCGGCTCAGTCGGGTAGATGGCCACGCTGAACTGAATGGCGATCATCTCCGTCTCAGGGAGGCGGATGAAGACCCGTTCCTGAAACTCATCCCACAACTGCGCCGGGAACGAGCTGCTAACCGAGTTGCTGTACAGCTGCGACCCTGAGGCAATCAACGCACCATCCGACAGGCGAACCAGGTAGGCACGGAGCGTGTTCGTATCCTGGGTGGCGAAGCCGATGTGCTTGGCAGCCCCACGAATCTGAGGCTCGCGGCCCCAGCCAGCGGTTGAACCCATCGAGCCCGTGAACGAGCGGTTCCACGCCGCCACGTTCCACACACCCCAGTCCAGGGCGCACATGGCAGAATTGCCGAACAGGATCAGCCGGTCGTTGATCACATCGTAGGATGCAGCCAGCTCCTGGGAGCCGCCGTTCTCGATGTTGACGCCAAACAGCGCCAGCTCTACCGCGCCATCTGTGATGTTCACCAGCAGCGTCTGCGATACCGTGGTGCCTGCGACGGTAGTGAGGTACACCGCGTTACCGATCATGCAAATCCAGCGCGGGGCGCCAGTGTCAGGATCGGGAGCGATGCCGGTTGAGGCGTTGGCGATCTCCAGCGCGGCGTTGTTGTGCCCGAGGTATGTAAACTGGTTGCGGTCCTCGTTCACCGTGAACACAAGCGCGTCGCCTAGCACACCGTTGCCCAGGACGTAGATGTTGCCTTCCCCGTCCAGCGCCTCGTCGATGCAGTTGCAGGTCTTGATGTTGGTGCTGCTCATGCTCAGACCTGAACCGTTCGAGCCGAACGTGTCTAGCACTGAACCGGTGAGCGGGTCCGTCATGATCAGCGGTCGGGAGTTGCCAGAGCCGGTCTGCGTCCACAGCTTGCCGCTGTAGCGCCCGACGAAGTAGCTGTACTCCTGCCCGCCTGCGATGTCCACCGTCAGACGCGAGGTCTCAACATACGGCGCAACCGCCGACATGCCGACGACGAAGTTGCCGGAGGTGCTGCCGGTACCCCACAGCAAACCCGTCTCCTGGTCATACGTCAAGCTGGACGACTGCGGGTTGGTGCCGCTCAGGGTGTATGGGTGTACCGTGATGCTCATCTCAACCTCCGAATAGGGTGGCAGCTCCAAGCACGACGAGCGCCCAGACACCGCGCTCAACCCACTTGATCAGAATCTCACTGCGGTCGTCTGTCTTCTGAAGCGCGGCGATGTCGCGGCGGAAGCCGGAGTGTTCAGCCGCTGTGCGCTCGAACTCTTGCCGGGTGACCATGTGCGCGCGGATGTAGGCTACGTCGTCCTTGACGTTCTCCATATCCGCCTGCAAGGCACCGATGATGCGGTCGGTCGTCATTGCGGCTTCCCCCATTCCTTCCAGGCCTTGATGCAGCGGTTCTTCTCCTCGACCCAGCGCTGGAACGCCAGCTGGTCCTTCTCGAGAATCAGCACGTCCTTACTCGTCGGAGAAGTCGAATAGAAGCGGAAGCCTGGCTTGATCTCGCCACATGCGGCGAGTGCCGCAGGCGGGGCCGGGACGATGTACACTGGCACCTTCACCTCAACGGTTCGGACCAGCGCCGGCTTGGAGGAACAACCGCTGAGCCCAAAGGCCAACAGCAGAAGCGCGAACATAACCCACGTGAAGTGCGGATTCATCACTGTGTCTCCAGCCAACGGTTGAGGGCATCAGCTCCAGGTGCGTGTGGCACCGGCTTCTGTTCCAAAACCTGGGTAGCCCGCTTGGCGCGGGAGGTCGTGTCGGCTGCCTGCTTCTCAGCAAGCTGCTCGACGGCTTGGGTCTGCGTCTCGACAGCATCCTCGAGCACGGTGGCGTTGGCCTCGTGGACGACAGAGCTGAGCTGAGACTTGGCTGCGTCAGCCTGAGCGCCCTTTAGGCGCCAGGTCTGCACACCACCGAAGACCAGCGCCAGCGCAAGTGCGCCGGCGAGGATCGGTTGCAGGTAAGGGCGGATCAGCGCCAGGATCATGCTGTCTTCTCCGGCTGGTCAACGATGCGGCCGACCCAGCCAAGCAGGAACATACCCACCGCGGCAGCCACCTGCATCTCCATCGGGATTACCTCCCGAAGATCAGCAGGGACTTGCAGCCAGGCCAGCGTCGCAGCAGTCTGCAACGCTAGCGCGTGGATGCTGAACCAGCGCCACGACTTCTTCCAATCAGGTACTAGGTTCATTCAGCAGCTCCGAATAGTTCAAGGGCGAAGAACGTACTCACCGTGTTGGTCACGGTAGCGGACGTGTCATCAGAGATCGGGTGGACGGTGAAGTAGTCGCCTTCTTCCACCACAATGGGACCGGTGCAGCCAGCGGTGAATAGCCCGACGTTGTTGCCGGCCCCTGTGCTCGACTGGAAGGTCTCCTTCAAGGTGCCAGCTGCATTGCGGTGTTCACACCAGCTGCCCAGCGTGCCAGAGATTCCCGTGCCAGTGGTGGATAAGCCCCACGACACTTCCGCGGCGCTGTAGTCAGCCGGGATCGTCATGCGACCTGTTCCCGCTGCATCGAAGCAACCTGCGTCGTCGTACACCTCCGTGTTGAACACAATGGCAGCCGATAGGCTAAGGTTCAGAGCTTGATCTCCGTTGATCCGCGCACGTGCTCCGACTCGGTCGGTCGTGTTGACCACCGACGCCCAGCTTCCCGCACCCTGGTTGTATGAGGTGTCAGTTGTCTGGGAAGTGAAGGAGTAGAACTGCGCCTCCGCCACACCCATTGAGCCTGTCGTCAACGTGATGTTAGGACCAGAGCCGAACAGACCATAGATGCGAGCGCTTGCTGCCGCCAGGCTGTAGTTGATGACCGGGCCGGTGGGGTTCGTACTACCTGTGCTCACGAAGTCCACATACGCCATTGCTTCAGCGCGTGTCCAGCCTGCCGGGATGTTGATGCTAGTACCCGGTGCGGTGAACATACCGTCCGTATCGTAGCGCTCAGCGTCGTACGTCAGCGGCTGCGAGTTGACCTGAGCCGGGCTGGTGGTCAGCTCGACCAGGGCGCCTTCCACATCCACCAGGTCTCGCATGGTGAAGCGGGTACGGCTCAGTGTGGTCAGGTTCTGCGGGATGATGGTGAAGGCAGCGTCATCCGGGCTGTCGATGCGCAGCTCGAAGTAGTCGCCCTCAACCACCTGAAGCGGTGCGCTCTTGACGCAGATGCTTTGCACGCCGGTCACCAGGCGGAGGCAGTGCTGGAAGCCACCGGCCACAACCGCGCCGTTCTTCAGCAGCGACATGCCCATCACCGCGGTGGTGCTACCCAGGCTGGAGGTGTTGATCGCGCCAGCCAGTTGCACCCAGCTGATGCCAGGTCCAACCGTCAACCGGGTCGGAGCGCCAGCGCTGTACGCGCCCAGCGGGTCACGGTCAGCAGTGTCGAAGGACAGGATCGCGGTGTTCGCCGCTACGGCCTGGTTGCCGCTCTTGGTCAGCTCGGTGAACGCAGCCGGAGCACCAGCCCCTCCCAGCGCCTGTCGGAACAGGAGTGCCGGGAGGCTGAGGGAGAGGTTGAGGGACATGGCTTAGTACAGGGCCACGAAGGTGGCGGTGTGCGACGCGGCCACCAGCTTGAAGCGGAACGGGATCACGTGGCCAATGTGGACATCGGTGAAGGTCAGCGTGATGCTCACCCCATCCTTGCCCAGCGGTGTGCCCACGATGGTGCCGGCGCTGGTCACGTAGACCGAGAAGCCGTCCGGCTTGGCTGCGTCGTCGCGGGCCAGGCCAGTGAGGGTGGCAACGGCGACGGCGTGAGCCGGCAGCTGCGGGATGTTGAAGCGGTCAGTCTTGTAGGTTTGTGCCATGTCAATCTCCGGGCGATGTATGCTCTATGTCGTGGTGCATCTGGGTACAACATGATGGAGGGAGGTGGGGACTCGAACCCCTACTTGCGGATTCACATTCCGACGTGCAGCCTTTACACCATCCTCCCGTACAGCTTACTTCTTCTTGCCAGCCTTCTTCTTGCCGAAGGGGATGAAGCCCTTGGGCAGCTCCTTCTTCGCAGCTTTCTTCTTGGCAGCCATGTGGCTCTCCTGTCAAAGGGTGAAACAGCAAAGCCAGGCGGAGGCAGCAGGCTTGAGGTGGTCCTCCCTGCCCGCTACCGGCACCTGGCTACTTGGAGCCTAGCACTGATTCGCTACGCTCATATTCCATATTCCAGAATCTGCTTACACCTATCCCCCTAGCGTCCTTCATGATCCCTCCACCCCTGTTCTCTAACCAGCACCTATACCAGCATGTCCGAGTCCCGAGTACCGAGCAACGAGTCCACTTAGAGTACGCAATGCAGAGGCTGGTGGCTTCCTGCTACTCCCACCAGCGTGCATCCCTATCCGTCTTTATCAGGCCACCCAATTTCTAGTGGGGGTGGGGCCACTGCTTGTCTGGTCGGCAGCGCGCTTGGCTGTCGAGATCGTAGTGAGGAGGCTAGCCTTCGGTCGCGGTGCGGGCCAGCCGTAGCTTCCTGCGCACCCTCCCGTCTCCCACACTACTGTGTCTGTAGGGGAAGCCGGCGTAGCTCTTACCGCATGCCTGTTTAGCCGGTTGGCGATAGGGTGCCAGGTCCGGCCCACCGGGGCAGGTGGGACAGGAGCTTCTTCTCGCTCCATACCCTAAGTATAGCACGTTCCTCCAGCTTGTCAAGCCCTGCTAACGCGCTTGGCCCAGGAGCCAGCCCGGCCCAGGTCGAGGGTTTTGGCGAGATTTTGGAGGCACGCGGGAAGTACACACTGAGGCACCCCGGCACCCCTGGGTGGCCCCTGCGCGCTTCCGCCGCTCGCTGGTGCTGGCATGCCCGGTGCGACGCGCGTGCCCGCCTGCGCCCGCCAGCGCTCGCCTGTGTGGACGCGCGGGATCGTGTGTGCGTGCGCGCGGTTCCTCCTGTCGCCCTCACAGCGCCTACGTGCCTGAGCGCGCTCGCGTTCTCTCCTCGCGCCCGCGTCATGCGCCCGGTTCCTTGGTGGCCACGTCACGCTGCCTGCGCACGCGCGCGGTCCTCTCGTCCACTGCACCGCGTCCTGTGGACAACCCTGTGGATATGTGGATAACCCGTTCAGGTTCGTTCAGCTGCCGTTCAGGTTCGGTGCGTATAGTTCACCCCATGCCGCACCGATCCACGGGAAACCGGGATCAGCGGCTAGGCTGGAGTCAGGTTTACAGGCGCCGAATCGTGGCGACTTGACAGGGCCGAATGAGTCAGGCAACATGGCATCGTCGGTACGGTGAAGCGGCTAACAGATAGCGCCTCTCCCTCACCGACAAGCGGGGCGGCTTGTCTGTAGGTGGCCAAGCGACCGCGGTTGACAGGATGCGAAGGCTTGCGCTAGGCTTCGATCCAGCATAACAAGGGCGACACGCTACAGGCCCGGTGCGAGCTACGGCACGCATGAACATGAGCAAGGCTCGGACCCTTGGTCTGATGACAGCGGGCGAATAGCGCCCGAGGAACGGCCCCGCATATGGTCGGACTCTAGGACAAGGCACGCTAGACGTGACCGGAATCAGAGCGTAGTCGGCAAAGAAAAGGCCGGCTATGATGAACGCACGGAGCAGGCAAGCTCCGTCTGAGCGTGAGATGGCGTCGGGGCTTAACCCTGCCGCAGTCGATAACGCGAGTGGTTCATGAAGGGATACACTGCTGCCTGCTGGCCGGGCTAACATGTTACCCTTCCCCAACCACTCAGGAGAACGAACACATGAGCATCAAGACATACTCGACCGAGCAGGCCGTTGCCATTGGCAAGCGGTTTGTCACCGCGGTCGGCACCTACGGTGAGACGACGGCGCTGATCCGGGCTGCCGCTGCGACGGACCAGCTGCACCTGCTGGACGCTGCCATCGGCGTGGCTGCTGGCGTGAAGGATGCCGGCAAGCGCAAGAACGCCTTGGCAGCATGGAAGGTGGGCTGCAACCGTACCACGAACGAGGCGGGCACCATGCGTGTCAGCTTTGAGGTGGACGGCGACAAGGTGAAGGCTGCGTGGCAGGCCGTCAGGGCGAAGGCTGTCAAGTCCGACAAGTCGGCTGGCGCTGTGTCCGATGGGCAGGGCGACGTTGGTGAGGGTGACGGCGACACGGGTGGCAGCTTGGACATGGGCGGTGGCGACGATGCGTGGAAGACTGCGCTCACGATCATCCGCCGCACTGGCAAGAACCCGGTGGTGATCGCCGCCCTGAAGGCGCTGCTCGCTGAGCTGGAGAGCTAACATGTCAGTCTTTCACGAGGCGCTGGTGTTCAGCAGCGTGGTCACCAAGCAGCACCTTGATGCCGGCGAGACTGGGCACGAGGCGATGCAGCGGGTAGGTGGCTGGTCTGCTGGCTTGCAGTATCTGTTCCTCTACTGCGGCGAGGAGGTGCCGGACGAGGAGATCGAGGCGGCAGGGCTGCGTCACCTGTGCCACACGGTGTGGCGTGACCCGAGCCGGTTCGGTACCACGGTGGTGGTGCCGTTCATGTTCCGCGACACGGCGGAGAGTGCTGGGCGTAGGCTGACAGGCCGAACGCCGGGCTAACATGTTAGTCTGCACCTTGGCAACAGGGTGCAGCTATAACATTCGAGCAAGGAGAAGGTGATGGACAGGTATCAGAAGCCTGGCCGCGTGTCGCTGACCGTGGCTGAGTACCGTGCGCTGCACCAGCACATCGGCATGACGCAGAAGCCGAGCGTGGTGGGTGAGATGCGCGCTGAGCTGGCCAAGATGTGGCCGCAGCTGCACAAGCTGGCGAACGTGTCATGAGCGCGCTGCTCTGGCTGTGCCTGCTCAGCGGGCTGGTGGCATGCGGCCTGCTGTGGTACGTGATGAAGTGCGAGCAGCGCAATCCCATCGGGCATTACACCGCCCGTGGTAGGCGTGAGCGGAAGTCCATCGAGGCCATGCGCCGTCGTGCTGGAGGCTAACATGTTAGCTCAGAAGTTGGAGGAGATGGGACGTGAGGTGATGCAGGCTGTGCCCTTCCTGAACCAGGGTGGGTGCTGCGTGTACGCTGCGCTGGTAGGCGGTGCGCTCCAGCGCAAGGGCTACCGTGTGACAGGCCGTAGCCTGGCTGGGTGGGATAGCGGGAAGAACGAGCTGGATGAGACGCGCGCTGAGATCGGAGCCATTCGTCGCATCCACCACATCAGGGACGTGGAGGAGTACGGCCTTTCGTTGATGCACGTCGTGCTTCAGCTGGACCTGGGCACCGAGCAGATCATGTTCGATGCCAAGCTACAGGTGCCAGCAGGTAGGCACTTCCAGTGGAGCGAGAACTACAGCCTCGTCGTGCAGCAGGGTGAGCTGTCGGTCGCTGAGCTGTCGGCACTGGCCGGCGCACGAGGGTGGAACCGGCAGTTCAATCGCCGGCAGATACCGAAGATGGCCCGCATCATCCAGCATCACATGCGTGGTGTGCCGAGAGCAGGCTAACATGTTAGTCTGGTTGCACCATGCGCCTTGGTAACAGGGCGCATCATCCAACCCACGTAGGAGCAGTACGTTATGAGCAAGACCCGCACCAACAGCCCGAACCACACCGCCACCAAGCAAGTGCCGCGCATGGTTCACGAGTCCAAGACCTACCGTCAGCAGACGTTCATCAACCCGCTGACCAAGCTGGAGCAGACGTTCACCATCGAGAACCCCGGCGTGACGCTGCGCCTCGGCAGCAACGAGCTGAAGCGCACGCTGCGCCGCCGTGTCGTCGGCTCCAAGCTGGCCCGCCTGTCCACCAAGTAAGGAGAGCATCATGTCCAACCAAGCCTTCATCCGTCGTGTCGTTGATGCGAGCGGCATCAAGATCATCAACCTCACCCGCAACCCCAAGAAGCCTGGCCGCTGGGCCTGGGCACGCATCACCTCGGATGAGATCAGCTACCGTCCCCGCACCTACAGCAGCGAGCAGTTGGCGTACGCTGCGGCGCACAAGGATAACCATCTGAGGACTGCGTGATGCACGCCGTCACGCTGTGCTTCCGCAACGTGGATGGCCGGCACTACCCGGACAACCCAATGGCTGACGCCTTGTGTGAGGCGTTCAACACCAGCTACCTGAGCAGCGCTTCGCTGGACGTGCTGCGCTATCACTTCGTCATCAAGGAGAACTAACATGTTATCCTCCCGCTACAATCTGCTGGGCCTGCTGCGTCAGCTGCAATCAGATGGTCCTAACGTACGAGAGACAGGCATCTGCGACAACATCAACGATATGGCTAGCGACGCCGGCTTGGACATCACAGATTGCAGCGACATCTTCGATGAGCTGGGGCTAAATGCCGGGTACCCTGTTCCGTCGCCTGATCCTAACGAGTCTGCGTTCCGAGCGTTCATCAATCAGGATGACATGTGGGATGACAGCGAGTACGGCAAGGCACGATGGGCGCTGCTCGACCAGATGATCACGCACCTCAAGAAGGAGCTAACATGTTAGCCTGCCTCGCACTCACCATCCTCGTGTCCCTCCCTGATCCCATGCTCCAGCGTGTGGATCACGAGTGGCACAGCTACAAGTTCTGCGAACCACGCAGCATCAGCAACGTGCCGCATGCAAGCGGTGATCGTAGCGAGTGCGAGTACGTGGCCAACGAGTACCTGAAGTGGCTTCAGCATGCCGGTGTGCTGCCGGGTGCGAAGGAAGTCATCAGCTACCGTGTCACCTGCACCACTGAGGTGTAACATGTACCGCTGCAACAAGACGCTGCGTCTGCTGAGTGGGGACGTGGGCTTCATCGCTGGCCGCTACTACCTGCCGCTCGACCGAGCGGATGGGCTGGCGTTCACGAACGAGCAAGGCATGCCGCACTACATCACCAGCCCTGGCTGGCTCGATCACTTCACCCTGGTACCGCAATGAACATCACCGACATCAAGGCAGGCAGCACCTACTTCATCAACCATCTGTACCCTGCCGAGGCTAGCCGCGGGCTGGCCTTCACCGTCACCGACGTGCTTGACCCTGCCTACTTCACCGCATACCCGGTGCGTGGGCTGGTGAAGGACGGGCCTGACCCAACCAGCCCGTGGTTGATGACGCCCGACGAACTATCACACAACAAGGAGTAGTACATGTACGATTTGGAATCCATCGTGGCACAGAACAAGCGCGCCGAAGAACTTGGCATCATGAAGGCAGGTGAAGCGGTCGGAACCACAGGCCATGTGCCTGGTGGGCTAGCCGTGGCTGGTGTCGAGGCCAAGCCGCACATCGGTGACACCTCTGGCCTGCGTGGCCACAGCGTGGGCGATCACTACCCGTGGTCAGTGCAGCCCTTTATCGGTGACTACGGCAACACCATGTGGCGTGTCGTGAACTACGAGTCCGGCTTCAAGGGTGTGTCCGAGCACGAGACGTACGCCCTGGCCGAGGATCAGCTGATCAAGCTGCGTGACCTGTCTACCGCCTACCGCCTGGCGGCGAAGTCATGAGGCACGATGACTACATCGTGATCGGGCTGGTGCTGTCGCTGGTCTTCAGCGTGTTCGGCACCGCCTGCTACGCCATTCACACCCACCATGTCCACTCGATGGCCGAGCTGGATGTCATGTGCTTCGGAGATACCTGAGATGAAGAGGTACACGCAAGTTGAAGTCGATGCGATGATCCGCGCTGCCACTGGTGCGAAGCGCATGCCGAGCGGCGGACCTGCCCTTCGTGTCATCCCCAGCGTTAAGAGTACGCTGTCCGAGGTGAGCCCAACCGCAGTGCTGCGTGGGTTGCAGATTGGTGAGTCGCACACGTTCGGTGCTGAGTTCTACACGGACTTGCCTCCGTGTTGGAGGCTGGAGCAACGGCTGCACTCTATCCGATCCCACCTGGTCAGCAGAACCGACCGCAACTTCTCAGTTGAACGCATCGCTGACCCTCGCCTACCGAACGAGTGGCGTGTGTGCATCACGAGGACGGGCTAACATGTTAGTCGCTCCGCTCTCGCACTCTGGCATCATCGCCAAGAACCTACGCCAAGCGTACACTGCACTCACTGGCATCGGGTACACGGACCAGGGTGTGTACTTCATGCGGGGTGGGTGGACGCTGATCGCCAGCATCGACTACCAACCGCAGCACCCTGAGTCCAACGACGGGTTGTTCCGCTGCATCAAGGACCGCTGCGGTGTGGTGCAGGTACGTGGCCGCATCACCACCTCGTGGACCGAGCTGGCCGATGGCGCAGTGCAGGTGCTCGACCGCAGCGTGATGCTGTGAGCGGCGCCGACATGGCTGCACTGTGGGCTGCCGCCATCGTGGTGATGGTGTGGCTTGAGCATCGGTGGCCGTCGTGAACGAGTGCGTATGCTACGGCGCTGGCATCCACGGTGTACCGTGCAACCCAACCTGTTCTGATTGTCCCTACAAGGAGAAGCCTATGCGTGGTACCATAGTGGTGACCATCGGCCGCAACATCAGCGGCGCACCGATGGATGATGAGCAGTGGCTGGGCTTCCGCCGTGCGGTGCAGCTGGCGCTGATCTCTAACGGCGTGCAGATTATCCAGCAACCGAACATGACCCGCGGTCCAGCTGGGCAGCTGGGTATCTGGGGTGGTGACATCGAGGGTGCGGCTACCTTCGTGGGCTTCACGCCCAACCGCTCCGCTCGGCATGACGTGAAGCGTTCGATGCTGACCGTGGCCTACGAGTACAAGCAGGATGCCATCGGTGTCATCTACGTGGACGGCACCGAGCACTGCGTGTACACCGAGGCGTGTCATGCCGTTTGAGCTGCGCGTTGCAGTGACCACCAGCATGGGCGTGGAATCCTACCGTCTCGATGACCGAGGGATGGCACGCCGTGCTGCTGATGCACTGGCCGGCGAGCTACGCCTCGCCCTCTACAGCCGTGAGCCTGACGGCAACGGCGGCACCTTCCTAGTACACATCACCGACTTCAACAAGCGAGGAGAAGAAACATGACCGACGTAAGCAAGCTAGCCATCGTGAACATCCTGATCAAGCGCGACGGCATCAGCCGCTTCGATGCGGAGGAGGCGGTGCGTGAGACGCAGGAGCAGATCACCAGTGTGTTGGCCTGCGATGGCCCGCTCGAAGAATTGGAAGGCATCATCGCTGACAACCTGGGCCTGGAGCCTGACTACCTGGATGCGTTCTGGTCCAACGCTGGCTAACATGTTAGCCTTCCTGGTCGGAGTGATCATCGGTGTCGCTATCACCTTACTCGCCGGCCTCGCGGTATATCTTGGGCTGGTCACACGCTTCATGCACGGAGGGTAGAATGGATTCGGAACAGCAAGATCGGCGCACGATGGTGACAGTCATCGACGCAGAGCGTAACCTCCCGCTAGTGCAGGAGTTGGTGCAGCAGCTGAAGCGTGGCAACGCGCACCTCATCGGGAGCGGGTGCTACAAGGCAACGCACGGGGTATATGCCAACCATCAGAAGTGGGTGCTCAAGGCCAGCAAGCATGACGCTAGCTCGCTGCATCGTGACCGCTTGGACCTGATGTGGGACATTCAGCGTGAGCTGGGTGTGTATCATGACGCACCGGAGTATGTGCAAGGCAAGCTGCTGCCCTACCATGCGTGGGGTGAGGTGGACGGTGTGTTCTACGGGGTGCAGCAGCAGGTAGACAGCAACTCTCGCCTGTTCACCGCCGCCGAGGCGGAGTGCGATGAGTTCATGGCAGTGCTACGGTCCTACTTCGGCGGTGATCTGGATGTGGATGTTCGGTACCTGGGCAAGAACCAATACTCGATCCACAACGTCGGCCTGTTAGGTGAGACGCAGCATCACTGGTCACGCCCTCGCATGGTGGTGTACGACTACGGCTACACGTCGGGTCGCTCCACTGTGGAGAAGGTGGACAACAAGCTGCACGTCACGCAGACCAGGGCCACACCGCCGAACGACTACAAGGTACCGGCGCCATCGGTGCGTCCCCGGATCAACGTGGTGGATGCAGCGCACGCCAACCCTTGGATCGTGAAGATGCCGAACGCTGTGCCGTTGCGCAACCCACCCAATGTTCTATACCACGGGACACCCTTCTGATGAACATGATCGAGCGATTGGATCAGCTGTGCCAGTGGGGCAACGGCTGGGTGAACTGGTACGATGACGCTCGTGAGTTCATCATCACCGAGTGCGAGCGGCATGGCTGGGATCACGACGACTTCATCAACGTGCTCGCCGTCATTAGCCCTCGCATGTCGGTGAAGCGCAACTGGGACTTAACGGTGGCCTACTTCGAGACGGGCAAGCTGCCTCGTGGTGGCGTCATCAAGTCCACCCGTGTGGCGCTGGCCCACTACCGCAAGACGGGCGAGATACGTGGCCCGAAGACGAGCGCCTTCGCTCGTGCCCTGCATGGTGACACCACTGCGCTGGTGCTGGATACGTGGATGGCCCGTGCCCTCGACGTGCCGCACTCGCGTGTCACCACCAAGGCTAACATGTTAGTCGCCCTGAAGCTGATGACCGAGGTTGCTAACCGCAACGGCATCAGTGTACGGGATGCGCAGGCCGCAGTGTGGGCCGGCGTGTGCCGCAGCTGGGGTGTTACACCTGGCACACTGGAGACAGCCGTGCTTCGCACATCACAGATGAGCCTGGAGTTCTGATGGCCGCAGTCGGTGGTACCCTGACATACACCCAGCGCCTGATACTAGACCAGCGCTGGTCCAACGTGAACCAAGTACCGAAGCGTCTGCAATGTGCCGACGCTGAGCGCATCCGTATTGAAACCCTTGCACTACAGGAGAAACCGAATGACCGCAAAGAATCTACCACACAACGCTGAGTGGTTGAAGCTTTACGCTGAAGGTGTGGAGCTGGAGTGGAACACCGGCTTTACCTGGGCGCCGCTTGATCAGCACAGCGCTCACCTGCTGACCGACCGAGTGTTCAACAAGTTCCGCCGCAAGCCGCAGCCGCTCACGGTGTGGGTGGTGCTCGACAAGTACGACGACCTGGTCACCGGCTACAAGAACGAGGCGCAGGCAGCCAGCCGCGTCAAGTGGTTCAACAACCCTGATCGACTGGAGCGCTACGCCCACCGCCGACCTTACCGCTTCATCAAGACCACGGAGGTACTGTGAAAATTAAACACGCTGACCACATCAAGATGCTCTGCATCAAAGACTTCATGATGGAGGACAAGAGCGTCGGCTTTAAGGCCGGCGTCACCTACTCGTTTGCCTACACTAATACCCGTGACTGGCGCTGCCCTGCTGATGCAGCCGGTGATGTTCACTTCATGTCGGCCCGTGACTTCAAATCCAGCCACTGGCAGCAGGTACTGCCTGGCCAGGTGGTGTCCTTCACCTACGACGAGCTGTGTGTACTCCGCATCCTGGTCGGAACTTGCGGCCGGAATGAATGGGAGCACGCATTGAAGAACACCCTGAGTTACGACTACATCAAGGAGCCGGCGATCAAGCTGTTTGAGAATCACCGCTTGCCGGGTTGTAACTCTGCCATGATGGATCTGTTCCAGAAGTTGGAGAAGGTGGTGGGCGGATGAGGTGCCGTGCTTGCAACTGCGAGCTGACCGAGGCAGCAGCCCGAGCGAAGATGCCGATCTGCCAGGAGTATTGGGACATCTGCTTCCCGTGCCGTGACACCATCAAGGGTGAGGTGTACAAGGCAGCACCGGATGCGCAGGACTTGCTGGTTGACACCGACGCGGGCTGTTGATACACTACTGTTAACAGCTTCTAGTAGCAGTAGCTGTTAGCAGGGTAGTGAGATAACCCGCTACCCCCCCCCTGCTAACCCGCTACCCTACTACCGCTCTAACAGGAGAATCAGATGGGCAGATTCATCAGGCATCAGGCTTGCCAGAAGTGCGGCAGCAGTGATGGCGCTGCGGTGTACGACAACGGTAGCACTCACTGCTTCGTGTGCAGCCACAACACAGGAGGGAGCGGCAAGGCCGAGGCCCTAAGCGAACGCGACTGGAGAGGTACCTTGCAACAGATCAACCAACTCTCACCGGGTAACATGTTAGCCCGAGGGATCGACGCCAAGACGGCGGCGCTGTTCGGTGTGCGTATCGAGTACAGCACCACCGACCGCAGCGAGCTGGCCTACTACTTCCCGCTGTACAAGGATGGTGCCCACGTAGGGTACCAGAAGAAACTCACCCGTGCCCCTGGCCATCGGCAGAAGACAGACACCAGCCGCATCGGTGAGACCGCAGGCAACCTGCCCTTCGGTTCACATGTAGCCGGCAACGGCGGCAAGATGCTCATCGTTGTAGAGGGCGCCGAGGATTGCCTCGCTGTCCACCAGATGCTCGCATCGCAGGGCAAGGGCTACCGTGTGGTGGCCAACCTGGGCGCAGAGAACTGGCGCCGCAACCTGGAATACTTCGAGGGCTTCGAGAAGATCGCCATTGCCTACGACCCCGACGAGGGCGGTCGGTCACAGGCTGACGAGTTCGCCGCTGCGCTGTCGCACGGCAAGCCGGTGCTTCTCACCTTGCCGTCCGATCCCAACCAGATGCTGATCGACGGGCAGGCCAAGCAGTTCCTCGACTGCCTGTGGAACGCACGAGCTTACACCCCGACCGGCATCATCTACGGCGAGGAAGTGTGGCGTCGGATGGAGTCGTACGTCCAGCCCGACTTCATCCCCTACCCTGCCGAGTTCGACATGATGGCCCGCAAGACGCTGGGCATGCGTGAGGCAGAGATCAGCACGTGGATCGCCGGCTCGTCAGTCGGCAAGACCTCGTACATCCGCCGCCTCAAGCAGCATGCGCTGCTCACCAGCGACTGGAAGATCGGTGAGGTGGAGCTGGAGGAAGCGCCCGAGAAGACGTGGCGTGGCCTGATGCAGTTTCATATGGGCAAGCGGTGGTACGACATGACCGCCGCCGAGCGCAAGCAGGCATACGACGAGACGTACGGCACCAACCGCATCTTCACGATGGAGAACGGCCGGCGCAGCAAGGAAGCGAAGGGTGGCCTGCTTGGCAAGTTCAAGCACCTGCACTACGAGCTGGGCTGCCGCCTGTTCTTCCTCGACCACGTCACCCTTGGTGTGCGTGAGTTCGGTGACAAGGGCGGTAGCCTGGGCGACCAGGACACCATGATGGAGGAGCTGCTCGACTTCGCTGAGACCACCAAGTCTCACGTCTGTCTGATCAGCCATCTGCGCAAGCCACCCGGTGGCACCAAGAGCTGGTCGCAGGGTGCTGTACCTACCGAGGAGGACATGAAGGGCAGCGGTTCGCTGTACCAGATCAGCTTCGACATCTTCGGCGTGTCCCGCAACAAGCAGCACGAGGATGACTACTAGCGGAACGTGTCACAGATACATGTGCTCAAATGCCGTGAGACTGGCGACACTGGGCCAGCTGACCGCATGTACTGGGACCACGAGGCCAGCCGCCTGGTGCAGGCAGCCGAGCCACCCGAGGACGATGGATCAGGAGACGAGCCACTGTGAAGTTCTACTACGACTTGGAAACCAACGGGCTCCTGCGCAAGCAGGGCCTGTTCATCCACTGCATGTCCTACGCCTTCGATGACCAGCCTGTCCAGCGCGCTGTAGGTTTGGCCGCGGTGAAGGCGGTAGTCGATCAGCTTCTACCTGCCACCATGTGCATCGCACACAACGAGGTAGGCTTCGACGCCCCGGTCCTCAAGCGATTCGGCATGGACCTGAAGGCGCGAGGCCACATCCTGTTCGACACCAAGGTGGTGTGCTCAGTGGTGGACCCGGAGTACAGCGGCACCCACTCCCTGAAGGACTGGGGTGTGCGTGTCAATGCGCCGAAGGACGACTACCAAGAGCGCTGTGAGGCAGCGGGCATCGACCCGTGGGCTGAGTACACCGAGGAGATGGGCACCTACTGCGACCAGGACGTGGACACCCTGCGCAAGATCGACCGCTACCTGCACCACAAGTACCTGAGCACACATGACTGGTCCACCAGCCTGCTGCTTGAGCACGACATCGCTGCCATCATGGCACGGCAGGCGTACGTCGGCGTGCGCTTCGACCTCGACGCAGCTAACAAGTTAGTCCAGCAGCTGACGGATTACATCGCTGAGCGCACCACCTACTGCGCTGGCTTCATCAAGCCGAAGTGTGTACAGGGTGAGCCCGTCGCCAAGGCGTTCAAGAAGAACGGCGCACCGTCTGCTGTTGCATGGAAGGCGCTAGGTCTGGAGCCGGGCGAGAAGGATGCCAACGTCCTCATCGACTGCGGTGACTGGGGCATGTCGCACTCTGTCAACGGTGTGACCATCGGCGGCGAGTTCGACCGGGTCAGCTTCAGCGAGTATGACCTCGACTCCAGGCACCAGGTCATCCAACTGCTCATGCTGCATGGCTGGACGCCGACCGAGTGGACCGAGAAGGGCAACCCGAAGTTCACCGAGGACAGCATCACGGCGCAGCTTGGCGGCATCGGCAAGGCGCTGGCTGAGCGCTTCGTCGCCATCACCCGGCTTGGCCAGGTGCGTGGCTGGCTCAGCAAGGTGCGAGAGGATGGGCGCATCGAAGCCCGTGCGTTCGCCAACGCCACACCTACCGGCCGTATGCGGCACAGTGTGGTGGTCAACGTACCTCGCCCTGGTACCATGTGGGGCAAGGAGATGCGCGCCCTGTTCTGTGTGCCAGAGGGTAAGGTGCAGGTGGGTTGCGACGCTGCCGGTCTGGAGCTGCGCATGTTGGCACACTACATGGGTGACGAGGAGTACACCCGGCAGATTCTCAGCGGCGACATCCACTGGTTCAACGTGCAGCTGATGGGCCTGGTTCCCAAGGGCACGAAGCGAATCAAGGAAGGGCCAGGGCATGAGCAGCACGATGCCTTCCGCAACGTGGCCAAGACGTTCATCTACGCCCTGATCTACGGCGCTGGTGATGCGAAGATTGGTAGCGTGGTGGCTGGGCTGCCCGGCTTCAGTGGCACCGAGGCTGATGGTGCGCTGCTGCGTCAGCGGTTCTTTACAGGTCTGCCGAAGTACGGTAAACTAATGGAAAGGATCGAGCAGGGTATCAAGAAGAAGTGGCTGATGGGGCTCGACGGCCGCAAGCTGTACGTCCGTCACAACCACGCCGGTCTCAACACCCTCATGCAGAGCGCCGGCTCCATCCTGGTCAAGGCAGCGACCAGCTACACCCACAAGAAACTGCGCCGACTGGGCATCCCCTTCGAGCAGATCATCCACATGCACGACGAAGCACAGTTCGAGACCACGACCGAAGCCAACGCCAAGATCATTGGCGAGACCTTCGACGAGGCTATGCGCTGGGCTGAGAAGCGCTTCAAGGTACGCTGCCCACTGGCTGGCGACTACAAGATGGGACGCAACTGGATGGAGTGCCACTGATGACGAGCGACCCGATACCTGTGGCCATCTGGCCCAGCCATATGTGGTGCGCCCTGGAGGAACGCAGCGAGATGGATGCGCTGCGTCAGACCTTCGGGGATGACTACTATGTGGTACACGTCACCAACTGGGAGCCTGACGGCGGGCCAGCACCGGAGTATTTCAAGTGAGCAAGGTGGAAACGGAAGTCACCATCGTTGTCGGAGGCGTGGAGTTCTCACGCTTCTGCACGGTGGAGTACAGCAAGATCGGAGCCCTCGCTGCGCTCGAGTCGCTGGTCATTCAGACCGACGATGGGCACGGCGCCGACATCCTCGAAGTGTTTGTGCAGGAGGAGCTAGAGCAAATCGCTGAAGACCTTGGCATCACCGGGTCCGAGGACGATAACGAGGAAGTAGAGGATCGTTGCAACAAGGAGTCTTCATGAGCCAAGCAGTCCAAGGTGTAATCGAAGCAGTATCCTTCCGCGAGAAGCCGGCGCCTGATCAGTGGGGCAAGACGCACTTCTCCCAGCTGAAGGTCGGCGGTACGTACTACGACTGCGGCGGCATCAAGCCCTCCCCGCAGGGCGACCTCCAGATTCGAGTCCAGAACGGCAAGGACTGGGTCACGCTGGAAGCCGGCGACACGGTGCAATTCTTCGCCAAGGGTCGTGAGAAGGCAGGAAAGACCTACTGGGACAAGGATGGCCCGATCAAGTTGGTGGCCAAGGGAAACGGAGCAGCCCCTGCGCAATCCGCTGCGCCGGCTCAGCGGGCTGCCCCTGCATCCCCGGCAGCCAGCGCACCACGTCCTGCATCCACCGGTCCCTCTGATCGCAACACGGAGATCAAGGCTGGTCGTGCGGTGAACAACGCGGTGAGCCTACACGTTGTTGGCGTCACCGGTGCGGAGACGTTGACCAAGGCCCTGGCCCTGGCCATCAAGCTGGAGCGCTACGCCGATGAGAACTACGCGGCGCTGTATGCTGGCACCCCGCCTTCCACGAACCTCCCGGCAGCAGCTGCTCCGGCTCCTGTGCAGACCCCGGCACCGCAGCCCGCTGCGCCTCAGCCGGTCGCTGCACCTGTTGCTGCGCCAGCCGTAGAGTTCAACGAAGACGACATCCCGTTCTAATGGTCAGCGCCATCGTGTTGTGGGGTGCCACCCTGCTGTACGGTGGCGCCGCCATTGCGTTCTGGATGGAAGGCAAGCCGGCGTGGGCATGTGCCTACGTCTGCTATGCCGTAGCCAACGTGGCGATGATCGCCGCATCAAGATAGGAGATACACATGAGCAAGTTCCAAGTGGGTGACAAGGTCGTCCGCATCAGTGCTGACGGTGATAAATCCCTCAGCAGCCCTCGTATCCCGATGGCCCAGGTTGTCACGGTTCGAGAGGTGGACACCGCGTACGGCTCCACCATCATCCGCATCGAAGGGTATGATGTCGGCCTCTACTCCGGCCGCTTCCGCCCTGCCACCCAGGAGGAAATCATCGCCTCCACCCCGAAGGCCAAGTCGCCCAGCCTGTTGAAGACCCGCAACCAGAAGACCTACCAGGTCAACCAGCAGGTTCTCGACATGTTCCCTGGTGAGACGAAGACGTGCTACACGGTGGTTGACATCGGCGGCAGCATGGTCAGCACCTGGTCCACCTACTCCAAGGCGAAGCTGGCAGCCAAGGAGCTATCCTCCAAGGTCACAAACCACCGCCGCCCCGGCCAGATCGGCCGCACCGCTGGTGCCTACCGTGTGCTGAAGACGGTCACCATCATCAAGCACGAGGTGGTCTAATGGGTAGCGGACGCAAGGCTGCAACCGTTCTCCTCCTGCTCGCCACGTTGCCCGTCACCCTGCCGATTGCGGTGGTGACAGCGCTGGTGCTGATAGGTGTGACGCTGGGTGGCGTGCTGCTCGACGCCATCATCGCCGCGGCGTCGTGAGCCGTCACCTCCTGATTGACGGTGACGTGCTGGTCTACGAGTCGTCCTTCGGGGCGCAGCGTAACCGGTACACCATCACCTACCCGGAAGGGGAACGCACCTTCGAGAACGCCAAGGACCGCGACGTGTGGCTGAAGGAGATGGGGCTGAAGGAACGCCCCGAGGACTACACCTGCACCAAGCACCTTGACGTGCTCGACGAGGGGCTGGCCCTCCTCATCTGCCAGCGCAAGCTCGACGCGCTGGTCGAGAAGATGGAGGCCACCAGCTACCAGCTGTTCCTCACCGGCAAGGGCAACTTCCGCGAGGAGGTGGCCACCATCACCCCGTACAAGGGCAACCGCACCAGCGTTGAGAAGCCGGTCCACTTCGCTGCCTGTAGGCAGTGGTTCGAGGGCCTGCCAGCTGCCAACATCAGCAGCGGCGAGGAGGCGGACGACGTGATCGGCATCACCCAGACGAACATGAAGGGTGAAGGCATTGTCTGCTCCATCGACAAGGACTTGATGCAGATACACGGCAACCACTACAACTGGGGCAAGGACATCAAGTTCCGCATCAGCCCCGATGCGAGTGACCGCTGGTTCTGGCTTCAGATGCTGATGGGTGACACCGCTGACAACATCCCCGGCATCCCGAAGATCGGGGACAAGACAGCGCACAAGCTGATCGACCACTTGACCACACGGAAGGATCGTGCGAACATAGTGGTAGAGAAGTACAAAGCCACGTACGGTAGCGCTTGGGAAGCCACGCTACAGGAAGTGGGACAGCTGTTGTGGATTCGCCGTGCCGTAGGCCAGGCTTGGAACTTCCAAGACTACCTCGCCGGCACAATGAAGGAGTAGTGCATGGTCGCAAAGAAAGTATCAACCACTGCGGAAGACACGGCGTACCTGGCTGAGGCTCGCCTCAACGAAGCCAAGGCCGATCAGACACGGATCAGTATCGAGGAAGCCCGCAAGGATGCGGCGGTCTCGGAGCTGAACCGCGCCGCCAACGCCGCTGCCTACAAGCAGAAGGCGGAGTACGACTTCAACCGCGGCTACTTCGAGTTCGACGATGATGTGAACAGCCTGTCGGTGGGCTCGCTACTCGGCAGCCTGCGAGTGTACAGCCGTCTCTACCCCAAGGCCGACATCACCATCGAGATGAACACAGGTGGCGGCAGCATCATCGAAGGCTTCCGCCTGTTCGACGAGCTGCTGCGCTTCCGCAAGGAAGGCCACTTCATCACCATCCGAGTGCGTGGCATGGCTGCCAGCATGGGTGCGGTGATCCTCCAGGCTGCGAGCAAGCGTGAGGTAGGTCCGTCCGCCTTCGTCATGATCCACCGCGCTGCCTTCGGGGCGATGGGCAAGGCGTACGAGATCGAGGACGAGCTGGAGTTCGTGAAGATGCTGGAAGCACGCATCAAGGACATCTTCGCTGACGCTTCCGGCCGACCGGCCAGCGACTTCGACACGCTGTTCACGGCCCGCAAGGACCAGTGGTTCAGCGCGAAGCAGTCGCTCCAGGCAGGGCTGGCTGACTCGATCATCTAGTGCCACGGGTTCTCGTAGCCCGCACTCGTAACGCCGGTACCATGACTGAGGCTGCGTTCAGGGGGTGGATTCACTCCTCCCTCCGGCGCATGTCTCAGCGGTGGAAGCCGATCTACGAGTGTAAGCGCAGAGCAAGGCGGGCTGTCACAGCCGCAGACAGGGAGCAGTGGGGCAACCGCCTCAAGTGGGTGTTCCAGTGCGCCATCTGTCAGCACTACTTCCCTGAGAAGTTCATCGACGTTGACCACATCGTGCCCTGCGGCACGCTGGTTGACATCGAACACGACGCCGGCCCGTTCATCCTCCGCATGCTGTGCGAGGCGGACGGGCTTCGTTGTCTCTGCCGCGAGTGTCACCATGTCATCACACAAAAGGAACGCAATGAGCAAGCTCGGCCGCAAGATTCTAGTAGTACCTGATGCACACGCTCGTCCTGACCAGGACAACAGCCGCTTCGATGCACTCGGCAACTTCATCGCTGAGAAGCGCCCAGACGTAGTCATCAGCGTTGGCGACTGGGCCGACATGGGCAGCCTGTGCAGCTACGACAAGGGCAGCAAGAACGCCGAGGGGCGACGCTACCAGGAAGACATCGTGGCCAGCCTTGACGCTGTGCAGCGCACAATGACCCCGGTGCGTGCCGCCTACAAGGCAATGAAGCGCAAGCTGCCTGAGTTCCACATCACGCTGGGCAACCACGAGAACCGCATCGACCGCGCCGCTACCTTGCAGCCTGAGCTGCACGGCAAGTTGCAGATCAGCGACCTCCGCTTCGAGCAGGCTGGGTGGAAGGTTCACCCGTTCCTCAAGCCCTTGATCATCGACGGCGTGTGCTTCCAGCACTACCTCCCGTCCGGTGCGATGGGCAAGCCCACCGGTGGTGTGAACCACGCTCGGTCTCTCGTCCTGAAGGGCATGATGTCGGTGGTCGTAGGCCACAGCCATCAGCGCGACTTCTTCGAGATGACCCGTGCTGACGGGCAGAAGCTGCAAGGTCTGGTCGTCGGCTGCTACGACGAGGGTGGTCACGAGTATGCCGCGGCGACGCAGCAGAACTGGTGGTCCGGCCTGGTCATGTTGCACGAGTGCCACGATGGGCAGTTTGAACCGGCGTGGTACAGCACGTCCTACGTGAAGGCGAAGTTCTCATGAAGCAGGTAACCCTCACCCGACCGTTCCTCAACCAGCTGGTCGCCACCTCGTACGGCATCCCGACCGAGTGCGTCAGCCCGGCTAGCAGCAAGGCCACGGAGCTGCTGCTCAAGGCGCTGTTCGAGTCGCTGTTCGACACGAGACTGGTAATCACCGAGTGAACTACCTGATCGCCTTCAGCATCAGCATGCTGTACGTTGGCCTGCGATCCACGCAGCAGATCAGCGTAACCAACAAGCGGTATGCGTGGATTCCGCCAGTCTCGATGTTGATGGCGATCAGCGACTTCTACATGATCAACCTGATCGTGGATAGCACCATGAGCATCGCCCTGGCCATCGGCCTGGGTGGTGCATCTGGGGCCTGCACGTCTGTGTTCCTCATCGACCGTCACTTCAAGCGTAAGGAGAAGCAAGCATGTCAGCAGTGAAAGCCGACGCCGGCAAGGCGCCCATCAGCCTCATCCCCCGTGAGTCCATCGAAGGTGTCGCCGCCGTGCTCGGCTTCGGCGCCAAGAAGTACGCCGCCCACAACTGGCGAGGCGGTATGCAGTGGAGCCGTCTGATCGACGCTGCGCTGCGCCACCTCACCGCCTTCAACGATGGCGAGGACACCGACCCGGAGAGCGGGCTACCTCACCTCGACCATGCGGCGTGCTGCCTGGCCTTCCTCACCACGTACCAGAAGCAGGGCCTGGGTGAGGACAACCGCTACCGCAAGCCGGCGCCGGTTGTGGATGCTGATGTCAAGCCGCTGCCTCAAGCACCGGTGCCGGCATACCGGCCAGCCTCTGACATCCGTGTCGGTGACAAGGTGACCGTGACATCTGAGACAGCCTTCTCCACCGTAAGCTCGCAGTTCAACCTCACGGCCGGCCTGCCGTACACAGTGATCCGGGTGTCGGACGAGACGGTGGTCCTAGCCGAGTGCCCGGCCATCAACGGCTTCAGCCGTCGCCGCTTCATCCGTGTTAGCTGACCCGGTATTAGAGCACACGGACACCATCGAGCTGACCATCCGACTTCGTGTCGCGGTGCTCAGCCCGGTGGCACCCGGTGAGCGGCAGCTGAAGCAGGACGCTGCCGCGTTCAACATGCTGGTGCAGCCGCTCGTCTTGAGCGAGGCACGCAAGCAGTATTCCCAGAAGCTGTCCGCCATTCGAGGTAAGCGATGAGCCACGCTGTCCAGACCCACGGCCTTGGTGCCAACCACTTTGTCACCGTGACCCTCCGCAAGTACGGTAACAATCACCCATCCATCCAGATACGTCGCTCACAGCACGCCGACGAAGGGTATCTGGAGCCCGCGGTGGACATCTACCTCGACCCAACACTGACCGCCGAGTTGGTGAAGCACATCGAGGCGTTCAAGTGAGCACGTTCAAGCCGATGCTGGCCGCTGATTGCAAGGGCGACCTGGGCCTGATCAAACTGCCGTGCCTGGTTAGCCCCAAGCTGGACGGCGTGCGGTGCATCATCAAGGACGGCGTAGCACTGAGCCGCAGCCTCAAGCCGATCCCTAACGCCTACATCCAGCAATGGGCACAGGAGTTCAGCCCTGAGTTGGAAGGGCTTGACGGTGCGCTGATTGTAGGCCCTCCTGTTGAAAAGCCGGGAGAGGAGAGCGTCATGTCTCGCACCATGAGCGGCGTGATGCGGAAGGATGGCACCCCGGACTTCACCTTCTACGTGTTCGATGATACAGAATTCCCTAAGTATCCGTTCGCAGGAAGACTGGCCGGCGTGGAGGAGCTGTACCAGTGCCCAGGGATGCGTACCGTCGTGGTTCCCCACCGCATGATCTCCACTCTGGAGGAGCTGAAGGCGGCAGTGGACCAGTACATCGCTGAAGGGTACGAGGGCATTATGACCCGCGATCCGAACGGCCTGTACAAACAGGGCCGCAGCACGGTGAAGGAGCAGGGCCTGATCAAGGTCAAGCTGTTCCAGACAGATGAGGCCGAGGTGATCGGCGTCGAGGAGATGATGCGCAATGAGAACGAGGCCCACTGCAACGAGTGCGGTCACACAGAGCGCAGCACTGCTGCTGCTGGTCTTGTGCCTGCCGGCGTGCTCGGTTCGCTTGTGTGTCGGAGACCGGACGGTGTGGTCTTCGGCATCGGGTCTGGTTTCACGGCAGAGCAGCGACGCTCGCTGTGGGCTGAACGATCCAACCTTCCCGGCCTCACGGTGACGTACAAGCACTTCGCATACGGCGCCAAGGATGCGCCTCGCTTCCCTACGTTCGTCAGCTTCCGCACCCTGGAGGACATGACGTGATAACGCTGCTGATCCTTGTCATCGTGGTGACGTACATCTGACACAACAAAGCCCCGCCTCCAGAACATCGGAGAGCGGGGCTCTTTTGCGTTCTACTTCTTGCGCTTCTCGCGCGCTGCCTTCAGCGCTGCGGACGCGCCGTGCAGGCCCTTCCCAGCGGCCTTGCCCACGTCAGCGGCATCAGGCTTGCTCGGCTCCGGTTCCTTCGGACCCATGAATAGCTTGCCTACCAATCCCCACTTCGCTGTGTTACTGTCCATTCCTCGCCTCCATTGCCTTCGCGCGCTTCTCCACATAGCTGACCGCGTCACCGCGCGTGACGTAGCCTTTCTTGCCGACATCGAGCCCGCTGTTCTGGCGGTAGGCCATCGTGCCTTGCTTGAACAACACGAAGTCGTCCGGTTTGCCAACCGCCTTGGGCCACAGGATGGTGGAGTACACGTCTCCCAGGTTGAGCAGCGGCTTGTTGAACTGACGGAAGTATTTCTCCACATATTCCAGCTGCTGTACGTCGGTCATCTTCGCCAGCTCGTCGGTGCTGGTGCCCAGCGCCTTGGCTGTGGTCGGCATGAATTGGATCAAGCCAGTTGCGCCGCTCGCCTTGTTGCGTACCGAGGGGCTGAAGCTGCCGCCTGTCTCGAAGTTGATAGCGGAGATGAGCCATTCAGGCTTGATGTTCAGCCGGCTGGCCAGGCCCTCAAGTGCGGGCCGGAACTCTGCACTGGTGTTCTTCACGGGTGTCTCCTGTGTGATGGTTGCTACGTCAGATTGTGACCACTCCACCGCCCACCCTGCATTGCTGCGGGTGGGTGCGCCGAAGGCAACAGCGCCAAGATCAGCGCTGTTGTCCTGCTCGCCGAAGGCGGTATCAGCCAGGTACTCGACCGGCCACGTGCTCATGGGATGATGTCCGCTTCGGTAAGCTCATCGCCGTTGGTGCGGCGCATCTTGCTCATATCAACGGTGCGAATCTTGTCTGACCCGATGTGAGACACTTCCTCCACCTGCCGGCTCCGCGCCTCACCACCCATCCGCTCGTAAATCTGGTGGTCTGTCTCCAACGGCAGCTTCTTCGCCTCGACCACGGCCGCGTCGATGCGCTTCTTCAGTGTCGGGAAGCCGCCCACTGCGCCCAGGTTGCGGGAGAATTCCTCCAGCTGGGTCACAGAATCCACGGTGGCATACCCCTGCCGCATCTCACGGGAGATGGCGCGTGCGCCCCGTAGGCCGTACAGGTCTTCAAGCTGGGCGTTACCGTCTAGCCGCTCGAATTCCTCCCACACGTCCAGGCCGGCGTTCTTCACCGGTGCGGTCTTGGTACCCGGAGGCAGGCTGTTCACCCACCGCTTGATCGAGTCCGCTGATCCAGGGGCTGAGCCCAGGGAGAAATTCTCCACACCTTGGATGATGTGGTTCACCTCGTGCAGTAGCGTGTTCTTCAGGGAGCGTGGGGTGTGCCCTTCCGCGATCTCCACATACGCGGTCGGCATTCCCTCCTTCGGGTCGTACCAGGCAGCGCCGTGGTAGCGCGAGTCTTTGGGGACGATTCGGACGGCCAGGTCACGCAGCTCAGGGTAGTGGTCGTACAGCTCAGGGTGCTCAAACAGCTCAGACAGCTTCATCTTCGCGCCGTTCACCACCTTGCCGACATCCAGCTTCGAGTCCTTGTCGCTGATCATAGACATCGGCTGGTCCTTGTCCGAGAAGTAGATGCCGCGCTTCTCGTAGATAGCCTGGGCGTCAGCCGGGTCGATCTTGCCGGTGTTCGGGTTGATACCGCCACCTGTGCTCAGATCGTCCAGAAGAATCTGCGCCCGCTCCTCGGCCCTGCGGTCCCACTTCTTCGACTTGCGACCGACGATAATGCCCAAGGCGTTCGGGATGGTGCCCTTCGGGACGAACGGGATCAGCGCGTCCGCCAGGGTCATGCCTACGTTAAACGGGGTGGTCTCCTCTCGGCCGGTGATGTAGTTGCGCACGTCGTTAGCCACGCCAGCCACGTCGCCCACTACAGGGACAGTGGAGAGGGCCAGCGCGGCCTTATCTCCTGCGTCCATACTGGCAGCAGCCCCAGCCACCGCAGACTTCGCGGCAGCCGGCGCTTCGCCAACCCATTCGACCAGCTTCGAGAACGGGCTGGCCGGCATCATTGCCCGTTCCCCAGCAGGGTGCGGGCCGCAGCCAGGTAGTCCTGACCGCCACTCACGTGCGCCAGAGCGCGGATGTTGCTGTTCATCTCAGCCTCGATTCGACCTGCTACGTGCGGTGGGATGGAGCTACCAGCGGCCGGCAGCACCTGCACCACGCCGTCAGGCAGCACGCGGATGCGGGTGAGGGAGGCAATGCCGGCGCCATATTGCGCTTCCAGCGCTGCGATCACGTCCCGCTCGTTGCGACGGTGGTGCTTGAGCCCCGAGTCTCGAGCCAGGCCGGCGTTCGGGTTGCCGGCGAAGGCGTTGACCGTCTCCGGCCGGGCCAGCTGACCGACGAACAGGTTCTGCGCCGCGGTATCCGACTGCATGATCGGGTCATCTAGCGTAGACAACACGGTCTGAACCGCCAACGGCTGCATCTCCGGGGTCACCACGGCCGCGTCGGGCTGTGAGGCACCCGACAGCACCGCCGCCGCGTCTCGCGCCGCCTGGCGCTTCTGCTGGGGCTGTACGTCCTTCGGCCGCTGGCCAGGCAGGACGGCAATCGAGCTGGCCACGGGGTCGGGGATGCCGGCCTTGCGGTCGCTGCGCTTGCGCTCCTCGCTGCGTGTATCCACCAGGATACCAGACTGGCCCATCGAAGCGGTCAGCTTGGGGATGATGGAGCTGGACAGAATCTCGCTGGTCTTCTCTCGGCCAAAGGCCACCTCGATCAGCGGTCCCAGCTTCTGCACCAGCACCTCCTGGTGAGCCAGGTCGGGGTTCAGGTCCAGCAGGGTGGCCCAGGCGTTCGCCGTCTGCACGCGGTTGGCCGTGGTCACCGTGTCCTCCTCCTGCTTGCCGCTCAGGCGAGGGATGGCGCGGTCATACTGCGCGTTGATCTGCGACATGGCGCTGGCCAGCTGGTCGGGGAACCGAGACAGCGTGGCCTGGGCGTCTGCGATGCGGTTGGCACGCAGCTGCTCCAGGTTGGTCAGGCGCTTGTTGGCGTCCGGCTCGCCCATCTGCTGCGTCACCTCGGCGTTGATCGACAGGGTGGTGTTCGGCAGGTAACTGCTGTTCAGCACTTCGAGTGCATCCCGCTTCAGCTCCAGCTCGATCCGGCCTACCTCGCGCTGCTGGCCTTCAAACCGAAGGCGATCCGCGCCGGCGTTCTGCTCGAGCGCCGTGAAGCGGTCCTTGTCCTGCGCGATGCCGTAGTTGTAGTGCTGCGCCTGCTTGGCCAACTGCACCTGGGCCTCGTACGACATGTCCGGGTTCCACAGGTTGGCCTGCACCAGGATGCCGCGCACTGCGCTCACCTCGGCGGTACGCTGCGCTGCCGCCAGGCTGTTCGCATTGTCCTGCTCGGTCTTGAGGATGGCGTTGATGTCCGCGCTGACCGCGTTCGTCACCGTCACCAGCTCCTTGGCCAGGTCAGGGCGCTGCGCCACCAGCCCACGCAGTTTGGTCATGGTGACCAGCTGGTTGCGGGTGGCTGCCTGCCCGGTCGCCTGTAGGTAGGCACCACTGCGTCGGAGACGGCCGGCCTGCGACAGCACCTCTTGGCCGCTCTCGCCCAGCTGCACACCCTCAGCGGCAGCCATCTCGCCAGCCTCGCGGGCCATGCGGGCTTCGGCCTCCTCAACCAGGAAGCCCTCCTGCATGGCGATGATCTCGCCCACCTGCTGCCCAAGGGCGATGTCGCCCTCCTTGATGGCGGACGCCTTGTCGCGCGCCGCCTTCTGGGTCAGGCTGTTGTCCACGCCAGCGGCGATGCCCTGTGCAGCTCGGGCATAGCCAGCGTCAGGGGCCAGCGGGTTGCTCCCCGTCGTGGGCTGCACGACAGGGGCTTGTACGCGGGTCAGGTCTACCATTATTGCACTCCGTTCAGCTTGCGGTTCATGTCAGAAACTAGGGCCTCTTTGGCTGCCGGCTCAAGTGGCAGGTTCTTCAGGTACTCGATGTAGTCCTGGGTGTACGGCGCCCGGCCCGTTCCGGCCTGCTCCATCACCCGCTCCAACACCTTAGCATACCGTGACTCACCGCGCTTGTCAACCAGCGCCTTGAGCGCGTTGCCATACTCGGCGTACAGCTCGGTGGGTAGGCCCTCCGACAGCACGGTGATGTTCTCGTCGATGTACTGACGGGCCACCTGGTAGTTCACCCGGCCTTCGACCAGCTCGTCCAGAAGCGGGAACATCCACTGGCTGGTCTCGTATGCCAGGTCACGGATGCTCTGCGTCTTCATCGCGTCGGTCATCTGCCGACCGGATGTGGCGGTGCTCAGCTCATAGGCCAGCATCTCCTCCCGGTTCTTCACGCCGATGAACGCCATGTAACCTTCCAGCTTGGTGGCTTCAGCCAGCGGGTCGCCCGCCGTGTTGTACTTCCGCCGCCACTCGAGCCCCATCTCCATCTTCATGGCGTTGCTTAGTCCAGGGAACTTCTGCATGACCTTGCGGACCACGGCAGCCGTCTTGATGCGTGAGCTATCCTCGCTCGGCAGCGGCGGTGCGCCGATGACCGATGCAGCGAAGTCCAGCGTCTCGACCATTGCCTTAGCTACGCCCAGTCCAGGCGCCTGCCAGCGGGCCTGTGCCAGCATCTCCCAGTCACCGGTGGCAAACACCTGGGCCACCTTGAGAGGCAGCGCTACGGTGCCGCCGATGTGCGAGGCAGGGCTGAAGGACTCGGTGATCGCCAGGTTGGTCGGCTTGGTGTCCGCGTCATCTGTGACCCACTCACCCAGGTACTGGTCCGCCAGCATGTTGGCCACGCCATCGGTCAGCGTCTGCACTGCTTCCTCGCGGATCAGCTCCGGCAAGGCCTGCATCGTCGGGCTGGCAGCCAGGCTACGCGCCCACCTCTCGATCCCGAAGCCACGAAGGCCGTAGGTGAGGAACAGGATGCCCGCCATCTTGCGGTTCTCCGCCTTGGTGAAGCCCTGCTGAGGTGCGCCGGGAATGACGGAAGCCATGCGGCCCACCATCTTCACCTGCTGCCACATGAACTGCGTGAGGAAGCCAGCCAGACCGCGCTGGAACGGCAGCACGTCGCTGGCGTTCGGGTTGTTGCTCATGTTCTCCGCGAAGTTGGCGATCTGCTTCTCCTCAGCCGGGCCGATGGGCTTGCCGGGGTTCATCACCTTGAAGCGGTTGTGCGCCAGGAGCCAGGCCGAGGCCTTCTCCATGCGGATACCCGCGTCGATACCAACCGACCGTAGGGCCAGATGGGTGTTCGACGCAGCGCTCGAGAAGCGCCCGCCACCACCTGCCCGGCTGATGTCACCGATGGTACCAGCTGAGAACGTGTGATGGTCCACCGACTCGAACACGCCGCTGCGCTGGAAGCGCGCCAGCAGCTCCGGGTCGCCGCCCATCGTCTTGATCCACTTCTCGCCGGCGCCAGGGCTCACTGTGTTGAGCAGGATGCCGGTAATGTCCCGGCTGAACCCACCCTTGATACCGTAGGTGGTGCCACCGGTCACCCCGAAGTGCATCGGGATGGTGGACATCTGAAGCGGCAGCTGCCGGGCAGGGTTGCCTGACAGGAACATGACGTACGGCACGGTCTTGATGTTGCCCAGCAGCCGGCCATCCAGGCCGACGATGTTGTCCGCCAGCGCACGAAGGTCGCTGCCGATCTTGCTGCCGGCCTTATCACCGCGCAGCTTGCTGGCAATCTCGTCCGCTTTCACCGCACCGCGGTAGAACCACTCAGCCACCGTGGAGCTGGACTCGCTCAGCATGCCAGCCTTGGCCACCTCGCCCACGCCGGACGTGTTGTTGATGAACATCGCCTCGTGCCGGGCCTGGGCCACATCCTTGGCGTTCGCGTTGCCCTTGACCACCAGCTCAGCCGGGTTCATACCAGGGTTGAAGCGCCCCTCGAACAGCTTGCCCCACCGGTTGTGCCAGGCCAGCTTCTGCACCTCAGACCAGCGTGCCAGGCCGGTGCGGAACGCCGTGTCCGTCATCATCGACTGGATACGGTCGCCCACCGTGGGCATACGGGTGCCGCCAACCGCGTCCAGCAGGCGCGAAGGCCCGCGGGTGGAGTTGTACAGCAGGCCCGCATCGAACAGCTCAGCCAGTTCATCCTCGTCGCTCACCACGCGAAGCTCGCTGGCGATCACTGCCTCTACGCGCTGGCCAGGGTTACCGGCCTTCAGCTCCACAGCCAGGCTCTCGGCCTCGGCCATCGAGCGCGCAGGGCGCAGGGTGGTTGCACGGCCGCTGGCGTCGAACGCCTTGACGTAGGCCGGGTACTTGTACGGCCGCGGCAGGTAGCCCGCCACGTCAGGGATGAAGTCGAGCGGTAGGTCCGTGTGCTTGGTCATGTCGCGCACGTCCATGATGGCGAACTTCTCGCCACCAGGGCCGGGTGACATCAGGCGAACCACGCGCTGGTTGGGTGCAACCGCAGCCAGGGTGGTAGGTACGCCCGCCGTGCCGTCCCAGGCGCGGATCGAGGCAGCCGGGATGCCTTCCATCTGCATCACCGCCGCTGTCACGCTCTCGTCCGCGGTCATGGTGACAGGCTTGATGCCGGTTTGGCCAATACCTGCCAGCGTCACACCACGGTAGCCCTTGGCGGTCCACTTGTGGTGCAGGTTGATGTTCTTGATCTGCCGATTCACCTGCGCCAGCTTGCGCACAGCGAAGTATCCGGCGATCTCCTTGTCCCGCAGGCCCTTCTCGCGCAGCGCCTTCAGGTCGAACAGCGTCTTCGTCTCGTCACCTTCATCCAGCACGGCCGCAACGCGGCGCTGGCTGCCGGCCGGCAAGTCCCAGTAGGGCTTGGTCAGGTCGCGGGCAGCTGTGGCCACCTGCTCACCGGTGCGGGCCGCGTTGTTGGAGCTGAAGTTGGCATAGTCGGAGCCGCTGGAGGCAGCCTTACCGAACCGGCGCCACCAGGAGTAGCCACGACCGGTCATGTTCGGGGCTTCGTTGATGTCCGACAGGCCAAACTGGCGCGTCTTGGACACCTCAATGAACCAGCTGTTGCCGTTCTGGGCGACAGAGACGTTCGGAGCACCAGGGAATTCGCGGGTAGCGGCAGCCTTGGCGGCAGCTTCGCTATTGAACCCGCGTCCAGCCTTAGTCCCTACCTGCACCGTGGCGGTCAACCCGCCGTCCAGCAGCTGGGCACCGGCATAGGTGCCGTTCATGCGTGGCACAAGCGCAGCACCGAACAGCCAGGCCGGGTCAGCAGCCAGGGTGGCGCGGGTTGCTTCCGGCACCAGGGCCGTAGCGATGAAGGGACCGTCCTGTGTCGCCTCTTTGAGCAGCTTCGGCAGGGCCAGGGTGTCGAGGATGTCCTCGCTGGACGTGCCAGGGGCGAAGCGCGGGTCCACCTTGCCGGTCGCCCGGCCAGTGAACAGCTCCCACATGCGCTCGGCGCCAGCCTTGGTGCTGCTCACCACCTCAGCAGCTGAACCGGCGTTCAGGCCAGCAGCGCGGAAAGGTGCGGTGATTGAGGCCACGCCCTTGACCGCCTGGAAGCCGGCCATTGCACCGCGAAGCGCGGCCACCGGTACGCCCGCCATCTCCAGGTAGGCAGCGGCGGCGTTCATCTTGTTGCTGATCGGCGCCGTAGGATCGGCCGCAAGATCAGTCAAGCTGCCCAGTAGGATGCTGGTGATCCACTGGGTCTGGGTGTCTGACTCCCACAGGCCGTCGTTGCCCTGGTCGCGGGCAGCCTGGACCAGCTGGTCGATCTTCACCTGAGCCTCGGCCGGCTGCATGCCAGCGATCAGCTCCTGCATCTTGGTCACAGATTGGCCTACGCCCAGCCGGCTCCCAATCTCGGGGAACACGGAGCGCATCGCGGACAGCGCCCGCTGGCTCGTGCTGAGCGAGAGGACGTTACCGGCGATGTCGGGTAGCACCTTGGTCACAAACGTCGTGACAGGCGCCGCCACGGCGTCCGCGCCAGCGTTGGCGAAGTCGGTGCGCGATGCTTCCAGCGCCTGGATTGCCAGCTGGCCCACGGCGCGGCGGTTGGCCTTGATCTGGTCGCCGGTGATGTCCTTCACCGAGTCTCCGTCGTCAGCCAGGCCATGCACCACGCCAGCCAGCACATCATCCTCGTCTTCCTGGTTGTAGCGGGCAGCCAGGGCGTCCACCTTCGGGCGGTCCAGGGTGCCATCTTCCAAGCCAGCGTTGACTTCCTTCTCTAGCGCCTGGTTGGCCAAGGTCTTGCGTGCCTCCGGGTCGATCCCAATGGCCAGCTCGACCATGTCGTCGATCTCGGTGCTGACCGGGGCCTTCGGGGGCGGGGCGAACAGGTCGTCACGCGGGTTGGCCCCTTGGGTGGGGAGGATGCTGGTAATATCCATGAAGCTCCTTACTTGAATTCAGGGTAGGCGAAGGTCTGGATGCCGCTCGTCTGGTTGAAGCTCTGCGACTGGCCGGCAGCGCGAGGGGCGAAGAAGCTGAGCACCGCACCTCCCGCGTTCTGGCCTAGTTCCTTGGCGCCGGCGAAGAAGCTCGATGCTGTGTCACCGCCGAACCCGGCCGGCAGGTTGGAGGTCATGCTGGCCAGGCTCATCACCCCACCAGCGATGTCCGCCTGCTTGGCAGCCTTCTCGCTGTTCTTGCGGATGATGGCGTTCTGCTTGTCCACCTGGTTGGCGAAGCTGAAGGCCGCGCCCAGCTGGCTGGTGATACCACCTAGCGTGCCTTGAACGGACGAGGCACCCAGTAGGCCCTCGTTGCCGGCTCGAGCGGCGATCTCAGCCGACTGCATGCGGCTCTGCCGGACAGCCTGCACCCGCTCGCGGAAGGCGGTGAGTGCTTCGATCCGGCGCTGGGCCTTGGCCGCGCGGCGGGCGGCGCGCTTACCGCTCGCGCCGAACGCCCCGCTGATACCGCCCAGGACGCCACCTGCGATGGCGCCATACGGGCCGGCAGCGGACCCCGCCGCTGCGCCCTGTGCTGCTCCTGCGATAATGCTCATGTTCAATCCTCGTTGGCGGAGTAGGGAATGCTGAAGCCCAACAGCCGGAAGTCCTTGCCAGCCACGCTGTTGTAGCGGAGCGCGATGGCACGGCCCTTACCCCGGACCTTGAGCTTAGTATACACAATCTCCTCGCCGTTGTCAAACGTGTCGGTGAGCGGGTCCACTGGTGCGTACGGGCGCCGGTAGCGGTAGGCGTTCTGCGGCACGCTCCAGCGGTTGCCCGCGGCGGAGTTGTGCCAGTCCCACCGTGCATACAGCGTGCAGCCACTGGCCCGCTTCGGCGTCTGGTCAGGGTAGAACCCGGACTCGGTGCGCGTGAAGAAGCTGTGGACGTACGGCGTCTGCTTGTTGACCTGTAGGTCGCCAATGGTGTCGTCGCCTGTTACCAGGTAGGCATCCTTCTCCTCCTCGTCGATACCGCTGAAGTTGGCGAAGTCGGTGAAGTTCAGGTTGTAGAACTCGCCCACCCGTAGGCCTGCCTCGTCGCCCACCACCACCAGCAGCTTGATGCTGTTGGTCAGGGTAGACTGGGTCAGGTCAGCCAGCGGGTCAGCTGCGGTCACCACCTCTAGTGCGTTGTCGGTCACAATCTCGCCAGTGCTGATGTACACGGGCTCGTAGATCGAGGGCACCGTGGGCGTCTGCCGGCCGAAGCCACCCGCCACACCAAGCAGAGACTCGGTGCCGATGGGGAAGCTGTAGGTCGTGAACGCGCCAGTGCGGGTGTCGAAGATGAGCGCCCGGTCGTACACCGACTGGCTCAGCTCCGCATCCTCCTCGCTCGACAGCCAGAACCAGAATACCTTCTTGCTGATCGTGTCGTAGCACGAGGCCGCGGCGAGCCGTGAGGCGCGCGGGATCAGCTGGTAATACTTGAAGATGGTCTGCTCGCCCAGGTCGGTCACGGACGGGAGGTTGTTGCTCTCCTGGCCGAAGGACACGGCATGCACCGAGTTGTCCGCCCAGAACAGCACACCCTGGTCGGTCAGCACCACGCTGCCTGGCCCGATGATGCCCGTGTTGGTCAGCTTTTCAACCGAGAAGTTATTGGCGGTGAAGCCACCGTCTCGACCATACACGAACCACACGCCGTTGTCAGCCATGACCAGTAGACCGGACCCAAACTCGACCAGCCGGCGCATGTTGCCGGCGCCGGGGATCGGGATGTACCCGCCGTCCGTAGCCAGCAAGTCGTTGAAGTGCTCGCTGCTCGGGTCTGCCTGCTGGAAGAACTTTCCTGCATCGGTCACCGCCTGTAGGGTCTTACTGAAGTAGACGCAGCCCGGTCGCTTGGGATTCACATCACCGGCGAACCAGACACGCCCGGCGAAGAACGCCACGGCTTCCCAGCCCGTGCTTGAAGTCTCGCCCTGCGCATCGTTGAAGTTCAGCGGGCTGTCCACGCCGCTGACTGCGTGCGTAATACCGTCGCGCTGGCCCAGTAGGGCGTCCATGATCAGTCGGCCCTTGGGTGCCAGGCTCGAGCCGAAGTCCTGCTCCACCAGCTTGGCAGGGTCGAACACGTCCAGGTCTGTCTTTCCGAAGAACCACTGCTGGTTGTTGCTTGGGTAGTTCGCCTGATCGGTGAAATAGTCGTTGATCTTGGCGGAAGGCCAGCCTTGGTTCAGTAGGTTGTACAGGTGCTCCTGCGACATCGAGCCCGGAGTCTCCTCGGGGTCAAGGCCATCGTCCACACCTGCCAGATCGCGGATCAGACGCGCGCCGGTCACGGCCTCAATGCCGTCCGCCGACTCGCTCACGCCCACAGCCTTCAGCTGGATCGCCGTGCCATCGGAGGACAGCTCAGCGTAGAATGGTACCACCGCCTGGCTGGTGAACCAGATGCGGCCGTTGCCGCTGGCCGACTGGAGCTTGACGCGCGCAGCCAGCGCGGCCGTGGTGTTGTAGATGAAGCCGGTGCCCACACCATCGAAGCTAAGCGTCTGGAACAGCACAGGCACAGCGGTGTCGAGCGGGTTGCTCACCGCCTCCTGCTCCAGGTCACGGAAGAACAGCGTGTTGCCGACCTGGAACACCTGGAAGTTCTTACGGCCGTCGCCGTTAGGCGTGGACCACAGGTGGGTGCTGACGGCGAACTCGTTCTGCGGGACAGTGGTGTCAGGCAAATCAGTCTCAACGCCGAACGTCTCCAGCTCGATCTCGATGTTGTCGAAGCGCGGGAAGCCGCGGTGGCCCTGGCCGTCCTGGCCACGGAAGGTGATGAAGTCACCCGACGCACCAATCACGATGTTGCTGCCGCTGTAGCGCAGCACGTTGTCGCTGATGCGGCGCACCTGAAGTGTGCCCAGGAAGGAGCCGGGGCTGGTCTTGACCATCTCGAAGGTGAAGCGGTGCGGGGCCTCGTAGTTGCCGCCTTCCAGCAGCGTCTTGACGTAGCCCGTGGTGTGGGTAGCCGAGGTCAGCAGGCGCAGCCCGTCATCACCCCAGACGAAGCCCTGCCCGCCGCCACTGCCATCTGCTCCGAACAGCGCCGCGCCCTTGGGCTCGTGGCTGGAGTCTTCCTGGTATTCCCACTGCACGTACACGCGGTCGAAGTCGGTGATGTTCAAGTCCTGCTGCATCCACGACGGATTGCCGGTCTGCGCCGGCAGCTCGAAGGCACCGGTCACGATGCCGGGGTTCAAACCGCCATACGTCCAGTCACCGTTGCCGGTCACCGCGTCATAGCTGTAGGACTCAGAGGCAGCGAGGACAGACGGAGCCTGCGAGAGCGGGCCACCACCGGTGTTGGTGAACAGGGTGTCAGACAGCACCCCGCCACCGATCAGCTGGCCGTCACGCTCCTGGCTGATGCCAAGGCGGCGACGGATGGACCCGTTGACTTCGATGTCCACGTTGTCCAGGTCACGGCAGCTGTTCTCGGGGTAGGTGAGGCCAGATGCCTCGGTGATGAGCCCGCGCTGGAAGGAGCGATACTCCTTCTTCAGCTTCAGGCGGGTCGTGTCGTCTCGCTGGCCTCGCGGCATAACTTACTCCTGCTCGTAGATGGCGGCTGCGTCCAGTGCATACTGGCGCCGCGTGAACACACCGGGGATCGGCTGCGTGCCTCCGCCCTCGCAGTGGCAGCGCCAGAAGCTGGAGTTGGGCACCTGCTCCACCCTGATCTTCTTGCCGAACGCCGTGGTAGCGACTACCTCGCTGGCCTCAGCGGTTGCGGCCGAATCGGTTGACGTAGAATCGGTCAGACTCTCGCTCGATTTTGCTGGACTCTCGACGGGCTCGAGCGAGCTGGCGCTTTGCTTTCTTTTCATCGGATGTGCTCTCAACCTGCTTGAAATACTTGAAGCACTCGCGGTTCAGCTCGGCCTGGAGCAGCGGCTCCATGTGCAGAGGGATGTTCGGCGTGTGCGAATTGGTGACGCTGAAGGTGGGGACGATGACGCCGCGGGCGGACAGCTTGGTCGCCACCAGCGTGCTGTCGAAGTCCTGATGCACCGCGTCCATGTAGATGGTCTGGTCATCGAAGCTAGTCCAGAACATCGGCCACGCATCGAGCGTGACGTAGAACTGCTCCTTCGTACCTACGGTGACCAGCAGCTTGTTCGTCGCATCCTCGCCGTTGGCGAAGCGCTGCACGAAGCACTCCGGCTCCAGGTACTTCAGCTCCTGCCGGCGATACTCACCCTGCTCACTGGTATTGTACGCCAGGTAGTCGATGTAGCGCACCGTCTCAGGGATGGCGAACTGCGTGGGGCTGTTCACGTCAGCAGCTGCCGTCAGCGTGATGGCGCCGTGCAGATGCTGCCACTCCTGCCGGTTCATCAGCTCCAGGTACACCTCCTTCAAGTGCTCAGCCACCTGCAAGCTCTCGCTGGTGTCGTTGTTGTCGTCCACCTGATCGCTGTCCATCACGTTCAGGCAGGCCTGCACGTAGGCAAGCACGTTCTTGGCCATTGGTTAGCTCCGCAGTTCGACGATCACGCGGGCAGCGGCTGGGCCGGTGCAGGCGCCATCGTTAGCGATGGTGATAAGTGAGCCGGCAGGCTGAACGGCTGAGAGGGGAATCTCCGCGCTCGACGTGATGATGCCAGCGCCAGAGCCTGCAACCGGTACGGTGAGAACGACCGGCGTAGCACCGCCGATGGTCACCGTGATGTCTTCGTCAGCCACCGTGATGGCAGCAGACAGGACCACGCGGATACGCACTGTGGTCACCTCGGTGGAGGCGATGGAGTACGCGCTTCCTGCGGTGTCCAGGTCCACCACATCCCGATGAGTCGTGGTGAGGTAGGTCTCGATGTCGCCTGGGCGGAGGAAGCGGAACTCGCCTACCCCGTCCGTGTCCGCCCGCTGAACGAACGCCTTACCGGCGTCGGCAATCAGCTGGCCGGTTGATGTCTCGGTGGTCAACGGCTTGCGAAGCACGCCTACGCCCGGCGTCACAGCCGAGGGCGTGGTAACCTTGCCGGCGTCGCTGACAATGGCAGCGCCGATCAGCTTGTCCTGATGTACATCTGACCCGGTGAGGGCACTGTGCAATGGCATGTGAATCTCCAGAATGAGAAAGGGCCAGCCCCGCTACGCAGGACCAGCCCCTCCAGCTACAGCGCCTTAGCGCTTGACGTACGTGATGACCAGCTTGCCCACGCCAGCGGTGAACGTGCCGACAGCCACGATGCCCACCACAACAGCGGCGGCGCCGGTCGTGTTGGCCACTGCGACCAGACCGGTATCCGCGCCTTCGTCAACCTGGCGACGAACAACCTGCGCACCGGTGCCGTACAGCGCATCACCAGCGGCGTCGATGTTGGCCAGCGCGCCAACCGCGGCGGGGATCAGGCCATCCGCGTCAACAGCGGTACCGGCCGAAGCCAGGAACGTGCCAACTTCGAGCGAGGTGCCGCCCGCGAACGGAGTGCGAACCAGGAGGATCACGTCCTCAATCACCGCGTATGCCGGGATCACCGGGATGAGCGCGTCGAGCGCGTTCTTCGCAGACCAGGCCGGCAGTGAGTCGAAGCTGAAGTTGTACTCCAGTTCCACACGATTGCCGAACGTCTTCTCCGTCGCGCCGACCGCGTTGGTCGCCAGCGAGGGGGTCGGGCCGTACGAAGTACGAGCGCCGCCTACAGCGTCATAAGAAACAGTACCCATGTTACTCTCCTTGAAAGGTGAGGCCGCTCTCCCCGTTGAACACAGGTTGCGGCCTCAGCGGTATTACTGGAACACGCTCGGGCTGACGAGGACGGCGCCGATGGTGTCACGGCGCTGGAGGCCGAGGCCCCAACGAGCGGTCGTGCTGTACTCATCGCGCTTGAAGGTGACGTTGCGGTCGCCTTCGGTCTTCGGGGTCTGACGCCAGGCACCCATGATCGGGGTGTGCATGTCGTTGCCGAACACGCCGAACGTGCAGACGCGCGAGGTCGCCAGCGTGTCGTTACCCGACCAGCCGTTGATCTGCTCGGACGTTGCCTTCAGCGGGCAGCGGGTCGAGACCCAGATGTCGAAGCCGAAGATGTTGCGCACGAACTTCATGGACTTCGCCATGCCGGTCGTCACGATACCCTCGAACTGCGGGTTGTTGACGTAGGCCTGGGCGCCGACCTGCTTGTTGATGCTCGTCTCGCAGATGGGCGGAACGATGAACAGGCGACCTTCCTCGGGCGCGTTCACTTCGTCCAGCGCCAGCTTGGCGTACATCAGGTCGTCCAGAGTCAGGACGCCGTTGGTCGTGCCACTCGAAGCCACCCAGCGGTGGTTGAAGCCGTTGATGCTGTTCGGGTCCGCAGCGGTCTGCTTGTTGACCTGGTTCAGCAGGTCGGACTCGAAGCGTTCCTTGATGAGACGGAGATGCTCGCGCGGGATCGCAGCTTCGAGGAACGCCGCCTTGTAGGCGTCTTCCTTCAGCTTGTCGGTCACGTACGACGCGCCGCTCACGTAGTCGCTGATGGTCAGGGTGACCTGGCCGGTGTCGATTGCATCGAACACGACGCCCGTGTCTTCCGCGTAATCGCGGATGATCGTCTCACCGAGAACGGGGACGTAGAGGGTGTCGCCGTCGCCGAAGTCGGAGACGTTGCGATACAGGTTGTCGGGGAGGAAGCCAGCGTGCAGCTGCTCCAGCATGAACTCAGAATACACCTGAGCCTTAATGATCGGGCTCTGGTTACCGGTGACGTTAGCCATTGATTAAACTCCTGAAAGCTCTTTGAGGCGGTTGAGGTATGCAGACACCTGG
>Ga0181352_1000050_pt1 | contig 45985 bp, 69 predicted proteins | sample Fa13VDMLBSN_FD_130103 | JGI IMG/M metagenome (GOLD analysis project Ga0181352, IMG submission 130103) | Freshwater viral communities from Lake Michigan, USA - Fa13.VD.MLB.S.N | ecosystem: Environmental > Aquatic > Freshwater > Lake | place: USA: Michigan | collected 2013-09-23 | reverse complement strand
CGTGGAGAAGTTGAGAGCAGCCCTGAAGCAAATTGCCGAGGGCGAGCGTGACGGACGGCATTGCGCATTAATCGCCATCGTGGCCCTAGAGGACAAGCAATGACCGACATCGTGAAGGGTATGCTCGACGCATACGACAACAAACTGGAGGGCACGAAATGACGAACCAAACACTCTTAGGGATGGCTTGTGAGTACACGCGAAAGTTGGAACCTTGTTCAGACTTGAGCGGGTTTGACCAGACCGGCGCAATGAAAGCCGTGCTTCACTGGCTCGCGTCCAATGTTACAGATGAAATGGCGATTGCCGGTGTGAAAATTTACGAGCCGTACTACGTCAAGGACCCTGACGACATGATTGACATGAAGCGCGCCATCGCAGCCGCCATTCGCGCTGCGGCAGGGGAGGAAGGGAAGTGAGCGAGCCAGACACCGACAAGCTTGATGCTTTTGACCTGCTTGCCCGCCCATACAATGAAACGCTGTGCCAGCATTGCGAAGACTGGTTTGACCAGTATTCGCACGTGGTCGAGGCGTTCGAAACAACGGGCAAGATTATCTGTGAGAGTTGCTGGAACCACTTCTGCGAGGAAAATCACGTATGACTGACCTAAGACAGAAAGTCGCGCAGGCAATCCTTGCGTCAATTGTGAGCGAGGGCAACGGGGCTGACGCGGCCATCACTGCCGTCGCGGACTGGCTGCATGAGAACGACGATGAATATTCAGACGACAGCAGCTTGTACCGGGCGGCGGTGCGCCTGCGCGCAGAAATGAGAGCCAAGAAATGACTGACCGCCGCGCAGAGGCTGACAAGGAAGGTGAAGGATGAGTGAGCCATATCGCTGGAAAGCAACGATCTATTTCCGCACAGAGAAGAACGGAGTGCTCGACGTGGAGCACAACTTCATGGAGATCGAAGACCTTCACGAAATTGTTGAGCGCGGCCCGTCATGGCAGGCAATTGAGCGGATCGAGGTTGTCTATTGCGGGCTGCCTGAGAAATTGACGGTCGAAGAGGCCGACGCGCTATGAGCGACCGCCCCTATTCCATCGCTACCCTGGCTGAAAGGTGGGGGTGTTGACAGACTCCAAGAGTGGGAATAAATTTCCCACTGTCTCTGGAGGACCCCATCATGCAACTGCCCCGCTACGTCGTCGCGCGCGCACGCCCGCAAGGGACTGTCTACTACTGGCAGGTTCCCGCCCGCCTGCGCGTCAAGACCGAAACACAGACCTGGCCCGTCGGCGTCATCCGCCTGCCCGATGACCCCATCGACATGCTCGAGCGCGCCGCCGAACTCAACGCCGAACTCAACTACCTGCGCAACGGCATCATCACCGTCGCCCAGCGTGGCTCCATGCCGTGGCTGATCAAGCAGTACGAGCAGTCCGAGTACTTCGCCCAGCTGCGCGACAAGTCCAAGCGGTCGTACACGCAACTCAGCAAGTACGTGATCAAGTGGTCGCGCGAGAAGAACAACCCGCCCGTCGCCGGCCTCACGCCGCAGAAGATCCTCGAGTTCCTTGCCCGCTTCGAATCCCGCAAGTCGCTGCGGGACCACGTCGCCACGTACTTGGCCATCGTGCTGGAGTACGGGCGCCGCACCGGTGTGATCGCCGACAACCCGGCCCGCCGCCTCGGCCTGAAGCGCGCCCGCCGGCTGAAGCCGATCCGCGTGGTCAACGTCGAGCAGCTGCTGACGATCGTCGCCAAGGCCCGCGAGATGGGACTCCCCCACGTCGCGCTCGGCACGCTCCTGCACTTCGACCTCGGCCAGCGGCAGGGTGACATCCTCGCCCTGCAGAAGCCGCGGGACTATCGCGACGGCGTGTTCCACTTCCGGCAGTCGAAGACCGACCAGGAGGTGACCATCCGCCCCTTCCTGCGCGAGACGCGCGAGGCCCTCGACGCCCTGCCCTCCGACCGCTTCATGCTGGTTGCTGACGCCAACGGGCAGGCTGTCGACCCGAAGGTCTACGTTCCCCAGTTCCGCGCCGTGGCCAAGGCCTGTGGCTTCCACGACCTCTGGGAAATGGAACTGCGCCACTCCTGCGTGATCTACATGGAGCAGGCAGGCCTGACGCCGGCAGAGATTGCGACCCGCACCGGTCACAAGCTGTCGAGCGTGATCATGATCCTGGAGAATTACCGCTACCGGGATCCGGTCGTGGCGAGCCAGGGCGCGATCAAGTTGGAAGCCTACCGGAACAAGTCTGCAACCAAGGTTTGACACGCTGTCAGCAAATAGTCTGACACCCACCCTAAGCCATTGAATTGATTATACGATTCCAAATGCGTGTCAGACTGAACTCTGATAATTTGTCAGCGTTAACCCATTGAAAAATAAGGCACACGTCCAACCGTGTACCTCTTATTCACGCCTCTGACAGCCTGTCCACAAAGCGTGGTCTGTCAGGGGATCGACTGTATCTCAGCCGAGTTGGCGGTGATGCGCGCGACGATTTCTTTTATCTCTTCCGGCGTCACCTCCCGGTCCCCGATCGCATCGCTCAACGTGTCGTAGGCGCCGTCGATGAACCGGATGAGATCGCTTGCCGTCTGCACGTAGGTCGGCAGGTTGACCAGGAGTTCGCGCAGGATGGTCGCCAGCAAGGCTGCGGTCATGTCAGGCTCCCCTTGTTCAGGTTCTCCTGCGCCTCGCGCAAGACGTTCTTGACGTTCTCGATGGCGGTCAGGGCGCCGATGATCTGGCCGGCGTCAATGGCCTCCCCCTGCAGCACGGGTGCCGCCTGGTTGATGGCGATCACCGCGATCTTGTCCGCCGCTTTGACCTTGCTCCATATCACAGCGTTCCTGCAGAAGCGCAGGACGCCCGAGACGGGGTCGCAGGGGGGTAGATGCCCGTAGATCAGCATCGCCTGCTGCGTGGCCTCGTATGCGGCCAGAGCCACCTTGGCCTTGCGCCGGACATCGTTGTCGGCCAGCGTTGTGCAGGCGGTGAGGGTCACCACCATGCACAGGGTTGCGATGATGCGGGTCATTTGGTCAGACGCTTCTGGGCGTTCGCAGCCCCCACGCCGAGCAGGGCCAGCACCACCGCGTTGACAAACTCGGGCACCTGGATCACGAAATCCACACCCAGCTGCGGGGCGGCGCTGTTCCAGGCAGCGATCACAGCCAGCGCGAAAGCGGCCACCGCCCCCAGTTTCGTCTTCAGCCCCGGCGCAAAGTCCAGAAGCCCAATGAGGTAACTCAGTCCGCTACCGATGTTCATGTCGTTTCCTTTCAGGTTAAGACTCAGGCTCCATTGCCTCGATGCGCTTGTTCAGTTCGTCAATCCGCTCGTCGCGCAGGTCGAGCATCTTCTTGAGTTCCTCGTCCGTCACCCAGTCCTCGGCAGCGATGCGCGCGAAGGCTTCCGCCGTGATGGCGATCTTCTGGTTGCTGCGCACCGCGAACAGCAGCAGCGCACTCAGGATCAGGTTGACCACGACCGCGGCCAACATGCCGTAGTGCAAGATGGTGATGCCCGCTTCCTTGTCCTCAGCGTCTGTCATCCAGCTTCCTCTCGATGCGTCCCAGCTGGTCATCGATCCGCCCGACCAGCGTCTCCAGGCGGACCAGCCGGCCTGCCGTATCCGCCGCCTCACGCTGCACGCGCTCCTGCGACATCATCCGGGCCGACAGGTCACTCGCCCACCACACGCCGCCGACGGTGATCGACAGCAGGTACACAAAGGTCGCCGGGCCTACGATGTTGTTCCAGTTCATTTCCTGTCGACCTCAATGGCTTTCTTCTCGATGCGGTCAATGCGTTGCTGGATGTGAAGCAGTCGGTCTTCGATCTTGTCGATGGCCTGTATGGAGCGCGGCGGCGGGATCACGATGTCCTGCGGGCTGCGTGGTGGTTTCTGGAGAACTGTCTCGCCCTCTTCGCTGACGACCTCAGCGGATCCGGCCTCGACCTCGACAACGGTCGCCGGCGGCGGTGGGGGTGGTGGCACCGGTGTCTCGACCGGCACAGGGACGACGTGCACGATGTTCGGCGTGAGCGTCTTCACCTCATGGTTATAGATCGCGACAGCCACGCCGCCGATGGCGAGGCCCAGCACGACGCCGATCTCGACGATCTCGCGCAACATCAGACGTTCGCCGCCTGGAAGTGCTGGCAGTCCGCCCGCTTCCACTTGCCACCCCATGTCCATCCTTCAGCCTCGAATATCTTCACGACAGCCATCGGCATCATCCCCTGCTTCTCGTTGTAGGCCTTGCCCAACGGGTTGCGCACCGGGTCCAGGTCGATCGCGCACGCATAGGAGTGCATCGACAGCGATGTGCCCCCACGCACGGTGCGGAAATTGTAGCAGCCGCCGAACAGGTGCATCCCGTTCGCCTCGATGTCCTGCTCGCTGCCAAAGTGCGCCGCGATGTTCGTCAGGATACTAAACAGCGAGTCCTCGCATTTGCGGTGCACACGGATCTTCCGCACACGGACATCCGGATCCCACGCCAGCACCATGCGGTACGGCGGGGTCAACAGGACAAGGTTCTGGTCTTCCCAGGTACGGTTCGGGAAGCCATCGCGATCAGGGTCCGGGTCGCCGTAAAACGACCTCACCTGTGATTGATGTGGCCACTGCATGGACGGGATTATGGCCCCCTCCGGACGCCCTTGGATTACTGCACAGGCTCGGGTTTCGGCGGCAGCGGCAGGGGTGCCTGACCACGCTTCATGCGGTCGGCGTTGACGGCCTGGATGCGGCGCGTGTCCTCGATCCACTTACGGTTCGCTTCCTGCCACCGCTGGTGCTGCGCGCGCGCCCGGTTACTCACAGGGTCGCCGCCGGTGTAGGGGTTGCCGTCGTATTCCTCGGAAGCCTTCACCTCTTCTGCCTCCCATTCCTGTGTCTCGGACTGCGGACCGTCGGCGTGCATCCACGAATCGAGCCAATCGAACATGTCGTACTCCGGAATCTCACCCGTGTTGGAGAAGTCGTCGCGCCGCTTCGGCCGTTTCCAGATGTCGGGGAACATGCCGGGGCGGGACTGATCCGAGTTGCCGGCGGTGTCAGTGCGCGCCTGTGAATTGGCCTTGCGGAACACGTCCTTGGCCTGCTGCAGCACCTTGTACGACTGCTTCTGCAGCCGCTCCTGCATGCCCTTCAGTTCACGCTTCAGCTGGCGGTATCGCTGGCGTGTCTCGACGGAGAAGTTCGCCGACCTTTCCATCCTCTCCATCTCGTCGCGCTTGGCCTTGATGTCCTCGCGCAGCTTGATGATCTCCTGGTACTCAGGCGACTCGGCAATCTTGCGGATTTCAGGATAGGCGTACTTGCCACGCTGCACCTGATAGTAGTCGTACTCCTCGGGCGTCAGTTCGCGCCCCGCGATCGAGCGGTCAAGGAAGCCCGGCGCCCAGCCATAGATCTTGTGCATGTCCAGCATCATCTTCGTCGCCGGATCCGACGCGCGCTTGCCCCAGTAAATCGGCTGCGTGTAGTCGAGGAAGTCGTTTGAGCCGTAGGAATCGTACCCGATGACCTGGTCCCCCCACAGGTTACGCACCGCCGGCAGTTTTTCACGCTCGCCAGGCACGCGGGCCATGATCTGTTCGATCAGGCCTTCTGCCCGCCGGATGACAGGGTCGCGCGTGCGTGCCCATGAGGCGAACACGTTCGGCACCGCCAGCGTCCCGCCCAGTTTCTCAGCCCACTTCGACCACGCATCCGGCTGGTTGCCGGCCGTACCGCCCTGCGCCGCCGTGAGGAAGTCCAGCAAGCCGCGGAAGCCCGAGCGGTCGGCGACCATCGAGAACATCGACGCGAGGAAGATGTCCCACGCCTGCTGCGCTTTCTTCGTGTCACCGCGCTGCATCGACATCTTGTAGGCGTTCGCTGCCGCCGAGCCGAGCGAGATGATGGCACCCATCGGGTCCACACGGTTCAACTGGATGTACTCGTCCGTCCCCGGAATGCGTATTGACAGCGGCGGTGTGGTGTTGACGCCGGCGATGACCTTGCCCTTCTCGTCCTTCGGGTACGGCGGCATGACGTTGTCGTCGCCGAGCGCCCACATGAACACGGCTGTCGACGCCCCGGTCACAAGGATCACGTGCGCGATTGCCAAGTCCTGCGCCGCACGCCCGCGCCGCCCGAGCAGGGCCTCGCGCGAACTGCGGAACACGAACGCACCCATCGGCGTGCCCGACATCACCCACTCAAGCGAGTTCAGCAGCGTCTTCGTGAACGGCACCAGGATGCGCAGCATCGGGGTCGAGGCAATCGTCTCGGGGATGCCACCCCACAGCGGGTCCGGTGTCTGCTGGAACGTGACGCGCAGCGCCTCGTTGCGCGCCATGCCCTCGACATAGCCCTGCGGGTTCTTGGCGAGTTCGTTGTAGCGCGCACGGCGACCGCGCAGGTCTTTCCACTGCTGCGATGAATAGTTGTACTCGGCCATCGCGAGACGATAGGCGTGCCCGCGGATGGACGAGCGGTACATCAGCACCTTGAAGAAGTCGTCGATCGCACCGAGGATCTTGCCGGGGACGCGGACGATGGGACCGGCCAGCCACCACGGAATGTGTTCGCCATAGCCCGCCGCCCAGTTCGTCTCACCCAGGAACTTCTCCCCGAGGAACAGCGTGCGGAAGAACTGCACCGTCGCAGGAACGATGCCCTCGAGCATGCCACGGATGCGCGCGCCAACTTCGCCCAGGCGCACGCGATGGGCGTGGGAGTTCGCCACATCGGAGCCGCCGGGGTAGTACTTCTCGTTCTCGATCCTGATGTCGAGTTTCCGGTTGGCAACCTCGGACCCGAACGTGCGGATGTACCCCCGGTACATGGCCCGGAAGGGTGCAGCGAGATACTTGCCGATCAGCTGGTGGAACGCATAGCGCGTCAGGCCGACAGTCGCCGCAATGCCCGGCTTCAGGATCGACTCGATCAGCAGCATCGATGCGCCGGAATAGATGTTCACCATCGCCGTCTGCGGGCCAGACAGCAGGTTGTTGATGTAGTACTCCATGAGCATGCCCATGAAGCCGCTCTTCTTGTAGCCGGCCATCATCTTCATGGCCGCGACGCCGTCGCCCGACATGACCATCTTGTACTCAAGGTCGGACAGCGGTCGCGTCGCGCTGCCGTACTTGCCCTTGATGTCCCGGAACATGCGTAGCGAACGGCCCGACTCTGCCGCCGCACCGCGCAGGCGCTCCCAGATCATCATGAACCGATAGAGTTCAGCCTGGTAGGCCATGAACGCATTCTGCGAACCCGTCTGGCGCCACAGCTTGTAGGCATGCTGCGTGCGCGCCCACTGCCGGTCCAGGATCATGATGATGGCTTCAAGTTCGAAGTCGTTGAACGCCTTGCCATAGGGCGAGTTGATGAACTCCTCCGAAGTCATGCCCAGTTTCTCGGCCGCCTGCCTGCGCAGCTTCGCGGTCTGGATGCCACGGCGTGACGGCGGGTCGTAGTTGTTCTTGCTGGCCACGAAGTTGATCATGGGCAGCACGTCTTCAGGCCGGGTAACCAACGCAAGCGCGTGGTCCACCTGGTCCTGGATCTTGCCCAGCTTCGGGTCCTTCTGCGAATGCTCCATCAGCGCCTTGTAACGCTGCTCGAAATTCTTGCCCGGCGCGACCGGGTCCGGCTTTGGCGGCGCGTCCCACCCGTCCGGTCCATCCTTCTTTGCGTCTTCCGGCGATGTCTCGCGCTTCGGCCTGAACCGCTCGAGGCCATGCTGCTCGAGGTCGACCTCCTCATTGCCGCGCGGCTTGCGCAGGCCGAGGATCTCCAGCACGCGGCCCAGTGTTCCAGGCTTCTGCTGCGGGTTGTGCGCCATCTCCCACGCGGAGTGCGCAAACGAGATCCGCATGTCGGCCGCGCTCTGGTTCTCCCACAGGGACAGTGCCGCCATGCCGCGGTAGTTCTCGCGGATGGCTTCAAGTTCCTCCATCCGCTCCTGCCAGACTCGCTGCGTCTCAGGGTTATCTTCCGTGATCCCGTCGCGCTTCAGGCGCGCCTGTGCCTGGTTGACGACCTTGTCACCCGTCTCCAGCAACTCACGTGCGCGCCGGTTGCCACGCGCGATCTTGCGCACGCCGGCCCGGTAGGCATCCGACAGGTCGCGCTCGGTCGCCATCTGCATGGCGCGGCGCCCTTCGACCTTGTTGTGTCCCTCGATCATGCGCACCATCTCGTAGCGCGCATTCGCGGCCCGCATCTCGGCCATCTCGAGCGCGAACTCGGCGGCGTCCTCGGCGTTGACGCGGCGCTCGAACGTGATGCGGAACGTCTCGTTCTCGATCATGTCCGCCTGCTGGTTCATGCGGCGGCGCACGACTTCATCCGGCTCGGCCTCGGCCTGCCGGCGCAGTTCGTCCGCGCGGGCCTTGCCGTCAATCGCCCGCTGGGAGTTCTGCTCGTAAATCTGCTGGAGCGCATTCGCCGTCTGCAGGTTTGTCGTCACCACGTCGCGCTCGTACATGTGCAGCGACCGCATGTACGGTGCCTCACGCCACGTCACGCGGATGGGATGCTGCGAACGGCGGTAGCGTCGGTCGGCGTGATCGTGCGCCTGGCGGAACGGGAGTTCCTCTTCGAACTGCTTCTTCGTCTGCTCCTCGAGACGCTGTTCGTGGCGGGAGTTCGCTTCGGCAACGCGATCCGGCACCGAAGTTTCGGTGTCGCCCTGCTGCGGCTTGCGTGCGGCGGCAAGTTCGTCCTGCCACATCTGCATCTCGGTCGTCTGTTCGACGTTGTGCTTCGCGCGGACCTGCTTCAGTGCCCAGCCGGCCGTCTCGAAATCGCGCTTGGCCATTGGCTGGTTGCCGCCGATGAACAGGTCGCGCACGTGGCCACCGATGTCACGCAGGTCGGCCATGACGCCGTTCTCGCGCAGGTAGCGCACACCCACCGGCCCGCCCTTTGGCAGGATGCCGAGGACAGGGAACACGATTGCGTTCGCCATCACGTCAACCGTGTCGGCGCCTTCGCTGTAGGCAAGACCAGCGCCAGCGGCGCCCAGTGGCACAATGCGCAGCGGACGCGACAGCACGTTAGCCCACTCCAGCAACTTGCCGAGGGTCGCGCCCTTGGCTGCTGCAAACAGAACTTCATCCGGCGTTCCACCACCGCCCGCCTTCGTCATGCCGTCCACGAACGCAAAGCCCGCGACCGGTCCAAACACGGCGCCAGCCAGCCCGTACTCGGCGAGCATCGTCGGCAGCGATGGCACGACCTGCACCAGCGCGTCACCAAGTTCGCGGTCGCCGAAGTCCTGCTGGAATTCCTGGGAACCCTTCTGCAGGTCGGCTCCGTAGGATTTCTGGATGTCGTCCAGGTTCTTGATCGTGTCAGCCCATGTCTGCTCGCGCTCTTCTTCCGAGCGATCCCAGTAGTCGAGGTTGATGCCGATTGCGCGCAGGCCTTCATCGGCCTTCTTCATCACATAGGTGCCGCCCTTCAGCGCGTCGCCGAAAGCGTACTGCGACATGTCAAAGCCGATCTCGAGGTTCTTCTGCGTGCGCTTTGACGTGACGAAGTCGTAGAGAAAATCGGGAACGACCTGATCAATGGCCCAATCCACCATCCCAGTGTCTTCACCCATGTTCGGATGCGGCACGCGACGGCTGGTGTCCTGCTCGAAGCCTGACTGCTTTGGCTGCTCGTAGCCTGCGTAAGTCTTGATGTTGTCCCACAGCCAATCAGCCGCTTCGCCCGCGTCGTTCACGGCATCCTCTGCAGCAGGCTCGACCCGCTCCCGCGCCCAGTTCCACCACGACTCCCACGAGTCATCGGCCGGCGGCGGCGCTCCCATCGGCTTCTTGGCAAGGCCGAGGTCTTCAGGCGACGGCTGCGTGACCGGACCTTCCGGCATCTCAGGCGCGTCACCGAACCCGAGTTCCTCGGGCGTCGGCTGGCGCTTGGCTTCCGGCGCAGGTTCAGGCTGCGGGGCCTCGTCGAGGAAGCCCAGTTCTTCAGGCGTCGGCTGGCGCTTCTTCTCGCGCGGCTTGGTCAGGAGCGGGGCGTAGAGAGGCATTACAGGCCATCAGTGAACAGCTGGTCGACCCATGTCTCAGCCTGCTCCGGGTCCATGCCTGACTCCACGAAGACCTTGATCCACTTGTCCCTGAATGCGGGGATGTCAGCCTCGTTCTCAGGCACCTCGGCGAGGGCCTGATCCCACATTGCGTCCCACTCTTCGTTGTCGCCAAGGTTCTCCGCACCAATTCCCTCGCCTTCATAGTTCGGGATGTTGGTATACGCCGAGCCGTCGCGTTCCGGAACGTACTCCATCGTGTCGGCGTAACCTGGAGGTGACGGATCGCCGAGGCTGTCCATGACCGGCGCGTCGTAGGACATCTTGCGCACCGGATCGAGGCGCGGCTTGTTCGGGCGATACGGCATTGTCTTCGCACCGACGCCACTGCCGGGCGTGTAGGGCATTGTCTTCGCGCCACCGTCTTGCCCCGGCGTGTACGGCATAGGCTTCGCGCCACCGCTCGATGGGCGCTTGTTGAGGGCCAGACCGAGGCCTTTGGATTTCTTGTCGAATGGCATGTTAGCCTCCTTGTCTTGATCGTCTCAGCCGCTCGCCAGCGGCTTTCCAATCTGCGTTTGCTTTTTCGTACTCAGCCATCGCGTTTCTCAGACCATGAACCGCACGAGGATCATTTGACTGTTTGGCCGCTTGATCTAGTTCTCGAATTCTTTTCTGTAGTTCTATTCGACGCCGTGACGCCGATTCAAAATCTGCTTCCGCCGCAGACGCAGGAGTTGCGCCACGCTCTCTACTTGGGCCACGCGGTGACATCCCGGCCTTCTTCTGTTCTTCCTGCCAGCGAACGTACTGCTGATCGTGCCAATTCCTCGCTTTGATTGCGGCGGCGCGCCCTTCGGTATCTCCACGTCGATACGCGATTTCTTCTTGTTGCGACCAGAAATCCGATTGGTCCCGATGATATTTCGAGTTCTGCGCGTAGATGTTTGACAGCTGGCGCGGCGGAGTCCCTGGCGGTGGCAGTGGTCGCGGTTTGAGTGTCGGCGCGCGATACCCCGATGGCCTCCTTGGCCCGCCCGGTAATGGCCCCTCACCAGGCGCAGGCGTCTTGCCGGAAATGCCGTCTGCCACCATGATCGCCGGGCTGGTGATGCGGCTGACGCCGGGCACGTTGTCCAGCACGCGCAGGGTTTCACCCGTCACGCGCGGGCCAACATAAGGACGATCGTAGGGCCACATGGGGCGACCGTCCGGACCCATCTGCGGGTCCTCTGGGCGATAGCCACGGCGCCTCTGCTGCTGCGCTTCCTGCTCACGGCGAATGCGCTCACGCTCCTTGGCGCGCTGCTCTTCCTGGAAGCGGCGAACTTCCTCGTCCTGATTGTAAGCCCCACGCTTTGGTGGTGGCGGATCCCTCCTTGAGAACCCGAGGCCGGACATTACTTTGCCCTCCGGTAGGTGCCGCTCTTGTAGTCGTAGACCAGCACTTCGCCCTTCTTGACCTTGCCGAAGCCAGGGATCTCCGTGTCTTTCGGGATCACCACACGACGCTCGCGCGGGGCTTCCTGCTGCGTCTCAGGGGCCTGGGCCTTCTTCGGTGGACGCTTGCCGACGACCTCGACTTTCGTCACCGGCACCGGCTCCTGTCGCGGCTTCGGCGTGCGCGGCTGGAAGCCAGGCGGGTAGTACGGTTGCTTGGCAGGGGCCGTGCGTGCAGGCGGCTTGGCCGGTGGCTTTGCAGGCGCTGCAGGACGCGCAGGCGCAGGCATCCGGCTCACGCCGGGGTTCGCTGCCTGCGGTCCAGGCGCTGGGCGTTGGGCCGATGGACCCCGCGCCGGCGGGGGCGCCGGAGGGGAGGCGGGACGCGCACTTGGACGCGGGGAAGCGGGTGCACGTGGTGGAGGCGCATCACTACCTTCACCGTCCATCGGTTCTTCGTCAGGCATCACCGCCGACGGCCGCTGCGGGCGCGAGGGTGGCCTGTATCCTGCTTCATCGTCCATCGACGGCGCGCCACCTTCCGGTGCCTCGTCCGCATAGCGCAGGCCAAGGATCTTGCCGAGCGTCGGCTGGCGACGCAGCGTTGCAATCTCGGCAGGCGTCAGCCGCGCCTTCTCGGGCAACTCGTTGTTCACGCGCGCGAACTCTTCCGGCGTCATGTTCGCGAACATCATCGGGTCCATGCCCATCGACACGAGAGCCGCCTTCACGCGCTCCAGCTTGTAGGGCATGACCTTCATGTTGCGGCTGTCGTCGAAGTCCGTCAGCGTCTTCATGAAGTCCGGGTCTTTGATGACCTCGGCCGCAGCTGCCGCCGGGTCACCGCCCTGCGACCGCACGCGCGCCATGAACATTTCCTTGGCCTCGTCCGACATCATCGCGATCTGCGGCGCCATCTGGTCCACGCGCTCGGGGTCGGACATCAGGCCGTCGACAAAGGCCTCGTAGTCAAAGTTCGGGTCGACCTTGCGGATGATGTCGGCAAAGGTCTTCATGATCGCCGGGCGGTTCTCGGGATCCGCCTGACGAATGGCCTCCCACCCGCGCGCGGCCGTGTTCATGATGAACTGCTGGACCTGCATCTCCTGGTCCTGATCGCCGGCCAGCGGGTTCTCGGGCATCGCTGCGCCGCGATAGCCTGCGTCCGCCGACAGGATCACGTGTCCCAGCGCGCCGATGACCTCGTGCCACGCCGGGCCGTCGTCCTCTTCTTCGCCCGGCTGACCAGCGGCTGGCGCCGTTGGCTGCATCGGCTGCTGCGGCTGGATCTGCGGCATCGGCAGCGGCGCTACCTGGCTCGGGTCCGGTGGGGCAGCACCCTGCATCTGAGGCATCTGCGGCGCCTGCGGCTGCTGTGTCGTGCCACCAGGCATGGGCTGGCCCGCCGGCAGCATCGGCCGCGCCGTCGAAGCGATCGGTGATGTCGATCCGTTCAGGCGCGCGAGCATCTCTGCCCGCTTGCGTTCCGGATTTGCGAAGCCAAGTCCTGCCATCTTATCGCTCGATGAAGTTCAGGTAGGCGCCCGGCGTGTTGCCGCTGTCGTTATTCGCCTTGCCACGACGGTGGTTGTATTCGCCGTAGCCGTAGGACGATCCCATCTGCATCTGCCACTGGTACGGCGTGCGCCGCGCCAGATACTTCTGGTTCGGCTGCGGTCCCTGACGGCGGCGCAGGTTCGGGTTGCCTTCCGGGTTCGGAAGTGACGTGTACTGCGGGTCTGAAAATCCTAGCCCCTTGGCCATGCTGTTGCTCCTGCTCTCTTCTTGCCTTGTCCACGGAAACCAAGCCCTGCCACGCGCTTGTCCAACGCCTTGACGCTCGCCATCAGCGAACCGACGGCGTCGACCGTGTTGATGAATGGCTCGGGCTGCTTGCCCATCATGATTGTGTTGAAGTCCTCGGCCATCGGTCCGACGTGCGTGGGGCCACCAAGGCCTGTCTCGGGCTTGTACTGCCACGACGAGATTGGCATCTGCCGCAGACGATTGAGGGCGTCCTCCTCGTCACGCGGCGGCTGCACTGTCTGCACCGGGTTGATCGCCGTGCCACCCAAGCCACCCACGCCGGGCTGGACCTGCGGCCCTCCGAACGTGCCCTTCGTGTTGCCAGGCTGCGTCTGCGGTCCCGTGACCGGCGGCTTGAAGCCACCGCCCATCGGGTCACCCAGCGACTGCGGCTTGCCAAGGTCGCGGAAATTCGTCTTCAGCGCACCCGGCGACAGCATGTGTCCGGCCGGCGCTTCCATCGGCTTGATGTTCTTCTTGAACTCGCGCGACGAGAACATGGAGCCTACGCTGCCAATGCCCGACAGCAGTCCGCCAATGCCGCCAAGGATGCTGCCGCCGCTCGTCTTCTGCGTCGTCGTCGTGTTCTGCGGGAAGTTCACCGGGTTCGGGCGTGTCGCGCTGATCAGGTTCATGCCACGGTCGCCCGCGGTCATTGGCGCCGAGAACAACTGGCCCATCAAGGCCGTGCGGTTCTGTGCGGCCTGCGTCTTCAGCCCGGACAGGAACTGGTTCATGTCCTGGTTGAAGCCCTGCTGCCACTGGTTTGCCTGGTTCGTGACCTGCCCCGCCGCCAGCGGGAAGTTCAGTTCGGCCTGCGATTGCGCGCCACGGACCTGCTGTGTCAACTGGCCCTGCTGCCGGACGGCTTCTTCCAGCACGCGCTGGGCTGCTTCCTGCATCGGCCCGTCGTCCGGTCGCATGCCACGTGCCGGCGCCATCTGGTTGCGGATCTGGTCAATGCCGGTCCCCAGGAAGCGGCTGATGTCCGTCTCGCCACTGGCCAGTGCCCGGTCGGCCACGTCGGCGATCAGGCGCTTCTGCTCGTCGGTTGCTGCCCCGCCGCGGCGAATCTCGTCCAGCTGACGCTGCAGCAGTTCTTCCTGCATGGGCAGGTTGCGCAACTGCGCGTCGATGTTGGCGGTGTCCAGCTGCTGCTGCTTCGCCTTCATCGCCTGGTATTCGGGCGACTGCATCTCGGCGAAGTCCTGATCGACCATCAGGGCGTACTTCTCGAGCAGCGGCTTCGTCAGCGCGTAGATCTCTGACTGCCAGCCATGCTCTTCCTGCACCAGGGCAAGCTGCTGCTTGGCAAGTTCGATCTGCTGCTTGGTGTACTCTATCTCTTCAGGTGTGCGAGTGACCGTCGTCGATGTGGTTGTTTTTGAGCCGCCCATAAACCTCGTTCCGCCGTTTCAGCACATCCGACAGGGACGCGACGAAAATGAATCCTTCGTTGATCTGCTGCCCGCCACGCTTGCGAAGGAACTCCGCGTAATCAGGCAGGTCATACGGAACCACGCCCGACACGAAACTCGACCCCTGCAACGCGCAGACTGCAAATGCAGCCTCAAGAATACTCCGCACGACACGCGCCTTGGATAAGCCCGTCACGTCGCGGTCGATCGACAGGTAGTCGAGGCGGGCAAAGGGGATGCCGGGGTGGTAGGCGATGCAGGCGAGGATTTTCTCCCCATCCCGCACGCACATCCATGTCTTGCCGAGGCCACGCCAATCGCCGCCCTCGAGGTGCAGCCCGTCAGCCGCGAGCAGCGCCTTGATCTGGTCGGCGTCCTCGTCGCGCGCCCAGCCGACGTTCATCATGTGTAGGCGAAGGAGATGCGGCCCTGACCCCCGTCCTTGCCGTCAGACGGTGTTCCCGCCGTCGTGCCGCCACCGCCACCGGCGCCAGGCGTGGCGCCAGGGTTCGCAGGCGTGCCGGCGTTGTCACCGTTCGAGCCGCCAGCCGCGCCACTTGCCGCGTTTCCGCCGCCGGGGTTGGCCAGATAAGTCTGCGCGCCGGCGCTTCCGCTTGTATTTGTTGAGCCGCCTGATGCCGTGCCGGCCGCTCCATTCGCAGCCGTCGTAGCGCCGCCACCGCCGCCTGCATTGTGTGCAAGGCCAGAGTAGCCACCAGTGCCACCAGATGTTGTCGTCGCCGCGCCCGCCGTGCCGCTGCCGCTCGTTGTTGTCTTTCCAACGCCAAACGCGCCAACGGTGTACGTGATCTGGTTGCCGCCGGACACTGCAACGGTCGACACGCAGCGGGCCGAACCACCACCGCCACGGCAGGTCGTGGTGCTTGTTCCCATGCACCCGCCGCCACCGCCGCCGTCACTTGTCACTGTGGAGGACGATGCCCCCGCAGGCGCCGTCTCAGTCGCGGCAGTTCCGGTGTTGTAGGTGTTCGTGACAGGCACGAACGGAACGCTGGCAATGCCAAAGCCGGTTAGCTGCGTAATGCCAAGCGACGCCACAATCTCCTGATACGTTGCCCCGCGCACATCTTCGAACCGCTCGCGGAACGGGTTCCAGACGAAGCCGTCCACCACGTGGATCGGCGCGTCCTTTGACGGCACCCAGATGCGGGACTTCGACGTGACCGGAAGCAGGAGATAGTTGTGCCGGATGAACATTAGTTATCCACGCCCGTGTCCGTCGTGTAGATCAGCTTGATGCCGATGAGGCGGGCGTCGGCCGCAAGCGTGTCGCCGCCATCAGACACCGTGCGGTTGATCTGGAAGTAGCAAATGTCGTCTGCGGCCGGCGTGCCTGCGATCGTGATCGCGGCGCTCTCAGGCCCAACGTGAATGTCCGTGGTGGCAATCAGCGTGTCGGACGAAGTCACTGCCGTACCAAACGCCGTGTCGATCACGTCATCGTTGGACAGCGCAACGCCAGCCAAGCCCCAGACCACGCCGCCTGAACCAGATGCTGCTGTCCAGTACGGAATGAACGTCACCGTGCCTTCGTTCCAACCCTTCGGAAACGCGACCGTAAACTGCGCGAACTCCTGCGTTGTGGTGTCGAAATCAAGCACTCGGTTCATGACCTTGTTGGTCGTGGACTCGGTTGTACCTGTTGCTGCACCGTTCGTCGTGCGCGCGGTCATCGCAGCTGCCGGAACCCACACTGTCTGCTTGCCGACGTTGAGATGCTGCAGCAGCACCTTCTTCGGCAGGCCCGTGCTGGCGTCGCGCGTGATGACGTGGTCAGCCGTTGCATCCGGCGTCGTGTCCGCCGTCAGGCCGTTCATGAGGTTGTAGAGCCACCCCCAGCCCATCCAGTTCTGTCTCATTATAAATCCTTCCGACGGTGAACCGCACGATGGCAAGGCTCACAAAGAGTAATGCCGTTGCTCACATCAAACCGCAGTTCTTGGTGTTCACTGAAACTCTTTATGTGGTGTGCATTCAGTTCACCGCCACGCTTGTGGCAGTGCTGACATGTGTGGTCGTCCCGAGCAAACACAGCGTCTCTCCAGATGCGGCTTTCGATTGAATGCCGGAGTCGCGAGTTCTCAGAACTTACTCCACCCCTCCACCGAGGATGATCTACACCCCTCTTTGCCCTTGCCGACCGCAACAGCCTTTCAGCTTCTGAAACTTTTCTGCCAGTGAGTTTTGCCCTCATTGCGGCAATGGCTTCAGGCTTCTGCACTTGCCCTTTGTTAGCCTCTGACATGCGTCTACGCGACTCTGCGCTACGCTTCATCCCACGATGCGCACGGCCAATATTCGCCTTCCATTCTTCGGTAAGCGTCTTTCCCTTCTTAGCGGCTGACAGTTTGGACCGATGCTCAACAGACAAAGACCTCCCAGTTAAAGTCTGAGAAATCTTCCTTCTGCGCTCCAGTTCTCTTTCGGAGACGGTCAGCATCGCGCCCTCTTAGGTAATTCGATTGCAGAAACCAGCGACCATCACCACGTTCGCCGAGTCAGCAAACGCCGTCACCACCAGCGAGTTCGTGAGGATCAGCCCCGGCACGACCGGGATCAGCCCGGACTCGGGCGGGATCGTGATCTCGATCAGGTTGTCAGGCGATGCCGCGCCACCGAACTCGATGGTCAGCTTGCGCGCCGTCGTGTCGCTGTTCACCGCCCACAGATGGATCTCATCCAGGGATGTCGCGTGCGCCGTGTGGATCGTGGTGCCGAGCGTCGCCGTCGCCGCCACTTTTACCATGCGCCCGTCCGTCGAACCGGAGAGTTTTACCTTTGAGAATGTTGCCATGTATCACCCGAAAATATGAGGACCCAGTACGAACTGGTCGTTGTCAGCCGAGGGGATCGTCAGTGTCGTGCCGCCGACCTTCAGCACGCCCGAACCCTTCGGCACGATGTCGATGTTGATGTTGGCGTCCGTTCCACGTGCAACGATCTTCACGTCGCTGCCGGTCGCACTCGCGAGGAACGTCAGTGCGTTCACGGGCGAGGTCACGCTCATGTCCATCTTGAACAGCAGCGTCGACGCCCCGTAGAAGTCGATCACGTTCTGCGTCGACCCCTGCACCCACGTCGTCTGCGCGTCGTCGAGGATCGCCTTGAAACCGTTGAAGTCGAAGTCCGCCGTGCGCGGGCTGCCCAAGGATCCGCCGCCGTTCGTCAGGATGTTGTCGAACTCGGCGTTCAGGGTCGCATAGGTCAGGACTTCCGCCGCCCATGTCTTGATGCGTGACAGCGCCATTATGCATTCTCCATTGACAGTGCGGCTCCCCGCAGGAAGGCCGACATCGAGTGCAACTCAAAGCTGCCGTTCAGGTCCGCGTTCGAAAACGTGTAGGCGATGTTGCGGAACTCGCCGCCTGTCTCGAGTTCGAACCACGAGTCCACGAACGAGGCACCGCCAAGGAAGGACGTATCCAGCGTGAAGTCGGTGCCCGATGACGGAGACAGCAGATCGCCGCCGCCCTGGCTGACCGCCAGCGTCTCATAGGTTTCGTTGTCGCGCTCCCACTTGAACGTCACCGTATCGTCCGTAAGCGGAGCAAATCCCAGCGACCCGCCCGTGATGACCTTCGTCATGTGCGGCATGCCGTAGGACAGATGCGGGGTCTTCGCGACGCAGTTGATTGCCGTCGCCGCGTCAATGGAGAAGCGGTTCACGTCCAGCTTGCGGACATAGCCATCCGTGCCGCCGATCAGCACGACCTGACGGGCCGCGTCGCTCTCGTCGATCGCCAGCGTCATCGAGGCACACTTGCCGGTGTATCCGGTCCACGTGCTGAAGCGCGGCTCCTCGCCGAAGCGGTAGTCCATCATCAGGATCAGGTTCGTGGTCGCCGACGAGTTGATGGGCAGCGTCACAAGCGCCACGCCCTTCGACTCCCAGTTCGCCACGCACGCCTTGCGCAGGTACGTGCGCGCGACGTTGTTGTTGATGTACTTGCCGATGTTGCGCGTCAGGTGCGCGAGGGAGAAGTTACCGAAGGCGCTCGTCGCGGAAAGACGCTGGATCGAACCATCCGCTGCCACGAACGCAAGATCATCCTGGTACTGGAAGATTGCGTTGTGCCAGACGGCCGAGCCACAGTTCTTGCGCAAAAGCGAAAGCGAAAAGTCTGAAGTGTCGTCCCCCTGCAGGACATAGATGGACCCCTTCTTCGGACCCTTGAAGATGATCAGCGCGTCCTTGTACGAGGCCAGCCCCGTGATGCCGGACCCGTCGTTCGAGCCGATGGTGATGTAGTTCGCGCTTGTGTTCCACGATTCATGGTTGAATGCCGCGCTGTAGTAGAGGCGCGAGGGCTGTGCCGGATTGCCGGCTGCAAACACGCGGCCCTTGTGTTCCACCGCAAAGGCGAAGTTCGGGGGCGAACCGCCAAGCGCCGACGCTGATCCCGTCCCCGTCCATTTCCACGGGGCCGAGTTGCCGTCGTCGCTGATGATCAGTTCGTCGTTGAAGGAGCAGTACGATGGCACCGCGCTGTCGCTGGTGACCGTTGCGATCTCGGCGAACGTGCCGTCGCCGGCGTCCGCCATGATCTTCGTGCCGACGTGCACGATGCGCTTCTGCGAGGGCGAACCCGTGCCGCCCTGGATCCAGAAGTCGTAGATGCCCCGGATCGTGGCACCGCTCTGCAGGGCCGACGAGTTGATCTTCGTCGTGCCCGGAGATTTCGTGATGCCGCCGTCAAGGTCGAACATCGCGTTGTCGCACTGCAGCAGCCAGGGGATGACCATCTGCGCGACCCCGCCGCCACCCTGCGGGCCAGCGTCCGACACCGGACCAATGTCCGTTGCGAAGCCGCCGCCGAAAAGGTGCCGGACAAAGAGGTCGCCGCTGGGCATTAGTCGTGCAGAGCCGCTGCGTCAGAAAAGATGTCCTCGATCTCTTCTTCGGAGTAGCCACGGCGACGAAGACGCTCGCGCCACTTCGCGAACATGCCGTCCAATCCAGACTTGGACGCATCCATGTATGGCTCTTCGTCTTCAGGCGAAGTCGGAGGGTCGAGCGCATGAATGTCGCGGTCTATCGAGTCGATGGTCTGCCGGTTCTCGTAACCGTAATCGCCCTTCTCGCGCCTGAACCCCCACTTCGGGCCATGCTTGTAGTCGGTGTTGCGACGCTCGTAGTCGGCACCGCTCATCCGGTCGCCGGGGCGACGATCGTTCTTTGCCGCGGCTTCTTCTTCCGTCATCGGATCATAATTCGGATCCGCCTCGCGGTCGTACTTCATGCCATTGCGGCCGTACGGTGAAAATCCAAGCCCTTTGGCCATCGCTATTCCCTCAACTCATCAAAAGCCGATCCGCTCACAACCCGCGGTGTTGCACCCGACATCGGCCGGCGGGCGCGCGAGGCATACGAAGCAATCCGCGGCGCCATCGTGGGCCGGGACGTGCCAAACTCATTGTCGTTCGCAATGCGAAGCCACAGGTCCACGAACTCCTGGTTCGCCTCCCCGCTGCGACGGTCATCGCGGCGGTCGCGATAGGCCCAGTACAGCGCCTTCGCCACGATCACATGGCGGTAGGGCAGCGGCAGCAGCGGCTCGTCCGCGTCCGCGCTGAACTCCTCCTGCGCCGTACCCGCGCTCGAAACGACGAGGTACTTCGTGATGTAGGAATACGGGATCGAATAGGCCTGGTCCGTCGGCCGGTTGAACAGCACGCGGCGGACGAGGTCCGTGTTGCCCGTCGGGGGGCGGTCGGCGATGCTGCACGCCGTGGGCTTGCCGGGCGTCTGCATGCGGACGTAGTTCGTGCGGAACTCGTTGCGCGGCATCAGCGTGAACTGGCGCTTCTGGTCGAAGAAGCGGAAGTCGACGGGGCGCAGGAAGTCGGCCGCGAGGTCGTACTCGTCCTCGAAATACTGGTAGGTCGCGGCACTCAGGTCGTCCTGCGTGAACCGCGAGGCCAGCGTAATCTCCGTGTCGCTGACAACGCTCGACACTTCGTAGTTCTCAAGCCCGCCGTTCAGGACCAGCTTGCCGAACTTGCGCGCGGTCTTCACGCCCCACGCATTATTCGTGTTCCACGCCGTGCCGGATCCGGTCAGCGTGGTCGACCCCTGCGTGATTGACACCGTGCCGGTCGAGTAGGATGGCTGCGTGATCAGCACCGCCTGGCGCTCGGCCCAGGGCAGGCGCTCCTTCATGCCGATGTGGATGTCCTGAAGCGCGATGTTGATGTACCGCTTCATTACCGTCTCGGGACCGGACGTGCCGGTCTGCGCCCGGATCCTGTTCGTCAGGTCGAGATAGAGGTCGGAGAAGGTGCGTAGCTGTCCGGTCGTGCTCATGGCGTGATACTACCTCCGCGCCTGAACCCCTTGGATTAGGCGGTCGTCAGGAAGCCGTTCGGGAGTCGTGTCGGGTAGTAGTCGAAGCGGCGGATGTGGCCGTTGCAGGGGCTTGAAGAGGTAAATTCGCACCCCATGCCTAGCGTTGTAATCCCGGCTGGAAGCGTGACAACCGCATCCGGTGTTGTCGCGACGCCATTGAAGTACAAGTCCGCGTCGTTTGCCGCCCAAACTGCCGCCGCTTTGAACGCGGCGCTGTTTGTCATTGCTGCTCCCATAGCTGTCTGATTGACCGAAGCCGCTTCAATACGAAGTTGCAAAAAGTCAGACACACCGGGCCTGACAAGAGGGATTGTGTTCGCAACTGAGCCGTCAGAGAAGGCGCAAAACACCTGACGACCAGCCTGCCCCCCGCTCGCCCTCCCCTGAACAACGACAGTCCCAGCCGTCGCGCTGAACTCTGAGCCTAGCGTGCGGATGCAGCTGTCTGCTGTACGGGCTACAGAGCCTGTCGTGGTCGTAATTAGGCTTGATGGGAACGCGGCGCTCTCCATCTGATTGCCATAAACGTCGATGGCATCGCCACTTGTCACGATGCGGATGCCGAAGGCAGGGTTGGTCACTGCCGCCTGTGTGATGTCAAAGCGCGCCCATGAAGTCGTTAGCGTCTTGGTGGTCCAGCCCGTGCCGCCATCCAACGTCATGTCGATATTGCCGGTGCCCGTGATGCGGCGCATCCACACCGAATAGGCGCGCGTGGCACTGGTCGACACAACAGTCTGGATGCTCGTCGCATTGCCCGCTGATGCTGTCAGGCGGGTCGCGCTGTTCGTTACACCATCCGGCCCCGTGGAGGTCTTGGCCGTTGTCATGTTCGTCTTCGCCCACGCCGCATTCGTGTGGTCGTTGGAGTGCAGTCCGAGGTTCGTCCGCGCCGCCTCCATCAGAAGGCCAAGACAGTTTCCGTTGGTGTCGTATTCAATGCGCGGCGTGTCTGTAACGGACTGTACAAGCAGGCCAGCAGGCCCCATGTACATGGACTGATTGCCACCCGTGAAGGTGAACAGCGTGGTCAGGGGCGCGATCGTGGGGGCCGCGCCCGCCGCTTTCACATAGCAGCCAAGCGCGCCGGCGCCGTATCGGAAATCAAGGTGGATGCCGTCGTAGTAATAGGGCGGCGGCTGAAGCGCGCGGGTCGCCGGAATGATCGAACCACGACGCATGTTCGTTTACCTGTCGCGCAGCTGGAGGACCAGGTTGATGCAGTAGCCGCCATTGGCGACCATGCCCGATGTCGTCAGCAGGATGTCTCCCACGTTCGTCGCCGACAGTGGATCCCGCAGCGGGGCCAGCCCCGGCACCGTCTGGCCCGAGTAATCGAACCAGAACGAGCCACTGAGGATCAGCGCCTCGTCGTCCGTCGCCGCATCCCAGTTCAGCGTCACGTGGTTGGCGCCGAACACGATGCCCGAACAGTGCACGATGTCGAGCGCCTTCGGCTCCAGCCCGTTGCTGCCGACAAGGGTTGACCGATCGACCTTCACCACATTCGATTCCCCGGTCCCGTCCGACTTCGACAGAAGCCTTACCGAGTAGTAGGGGTAGTTGTTTTGCAGGACAATCGTGTCAACCGTGTCAGCCATTGTCAGTTCTTCCCGTAATGCGCCTTGAGGCGATCAACAAGATCTTCGCGCGAACCGCCCGTCTCGAGGCCAGCCGCACGACAACGCTCGCGCGCTTCCTTGTGCGTCAGCCCGTCAAGCGACGAGGGGTCAAGCTGGATCACAGCCTCGGCCTGGAGCGATGTCTTGATCTCGTCACGCTGGTCAGCGGACAGAAGAGCAATCATCTCCTTCAGGCGCGGGGCAACCTTCTCGAGGAGGACCAACTCCTCGTCACTGAATGTCGACGACCTGCCGCCTAGACCGTAATACGTTTTCGCGACGGGGATCTGCGCACCGTCCATCGACAACTGGTGTCCGCCCGATGAGCGCAACATTTCGACGTTGGCAACAGACCCGTCGGACACGGACGACTCAACCGCGCCAGACGCCATCAGGCGCCGGCGGATGTTCTTCCACTCCGCGATGTCGGCCTTGTTGCGGGCTTCCCACTGCATGTGCTTGTCGAGCGCGCCCGGCGGATTGCGGCGCATCTCCTCGGACGTGGGCATCCCGTTCTTGATCTTCTCACGCAGTTCCTTCTCGCGGCGCACGGCCTTGTCGAGATCGGTTCCGGTGTACTCGCGCGGCGTGTCGCGCTCGAGCGATGTCTCCAGGCGCTTGAGGACGCCGAACATTGTCGAGGCATCCTGAATGGCGTTGCGCAAGTGCGGCGGGGCGTGGAGCGTCTGCTTGAGGCGATCGCGTTCCTGGCTCATTTCCTGCAGCTGCGACTGCTTGAGGAATGGGGCGGTCCTTCCGAACCGCCCTTCGTCTTTCGTAAAGGTTTGCATGACTTCCCTTTGCTTTCGTCGTTATGCGTCTGTCGACGCGGTGGTGTTGATGGCCATAGCCTTCTCGCCCGCGAGGTTGACAACGAAGATGTCGTCGAACAGGACCCACGTGGCGCCCGTGATGGACTCCGTGATGTTCGCCGCATTGTCGTTGAGACGCAGGTAGATGCTCGGGCCGATCATCCCGGTCGATGCCGTGATGGTATCGACAAGGAAGATGTCTGCGGCGTTGCGCGTGCGGAACACGACATTGCGCACTTCAAGGTCGGTGGTCGCCGTGGTTCTCACGTCGATGCCGCCGACTGCGAAGTTGCCGTCGCAGCGCAGGCCGTCCACCACGATGCCGTCGCCACCGACAATGGCGAGCCATGAGTTGGCTCCCGCTGCGGTGTCGCCGTCGTGACGGTGGCCGGTGATGCGCATGCGCGTCGCCGCTGCCGTGGTCAGGATCCAATCCGTCGCCTGTGCCGAGCCTGCCGTGTCGCGGGTTTCGCAACCGTCAAGCCAGAAGTCAGCCGCCTGGACATGGATTGGGTTCGTCAGGGCGTCAATGCCGCCAACGAACAGGATGTTGCGCACCGTGCAGTTTGCTGCCGTGACGCGGAACGAAGCACCGACCGCCGTGGTGAATGTCACCGTCGGGCGGTTGGACCCGTTGCCGAGGCCGATGATGGTGACGCCGGCCACGTCGAGCGCAATGCCCGCCGCCGCCGTGACTGTCTCGGTGTGACCCGGTTCGACAATGATGAAGTCACCATTGCTCGCCGTGCACTGGCCGATGGCATAGTCAATCGTCGCAAACGGCGTCAGCGGATCGCGGCCGGCAGCAGTGCTGTCCGACCGGCCCGTTGCCGTCGAGGAGACGAAGAAGACATTGCCCGTGGTCAGGATGGGACCTGATCCGATGACGGGCACCCCGAAGGATGCCACGCCGTTGGGGAAGTTCGTAAGCGGCATGTCTGCCTCCTGTTAGCTGACGACCGCGCCGACGATGAACCGCCAATCGGTCCACGCCATCGAGTAACGCATGTAACCGCGCCACTTCGCGACGAGGGTGTCGATGTCCTCGGCCATCTTGAATTCCATCGCCACACGATCAACCCAGTGCAGGCTCATCTTGCGCATCGTGGAATCCTGCAGCGACCAATCGTTCGTGTCCGTCAGGTAGTTCCAGGACTTGATCTTGTACTTGCCCTCGTGGACGTTCTTGTTGTTGTTCGCCGTGTCCAGCTTGCCCGACGAGTTCACGATTTCCCACGCCTGGTCGTACAGGTCGATCGGGATCCAGAGTTCGTCGAAGTTCACAGCCAGGAGGTTGCCGCGGTCGTCGCGGAACTTCTGGCCCTGGATGCGGGCGGCGGACAGTGCCGTTGCCGACAGTGCCGACGTGACCTTGTTGTCGAAGCCGACGGTCGTCGAGACGCCGGGGGCGTTCGTCGTGTGGCTGTCCGACACAAGGGCGACGCCCTCGCTGTTGACGTAGAAGTACGAGTCGACCGAACCCATGTTGTTCAGGACGCGGGCCGCGTGCTTCTGGCGCGTGCGGTTGGCCGCAATCGCAAGACCCTGCGGGCGCTTGTCCATGATGTTGAACTGGTCGTCATCGAACAGCTTGCGCTCGACCTGACAGCCCGAGACGAACTCGAGGTATGTCGTGGTCGTGTCGTAGCCCTGGTTGACCGAGTCGTAACCGACGGTGCCGGTGAACTCGGACCAATCACCGAAGGCGCCGACCTGCGACCAGCGCATGTCCGCGCGGCCGTTGTGGCTGACCTTGGCGTACAGGTCGTCGACCATGTCCGGCAACTGGTCGTACTGGTCGTAGAAGATCTTCTGGAACCGTGGGTCCAGAAGATCACCAAACTGGGTGGAAATGTGGGGGACAGCCATTGACCTAGATCCTCTCTATTAGCTGGACGCAAACAGGTGGTCTGAGGCCACCAGGAACACATAAGACTGAGTCAGGATTTCCGACGGCGGATTACCCAGCTTGATTTCGATTGGCTGGTAGGCCACCTGGTTGGTGGCGACTGCAGCCGACTGATCGACTTCCATCAGGTTGGTCGTCAGCTGCACGGTCTGGATATCCATCGTGGAGAACGGCAACGTGAAGAACTTGTCGCCGATGGCGATGTCGACGGGGAAAGCAACGCCGGCAACAGCTGAACCCGAGCCGCCGGTGATGTTCTTCCGGTACTTGCCGGCGTTGGCTCCCGCCGAACAGACGATCATGCCTTCGTCTGCGGACACCAAACCGGCTGCAGTCACTGTCGTGCCCGCGGTGTTGCCGGATGTTTCAGCGTAGTCCGTGATCGCCGTGCCGTCGGTCGCTGCACCGGAGAGGCGTGCGCGAAGCACGGCGTCCGGGTTGACGATGATCGACACCATGCGGGCCGGATCGGAGTTGTCCGACTGCTGCGCCGTCACCGTGGTCACGGCCTCGAGGGCCAATCCCATCGCGTTTGCGGCTGCCGTCGTGGTGCACTTCTTGACGCCGTAAGCGCCAGCACCACCCACGGTCGCGATGACCCCGGCGTAGCCGAAGGTTTCCGCGACCTGGTACTTCTTGATCAGGGGGGTCGAGTTGGACCCGAGGTTATATGCGAATTCCATTACGCTAACTCCTTCGGAAAAAAGACAATGCAGCCGGGATGGAATTCGCCCGTTGCATCACACCATGACCGCGCTACCGGCACGGACCTCTTGATGACATAGCCGTGCTTCTCGGCCATCGAGCGCCCCTTCGGGTGCCCGAACTTCTTCGCCGCTTCCGGCGAGAGGCAGATGACACGACGCAACTGCACAAGGTTGTCCAGGTGCGTGCCTTGGGTCTGACCTTCCTTCCGGCCCGTGAATTCCGTCTGCTTGGCCATGACCTGCGGCGTCCAGTACTTGGACGCGCGAATGATCGCGGGGGCCTTGCCGTTCGGTTTCGGGGTGGAGTTCAGGATCATGCGCGGCCCTTGTTGCTGGAGCCACGCTTCCAGTTCAGTTCGCTGATCACGGCCTTCTTGTCGGGGTAAAGGCCTTGGTTGATCAGCTTCTGGTAATACTGCTGCTTCATGGGATCGAGCCGGTCAAAGGCGTCCGCGGCCCGGCGTTCGATCGGCGACATCGAGCCACCGTAGGAATCGCGCCCGAACTCAGGCCCGCGCCGGCGTCCCTGTGCATACTGCTTTGCCCGCTCCAGCGGACCCATGACGGCGCGCACTGCAGCGAGTTCCGTCGTCAGGTCCCGCGCTGCGCCGTTCTGCACCAGGAATTCGAACTCCTGTGCCACGCGCTGCCGCAGGGGCGAGCCATCGCGAACCACGTCCGGCGCAATGCTGGCATACTGCTGCAGCTGCGTGTCGAGCGTGTTCTCGCGGGTTGTGGATTCGATGATCTGCGTCGCTGCCTGCGTGGCCTGCGCCATCGCCTTGCGTTCGATTTGCGTCGCAAAAATCTGGTCACGCTGGGTCTGCGTGATCTGGCCGGCCGCTACGGCGTTATCCAGTTCGGTAACACTGTATTCGGGAGTGGCCTGCTGTTCCGTCTGTTCCGTCATTACTCACCTTTCAAATCCGGCATGGAATTTTCAAAGCAAAAAGCCCCGCCGTTTGCACAGCGAGGCTCGAAGTTTCGATAACCTTTGGGTGGAAGCGCCCTATGTTACGGCTAAAGGGAGTGAACTTCGTTCACGTGGAACCCAAGAATCACACCCTGCCGGATGTTTAACTGAATGTTGCCGGATTGCTTGTCAAGAATAAACGCGCGCAGACGCTCCGCGAACTCCGTCGGAAGCGGGAACAAAGTCACGCTGCCTTCGGGGCGCCTGTCTCGAGGATCTGCTTTGGCATAGCCAGTACCTGCTCCCATGCGTCCAATCTCGCTCTTGCTGCAAGCATGTGTCGCTGCGCCTGCAGCACCTGCTCGGATGTGAGGTTCGGCAGGGCCATCGACTCCGCCATCGTGTGAAGCAGGGTTTTGTCCTGCTCGATCATCGCCTGAATGCGCTGCAGAAACACGTTCCACTCGTGGCTCCCGGTCAGGTGTTGTGTTGCCACCACAGCCTGCTCAAGGAACCGCGCGGAGATTGCGGCCTGTGGATTGGCATACGGCGCGTCAGTCTTGCGCCGTTCTGCCAGCAGTGTCTCGGCCTCTGTCCGGGTGATGCGCATCAGTCGTAGTAGCCCTTCGGCTCACTGCCCTCGCCTTCCCAGATCGAGTCCATGAAGGCGTCGACTTCCTGCTCGTCCAGCCCGGCCTGCTTGCCGCGCTTGCGCCACTCCATGTCCCAGGCATCGAACTCTTCCTCGGACATCTCGCCACGCTGGCCGCGGTCTTCCTCGACCGCCTGCTGAAAGCCTGCAATGTCAGGGTCTTCCATCTCCTCGGCGCCGCCTTCTTCGCCGCCGTATTCCAGGCCGGCCTCTTCAAGGTCGCCGTCTTCCGTGTCGGCCGCAAAATACTTCGGGTCGCCGGCCATCTTCACGTCCGGGCGCTTCGCCAGTTTCAAGCCAGTTGGCCTCATCACACGTCTCCTTCGTTACGCAATAATCTTGCGCTTGCGGCGCTGCTGTTCTTTTCGGTAGTTGTCGCGATAGGCGTCGCGGTCAGCGTTTGGCTTCTCGCCAACCGGTGGCGTCTTGCCTGCCGCCTTCGTGCCGAAGCCTACCGATGGGTAAGCGGCGTTGCTCACGAATGCCTTCTTCTTTGAGAAGCCGAGGCCTTTGGCCATTAGAAACGTCCTCCGGATTTGTACTTGCGCTTCTTCATTCCGCGGTGCCACGCCTCGTAAAGACGGTCGTAAATCGGTGTCCCGTACCACGGGCCGATGTCGCCTTCGAAATCGTCTGACTGCCCCGACGCGGCGATGTACTCGACCTGCTTCTCCAGATCTGCAACGCGACGGGGATCCCGAAGCACTGCCTCCTGTTCACTCGTCAGCCTTGGTGGCTTCATGCCATCAGGGTTGCGCTGGTCCCACTCGCTTTGGCGACGCTCCAGTTCATCATCCGGCATCTGTTCATCGTCGTCTGGCCGACCCTCGCCACGTGGGTACTTGGTGCCATACGTTACGCCGGGAATGTACGGCGTTGATTCGTCGTTCGAGAACCCAAGCCCTCTTCGTTGTCTTCCAGACATCGCCCTACTCCGCTGCCATCTGCATGTCCTGCCCACCGCCACCGCCGGCCGTCGGCAAAGTCTCGTCCATCAACTCGCCGCCGTTCACCGGCGGCGGACCGCCCGGAACCTGCGGGGCATTCTGCGTCGGCGCACCACCCGGTCCGCCTCCGCCCATCTGCTGCTGAAACTGAGCCGCAGCCTGCGCCATCATAGCCTGCATTTGCTCCTGTTGGAGACGCTCACCCAGCTGGCGGATATATTCGCCGAACATCTGCACCTGTTTCTCGTTCAACTGACCGAACGCATCATCCTGGTAGAACTGCGCCAGCTTCTCGATGTGGCCCTGCGTGCCTTCCTGCGGACGCCCGTAAGGCATGATGCTTTCCAGCATCTGCGTGATCGCATCCTCCGCGGTAATCAGCGGCAGGCTGGCCTCGGGATTCGGCGCCGTCACGTACTTGTCCGGCGACAGGCCCAGCGCCTTGCCGAGATCGCGCATCAGCGTGTACATGCCGTCCGGCTTCACAAGGCCCGACTGAATGCCAATCGGCGACAGGATCATCTGCGCGTACTGCATCAGCGACTGCTGCAACATCGCCTTCGACGTGTTGAACGCATTGGCCTCGAACTCGAACTCGTAGATTCCGTCGATCTTCTCGCGACCCTCTACCGTCAGGTAGGGATCCTCGTCCGGACGCTTCACGCCCGAGATGCGGAACTGCTTGTTGCGGGGAAGGAACGCGCAGTTCAGGTCGTGGATGTTCGCGTAGATCTGCCCGATGCCATTGAACAGGCGGCGCAGAATTCGCTCCGGACGCGCGTCGCCCTGGGCTTGCAGCATCGACATCGCACCCGACGTGCGCAGCGCCGACGAACTACCGGACGGTACGCGGCCCAGCTGGAAGTCGCCGATTACCGTCGCGCGGTCGCCCCAGTTTCCGGCCATCGTGATCAGGTTCAGCATCATCGACAGGCCGTTCGTGTTCGCGATGTTGGGGAACATCACGTCGCGGCCGGGGTCACCGACCGGCACACCCATGCCAGGGAACAGCTGCAGGTTCTCGGGCTTCACAGCCCCGCTCATCCGGTAGAAGAAAATCGGCATGGCGCCGAGCGTGCCACTGTCGACCGTGATGTCGAACAGCATCTTCTGCACGTCGTGGACGCCTTCCTGCATCTCGAGCAGGCTCACGCCCTCGCGCCGGTCGCCGGCCGGGATGAAGGTCGCCTCCGCCAGCGGGCGCCGTGGCACCTTGGCCGGGAACACTTCCGTCAGGTGGCGGGCGCGCAGCACAATGCGCGGCTCTTCCAGCACCCAGAACACCACGTCCTCGGCCAACCCGTCGCCGTCGAGGTCATAGCGGTCAAACACAAGCAGCCGCGTCAGCGTGCCGTGCGCGTTGTCGCTCGGCATCTTCCACTGGCTCTGCCCCTGCAGCTTGTCGAGGGCCTCTTTCTTGATGTGGTCGTTCGACGGCTTGAGCATCTCAGGCTTCAGCGCGTCCAGTTCTTCCTTGGTGACAAGGTCATAGTACCCCGTCGCCGCCAGATGGCGGATCTCGTCGAGCGTCGGATAGGACCGCAGGATCACGTGCGGGGAACCACCGGGATTGGCAGGCCCCGGAATCTGCAGGTTCGACACACCGGGCGGCGTGATCACGTCATCGTAGTCAAACGGGATGATCACCGGACCATCGTGCGTGACCACGGCTTTCTTCGTCACCGCCAGGACGCGGGACTCGCCGGCGTCCGTGTCGTCTTCTTCCGTGTAGAACGACACCCGCACCTTCTCGTCGTTATCCAGGTCGACGCACCACTCCCAGCCTTCCTCGTCATCCGGGTAGATGTCGAGCGCCTGCGGAAACTCGTTCTGCACGATGCCACTCAGGTACTGGAAAAAGTCCTCGTTCTCGGGCGGCAGCGGGTACTCCATGCGCTCGCACACGTCGCGCCGCTCTTTCACCCACGTCGTCAGTGCCGCAAAGCAGCCGTCGTTCACGTAGGAGTCGATCAGCGTGCCAATCTGCTTCTCGCCGTTGGCCTCGACGAACACCTGGTAATCAAGCAGCTTGGTGACAACGTCTTCCTTGCCCTTGTTCGCATCGCTCGCCGCCTTCGCATTGAACACGCCGGGACGCGAGGCCATCACCGCATTGTGCAGCGTGTCCTGCACGCGCAGCGATTTCTCCAGCATGTCCGGCAGGCCCATGTTCGACGAACCAACCCACGGCCAGTTCTTCTCCTCGGTCCACATGCGGAACTTCGCGTATCGCTGGATGCGTCGCTGCCGGTCTTCGGCCCGCGCCTCAAGGCCGTCCTGGTAGAACTTCACCACGCGCTCGGCCACCTTGCGACGGTCGATCGTCACGGAACGCAGGCGCCTGCGGGGACGCGGAACGTCCGGCATCGCAGCCTCGATCGGGTTCTCCGGAAGCGGGCCTTCCGCCGCCATCGGATCCTGCATCGGCTCGTCAATCATGCTCAAGGCCGGTCATCCCTGTAAATCACATCACCTCGACGCTTCGGTTTTGCCGCCGCCCGGAAGGGCGAATTCATCATGCGGCCAACATCGTTGGCACCGGTCAAAGCCTTGAACGCCGGCTGCGAGTTTAGCAGGTACTTCAGCATCGTTGGATAATCGTCGTACTTGTCGCGCGGCGTCTGCTTCAGATCCCGCTCGTCAGCGCGCCGGAAATTGTCCCACACGTACCGCTTCATCTGCTGCACCGTCTGCTGGCAGCGCGGATGGATGAACAAACGCGGCCGGTTCGTGCGACGGTCTACCTTCAGGTATTCGTTGATCAGTTTGCGCCCGACATCCGTGTCATCAGCAAGATCGCAGGCCAGCCCCGCCGCGTAGAACTCCGACTGCCACGTTTTCTCACGGTCACTCGAGGAGGGCGAGTTTCCCATGTTCGGGTCAATCAGGCGGCGCGCGATCACGGACAGACCGTAGTACCGCTCCTGCTCCTCCACGTTCATCCGCGTGCCGACCGGGTCCGCATCAATCGCTCCCTCCGCGCACACATAGATGTCGTCAGACGGATCAATCTGCGCCCACAAAAACATGTGCGGCTTGCGTGGATGCGGGTCGATCACGAACACCGTCGGCCACCGGGGGCGGATTTCGAACTCCTCGACGTGGCAATACTCCACAAGGTCGGCAGACCCCGTCTCCGGACACTTGCCATCGATCGGAAACACGTTCTTGCCCGCCGCATGCGACCAGGTCATCGGAATATCCGTGAACCCCGGATGCACACGGTTCGAAAAGCGGATCGGCCGGCCGTAAAGACGCACATTCTTCGTGTCTTCGGACCATTTCTTCGCCTGCTCCAACACCGAACGCTGGTCCAGCGTCGTGTTTTCCTCGGTCCACAGTTCGAACCAGTCAATGTCCGGGTTTTTGTTCGGCCCCGGCTGTCCCGGCTCGTAAATCTCGTCGAAAATCCAGTCTACAGGGATCGTCGGGTCATCCGGCCACGTCATCGCGAGCAAAACCTGCCCATTCACACGCATCGTGCGCGCCTGGGACTCGCGAAACATCGCCAGCTTCGGCGGTTCGTCCATCACGATGATATGGAAGTCGCCAGACGCCGCATCCGCCGCATTTTGCTCATGAGACATGAAGTGGATCATCGATTGACCCATCACTTCGTCCAGATTGTCCGGATTTCGGCACAAAACGTGCAAAGTCAGGTGCTTTTTCGACCAGGATCGGTCCCATGACGCATCCACCAGGCACATTTTCGGGATCCAGCCCCAGTGGCCACGCTCCCCGCCCGGCAAATCAACGCCCGTCCACTTCCACCACATCATTTTCGGCAAAATAATCTGCTCGAGAACCGTCGTCAGCGACTGCACAATGATGCGCACATTGATCGGGCCGCGAAACTGAGGCCGCAAATCGTCCCGCACACTGTCCGGAATGACACCCGTCGCCAAAGCCAAGGCCTTCACGATCGCCGTCGTCGTCTTGCCCGATCCGTTGCCGCCGCCAATCCCCACCAACCGCGCCCGTGACTTGAAAATCGACTTCGTCCGCGGGTTCGGCGGCTCGTACCGCAGCAATTGCATCTCGCGACGGTCCTGCGCGTCCAGCCGCAGCAGCTGCTCAAGCGAGTACCGGAACGCATCCCCCGGCAAATTGTTCAACTGGCCCGGATCCAGTTTCGTCAGATCGAGAAACGTGTCGCCAATCCGCGGCATCAGCCACCTACCAGCTGATCAAGGAACTCCATCAGCAGCATCCGGTCCGTGAACACATGCTCAACCCGCTCGTTGCGCTTGTGCCAGACCTCAACCCACCAGCCGCCCTCGACAACCTTGACCGTAAACGTCATCGGCGGAGGTCCAGAAACTCAATGTTTTTCGGCAGATAGTAGTACGTCGTCGGATCCAGTTCCCAGCCTTCAGGAATAGCCGCGCCCTCAACCACGTCCTTCAATGACACGCCGATTTGCGAATGAAGCGCACACAGCCTGAAGAAGGACTCAATCCCCGCCTTGGTGTATTCGATGGTCAGCCTCATCCCTTCCGCTCCGTCGGCAACTTGTCCATGAACGGCGCCGTCTTGTTGAAAACCTGTTCCTTCACCGTCTCCGAAATCACCCGCGGCTCAACCGACGAGTCCTCCGTATACGTCCCGTCAATCACAAACCCACGCCGCGCTGCCTCCCGGATCGCCGCCGGCAGCAACTCCTTCATCGAGCGACGCTCCTCAAACGAGAAAATCTGCGTCGGCTTGCCCTGCAACAACTCCCGCTTCTCAGCCAAAATCCCGAACACCACCGCCAGGTCACGCGCCGGACTATCCGCCATCTTCTCAGGCGTCATCGCCTGGAGCGCCAGCGTCATCTTCTCGCCGAGCGCATGCAGCATCTCCCCATGCCCAAACGCCTTCACCGCCTCAGCCGTCCCCACATGCCGCGTCCGCATCCGGCGGATGAACTTGTCCACCACCCGCATCGGGAAACCCTCAGCCGCCGCCGTCCGCCTCACATCCCCCTCCGGCACCGTCGCCATAATCTCCAGCAACCGCGCCTTCTCATCCGTCGCCAACTCACGGTCATCATGCTCCGGACTGCGCAGCTTCTTAGCCACCGGCACCTCCGCAGGGCGGGAATGGCTCATCCTCCACCGCCTCAATCCGCACCTCGAGACGCTCGCCAAATACGCGCGGAAACTCCCCCGGAGCCGAAAGCTGCGGGTACGAACGCCGCGTCGTCACCCGCATCCGCGGCGCAAAGACATTCTGGTTCCCGCAGCCAGGCCAATGCGACAGCCCAAAAAACGCACAGCCAGGACACTCCATGTTCCCGCGAACTACCGCATCCATAACCGACATCTCAAACTCCAAAAAAAATGGGCCGGCGCGCCAACCCTGGAAGACCAAGCGCAACCGACCCACTCACCGAAGCGCACTCTCTCAAACGCGCCCCAATCACATAGCAACTAAATCCCACCCCGCAATTAATTTCCCACTCCTCTCACCAAAATCCACAAACAACCGCACAGATCCGCCACCGATCGACCGAAAAAGCGATAAACCCACGAACCGCCCTTTTGTTTCAAAAAGTTTGAGAGTGGGACCCCTAATTACGCACGCCATACCCCGGGTCCGCCCAAGTGCCCCCCGCCCCGTCGTGTCCTGTGAGTGATCAGTGATCAGTTCGCGGCGGTCTGGAAACGTAGTCGCATCAATCGGTTAGCGAACCGTGACAGACCGGCGGCGTGGTCTGACAGACCGCCAAGCTGTGTGTATCCCCCCTGATCCCGGTGCCCCTTTGCCTCGGCCTGGCCGCGCGCGCTTGCCTCGGCGATACGCAAACAAATACGGTAACGTGTTCCCCCGTCTTTCCCTTCATCCGTTGCCGCGTGCGTTGGGGCGCTGGCGGCTCAGCTGTCGGCCGGTGCGTGCGTTCATATGTGGGGGCTTTTCCCGTGGCGCTCTATGATCCGGGCGCGCGAGGGGGATGTGCCTCGTTTCTGCCTGTCCCTTCGGGCTGTCAAGCCCCCCTCGAATTGTGGCGGGATTGTGGCAAGATCCGAGGGGCGATTGTCCGTGTACGGATTACTTCTGTGCAGGCGAATCATGTTGTGCAGCCTTGCCTTGCCCGATGAAGCCAAAGTGAACGGCTTGCAGGATCAGCGCGCGAATCGCTTGAGACGTATTCAAGCCGGTGCGCTTTCTCCACGCGTGGAATCGCTCCCGCTCGGATTTGGACAGCCTGGCCTTCACGTCGCAATCCCTGACATACGATCCGCGCTCACACGCGAGGCGCACGCCGCGAATTTTGGATTGCGGCCGCTTGCCTTGCCCCTGTTTCCGCAGTTTCCCGGCCAAAATAATTTTCCCAATTTGTCAAACTCGGCCTTAATTTGGCCACATTTGGGAATTTAACTCACACTCATGAAAACGCAATTGGCGCGTTTTCGCAACCCTGGAAAGGAATAACTCAATGCGTAAGGTACTCATCCTCTCAGTCTCCGCCGTCGTTCTCGCCGGTTTTGGCGCCGGTTTCGCGGCTGTGATGGCGCAAGAGGCGCCCATTGCGGTCGATTACAATGCCGCCCCTACATTCCCGAGTGACGCGCCCCGTGAGACGACTAAGGCGCCGGTAATCACGCCGAAACATGCGACGCACCGGGTCACGTCCAACGGCAAGACCTTCCGCTTCGTGGCATGCCGCGAATCACGCGACGTGCGAGGGACCCAGGAACGCCGTTGCGTGGCGTGGAACCCCAAAAAGGGTTGGAGCAAAACGGCCAAATGGACGCCAGCGTATCAGCTGCTTTCCCTCACCGGCCCCCTGCCACAGTAACGAGTGCAGCAAGGGGGCATCGGGATCCGGTGCCCCTCATGCTGCACTTGATGCGGCGTCAACCCTGGAAAGGTTCGGAAAATGGTTTATTCGGTTTGGTACAAGTTGGGGCACTCTTTTGTGTCCGTGTTGGTTTACTCGCTCGATGACGCGCAACGCGAAAAGGAACGCGCGTTGAAACTTGGCGCAACAAAAGTTTCGATCCAGATTCCGCGCGTTCAGCAACTTGAAATCGAGCATGAACGCCGTTGCGTTGCGGCCTATGTGGCCGAGGGCTTAGGCGAATATTGAAACAAAGCGGCCGGATCAGGGCGGCAACCCGGATCCGGCCTTAGCCACAATTCAACCCTCGGAAGGTTTCAAACAATGGCAAGGAACGCTAGCACGCCGGAATTGCGCGTGCATCTCACCTTAAAATCACGCAACGTGAAAACGGGGCCTATCCCGGTTTCGACGACGACGGAAAAGACATGTCCCACAGCATGCCCCTTTTCGCTGAACGGCTGCTATGCGGAAAGCGGCCCCCTTGCACTCTTTTGGCGCAAGGTCACAGAAAAGAAGGTTGGCGTGCAATGGCGCGAATTCCTCGGCATGATTCGCGATTTGCCGGCCGGCATTCTGTGGCGGCATAACCAAGCCGGTGACCTGCCCGGTGATCGCGTGAAACTTGACGCGGATAAGGTCGCGCAATTGGCGCGCGCTAACGCCGGAAAGCGTGGGTTCACTTACACCCACTATCCGCCAAGCCTTCACAACAGGCGCGCGATCCAGGCCGCGAACAAAGCCGGTTTCGTCGTGAACCTTTCCGCCAACAACCTTGGCCACGCGGATGCACTCGCGGATTACGATTGCGCGCCGGTGGTTTGCGTATTGCCCGATAGCGTCGACGGGAACACCACGCGCACGCTTGAGACGCCTATGGGGCGCACCGTGGCAGTTTGCCCGGCCACGTATCTCAAAACGAACTGCGCAGAGTGCCAATTGTGCGCGCGCGCTGATCGGAAAGTGATTGTCGGCTTCCCGGCGCATGGAACGTCGAAGAAGAAAGCGGCCGCGATCGCGGCCGCATAACCCAGGAAAGGAATAGACCATGCTTAATCCAATTGAAGCGTACCAAGATTGCGGCCGCAAGTGCGCAATCGCCAGGAACGAAGGCGACGAAGCGCGCGCAATGTTCGAGCGGCAATATCTTGCGCGCATGTGCGGATTCGAAACGCTAGAGAATAGCAGGCTCGCGCGCGCGGCGTTTGACGAAGCGTATAAATCCGCGCGCAAGGTTCCAAGCGTTAAACCTTGGTGCTAATTTTCTTCTAGGGCGGACTAGGGGCGCGCGTTGCGCCCCTTTTCTGCGTCTAGGGACAGGAGTAGCACCAGCCGTGGCGCTTGCCGCCCCAGGGCGCGGCTAGGCCTTCACCCACAAGCGTCGCGCCTATGGGGGATCCGTTCACTAGCACCGTTGCCAGTGTGCGGCCGTACCTATCCGGCTCGGCTTGGCGCTCTAGCGCGATGCCGGTGCCATTGCCTAGCAGCTGCGCAAGGCGCGCCTTAGCCAGCTTGGCCAGCCGCTTTTCAGCGTCGCATTTGGGGCTGAATAGTTCCGGCGCATCAATGTCAGCGATCCGGATGGACTCGCCAGCCAGGGTGAACGTGTCGCCGTCGACGACTCTCACCCAAATACCCGTCTCGCTGGGGGTCAAAATTTTCGCGTTCGGATTTTCGCTTCCTTCGGCGAAACGCGGCGACGAAAAAATGATCGACAAAAGAACGATCGCGACGATGAACCAAAACAATTCCTTGAAGAAGTTTTTCATACCCGTCTCGCTCCACGTTGCTACCGTTTGGTAACGGCCTCAAATTTGCCCGCTGACGGGCGAAGTGTGATTTTAAATCCCGAGATAGCCCAAACTCAAATACCCGTCTCGTTGGGCGAATTTAAGGCGACCGCAATTCGCACGAATGCCGACTGCAATCTGCACCACAGGTTGGTAACCGCCGCGCACGTCGTGCAGCGCATGAGTTCAGCGTGGTGGCGGAGACAACCGTGTCCGTCGACGCGGGGCGCACATTGGCTGTTTCGACTTCGGCCGGCAGACCTTTCGAGAATTCCGCCCGGATGTCGCCCTTCCATTTCAGGCATTGCGCCGCCCGGTGGATGACTTCTTCGGCTTTGCTTCGGCCTTCACGCTCGAACTGGTAATTTTCTTTCCACCGCCCGGTGCCGGCGATGACATCGAGTGTAGAAACGGCCTCGCGTCGAATGCCGCGCAAGGGCTCCATGATCTCGGCAATCGATGGCCAGAACTTGCAGGTCTGAATGGCTTGCGACACAGCCGTGTGCAGGTGGGTTGGGCTGTGAGCCGCAAACGCCTCAGTCCACTCGGCCAGCATCATGCGGCGTTGCTCGTCGGTCCGGACCTTGCTGTCGCCGAACTGAAGCACCAAGCGCGCGATCTGGCGCAACAGGTCCTGATCAGAACAACTCGTCGTCAGGGCCGTCCGAAGCGAGTTGCATGAGACTTGAGACGGACGCCAAGGTTGAATCTGTCTTTCCACGGGGCTGATCCTTCAAAATGTTGGTGATGTAGGCAACGGGGTCTGAGGCTGCGACGCCCTCGGCTGCCGCGAGGGCGTTGATGACGGCGACATCGCCGTGAGACTTGCGCCACATGGCCAGGACGGAGCGGGCGGCACGGTCGCTGGAGCCATTGGACTTGAGGAACGCGGTTCCCCTGTCGAACAATTCTTTTTTGAGATCGAGGGGGCTGTCGGCGCGCGAAGTGCGCAGAGGCGTAGCCTCTGAATCTTCCTTTCCCTTCCTTTCCCTTCCCTTCCCTTCCGCTTGTGCATGCACAAGAGGCGTGGGGCACGCGTCGATCACGCGTGGGTCACGCGTCAATAAGATGTTGCTTTCCAAAGGCTTAGGCAGTTTTGACGGTGCTTCGCGGTTGTTGATGACCTGATGGCGCGCAAATCCCGGAACGCACCCGTAGAAGTTGTTTTCTGACGCGTACTTGACGATGAAACCACGCGTGGCCAACGCGTCGAGCACGCGTGAAAAGTCGACATCGTCGTATGGCAGGCAGTCCAGTTTCAGCGACTTGGGCGCCCACTTGAAACGCCCCTCGCGATCGCACGCGGTCCACAGGCCGGCGAAGGCCACGCGCAGCGGCAGGCCACTCTCGACTTCGGCCTGGTAGAGCTCCTCGTGGCGAAAGAACTCAGGCTTGATCGTCCTAATCCGCGCCATTGAATTTAGCCTCCAGGGTTTGCATGAGTTCGTCGAATTCAGGAGCGTCTCGCCAATCCTCGATCAGCGCCACGTTGTGCATGATGGTGGTGATGTCCCGGTGGAACAGCTTGGCGAGGCGGTTGAGAGGGACCTGCCCCGAGCAGTGCGCCAGGTACTGAGCAACTTGGCGGGCCGTCGAGATGGCAAGCCCGCCACGCGTAGGCTGCAGGATCTGCGGCCTGAAGACCTTGTACGTCTCGGCCGCAATGCGCGTGGCGCGGGCGACTACCGCCCTGTCGTGACGCGCATGCGGCTTTGACATGTCATACGGTCTTGGAAAGGACGTAGACGGCGTATTCGCGGAAGCCCTGCGTCCACTTCTTGCCCGCATCGGTGGCGAGGAACTGGTCGAGCAGCGCCTCGTCGGTGATGCCCAGGGCGGCGTTTAAATCACGCGCCGAGTTCTGGATGCAGTGATGCACGACAGACTTGGTGAACTGGATATCGGCCTTGAGCAGGATCGGTTCAGATGAAGCCTTAGTGACGCCGCCAGTGATTGAGGTCATGATGCTAGCCATTTCTGTCTCCACTTTTGTGCCCCGCTGTTCTTCCCTTCGCTTGCCGGGCCAGACGATCGACGATGTCAAGTCGATAGCCTGACCTCCACACGACGCCGGCAACTGTGCTGCGCGACAGCCCGAGTTCATGCGCAATTTCGGCATAGGACATGCCCTCCTGCTTCCACATGCGCATGATGCGCTCGTTGCGTGTCACCGCACGCGCCGCAGCAGGTCGCGCAGGACCTTCTCCGGGAACACGTAGAGCCTTGGCTTCTGGTCTTCGTGCAGTACTAAAAAATCGTTGGTGTTTAACCACGCAGTGATGGTCTTGAAGCCCGACCCGTTGGCCCGCGCTTTGACTTCGCCGACAAGCGGCCCGTCATCAGGCCCGTAGGCATAGAGATCCACGTCGCCGGTGTAGTCACCACCAGCGGCCCCCGAGAGCGGCACGCGCGCGGACTTGAAGCCTTCCGATCGCCAGTAGTTCACGAACTCCCGCTCGCGGCGGTTGCCCTTGTCTCGCTGTGATTTACCCATTGTCGCCTCGCATCTGCGTTGGTGGTTCAGGTAGCAGTTCCTCCTGCGGTGCATCGTCGAGCCGCAGGATGTCGCGATAGGAATCGAAGGCCTGCAGCAGCGCGATGCGCTTCACCTGGTCGAGGCGTGCAATGGCCTTGCACATGGCGAACGCCCGTGTGTGAAGGCCGTGCGCCAGCTTGGCTTCCTTGATGTCCTCGGCCACGACGGTGGTGATTTCAGCCGCGGCCGACTGCGCCTCGAGGGCTGCACCCATCAGTGCACAGAGTTTCTTCGGGTCGATCTGCCCGTCGCCCATCTTTCTCATGCGGGGTCCGCCTTTTTGGCGGAGCGACTCAGCAATTTTGCTTCTACCGTATGGTTTGTTGCTGTCGTCAGTACACTGAGCGTTTCTGCAGTCACCGACTGTGATTTAGCAGCGTCGATGAGTGATTTTACCTTGGCCATGCTGGCAATTTGGTCGTCGAGATCCGTCGACACATTAATTTCGCACTTCAACTTGATAAGGATCATTGGCATTTGTGGACACTCCGTATTATATCTGTGGACAGGCTAGGTGAAAGGCACCGCCATGCAGCTACCGTTTCTTGATTGGAAGCCGCGCAATCTCAGTGGCCTTTTCCAGAATCTCGTAGGTCAGCCAGTCGCTGTGCGCGCGCACGAGTGCGGGCCAGTGGCGCGTAGGAATTCCCTGCGCGTACCACTTGCGCGGTGCCTCTCCGGACACCTTCAATTGTTTGCACAAAGCGGTCTTCCCGATCCGCTGCACGATTTGCCTGGGTGTGAACACGATCTTCATGCGAATCAGGGTAGGGAAATAAAATCCCGTTCGCAAGATTATTACTCACACCATCTGTGCGCTCGCTTGTGCAAAAACCGTTCGGTTACCGACAGGTCGGGAGTCGCCACATGACACATTGGTCCGAACGCATGATGAAGCGCCTCAAGCAATTGGGGTGGACCCAACGCGAACTCGCTCGCCGAACGGGTATAGACGAACAGAACGTAAGGAAGTACGCCCAAGGAGTAATTGATAAACCACGTGGCGATGTACTACCTCGCATCGCCCAAGCGTTGAGTGTGAGTGTCATATGGTTGGAACATGGGGCGACGATCCAGCAAATGAGCATTCCTTCATTCGGTTACGTGGGTGCCGGGGAGCAATTCTATCCGGACGCCAATTCAAAAGAGGTGGTCTCGATCCGCGCGGACGACATGGACCTGTTCGCGGTCCAGGTGCGCGGCGAGAGCGGCCTGCCGGTGTACAAGCCGGGCGAGGTCGTGGTCTGCAGCCGCTCGGCCGGGTTCTCGGAGAACGAGTTCCTAAACCGGGACTGTGCGGTGCAGCTGACTGACGGGCGCGCGTTCCTCAAGCGGATCCAGCGCGGCGCCAAGATTGGGACCTACACCCTGCATTCCTACAACGCACCCCCGATCGAGAACGTGATGATCGAGTGGTGTGCGCCAGTGGTCATGGTGGTGAAGGACGCGAGTCTGATCGCCTCGAAATAGCAGTGTGAAATTTTTTCACGCTACCCCCTTGCAATTAGGGTTAAGTGGGATTTTAATTCCCACACCCGAAGCAGCAAGGAGGTCCCGTGGACCCTCAATCTTTCGCGTACAAGCACGCACTCGAGCGCCTGCGCAACCTGCGCAATCGCTCTGAAACTACTGCCGTCACCGTCATCAGGGAACTGATCGAAGACCAGAAGGTGCAGCCCGACGTGGCTGTGTCGACGGTCGCGGTCGTGTTCAGCCTTGGGTTCAACCTCCAGGGCAAGCTGATGGACGAAGCGATGCGCCGCTATGGCCACCCGGCGGTGCGCCCATGATCCTCAGCACCGACATCCAGACCGATTGGTCACCCGAAGACGTTGCCCTGTTCGCCGCCACTGTCGGCGCCGTGCAGAAGGCGATCAAGGAAACGGCGATCAAGTACGGGCGCGAGAACGACGCCATCCTGCAGCTGGTCAGCAAGGCCGCGCTCGTCGCCGCCAAGGGCCTGATCATCGAGACGGGCATGCAGGTCGACCGCTCGAGCGTGCCGGCGTTCACCGCCTACGCTGAACTGCTGACGCAGGAAGTGCGCATGTGCAAGACGCAGTGCCAGCACTTCGAATCCGAACTCGTCTACTCGGGGAGGGCCTGATGACCTTCAGCGAGAACCTCTGCCTCGTTGCCGCCAACCTGTGGGGCACCGAGTACCGCGACCTGATGGGGCGCAACCGCTTCCACCATAACGTGGTGCCACGCCAGGCTGTCATGCATGCGCTGCGTGAACTCAAGGCGTGGTCCTTCCCGCAGATCGCCCGCATCTGGGGCATGGACCACACGACCGTGATCCACGGCGTGAAGAAGTCCCAGGCGATGGCCCTGAACGACGAAGACTATGCGCTCAAGTTCCACTACCTGATGCAGGAAGGCGAGCGGCTGAACGACCAGACGTTCCAGACGCTGCAGACGCAGGCCGTGCAGAACATCGACCGCCTGTCGGTGCGCCTGTACACGCAGGAGGTCTGCGCACTCGCAGGCTTCGGGCCGGCGAAACTCAGGCGCCGCATTGCCGAGGGCAAGTTCCCGCCGCCCATCGAACGCGGCAACCAGCTGCTTTTCGACCGCGATGAAGTCCTGCGCGCGCTGAACATCGGATCCCCCCAGGTGCAGGAGACAGCCCAATGGTGAGGCCCCTCGAGTGGGCGAGCGCCATCGCGGTGGTCCTCGCCAGCTGCTGCCTGCTGATCGTCTACGGCTACACCCTCGGGTTCGCCAAGGCGTCCACGAAGCAGCGCCCCCAATGCCCAATGACGTATTCGATCCCCTTCAAAGGAACCTTGGAATGAACCTCACTCCTGGAATCTACCCGTCGATCAGCATCGACGACTACGTGTTCGACCGCCTGTGCGAGACGCCAACGCTGTCATCGTCGGTGGCCAACACGATCCTCGACCGGTCGCTGGCGCACGCCCGCCTGCAGCATGCCCGCTTCAACCCGGCCATCGCGCTCGAGCAGGACTTCTCGCGGCAGGCCAACTTCGGATCCGCGGTGCACGCAATGGTCTTCGGTGGCCCGCACATCGCGGTGATCGACGCCGATGGCTACACGACGAAGGACGCCAAGAGCCTGCGCGATCGCACGCTGATGGACGGCGGCGTCCCCCTGCTGCGCGAGGAACATCTGCGCGCGACGGCGATTGCCGATGTCGTGACAGGCGCCCTCGTCGACCTGACGAAGCAGGCCTTCGACTTCGAACACACGATCATCTTCAAGCACGGTCCGACGTGGTGCCGGTCCCGCCCCGATGCGATGACGCCCGACCGCCGGCTGATCGTGGACCTGAAGGTCACCGGCACCAACGCACGCGACGCGAACCGCCAGTTCTTCAGCCAGGGTTACGACCTGCAAGCGGCATTCCTCGAGCGCGCGGCCGACAGCCTGGACGAGGACGGCATGGGCAAGCGCGAGATCATCTACCTGTTCGTCGAGAGTGAGCCACCGTTCGCCTACTCGATGCTGCAGGTCAGCGAGGGCACGCTGTCGATTGCCCGCAAGAAGATGCACGCAGCGGTGAACCTGTGGGACCGCGCACTGAGGAAGAACCAATGGCCCGCTTACCAATCCAGCCGCACCCTGACCGAGCGTCCCTCGTGGGACGAGTCTGCCTGGCTGAACCGGGAGATGACGGATTCGACGATCAAGGTGGAGGAAGCAGCGTGAAGAATGTCGAACTCGCCCTGTCTGCAATCTTCAGCGTGCTGTTTCTCGCAGCCCTGCTCGTCGTCACCCTCGCTGTCGTGAAGTGGGGCGTCGTCTACCTGATCGGAGGTTTCCAATGATGAAGTTCTGCAAGGACTGCAAGTGGATGCGCCTCGAGGCAGGCTTGAACATCCGGTACGCGCAATGCGTTCAGCCCGACATCGGGAAGTACAACCCGGTGTCAGGGGAGTTGGCAACGTGGTGCGATACGGAGCGCAGGGACTTCGGCGGAGCGACCAGCAAGTGCGGACCTGACGGCAATCTCTGGGAGCCGTTCCAGCCGGGTATCAACGAGGCCAATGTGGAGTACAAGCTGGTGAAGGTGCTGCCATGACCCGCATCTTCACCAACACCCCCGCCCATCGCGACCAGGTCCCCCTGCTCGTCGGCGTGATGGGGCCAAGCGGTGGCGGCAAGACCTACTCCGCGCTGCGCCTCGCGACCGGGATCCAGCAGGTCAGCGGCGGCGACATCTTCGTGATCGACACGGAGTCCCGCCGCTCGCTGCACTACGCTGACCAGTTCAAGTTCCAGCACGTGCCCTTCGGCGCCCCGTTCGGCAGCGTCGACTACCTCGAGGCCCTGCGCTACTGCGTGAAGCAGGGGGCGGGCGTGATCGTGGTCGACAGCATGAGCCACGAACACGAAGGCGAAGGCGGCTACCTCGACAGCCACGGCAAGGAAGTCGAGCGCATGGCCGGCAACGATTGGGCCAAGCAGGAGCGCGTGAAGATGGCGGCGTGGATCAAGCCCGCCGGCAACCGGCGACGCCTGATCAGCGGCATGCTGCAACTCAACGCCAACTTCATCTTCTGCTTCCGCGCGAAAGAGAAGACGAAGCCGGTGAAGGGTGGCGGCATCCAGGAGCTCGGGTGGATGCCGATCGCGGGCGACGAGATGCTGTTCGAGATGACGCTGAACTGCCTGCTGCCACCCCAAGCCAAGGGCGTGCCGCAGTGGAAGAGCGATCAGGTCGGCGAGAAGCTGATGATGAAACTCCCCCGCCAGTTCGAGAAGCTGTTCGCCGACGGCCGCGCACTGGACGAGGCGCACGGCACGGCGCTCGCCGAGTGGGCGAAGGGATCGAAGACAGGCCGCGGCCACCCAGGGTCGGAACCCAAGACCGACGAACCCCCGCCTGCCCCAAAGGCATCGTCGAAGAACAAGACGGCGACCGAGTGGAAGGTCGAAGCCGAAGCCGAGGTCATGGCCTGCGCCACGCAGAAGGATCTCATCGCCTGGCAGAACGCCAACGCCACGAAGATTGACCGGCTCGTCCGGTACAATGCGGACCTTGCAACCCAGCTGCAGGATCTGGTCAACGAGAAGTTGGATTCGTTCAACGTGCTGGCGGGAGGGTGAGATGGAAGACACCCCCATCGAAGCCCTCTGCCGGCGCACGGATCCGGAAACATCACGCGCGGCGGCGTCCAGCATCAAGCCATCCATCCTTGAAGGCATGGTGCTGGAAGCCATCGCCTCGTTCGGCAAGCGCGGCTGCATCTCCGACGAGGTGCGCCGCCTGTTCCCCGACCTCGCTTACTCGTCCGTCACCGCCCGCTACAAGGCGCTGAAGGACAAGGGACTGATCGAGATCGTCGCGCTCCGCCCAGGCGACAGCGGCCGGCTGCAGTCGGTGATGGTCGCGCGCAACGGAGCGGTGAAGCCATGACACTCGAAGACTTGATGCTGGTTTATGACGCCGCGATTTTGGGCAGACCCCGGCGCGCTGCGGAGCACCGCATAGGTGTGAAGGCCGTTGTTGAGGCGCTGCGGGATGAGTTGAGCAAGTGCGATTGGGATGAGGGCGAGAATATGATTGACGCCCTGAACGAAATCCTCGCCAGCGATGGCGAGGTGAAGGCGGCGGGTGGCTCTACCCGTGAGGATGAGCGGCAGTCTGATGCGGTGGTTAGCCTTTACACTGCAAAAGATGGACTTTCCTGCACCCCCGCCGCCGACTTTTGTCAATGGGAGAAACTCCGAACATCGTGGGGCTTCAAAACATCATGCAGCACGAAGTGGCTGATGAATGAGAACTACGGCGGCGACACGTGCCCGCTTTGCGAGAAGGCAATCAAGTACAAATTCCCAGAGGGCAGCGAATGAGCAGTGACCTTGTGACCAGAATTCGTGACGCTCTTGCTCGTGGCTGGCTGGGCGAGGATGACGTTGCTGCCATCGAAGCCCTTGAGGGTGAGGTGTCAGAAGCCAACAACGCGCACGCCAAAACGCTGGTGGAGTTTGGAAACCTTAAACTCCGCGCGGAGCGGCTGCGTGTGGCGCTCACCACGATCGCCGAGACGATCGACACGTTTGAAGGCAGGGGGGACTACGTGTCGTATGTCAGCTTCTCTCTGGATATTTCCGACATGGCACGCAAAGCCCTAGAGGACGACAAGCAATGAAGGATTACTTGTGTGAGTACCAATTCAATGGTGCAACATACGGCTTCACAATCAAAGCCAACAGCCACGCAGAAGCCGTGCTGCGCCTTATGCAAATCCGCGATGGATGG
>Ga0181352_1000049_pt1 | contig 47026 bp, 50 predicted proteins | sample Fa13VDMLBSN_FD_130103 | JGI IMG/M metagenome (GOLD analysis project Ga0181352, IMG submission 130103) | Freshwater viral communities from Lake Michigan, USA - Fa13.VD.MLB.S.N | ecosystem: Environmental > Aquatic > Freshwater > Lake | place: USA: Michigan | collected 2013-09-23 | reverse complement strand
ACCTATGCTTGGAACGAGGCTGATACTGGGTCGGCTGGTGGATTGACACCAACGAGTGGGAGTGGATTTAATTTTACTCCTGAGATTTATCTTACACCAAATACACAAGCAACTGGATCGTTTAAGTGTTTGGTGAGTGATTCCTCTGTTCCACAGTTAACGAGTGTGCAAAACATTACCTTTTTGTTCATCTGCACCTATAAAGAAGGACTCTAATGGCTACATATGCTTTTTCAGGTGGTGTTGCAGAGGTGAAGGACTATGGCCAGCGCAACAAGATGCGCTTTGGTGGAACGTGGGCAGTGGGAGATTATTGGGTTGCTGAGATGACCTCTACGCTTGGGGGGAACTTTACTTTAGGTAAAGGAAACATAAGTGGAAAGACTATTACAAGCGTTTTCAAATTCCGTAATCGTGCCTTGCTTGGATTTAGTGGTGGTTTTGCATTAAGTGCAATTGATGACCCCACTGGTTGGGAAGAACAGAATGTGGGAAGTGCTGTTATCCCATTCACCACACAGTATGGTAATGGCGATAGTGCCTATGGATTTGGTTCGATTGGTAATCGCTTTGCTGTTTTTGGTGAGAAGACTATTCAAATTTGGACTATTGACGCTGATCCGAGTAAGTGGGTTTTGAGTCAAGTTCTTGATAATGCGGGAACCAAGCATGGAGAAGGTATTCAGGCGATTGGTGAGGTAGATGTTTATTATCCTGACCGGACTGGGATACGTAGTTTGAAGTCGAAGGAACTTTCTGGTGACGCTTTTGTTAGTGATATTGGAACACCAATTGATTCGATTATTCGTGCAAAGATTGTGCTAGCGGAAGCAGCTGGGTATAAGATTTGTTCTGCTGTTGATCCGGTGACGAAGAACTATTGGGTGTTTGTGTATGATACTATTTATGTGTTAACGCAATGTCCGATGAGTAAAATTACTGCTTGGGCAAGTTATGAACCAACATATTTGCCATTGGTTTCTATTTTAACTGGAACAAGCACGATTACTGGTTTGACGATTGGTGTTAGGTATCATTGGCAGAAGGGAACAGGTGCGACGAGTTTATCCAACGGAACAGAAGTTTTGTTTAAGGAAGGAACCTTTACTGCACAGGGAACAAGTGTTACAATCACAGGGGCGAGTGGAGATAGCACGGTGTGGAAGTCGGATTCATCTTTTCGCCCTGTGAAGATGTTTGTAGTTGCGGGTGTGGTGTATTTGATTGGAAGTAATAACAGGCTGTATTCCTATGATACGGATACTGCGGATTGGAGTCCTACTTATATTGAAACTCCTTGGATGGATATGGGTAGTCCCAGTCAAAGAAAACAATTTACTGGGATTGAACTTGCTGCGGTAGGTAGTTGGAAGGTGAAGATTGCAACTAATCCACAGACGAATAATTTGGTAACTGTTCTCCAGCGTGACCCCGTATCTTCTCCCACTATCATCAATGGCTCATCTTATGATATCAGTAGATTTGCTTGCAGTGGCAACGGGACGCATATTAAGCTCAGAATCGAAAGCGATGATAATGGTAATTCCACTGTGCTTCCACGGCTTTCTTCGGTGAACATCATCTACAATCTCGGTAATACGAAATAACTATGGAACTTACTGATGCAATTTTTGGCGGTGGAACACCTAATTATGGTGCAATGGGGCAGCAGAGTGAGAAGAAGAGACAGGGGATCATAAACCTTGGTATGCAGCAGTTGAATGCTGTGTATGGTGGTGGGAGTGCACCCTTTTATACAATGGCGAACACCCAACCGTTGTCGAAGACTGCGTGGAACACGTTTGGAAAGCAGCAATCGTTTTATAAACAGAATAAGAAAGGGGAGTTTAGTCCATACTATACACCCAAACCTGCAAGGCAAGAGGATGGAGTTGATTCAACTTTGAAGAGCATTCCAGTGCTTAGTTCTATGGGGAGCCTTGGAGATACCATGAAGACTGGTGATTGGAGCGGCGGGTTGAAGGATGCTGCGATTGGGATTGGGAGTGGAGGTATTGCGAGTTCCTTGATGAGTTTGTTTAAGAAGGATGCACCAACACCGAGGGAGTTGGTTAATAAGCAGTTGACTAGGGGGCAGTTGTTTAATGCCCCGGAGATGAAGACCTTTAAGGGGTATCAGCCTGAATTCTATCAGGCACGTGAGAAGGCTTATACTGATTTTGCACTTCCGCAACTCGCGGATCAATATCAGAGTGCAAGGGATAATACTTTGTTTGGGCTTTCTAATGTAGGACTGACTGGATCCACGGTGGATGATAAGGCGAAGTATAAGTTGGAGAAGGCAATGAATACTGGTAGGCAGGGGATTGCAGACGAATCCATCAATCAAGGTAACCAATTACGGAATGCCATCGAACAGAGTAGACAACAAGCCATTCAACAACTTTATCAAACCGGGGACCCAACACAGGCTTTGAAGACCGCCATCAACACGAGTTCAATTGCAGAGCGTCCTAGTGGATTTGCATCTCTAGCCAATGGATTTGGTGATGTGATGAACCAATTCTATATTCAAAAACTCCTACAAGGATATCAAAATCCAGTGGGTGGGCAACAGACTAACCAAACCTATTTCGCTCCAACACTATGATGCCATACGGAATGATTGCACAGGGCGCAGGGAGTGTGATGCAAGGGATTGCATCCGACCTTGCGGCGGCAGAGATGGATCAGGTGGCGAGACGGGAGATCGCCAACCAGAATAAGTATAGGAACCAGAGCTTTGGAACGTGGCAACCAGCAGTGGAAAAGCAGGGGGTGGAGCAGGCGGCTATTGACCTTGGACAGGGGGAGCAACGGAGGTTGGATGCGTATGATAGGGTGGGACAGAGCCCACTTGGTATCAACGAGCAACAGACCAAACGAGGTCAGATTCAAGGAGGGTTGATGGGGCAGAACAGGGCCACGTTGGGGGCGTATAGTGATTGGCGGTTGAATGACGCCATTCGTAAGATTAGGTTGCAGGATGAACTTAATAAGATCAGTAACTTTAGTGCAGGTGACGCAAGTGTTTTCCCGGGGTTGATGCAGGATGCACAACATAGTCAGGACCAACTTGCGATGTGGGGGAAGATTATTGCAGGATTGGGTGGAGCGGCGGGAAGCTTTGGTGCAACTAATCCCACAGCAGGTGGAGGTGGTGGAATGGGTGCAATTGGCGGGATAGATGCGGGAAGTAATTTTGGTGGAATGTTTGCTGGTCAAGCTTAAATTTATGCCTAATCAATACGAGAATGTTGGGAATAGCGTGAGTCATCTGGGACAGGTTGCAAGTCAGATTGCACTTGGGTTGGCGCAGCAGAGGAACCAACAGGCACAAGCGCAGCAGATGATGCAGTTGAAGTTGAGAGAGCAGGCCATGCAAGAGGCGATTGCACGGCAACGGGGGGAGTTGATGGGACAACAGGGGAGACAGGCGGAGAGTGTGACGGGGTTTAATACTGCACGTGCTGGGCAGGTGACAAACACCGAACGCTCGAAGGGGCAGTTGAAAGATGCACTTTGGAACGCGGGAATGGTGCAGGCGGGTCAGAATCAAGGTGTGGATATGGGTCCGAGGAATGATATTGCCATTGCACGGGTGATGGAGGCAATGGGTGGGGTGCCGAGTAGTGGGTTTAATCCTGATAGTATGGCGAAGATGATGCAGATGGGTGATCCGAGGGCGCAACAGATGATGGCGACTGGAACGAAGATGAATGCTACGGTTGGACCGGGGGCTATGTTGTATGATGTGATGAATCAGCAGCCGCTGGTTAGTAGTCCTAGAACTGTGAGTCAAGGCCAAGCATTGGTTCCAAACGTGGCTGGGAGTGTGGGACCAGAGCGGACGTTTGCGCCACAGAATTATCAGCAACTGCTTGGGAGTTTGGCGAATATTCGTGGGCAGGGAATGGCATTTGGTGAACAGACCAATCCTGATGACCCTATGAATGCACAGGTGACACAAGCGATTCAAGCGTTGATTCCACAGCTTTTGAATCAGGCTACGAATGCACCGAAAGGTGGACAGATTCAAGCACCTGCACCAAGTGGAAACACACGTGTTGGATTGCAGGGTGGACCTACTCAGTTTGCCTCACCCCAATCTCAAGCTGAGTTTGATGCTTTGCCGAGTGGATCATATTATATCAACCCTGCTGACCAGAAGCAATACAGAAAGAATTAACTTATGCCATTAGATTTTAGCGGTCAAGGAACCCCAGTGCAAGCTGGGGTTTTGGACTTTAGCGGCAAGGGCACGCCATTGGATTTTTCTAGTGGTGGGACAAGGGTTAAGAAGACCCGTGAACAGGTGCAGGCGGAGGTGGGTGCGGCACAGGGGAGGATGGATGTGGTTAATCCACCTGAGGTCCAAGGCTGGGGCGGGAGGATGGCGGGGAGTGAGCTTGCGAATAATGTGGCGAGTTGGTTGTCGCTGCAACCACTGATGCATGGGGTTGGGACTGCGTTGTCGATTCCACTTAATCAGATTGCGGGGGAGCTTTATGGTCCAAGGCCCAAGCCTTTTGTGATCAATAGGGATACTGGGCAGTTGACCCAAGAGGTGGGGGAAGACCCGTATTTTGGTGCTGGAAAACCAATGGTGAATGTTCCGATGGCGAGTCCGGAACAGATGCCAGATGTGAGTGCATTGCCGAGGGTGCTTGCGCAGGTGGTGCAGGGGTTGACTACGCCGGAGAATGTGGCCACGCTTCCGTTGGCTGCGGGGAAGGGTGTTGGTGGACAACTTGCTGCGACCGTGTTTGCACCACAGATGGTGACGAGTGGGTTACAGAGTGCACCGGGGATAGTGACGGGGGAGACACCGCAGGCGCGGGAAGAGGCTGCGTATAATACTGCAATCAATCTGTTGTTGGGTGGGAAGATTGGCAAGGGGTTGGTGGATCAGTATACGCCTCGACCAATTGTGCCGGAGGTGATGCCACCGTTGCAGAGACCGGTTGCGCCTACTGGTCTTCAGTTGAAGGCACCTGAGTTGCCGTTTACGGAGGCGGAGTTTGCTACACCTCCGAGGTTGCCTGCGCCGGGAGAGAGACCTACGATGCCGACTGGAAGTCCACTTGATCGTCCTGCTGGGGCGGCGAGGTTTGGGGTGGATGTTACTGGCAAAGCGGTGGATATTAGTCAGCTGAGTCCTAAGGAACAGGTGGAGTTGTATCGTGGACCAAAGGAGTTTGTGCCGCGGGAACAGTATGTGCGACCTGCACAGCAGGCTCCGGTGATTATTGGTGGAGAGAAACAGGCTGAGGTGAAGCCTGTGTTTCAAAATGAAACAAGACCAGTGAGGCCAGTGTTTGTTCCGAGTAGGCCGCCGGTGGAACCAAGCGGGGGTGAGATTAGTTTCCGTGCGCCTGCGGAGGCTCAGGGGATTCCGAGTGCGAGGCAGAGTGTGGTGCAACCAGAGGTGAAGGTTGAGGAACCTAAGGCTCCAGTCGTGTTTCAAAATGAAACAGCACCAGCAGTGCCGGTGAAACCCACAGTGGCGAAGATGGCCACATCTAAGAATCTCAATCCACTAGGTGACCCAATGGGCACCACCTACTATGGAACTCCAGAAGACCTTGCTGCGTATCAAGGTGCGCAGGCAAAGCTCAAAGCCATCCGTGAGAATGATCCCACAATGGACAAACCTGAGAGTTTCACTCAGATGCAGGAGGTGATGAAGGAGAATGAGAGGGTGAAGAATAAGTATGGTGGGATGCCGCCACAGGCACAGGCTGCTAGTGCTGCACCTAGTGGTGGTGGGATGGGTGGTGGAATGGCTAGGGCGATTGAGAAGAACAAAGAGGGTGGGAGTGTGCCGAACCCCTTCCCGTTTATTGTGGAGAAGTTCAAGAAGAAAGAAAAGGAGAAGCGTGGAGACACCTTTGCACTAAGTGGCCCCCGTATTGCACTCGACCCTAAGGAGAGTGGGTTTAAGGATGTGACCAAGAAGGTGGATGCGCAGCAGTTGTGGAATAGAGTTAAGAATAAATTGACTCCCGCTGAGAAGGACATCTACGAGAAGAGTGGTGTGGATAAGAAGATTGTGGAGCTGGGGAAGGTGAGTCCGGAAGAAGCGGCAGAGATGTTGCAGGAGGGGGGAGTGGAGGTGCAGACTCATAGTTATGGGATGGAGGGGAAGGTGAGTGAGGCGAAGAAGGAGTATGATAGAATGACGCATGAGTGGTATGATAACCTAGATGAAACACCACAGCTAGTAGTAGATCAGCTAAATAGAGCTACAATAGAAAAGAAAAGCACTACTGCCTATGTGGATAGACTGCGACAACTGGGTGTAGATGTAAGTAAGGCACAGCAATATGCTGAACTAAAAGCTACTACATACCACGAACCTAAAGACACCTCCCCCCGCGCAACCTCCTATTACTCCACAGTCTCCGCTCTCGACACTACTCAACCAATGCCTGAGTGGACGACTACTAAAGGGGGAAAGAATGTGCAGAGGGTGGATGTGGTGGTGCCACACAATCCTGATCTTTCTAAGGCAGAACGAGTCGAGCGACAAAAGAATAATGATTTTAACATTAAAAGAAACGTGTTATGGCAACCCGACAACCTCCACGAAAACCTTCCCAACACTCTCGGATGGAGTATGGTTCAATACCTTCCTGAAACTCCTGATGGGAAGCGGATTGCACTTCTTGCGGAGGGGCAGAGTAGGTGGGGGCAGGAGCACCGCAAACAATTAGACCAAATTAAGGTAGAAAACAAACCTGCAACTTTTGGTGATGAAACTAAACCGTGGGTAGTATCTCATCAGAATAGAACAGGCTTCGGGGGTAGTGGTGAGCGTGCTACCTCTCGCTTCGCAACAGAACAAGAAGCGCAACAGTATGCGAATACTCTCAAACAGAAAATGGGTGATGCTACTGGTCACCCTCTCCTCCGCGACTACAATCGTCTAATCCTCAAAGCAACAATTGATCAAGTGCGGAAAGAAGGTGCCACTCATATTATGTTGAGTGATGCGGAGACTGCGATGATGACGGAGGGGCACGATTTGCACGGACGTAAGTATGTAAAAGGATTACTCACAAGGGAAGCAGCTGAACAGTTAGTTAAAGAGTCGCCGAACAAAAAATATGTAATCGAACCTGATAGTGGTGAGAAAGGTAGGTGGAAAGTTATTGATTATGGGGTGGAGCAGGAACCCGGCATGCGCCTCAACTACGACAAGACTTATTGGACTCTTCGAGATAAGGAAGGAAAATTTGTCAAAGAAGCCGGTCCGTGGAAATCAGAACAAGAAGCTCTGGCTAGTGCAAAAGAAGGTCAAACGCCTATTGAAAGGCCGGGAGTGTTGCATGGTATAGCGGAAGAGTTGACTGGGAGTAAGGGGGAGAGGGTTAGTGTGGGAGAGCATAAGAATGCAGTAAGAGTTTCAGAGATTTCTGTCTTTGCAGACGGTAAAGGTAAGTGGGATGTCACCAATCAAGATACAGGTGAAACAGTTTCGATTGCGGATTACAAAGAGGCATTAGAATTGGCTAAGTCCTTGCGTAAATCGAGTCCTCGCTCCAACCTCATCTTCAAAAATCCAGACGGCACGCCTAAGACTGATGTCTCTGGCACCCTATACCCACTCCCAAAGACTGACAAGAAATTCAGTGTCTTTGAGAAGGATAGACCAGAGCAGGTGGAAGGTAGGTTGTATATGAATCCTGTTGGTCCTGTTGCAAAGCAGGCAGTGAAGGACATCACCACCCTTGGTAAGAAGGTCAAGGAAACCGGTGAGGATTTCATCCGCACCTATGCAGAACCTTTGCAGGAACAGATTGGGCGATTGGGTGGACCAGTTGGTAAGAAGGTGAGTGAAGAAGCGGGCCAAATCATCAGCCGTGGGAAAGAGTTGTATGGTGAATTGACTCCCGTGATTGATCCAGCCAAGAAGCAGGTGGGGAAGATGATGAGGGAGGGCACTACGTGGATGAGGGGACGTAATGAGGTGACACCCTTTGCCTCGTTTAACAACTTCTTTGGGGTGAATGAGGGAGCAGTGACCACTCCACTACACGCAAAGCGCGGGATAAAACTCGCAGCTGATGCCAACCTTGCTATTGGTAAGATGGCAGAGCGGGCGAATCCGGGGTTTAAGGCGAGTGGGAAACTGCAACGTATTCCTACTACTGTGGGCTATGACTTCATCGTGAATGGTGGAGAAGGTAGGAATAGGTGGATTGAGGGTGTGGCGAAGCTCAACAATAAACCCGTGCAGGAGGTGCAGAACTTCTTCGACAAGATGAAGCAGACCCTCGGTGACCCAAGCAGTGATGCAGCAAGTCTTGACCGAATCAATCAGGATTTTACACGGAAATTCCCGCGCACCATCACACATATCAAAACAGCGACTGGGTGGCATGAGGTGGTGGTGAGTGATCCATTTAATTACCTTGAGCAGGCTGCACAACGCACAGCACATTCGGTTGCGTTTCGTGAGGTGTATCCTTTGATTCAGCACAATGGACAGTGGGTGCAGAGCGGCAAACTCCAAGCCACCCGCAAGGCGATCATGAAGGAGCTGGACAAAGGAAGTGATATTGTCAAGTTTGACAACCTAGTCAAGGCACTGCAAGGACATCCACTTGATACGTTCAAAGGTGGGGCAACTACCGCAATTGGTGCAGTGAGTGGGACTATTGGTTCTCCGCTCAAGGCGTTGATGCTGAGTGCGAATGCGCCAGTGAACATCGGGGAAGTGTTGAGTGGTGGTCCAAGTATCTTCATGGGATACACCACGATGGGCAAAGCGGTTGGAAGGATGCTCACAGATAATACGTTCTATGACCAGCTTGAGTTGACTGGTGCCCGCAACAAGGCGATGTATAATATGGCACTTGATCCGAGTTCACCTATGCGGTCGGTAGCTAGGCAAGTGGCAACGGGGGTGAGGACTCTCACTGGTCAACAGTTCTTGAATGAGATTCAGGAGACCACTGCTGCGGCTAGTGCAAAGGTTTATAGTGATGCCATTAAGGGTGGGAAGATGGGTGAGTATTCGTTGAATCGGGCAAAGGCACTCTTTCGTGCGATGGGATTCAATGAGGGGCAGGCCACCAAGATGGTGAATGGTGATGTGGAATTGCTCAAGCAGTTTGAGAATCGTGCTGCATCGTGGCTTACTACGGGGAATCAGACTACTGCTGAGATGAGCAGGCTGGGTGCGAGTCGTTTGTTCAATGCAGCGTTTTGGTTTCATAAGTATCCGCAGATGACCCTGAATCAATTTAGGAGTGTGGGTGGGAATTGGATCGATGATGTGCATGCGTATGCCAAGAATCCGAGCAAAGCAAGTTGGAGTCCTTTGTATCACAACAGCGTGCTGATGGGTAGGTTGCTTGGTGGGCGCACGTTGCAGGGTGCAATCACTCTTGGAATTCTGGCAGGGGTGAGTGGCGGGTTGTATGGTATCTATCAGACGATGCGGGAAGCAGAGGAAGAGTCGTTGAAGTTTGCAGGGGATAGTTTGGTGAGTGGGTTTGGTGGCCCCCTCTCGGTGATGCAGAGGCTTAATCAGAATGTGAAGGGTGGAGAATCCTTCACTAAGGAATTGGTGAAGCTTTCTGCACCTGCATCTATCAATCAGGAGTTGGTTGATATGGGGATGGGGGTTGGGAGATACACTGGTATGGGTAAGATGGAGAGTATTGCCACTTTCCTTGAATCCAAAACACCTATTAGTCGAACCATTAGAATGGGATTGGCCGTGAGTGGGTTAAGCGAGAAAGACCTTGAACTAGAGGTGGCTATGAAGGCTTTCTATAAGTGGCGGAAAGAGCAGCCGGGCTTTGTGCCTATGGGTCAGATGGGTGGGACGGAGGATCAAGTTGAGATTCGAAGTGGAATGCAGAAGGTGAAGAAAGCAATTGAGGCTGGTGAGGATTGGGTTTCCGAACTTAAGAAGGTGAAGGAGACCAAAGGTGCAGGTGCATCCCTCCGTGCTGGCACGATGTTGCAGGTGAATGGGAAACCTCTTGATGCCGAGCAGATTAAGAGTTTGGAGAAAAGACTCGGTGCCAATGGTTTGGAAAAGATCAAACTACGGGATGCGATGTTGCGGGAAGTGGGCCGGGAGTTGAATGAGAAGACGGAGAGTGGTGAGAAGCAGGCACCGCAGGGCATAAAAAAACCCACTGGAAAGTGGGCGGTGGACTATGAAACGGATAGTGTTAGGAGTGAAAGGGTGATGGGGAAGTTGGAACCGAAGGTGAGGGAGTTCTTAAAGAAGAATGAGGTGGATGGAGTGGGTTATACGCCTAGCCTTAGAAGGGGTGATAAGCGGCAGCAGTTGACAATGGAGCAGGTGAAGGTTCTTGAGGATGAGTATGTGGAGCAGGTGAATAGGTTGGTGGAAAACTTGGCAAAGAATAAGTCATTGGAAGAACGAACACCGAAACTTAGGAAGACGCTAATTAGTAACATGCTCGAAGGTGCACGGAAGATTGCTATGGCAAAGTCATTAGGCAAAATCCCACGAGACCAAGAACAGCAAGAAAGATCAGAATGATACTTATGGATATTAGTTTGCTCATATAGTTTTGTTTCAAATTGAAACAGCTATTTGACTAGGATTCCTCCATCTTTCACGAGTTGGAGGAATTTTTCGTGGTTGAGGATCATGGTCTCACGTTGACCGTCGATGTCAAGGGAGTGTTCGTGGATTTGATCAGTGGTTTTGAAGAGGATTTTGGTGGAGTTGTATTCTTGCTCCTGCATGTCTTGAGCTGCCATGCGGTGGAACATCTTTTCGGGCATCATCCCGCCTTTGTCGTAGAGGGCTTGGAGGAGTTTGGATTGGGGGACAGCTAGTTCGTTGCGGCCCACAGCGACAGTGAGGCGGGGGAGGTTGTCTTCGTTGGATTCAAGGAAGGCGATGGCGGTTTGGATGTTGTCATCGTTGAATTCCAGTCTTGGTTCTGGTTGTGCCATTGCCAAACACATGGCGAGTTTCTGCACGATCACGTCCTTGGATTCATAGTAGCCAGAGAGGACAGGGTCGGTGGAGGTGGGGATGGAGGTATACCATTGGTCAAGGATGGTGCGAGAGTTCTGGGTCCATTTGAAGGGGCCAGCAAGAGTCGAAATCTTTAGGAGATGATCTTTGCACCATTGCTCGGCAGTGAACGCTTCGGGGGATTTGAATGGGAAGGTTATTTTCTTGGGAAGATTAGTTTCATAGACAAATATGATGCGGCGAGAAAAACCACCACCCATGATATCTGCTTTAAGGTAGGTGATGATGTTGTCTGGAGTAGTGCATGCCAGAATGCTAACATAAGGATGAAGGATAAATTCCTTACCTCGTTTGATGGTGGACGAGGTGAAGTGTTTGGTGTCATAGGCATCGGTTAGGAATTCAATCATTCCCTTTGGGTTGAAGGAGAGGAAGTTGGTTAGTTCGTTGATGAAGTTTGCGAGGGGACGCCATTCCACCACTTCGCCATTCTCGTCGGTGTAGGTTTTGAGGCAGGCTTCGGAGGACATGAATTTGATGATGTCCTCCCGAGAAGTTACAGAGACACCAGTGGGGTAGTCCGGGAAGGTGGAGTCGAACATCGAACGGGCTGCGTTCATCGCTGTGGATTTACGACTGGCGGGGATACCTACGAGGCAGATATATATACCGGGATAGAGGATGTAGTGGGCGTGGTTTACGTAGGCTTTGCGACCAATGGTCATGCCAAGGATTGATAGGGCAGACCACATGGTGTAGCGTTGAGGCACAGCGGTGCCAGAGTTCGCTATTAGGTATTGGGAGATGAAGTCCATTAGACGTCAGTCTTTTTGTAGTCGGAGAGTTGGGAGGAATGGGCACGGTAGACTTTGCCACTATCATCAGTGACGAGGTAGAAGTCTTCGGGGGGTGATGGCCATTTGGAGACTATGGTCACACGGATGGTGCCATTGGGTTGGGTAAGGGGGCCGAGGGTTAGAGTGGCGGTGGTCATAGCGTTCCGATTTTGTGGTTAGAGTCCATTGACCATGCTGTGCCATAGGCACCGTCGTAGGGAATGGTTATTGTTTGATTGACTATCTTCATAGGGTTGTTGAACCATTGTTTAACTTTCTCCTTTGCCCATTCTGTGTCTTCAATACGCCATTGCATAACGAGTTCGTCGTGGACTTGGTGTAGAATTTCAACACGTAAGCTACCATCGGTGCGGCGATTGTCAACATCCATCCAAAGATTTGTTGCGGCCATCACAGTGGCGTGGGTTGTTACGACCTGTGGGACATGGGCTAGAACCTCACCGAGGATTTCCTTTTTCCGTCCAAAAAATCTACGAGTCATACCATTGGGACATTCGAGTTTGAATGGGTAGGGGTGACGGGCGATTTGATCCTCGAAGTATTTGTGCAAGCGGTGGGCGTTATAGCGGACACCAATACAGCGTTGGAATTCACGAGCGTCTTTCTCAGAGAGAACAGTTGCACCCTCGGATTGGATGAAGACGTTCATGGCAAGGGACTTTGGTCCCATGGTGTAGAAATAACCCCAGATGCCGACCTTGGAAACGAAGTATTGCCACATGTCTTTTTTTACACATTGAACAGCGTCGAGTAGAGCAACGCGGTCCTTGGCGAATTGGGAGTATTTCGCTTCTCCGTGCATGAGGATGTAGGCGACTACTTGTGCAGGTTTAATTCCATAGAGGAGGTCGTCAAGCATGGTGCGGTCTCCGATGGATGCCATGTATGCACCGATGGTCCAACCATCTGCACCTTTGAGGTCGGCTTTGCCGATGTAGCAACCTTCGTCGGCGAGGAAGAGGTCCCTCATACCTTGTGCAAGGGGGGAGTCGGGGTCGGCTACGTCCCAGTCATCCGGAACGGTTTGTAGGTTGGCCCCTACTCGTTTCTTGCCATAAGATGGGAGGATACTTTTGGAGGAAGTTATTCTACCCGTTTCTGTGCCAACAAGATTGTAAGAACAGTGCATACGTCCATTGATGGAACGTATCGCCAGCATCTGTGCACGGGTGCGAAGGCGAGACAGGTCAAGAGCAAGGCCAAGAACCGGATGGGAGTGGGATTTGGTGAGTCGGAGCAGGGACTCGTAGTCGGTTGTGGGACGGAGTTCCCGGGTGACTGGGTCCTTTTTGTATTGCACTGGGAGGCCGCAAGTATCATAGAGGAAGTCCTTAAACTTGGTGCTCTTGCTGTTCATGATCAACCCACAGAGGATTGAGATTTCACCTTGCTCGTCTGGGGTGAGCGGTGTTTCTTGTTGTAGACGATCTCTGATTTGGAAGTAACCCGCTTCTTCAAACTCTTTTTTGGGTTGCGCTTGGTTCTTTTTATAGCAGCAGATTTCGTTAACTTGTCTAAGCACATCCTGATTTGAGCAGTTAAAACTAAGTCGTCGAAGTGCCCCCATGTCGGCAGCGATGGAGTCGAGGGAGTTTTGTAAACCAGAAATTTGTTTTTCAACGTCTTGGAGCCTTTCATTAGCGAGAGGTTGATTGTAACGGATACCGCGTAGTTCGGCGTAGAGGAGGAAGTTGAGGGCAGTATTGTTAAATAAGTAATGGGCATGTTGTTTTGGTTGTAGAAGGGCTTTTAGTTTGGAGTGGATTTCGAATGTAACCGCAGAGTCACGGCAGCAATATTTGTAGAAGGTGTCTTGGTCAGTGGTCTTGCGGTCGGATTTGTAGAAGGGTTCGGAGGTGAGGATGGAGCACTGGAAGCCAAGGGATTTCTTAAGCTCACAGTAGAGTTCCCACCACGCAAGCATGATGTCCTCGGAGTTACGGACCACTATCGCATAGGAGTATTGGAGAACGAAACGGTCATACAAACCGTTCTGCCAGATTTTGGTGATGCTTGGGTCTGATAAAATACTAGCAAGCTCTTTCCAAAGTCTTCCCTCCTCGAACTGATCCCAGTATGGTGTTCCATCCAATCGTGTAAACGGAATAAGGAAAGAGTGCTGCGGAGAAGTAGCGATACTAATGCATGAAAGAGTGTTGATTCCACCCTCGATATCGCAAGCAATAGTGGGTTTGGTGAGTTGAATTTGGGTAAGTTCATGGAGAAGGGTGGGGAAGGGGAGGTTGGTGATTAGAGCACGGTCGGGGAGTATGAGAGTGGGAGTCCTTGCTTCGACTGCTGCGCGCCTGAGGTCCATGGTGAGGAGTGGAGTCCAGTCGTAGTTGCGTAGACATTCTCTTGGGTGGTAAGAGGCAAGGCACTTATAGCCAGCAAAAGGTCCCGGAGTTTCGGAGACAAACATTGAACCTCTCCAAGCGTCAAGGTCCTTAGTTGCTTTTGCAAGTATGAGAGGTGTGCGACCGAGGAGCAGGCACAGATTAGGTTTGAAGATGGCGAGGTCTTCGTGGAGCTTGGTGAGTTCATCAGTGGTGGGTGGGGTTTTGTCGAACTTGGTTCGAGGGGTTTGGTGGACGTTGCCGAGATAGCAACAGGCACGGAGGATGGAGAGTGAAGAGAGGATGTTGGATAGGAATTGTCCTGCCATTCCAACAAAGGGTTTCTGTTGGTGAACGTCATCTGCGTGTGGAAAATCACCTATGATGGCGAGACGATAGGTGGTGGGTGGAATTGATGGGAATTGGTTTGGGACGGTGGAATGAACCACCTTCTCGGAGATGGTTTCTTCGAGGTCGAAGTCATCAAAGTTACTCATGCGCGGGAAAGGTTGAAGAGCTTGACTTTGAGGTCGTCGATTTCTTTTTCGAGATCGAGGATGGTGCGGTGGTTCTGTTCACCTTGTTCCTTAGTGTCTTTGTAGTCTTGTTCAGAAACACTAACTTCCTCTTCAAGTTCTGCTACCCGGTCTTCAAGTTTCGAGATAATCTCCGTGTTCTTCTCGACCTCTTGGGTGAGATTGGCCACGTATTCTGCAAGCTGCCAGTCGCGGAAGGTGGCGAGCACAGTTCCGTGTGCGTTGAGTAGATTGCAGAGACCATCAGGACGGGTGAAGGTGGACCAGTTGGTGGTGTTAAAGTTCATTTGGATCGCTTTCGTTTTATGGTTTCGATTAGTTGGCGTTGCACTTCAGGTGGGAGAGTTTGGAACGTTATGTCCTTTACAATCTGGCCACCAGAATACCATTTACGAATCGACGTGAGAAGGGTTCCTTCGTGCCGGATTTCGTAGAGGTCGCCTGAGTGTGGGATGTGGATTGTGGAGGACATGGTGATGGGCGTGTTTCAGATTGAAACAAGACCGTTAGTGGAACTTGTAGTTTGGGTTGAGTGGGAGGTAGTGGAGTTGTTTGACGTTTTCCAACAGGGCATTGTAGTGGTTGGTGTCCAGCTCAGTTCCAATCACTGCGCGGTTGAGTTTTAGCATAGAGATTACACCAGAGCCACGACCAGCAAAAGGTTCGAGAATGGATTGCCCTTCGAGGGTAGCCATCTCCACAAGGAATTTCCAGATGGCGAATGGTTTGGCGAATGGGTGATCGAGGGAGTTACAGAGATCGTCTTTGCCGGTTTGGATCACAGAGGTGTTGGGTTGGTTCACCAGCACGGTGCCTTTCTTTCTACAAACAATTGCAATCTCCGTGTTCTTGGTGGTGTTGTAGGCCACACAAGAATTCATTGCGTTGTTCTTGTGCCAAACGATGGGCCAGCGTTGCACAGCGAAACCCGCTTTCACTGCATGGTCATACATGTATTGCCAGAGCATTTGGTCACACCATGTAATGCAGAAACCCTTCTCCTTGATGGTGGAGAATGCGGCTGGGAAGAAGTCGGCGATCAACTGCATGTTGTAGGATACGTCGTGGAGTTCCTCGACTGTGTCTATGTCCCGGAAGGTGTTCTGGGATTGGGAGATCATATCCATGTCGATTGCATATGGGATGTCGGTGATGACGTGGTCGAAGCGACCGGGATTTTCCCGCATGTAAGTGATGCAGTCGGTGTTGATTAGTTGTTTGGAGATGTAGATAGAGTTTTGTCTATCATTCAGCATGGCTTGACGGTGTTTCCAAAATTCCTCAAACCCATCTGGTGGATTGATAGGATTGGAGTCATAACGTAGTTTGGCTTGTGCCTTAGCGACGTCTTCGTAAACTGCGGTGACAGTTGATTGAGGTAAGGATGGAGCGTCGTCAAATGGGTCGAGACCTACAAGGTCCTCTTCAACTTCGATCTGGGTGATGGAGGCCGTGCGTTCTGCCTGACGGCGTGCGAGGTCAGCCATTGCACGGTCTGCTTCGTCACGGAACAAGAGTCGAAATGCTTCGGAGATGCTTTCACAGTTCCAGAACCTTGCATCGGGCTTTGGTTGTTTGTTCTCATCAAGCTCCGCTTCTAGTCTTTGTGCCATTTGGACCGCGTGATTGACTTCTCGGACTGAGTCCACTCCGAGTAGTTCCGCGGTAGCACGCTGGGTCCATGTGGTGCCTTCGAGGGCGTTGGCTTTTTGTTTGAGCCGATGGATAGTGGTGATGTGGAGGCAGCGTTCCTGCCAGCTTTCGTCCTTCCGTCTGATGTTCTCTTCAAGTTCGAGGATGTGGAGCATGTCTTGTGGCATGTCTTCGCGAAAGACAACCTCGATATGAGTCTTCCCGAGGAATTGATGCGCCGCGAGACGTCGACCACCTGCAATGAGTCGCCGGTCTTTAGTGATGACCACGGGCTGCAAGAGTCCGAACTGACGAATGCTTTCTGCCAGACCTTGTATATCACCAAGGTCAAGACGTTGTCGGTCGATGGATTGGATTTCATTTATTGGTAAGGTTGTGGGGTTCATCTTATGTTTGGGAAATTGGTTACTTAATATGCTGAAAAGCACGTGAAGAATAGTGCGACTTTGAACCCGAGCATTGACGACTACAGTATTTTTGCCATGCTCGATTCTGCCAAAATTTATTACCACATTTAATGCAGTTGACTTCCATAGGTTCTTTATGAGTATAAGTAAAATTGTATTTTGGTTTGTATTTTTGTATCAGCTCAACTTCAGTTAAGCTAATGTCCTTATCAACGGTAAAGATATGTATTTCATCTTCTTCTAGTAACGGTTCGACAACTCCTATTTTATCATGCGCTAGTATTCGGCATATGCCCACGTTAGATTTACCTATGTATAAGTAATTGGGCTGACGATACCATCCATATACGATAGCTTGCCGCATGGCTTGGATCTCGATTGCCTTCATGCTTTGCTTTAGATTGCTCATAGATGCCAATTTAGGGCATTTTAAAGGCTTGGCAATATCAAATTAAGGATGAATTTTAGGAAGGCTTAAAATAGAAGATGCAATTGCGCGTGATAAGTATGCGCGCCCCACTCTCACCATCTCTTAGGCCGGGATGATCCAGCTTTTCACTACGTTGCTGTCACCATATCCGCTACCTTCCTTGGCTTTGCGGATACCGATCTTTACGTCCACCACCTTGCCAACAAGCAAGGATGGGTTCTGCACGCATTCACGCATGGTGGTCTTGGTGGTGCGACCAAGTGCAGCCTTCACCGGCATGGCGGCTTGTTCGGCAATTTGGGTTGCGCTGTTCCGCTCATTCGGTGTGAGGAAGATGCTGGCATTGAACGCAAAGCCGGCACTGAGGGGTTGGTTTTCATCCGACATGTCGTCCTTGGTGGTGGCAAGGGTGATGGACAGCTGCTTGTAGGGCTTGCCGTCGGTCTTGCTTTCACCACTCTTTTCTTCAAGGCCACGAATCACCATGGTCTTGATGCCTTCACGGAGGACCGGGAAGGAGGGTTCTTTGAGTTCACCAGCGGGCATTGCGAGGGGATCGAGTTCGTTTGTCATACTATTTGTGTTTGTTTGTTTCTGTTTTGGTTTGTGGGAGTTCGTTCTCCGACGTTTTCCACCGGAGGTGGGAAATTGGTTAGGATACTTCCTTCATGGTGACTTCCACCAGCATGAGGGAGAGAATATTGAGCAATTGGTCCTTGTCATAGTGATGGAAGGCATCGAGGAACCGTGGTGTGAGGTCCGCAATCATGCGTTCCACATTGTGTTCGGTGCCACTCTCGAATTCACCCTGCCGCACAGCCTGTGCATATTGGCGGATGATCTTCACCCGTTGGATTGCTTCCATGTGCAGGCGGGTGATGTCGTTGATTTCGTCCTCTTTGAAGTTCATCTCTTTGATGATGCCACTCACAAGTTTATGGTGTGCCTCTTGTTTGTGGCCGGAGAGTTTGTGAAGGCCGTCAAGTGGATTGGCGTAGCGGTCGCTGCGACCAAAGGAGTCATCGCGGTGTTTGCTCATAGTATTATTTGGTAATTATTTTTCCGTCTTGTTTGTTAGTGTTCCAGTCTCGTTGCTTGACTTGGTTCCATGCAGTGGTAACTGCAAGGGAGAGGTCAAGGTTGTTGAGAAGGCAATAGTTTGCGAGGTAGATTACGATGTCCCCTACCGCGTCAGTCTTGGCTTCCTGATGTTCAGCGTGAGTGCCACGAATTCCTTGTTCGTCTTTGAGGTGGGCATGGCAGAGTTCACCAATCTCTTCGGCGGCACCAAGGAGTGGCATGTGTGGTTTGTTGTGTGGGAAGTTACGGGTGGCCCATTCAGAGACTTCGGCTTGGAGGGTTTCGAGGTTCATAGTTTTCCTTCAAAATAAGGTTGGAGTTTGGACCAAGCAGTTTCATTGCTTTTGATTGTGATTTCTGGTGGCATACCAAGGGAGGATTTTAGGTCAGGAGAGTAGGTGGATTTTACAGAGGTGATTTTGGTTTCAACCTGTCCACCGCCTGCAAGCTCGGAGGTGATGCGCCAAACGTCGGTGAAGAAACCAGAGAATGCGTTTTGGATGCCGCCTTGCACCATGGGTTCATAGCCGACGAGGATGTCTTTCATCATTTCTTTTGGATTGGGAGATGGTTTCCATATCTCCTGCTCGTGGCAGGTGAAAAGCATGTGGACACCGATTTCTTGTGCCAAGAGGAAGACCACCTTGAGCATCTTGGTCTTGTATGGGTCCCAGTCACGGGTCTCCATTGCATCGCGACGTTGGGATTTCATCACAGATGCTTTGATCATTTCACCAAGGTTGCGGAGACCATCAACGCAGGCGAATTGGAATGGGCTTTTGCCACTCTTCACCTCATCACGGAACGCAGTCATCTGGAAGATGAGGTTGTCAAACCATTCGTGGATTTCAAGCAATGCACCGGTCTTGGAGAGACAGGCACTCTCGTAGCCGAAGGATGGTTCGGTGCCAGTTACTTTTTTGAGTGCTTGCTTGGGACCATCAAGGTTCCCATCAATGTCAAAAAAGGCAATGTTTGGAAAACTCATGATGGAGGTGGTCTTGCGACCGCCGGGTGGCCCAAGGATGAGGATGCGACGTTTGGAGTCGGGCTTAGGAGTAGAAGGTGATGATAGATTCATGATGGTGGCGTTTCAATTTGAAACAGGACCTGAGATTTCGGGGACACATTTGAGTCGACGAATGGTCTTGGTTGTCTCAGGGGTGTAGTGGGAGGGAACAATCACGGTCTCTTCGATGACTTCACAGGATGGTGGTGGTTGACCGGCAAAGATTCGGAAGTTTACACCATCGATGGTGGTATTATAGTCAATGGTGTCAGTGCCATTGAGACTCTTGGTCCACTTGCCACCCAGCACTTTGATTACTTCAATCGTTTGGTCGTGGGTGAGGTAGTCGAAGTCAATACTATGACCATCATATTGGAAGCTGATTGGGATGGAGAGATCGTCGAGCTGTGGGAACTTTGAAAGAACTTGGGATAGGTTGAAAAGTCTGGTTGTTGCTGCGTTGTTTTGATCGATGCGGTATTGGATTTGTTCGATAACAGTTTGGATGTTTGTGCTCATGTTATTTTAGTAGGTTCATGTTTTGTTCTTTGGTCTTGAACATTGTGCTGTTCAAAAGTTGGTTTCGGTCGGAGGCAGGAAAGGTGGAACACACCTCGAAGTATTGACACTTCCCATACTTCCCAGAGCAGATGCTCTTGTTTTGTGGGAAGACACCTTGTTGGTAGTGGTAGAAGAATTGCTTCACCTGTGAGATTGCATTCTCTTTCCACTCATCGAGTTCTCCCGGACCAAGTTCAAAGGATTGTTGTGAGAGGGATTCGTCCCACCAATCCGCGATCTTTTTGAACTCGCCTTTGGTGTTGGCACGGCCCTCTGCCACGTATTTTGGTGGCGGTATTGTTCGGATGGCCCTAATCAGGTAGCCATGCACCTTCACACCAAGTAGTTGCTCCAAAGCCCAACTATATCCCTTTGGTTGCGCAATTGCTTTCTTGTCATCCCAGTAGGATGGGCCTAGTTGGGAGGTGGATTTGAAGTCCATTACGTATAGGAGTCCGTTGCGGGAGATTAAGAGGTCGATGAAGCCGTGATAGTAGATTGGGATACGTTGGCCATTTGATTTGTAAGTGGGCCACTGTTCTTGTGGTAGTTGACCATAGAGCATACCACTATTGTCTTGGAAGTCAAACAACTTCACCGCAAAAGGGATTTCGGACATGATGGTGGTGAAGCCGGTGCCGTTGCACCAGATGCAGGTGGTGCCTTCAACACATTTGGTGCATTTTCTTGGTTCTTTATACCTCACCACCTGAAATTCCTCATCCTTATACTTCTGCACAAGTTGCTGGAATGTTTCCATTGCCCAGTTCAGGTTGCGCCAGTCGTCAGGGTCGGTGGGATGAAGGGAGAATTCGGTTTCCAAGAGTGTGGAAACCCTACCCATCATCACATCATGATCTAGGTTGTATTCTTGGAGACGGTAGTAGAGGGATAGGGCACTGTGCAGGTGTTGACCAAAGGTCATAGCACTGGTGCCACGATCAGCAACGCGAGCATTCAATTTGTAGTATTCACTAGAGCGTGGACAGGTGAGGGTGTCGAGGAAACTGGAACTGACGAACATTGCGCCGTTGCGGAGTGGGATTGGAATCATACTATTCCTTCCCTTCCGCCACGCGTTTGGCGCGGCTGTTGGTCCAGTCGTCGCTTTCAAGTTGTCTGAATGAAGTTCGGTCTTCGTAACCTTCTCTCCACGCCTTCTCCACCTCACCCCTGAGCCGTTCGATTTCCTTTTGGAGTGGAGCGGTTAACTTATCAGCTACTTTCTGGAATTCGCTTGCTGGTATTGCCCAATCGCGTCCTGCATCTTTTGCTTCTGGTGAGATGGTCATACGAATCTGATGTGTGTGATGATTAAGTAAATGATACCTCCAACTACGGTTAGGAATCCTATTCCCATAAAGATGAGAAGCATGATTGCAAACCAAGGCGGAATATCTGGAATGAAATTGTAGTCGCTCACTTCCACCTCCATTGTTTGTTGTTGTCTGCGTCTAGGTAGTATTCGGCGTGGCCGGATTTGACTGCTTGCTCGCGACTGGATTGATATTGAAGAGTCGCGCCCAAAAGCAGCATGGCAATTGACCATGCTAGAAACAAAAATTCTTTCATACATTAAACCTCCAAATCTTCGCAGTGCGAGCGAAGGCAATGCACCAGTCGAGGGCGGTTAGTTGCCAGATGAAAGGATGTTCGCTTTTGGCCTGCAACAGCTCTACTTGAAATGCAACTGATGTCTCATCCTTAAACCTCTCCAAACATGCCGCTTGGATGGCGTCGATGCTGGTGGTGTAGGGAGGGACCATATGCCCGAACATGTTGCGCGACCAACTTTCGCCGGTGCATCCATGCTCGCGGATCGAGTTGTCTGGCTTGCGCAATCGCCAATACAGCGTCTCATATCCTTCGGGGCCGTAGTTTTCTATATTCCACCCCGCCTCAATTGCAATCGCAATCCGCAACTCTTCGATTTCGGTTGGTGTCAGGTTCATGGTTTATCCTTTGGTTCTTTGTATAAAACGACCGACATGATGAGCAGAAACACGCTCATAACCAAGCCTTCCATTCTCCGTTCGTGAGTGGATTGTAGGACTGAAACTACAAATAGAAGCATTGCAAGTGCGCGAAGAAAGTAGTTCACAACTCCACCTTTCCCGTTGCGCGAAGGGCTTGGAGTGCCGCTGCTAGTTCAATGTCTTTTTCTGTGATTTTGAACTTTGTAAATGGAGTCAGCTTTTCGACTTCACTCGCCGCCCTCGCAACTGCGATGAGTTCGGGGAGAGGGATTGATTCTTTGATACTATCTCGAACGGTCATGCCTAGCGTGTGGTAAAAAGATGACGCCTTCGCCTTCATCTCTTCCGCCTCTTCTTGTGGGGTTTTCATTTTGGTATCTCCACTCCCTTCACCTTCGCCAAGGCAATCGTTCGTTGTTGCCAGGTGGCGTGAATTGACCAAGTATAGATGCTTCCGTATCCAACTTTTTCATCTTGTTCAATTAACCACTCTTGGATGTTATTCTCAATTACTCTGAAGTAAAAGCAATGTTCTGTGCTGTTAAGTCCTTCTTCCACCATCCAACACAGATGGAGAAGTTCGGTGTCGAGGACACAATCTCCATGAAATCTGTAACGAAATACATTAATAACTGGGTCTATTTCTACTTCTTCTGGCAACATCTTTGCGAGTGCTTGCTTTAGTTGAGTGTCGGTGTAATTGGACATAAAGTTATCCTATTAGAGCAGTGTCACTCTTCCAATACTTAATAGTATTACGCAAAAGTTGAAAGAGATTGTCACCAGTGTAAAGCCAACAATCGTGCCAGAGACACCAGATTGGACCTTCACTAATAACACCTGCCTTTTCTTTGCAGAGTTTGAATTTGGTCATACTTTTGTAGTTCCTTCTGGAAATGGGCATAAACCATCTGGTCCAGCTGAAAGTCGAGATGCTGCAATGATTAGTTCATTAGCAGGGAGTTCTATGTAAAAGAGACTTTCTTTCTTGGGACCGAACACTTGAAGGCCAACAATGTTGGCTCCAATATGTCCAGAAAGCAGACATGTTGCATCTTTCAAGTCCACATTATTACAGATTTTTAGTTCAAATGAGGCTTTCATAATAGTTAGTAAATTAAAATCCCCGCCGAGTGAGTCCGGCCCATTTCAGGGCTGAGGTTCATTGTGCTCTCACTCGCTTCGCTAGTAGCCATCCGACTCGAACGGTATCCATTTAGAGCTACTAAATTGGCCAGCACAGGCACGGGGATAAATTAGTTGCCCGTCTTTGTCCTAGGTGGGCAAGTCCCGTTTTCGACGTCTGTTTAAAGAGGATAATCGTCTCTAGTTGTCCCTCTGCTTAGTGGCAACCGAGTTTCCCACCTTGTCATCAGTGCTCGGCTTAGGGCGTATGTTATATACATTGGAGAACTTGTGATAGACCAATGTTTTCAATGACAACGTTTCGTTTTTCACAATAAAAACTACCACCAAAAAGTGTTATTGATTCTGACTCTCTGCCCACTCCACACACTCTAGGCAGGTGTGACTATCACCACTCGGAAACTCATGTTCCCATCTCCAGAGTCCACAACAACGGCACACCCGTTTCTTTTCCTCGGGTGGAAGTTGGTTGTCATGGGACCGTTGAGCGGCTTTGAAGTTATGGTCAGAGTTCATCAAAGGCGGTGGGTTTAACTTCCTTCTCCACCTTTCCACGGAAATAGGCTTGTCGTGCTTGGGAGGAGTCCCGAAGTTCTTTCATCTTCATCATAAAAGCACGAACCTCTTCTTCACTCTTGAGGTGCATTGGTTGGTCCACTAGGGATTCCAGTGGACTTTCTGGTGCGTTTGGGTCGAATGGGGGGAGTGGGGAGTTCATTTGTGGGGAGTGTGAGTTCAAGGTTGGTAACGAAATGTTCAAATGCTTCTGCGTGGGTGAGGTCTGTGATACCACGCTTCCGGCAGGCTTGGCAGAGTTTGCGGTAGAGGATGGTGAGGGCAGTGGTTTCAGTGCCATGACGGGGGCGGACCAAGTGCAAGAAGACTTTGTCCACGTCATGCACGCTAAAGGTGACGCGGCGACTATAAGTGTCATCTTTGGAGAGGTTGATCTCTGGGTCGCCGTTGATGTATGGGTTGGTGAAGGTGTTCATTCTGCTTTTGGGTAATACCAGTGGATAAGGGTCATAGGGGAGATGCGGAAGAGGTTGCAGATGCGGGTGAAGATTTTCCACGTCCCAATCGGGCGATTGCCGCATTCGAGGTTTACCCAGTGTGCGCGGGAAATCTTCAACCGTCTGGCGGTTTCTGGTTGTGAAAGGTTGTCAAGCTGTCGGATGGTTTTTAGATAGCGACCACCGCTTCGAAGGTTTATGCGAATGGGTTTCATAGGTTTAGAAGTTCATAAAGTCAAGCTCAGTCTTAGAATCCACACGTGTCCTCTGCATGGGTTGTGGGATGTCGTGGTCGATTTTGTCCACATCATCCGGGATGAAGTGGTTCCAGTGCACATAGTTCCATCTACCATCCTCTCGCACCATGAAGGCCATGATGCCATTGGTGAGAACGATGCGGCCACGTAGTGAGGGGATACCCTGAATCTCACCATAGATTTGGTTCTGTGGCACCTTTGGTGGAGGTGCCCCATGCTTCAACCAACTCTTAGGAAGTGTTAATGAGTAGTGTGCAAGAACGGTAGCGACGTCATAGGAGAGAGAGGACTCCTTTTTCGTCAGCACTTGGTGTTCGGTCCTTGAACTCCGTTCTTGCACAAAAGCGGCAGCGAGGTCGCGGTCGTGGGTGATGTTAACGACTTTGCAGGCACCATCGAGAGAGCATTCGAGGTCGCTGGAGAGGGCCTCTCGGATGGTGTCGAGTTGTTCGTCGCTGTCTACTACTATTGAAATTCGTAGATAATGCATAATGGTTTTGGGCTTGTTTCAAATTGAAACAGGACTATGCGAGCATCATTATCACCTCTTGTGCGCCAAACACCTTGTTCTTGCCACAAGCCTCACATTCGTAGTTCCGTGCATCTGGTTCACACCCATCTGCATCTGCGCCACAGGCGAGACAAATGCCGGGATTGGAGAGGGTGGTTTCGCTCTCTTCACACATCTTGATTGCGCGGTCGAGGATTTCGAGACGATCTAGGATTTTGATTTTAGTCTTAGTGTTACTCATAGTATTATTTAGTTATGATTGTTACTGTTTCTCTCTTGATACCGAAATTCTTTGCCGCTTGGTGTGAGGCCATGAAGATGTCAATACGATTGTCATATTTTCTTGCAAGGCGATCTTGCACTTTCCTTGCTCCTACACTGGGAATCATGATCGTGGTTCCGAATGGCAAGGCTCTTGGTGCTGCGATGGTGGTTCCTGCACGCGGCCGGAGGCCACTTGCGGTGGGTTGGTTGGGCTTTCCACAGCACTGGGAACAGTGGCAATATGCGGTGATGGTCATGATTGCTATATTAGTTACCATGAAACGGAAAAATCTTTTTATCTTGCGCCGAAACTCCACTAAGAATAAGACAAACCTTGCAAACGATAATTGGTTCGTCAGGTGACCAAGGGTGTAGGATTTGAAACATCCAGTCACCTGTTTTGAACTTGTGCTTAGAGTAGCACATTTCACATTCATTGTTCCATGGGTTTTTAGTGATCATATTAGTTCCCTCCCATCCATTGTCCCACTTCTTCTGCACTCACCACCTCTGCTTTGCCGTCTAGGATGAGGAAGTAGTAGCCTTTGATGTATAGTGATGCTATTATTTTGATTAGGTTCATATAGGCTCAAAGGGCCACACCCTTAGGTGTAGCCGTGTTGAACTTACAATGAAGCGAACGCATCCTTCGCGTCCGAGTAGGCTTTGCAGAGCCACCCGAGTGCTTCGATGTTTGCGGGGGTGTTCGGCTCACCAGTGGGCGCGAATTCGGCCACATTGAACTTCTTGAACTCCTTGTTGAGGTTGGCAAGGTTGTAGGGTTTGCCGCTCTTGGGGTTGATCTTTCCCGCGAGGAAGTTGGTTGCGACTTCCTTCCACTTTGCCGCGAGGGATTTTGGACCCTTGGGAGCGGCCACGCGCACGCTGATGTCCACCGCCAGTGCAGGAACCTTGACCTCAGTGCCCTTCTCATCCTTGTAGGTGTAACCACGCGCACGTTGATCGAGCAAGGCTTGCACCTTGTCGAAGAGTTCAGGCTGTGCCTGAATGACACGTGTAACGTAGACCGCTTCCTTCTCCTGTTCGGTGATCGCTTCACCCTTTGCGTTTTTCTTACCCGTGTCCTTTACGTTCGGCTTGACTTTGGAAACCTCTTCCACGATGGATGCGATGAGGTCGCGCAGGTCACCGGCAGAGCCGTGGGCGTGGAGGAATCCGTTCAAACGCTCTACCGGCTTCTCGACACTCCCAGCCGCCTTGTTAATCTCTTCCATGTTCTCATACACGAGAACCGGTGCTTTGAATGCACGTTCACCAACTTTGAGACTCTCTTTAATTTCTACTTTCATCTTGTTTGTGTTTTTGTTTGGTATGTCTTTTATTCAAGTGACATTTAACTTGTTTGACCTTTTGGGGGTCGAAATTATTAGTCTTCGAGAAGTAAAGCAATTCGACATTGCGTTTTGTCCCAAAGAATTTCTTCAATAGTTGTTGCCACCGCTTTAGAATAGTGAATAACGTCAATCTCTGCTTCCGGATCAAGTTTTGAAAGCTCAGATATTAGGTCTTTGTTTTTCATGTTATCTTACAGGTTCAATTTTGATCTCTGATCGATGTATTAAATACCCTACCGCTCCCACATTACCTGCAATAGGTGCAATTGCGCGTAAATCACTATGATGTTTATGGTTAATGTAACCATTAGGGATACATAGAATCCGGTCATCTTGACGGTTGGTTGAATAGGGACTAAACACCCAATTCGGCAGAATCTCATTTAGTTGTTTAATTGATTGTTCCATAAAATATTGTGAGGCTTCCACTCACTCCCACCCTAACAAGAAAAGAAACCACTCGAAACTTGTTGGGTGTTTATATTCTCCGCCACCCAGTGGCTCTAGGTCTTGCACCCCAGATACAAAAGGAATCGAACCTTTTGTAGGACTAGAAATTGCTCTCATCAGTAGCACCACTAGTGCTATACCCCAAAAGGGGTTTCGAGCTTTTATTCACTTGCTTCTGCTTCAAACAAAAGTGCATTTAATTGTTTGATCTTGTTTCTGATGGAGTCAGGATGATCACTACTCCACGTATGATTCTTTCGCTTTGCAAAACGAATAGCGGCAATCCGTCGGTGGTGTTCATACTTTGCTTGCGACCAAGCTAAAAATTGTTCCTCTGTTTGTTCCATATTATTCACTCACCCCAATCAACCTAAATGTCCTACCACCTTTCTTCACCCTCTCAAGATAATATTCTCTTGGCGAACCTTCAAGTGTCTCTACCGCTCCACTATCAGTAACAAGCCTCATCCACCTATGCTGCACCGTTTGTTCTCCCTCTTTATCAATTTGAAGAGAAGAGTGGACAGCAATTGGAGTGCGTGCCCAATGTTTGATGTCTTCTGGTGTGGGAGGTCTCATATCATTCTAATGTTTTTCTTACAGTGATACAAAGTGAAACTCCACACAAAACTCTTCCTCGCGCGGGTGTTTCCATTACTAGCTCCTCATAAGCTTGAATAAGTATTCCGCCGTCTTTTGGATAATCTTGTAGTGCCTTTTTAAGACTCTCGGTCCTGATTATCAATTCCGCCGGAATTTGTGCGATTGTTTCTTTATTCTTTTTAGAGATTTTCATATCATTATGTATATCAAAATTGCACAAATCACGCAAAGGATTGCGTTGAATAGGTCGGTGGGCATGTTGGTTTCTTTCTTTATTGTTGTCCCCTCCCGCACTCCCACCACCAAGCATCGGTCGGCCACCTTACTCAATCCGTTATTCAGCGCGTGTGGGGTGTAGACTTTGCCAAGCCGTTGTTCACCCTTTAGTGGTTGTGTGCGTGGGAGGATTAGGACAATGCGATAGGCGGGAGGGAGGGAAGAGAAGCGGGCATTTCCATCCTTTGCTCCAATGCCCTTGGCGGGCTTGGCTAGGGAGGGAATGGCTTGCTTCATGGCCATAGCCTAACAGGGGAAGGATGGCTTGCAAGCTCTTTCTCGCTTTTAATCTCTTCATCCTTCCCCTATATTTAGCTCCCCGCCCTGCCCTTGGCATAGGGCTTGCTATTCACCATCCACCTCCACTTCCTTCTCATACTCCAATTTCATCATCACATCAAACTCCCTAGTGCTCGCACTCATTTGCTTTAGAAATATATGGTACTTCTTCCTTGTATTAGTATGATTCTCCAACTTCTTATCCGCCTCAATTTGATTTGTTGGTTTCGGCCAACCCTTCTCAAATCCTCCGGTGCACACTTCACTATCCAATGCCCGAACTTCCATCACCATCCTTTGCGCCAACTCTTTATATTGTAGTTGTGTCATAGTCTTGTTTCAATTTGAAACAGCAAAAGGTTTATTGATACAGCCTCCACCACCCATGATCAAGTTCCTCCACATCCACTCCCTCATAACTCTTTCTAATCTCACGTAAGAACTCCACATCCTCTTCCACAGTTGCTTTGATCAACCACGCAGTGTTAATCCTCCACATCGGATTGGCTTTTAATTCCTCACACCACTTCTGCACCTCCATCACCTCCAACTCCCTCATCCATCTTCTTTGTTCTTCTGGTATTTCCACCTTCTGATTAAGTTTCACAATCGCTCCATTCGCATCCACCACAATTGACTTCAACTCCAACCTCTTCTCAACCTTCCCCATTTGATCTGCATACTCATTTCTCAACCACACATTTCCATTAGTCAACTCCAACACCCTAATCCTCCCTAACTCATACCCAATCGGCACCACCTTCGACCTATATCCATACTTCTTCAACCCACGTATCGCCTCCCTTAAATTCACCGCTAATGTCGATTGCTTCAAAGGTTTTGGCAACGACAAAGGATTAACCTCAAAACTTCCCTTCGTTGCTATTCCAATATACTCCTCATACTTCCTAAACGCCTCTTCACTCATACTATACCTCGGCTTAACTTCCACTTCTGGATTCATTATTTTCCTATGTTAGGTTGTTGCTTTCTCGCATTCATCCTATGGCCAAGGGCCAATGGCTTGCTTGCCAAGAGCATAGCCTGCCCTTGGCTTTAGGCTAGGGCAATCCTAAGATTGCTTGCTTGTTGTTTGTCCTTTCCTTCCTTCCATTCCACATCTTCCCTAGCATCAGGAAACACCCTCCATATAGGTTGGTGTCTTATCCCCCCTCTATGTAATTTTTTTTTTTTTTCCCTCCTTATAGGGGACTCCCTGTCATATATGCCGGTCGTTTCCTGATGCTAAAGAATGGAAACAACGGAATCTATTGAGAAAGAAAAAAGCCCATCCTAATCAAAGGATGGGCAATTCTATTGTCTATCTATCTAATATCTATTAGAATCCAGAGAATGTTTCTTCAAGTTTCACCTTCCCGCTAACACGTCCCAAAGCCTGCCCTAATGCCGAGCAATTCGTTCCAAACGAACTAGGCGTTTCATGCCAAGCCTTTAGGAGTTTTGCCCGCTGCGCGGCATCTTGAATATCAAGCTGGTCCAGCATCCACACTCCCACCGCCATCTTATGCGCCGCTTGGCTATGCCATTCTGTTTTGAGCTTCACTGCAACCGCGTCCAAGTATTCCGTCTTGATTGTCTCTTTTGTCATAATGTTCTCTCTATGGTTGTTGCAGCGTGATTGCCGCCCACTTCCCATAGAATTTCTCCTATGGGAAGGTGGCGATAATCACATTGGCCGTCTGCCGTTTACAATCCAATCCGTTGCAAGTTCTCCAATCCCCTCGCCATGAATCGGCCAATAGCCTACAACTTCGCCATCTTGAACAAAGGAGACTTTATAAAGGTCTCCGATTGTTCCCTTCGCCAGATATTCCACAATCATCGTTCTCATATTTTCTTTCTCTTAGCCTTCTGCGTTATTGCGTCCAGCTACAAAGAAAATAACATAAGCCGAAAAACATGCAAGGCTTTTCTTTTTATTTTTCATCCAATGGTACAATATATTTCTATGCCATGCACGGACAATAAAAACATGGCACGGCTTTTGAGGTCAGCAATCCCAATGCCACCCCGGAAAGATTCTCACTTGGCCCGGTCCATGCTATGCAAGCATCCATTGTGTCACCTCGCAATCTTTCTCCATCCTTTCGCCTAGGTCGAGCCGCAAGGCTCGCCCGCCTGTTTATATGATCCTGCCCATCATCTCTCGCCTAGGCCAAGCCTGCGAAGCCTGCGCCCAATTTCCTCGCTTGCCCTCCCTCTTGCTCTGCCCCCTCCCAATCGGATGGACTCACCACGATAGTCCCCCACACCCCCCTTTCACTTTCCAAGCCCTTAATCTTGGGACCCCTCTCACCAAACCGCATCATTTTTCAAAACTCTTCCAAAGTCCAAACAATAGAGACGTCAATAGAAGTGAGGTTTTGGCAAACAACACCTTGGTGATAATATAGACTAGATGGGAAATGTGCTGGAGCGTAACTCCATCCTAGGATTCCGGTTGAGGACTGGGAGGTGAGGAGTAGATTAGGGGCATGAAAGCAAGCGAACAACACGAAGCCGTGAAGGATGGGCTAGAATTAGAGTTACGGGAGTATGCACTGAATGAGTTTGTGCGGGTGGAGATTGTAGTCCCGAGCGAAGCGGAGGGTTGTCCACATCAAGGTAACTAACGAAACACAGGTTGTGTTTCAAATTGAAACAGGCTATGGAACCGTTTGATATTAGCGAGATGCTGAGTGAGCCGGAGGCGAATACAATCCAGCCGCAAGCCGTAGGCGAGAGCACGGTTAAGGGGACTGTTGAAGCGTTTAAGGCGTTGATGGATGGGGTGAGTGATGAGGAGGTGGCAAGGTATGAGCAGCGAGCGAAGGATGCGCAGGCCGCCGTAGGAGGCCAGATTGCCGAAGCCACGGAGTCGGCCACTATACCAGAGCAACAAGAAGCTCCTAAATTCTGGAACCAAGACAAGCGCAAGCCGCAACACGTTATTCAAGTTGAACGCCCAGAGCATCGTGCCATTTGTATCTTGGCGGCACAGGGTTTCACCTCCACCGAGATTGCAGAACAGACTGGTTACACCACTGCCTGTATCCAGAACGTCAGAAAACAGGAGTGGGCACAATCCTACATCGCGCAGTTGATGGAGAAGACTGGCCGCAAGGCGGTGATGGCAGAACTTCAAGGCGCAGCGAAGGACGCGGCACTCCTGTTGGTGAAAAGCATTCGAGGGGAACTTGAGGATCAAAAACCTGCCGATCGGTGCAAAGACGCCCACAAACTCCTTGATCGTCTCTATGGCACTGCCCCACAAATCGTAATGCACGGGAATGTGGATGCAGCCGAACTCTCAGACGAGGAACTCGCAGCCACTATCGCGAGTGGAAATAGTTGATGTGGGTTTACTTTCTTATTCTCTCAATTGGTTGGTTTGAACTACGTCTCTTAACTCAAAGGAAACACATTATGTCAGTTATCTCGGATTTTGCAGCACGCGTAACGGAGCAGTTTGCATCTATTGATTCTGCGGTTGATGGGGTGGTGGCGGATGTCACTGCACTCAAAGCAAAGATTGAACAGTTGCAGAATTCTAGTGGGGAGATTAGTGCATCTGACCAAGCCTTGTTGAACTCTATCGAGAACATCACTGGGCAGCTTGCGTCTAAGGTTAAGGCTTTGGATGAAGCCACTGTGACTACGCCAACTCCCGATGAACCCACTGTGCCGGTAGAGTAAGGGCTTAAGAGACCTGCTATACTGGAATGTCCACTATCTCTCGCCCAAATGCCGCACTAGAGCTGGCACGTAGGCGAGAGATACGTGGTAATCTCACTGAGTGGGCAAAACATTTTGGAGCGGACAAAGGGTGGATGCCTGCACTCCACCACCAATACCTCCTCCAGAAACTTCAAGAAGTAACTGATGGTAATCTAATTAACTCTGCAACCGGTAAGCCTTGTCGCAATCTGATTGTGATGATGCCACCGGGTAGTGCGAAATCCTCTTATTCCAGTGTCATATTTCCAATCTGGTTCATCCAGCGACGCCCCAACTGCCGAATCCTTGCCTGCTCCTATAGTGCAGACCTCATTGAATCCTTCTCCAGAGAGTGTCGCAACGGAGTCGCAGGATTCCATAAAGTCTTGGGATATGAACTTGAAAAGGATTCACGCGCTGTCCAAGAGTGGTCAACTACAAACGGCGGGTCATATCGCTGCTCTGGTGTTGGGGCAGGACTTGCGGGACGCCGTGCGGACGCAGGGGTGATTGACGATTACCTCGGTTCCCAAGAAGACGCAGAGTCCAAACTCATCCGAGACAAGCAATGGGCTTGGTATCTAAACGATTTCTGGCCACGCCTAAAACCCAACGCAATTCAAATCATTGTCGCCAACCGTCGTCATGAAGATGACCTCATTGGTCGTTTGTTGGAAAAGGAACCAGATAAGTGGGAACAGATTCGTTTTCCATTCTTTGCGGAGCAAGGTGACGTATTGGGGCGAAACCCTGGGGATAGGTTGTGGCCGGAATGGTTTACCGAAGAGATGGCGGCTGATATTCGGCAGTTACCCGCGAGAACGCAGGCAGGGCAATATGGTCAAAGGCCAGCTCCAGAAGAAGGAAACTTCTTCCAAAAGGCATGGCTTCAAGAATACTCAATGTCAGAGTATAATACTCTGATGGCTAAGAATCCCAAAATCTATGGTGCAGGTGATTGGGCCGTCAGCGAAGCCAAGGATGCGAATAAGAGTTGCTTTGGTGGTGCAGCCCTTGATAGTGATGGAACCCTTTACATTCTCCCGGATATTTTCTGGAAGGTGGCAGGTCCGAAAGAGGTTGTTACGGGCTTCGTGGATTTTTTGAAGAGAAGGGACCCGTTGCAGTTTTGGAGTGAGAAGGGGCATATCTCCAAGGCGTGGGGACCTTTCCTCAAAGAGCAGATGGCGAGTGAGCAGGTGTTCAATCTCATTACCGAGGTGACTCCTACTAGGGATAAAGAGAGCCGAGCACAGTCTATCCGTGGTCGTATGTCCATGATGAAGGTCAAGTTCCCCAGCTTCGCCCATTGGTGGCCACAAGCAGTCCATGAACTCTTGATGTTTCCCGGTGGTAAAGCAGATGACTTTGTAGATTTTATTGCACACATAGGTATGGGTATCAATAATATGACTCGGGCAACGGTGATGCCTAAACCTGTGTCTGAGGACTTGAACGTGATGCGACCCATCACTTTGGCATGGGTGAAGAAATCACACAAAGAGCGCACTACGAGCTTGGAAGTTAAATATTCTGGTCGATGATTGAAGAAACTACATCTCCTGAGGTTAGTGCTGAAACTACTGCATTGGTTGAGCAGTGGGTTTCACGGATCACTGCGGCCAAGGCTAAGTGGGAGCCTGACTTCAAGCGGATGCGACGGAACATGGAGTTTGCATCTGGGATTCAGTGGCCCGGGCAGACCAAGATGGACACCGAGAAGTATGTCAACAACATCACCTTGCGGATGGTCAATCAAAAGGTTGCATCGTTGTATGCCAAGAATCCTACTGCCGTTGCCACACGACGACCAAGGCTTGATTTCCAGTTGTGGAATGGCGAAACCGAGAGTCTCATGGAGGCCATCGGACAGGCGCAGCAGATTTTGAGTGCAGGGATGGAACTTCCACCAGAGCTTGCGTCTTTTTTCAAGGATGTGGAGGATGGACGTTTGCGAAAGCAGATGGTGGATAAGATTGGTAAAACCCTACAAATAATCTATGGCCACGCGATTGATTCCCAAAAGCCAGAGTTTAAGCAGCAACTCAAACAATGTGTTCGACGGGCTATTATTTGTGGAGTGGCCTACGGACGACCAATATTTTGTCGTGAAGATAGTGCAAACTACAGTCCCTCTTCCATTGATACCAGGAGTGGAGCGAATGAGCGGGCAGGACGAGCGCAGGAAATTATAAACAAGATCGAGGATGGGACAGTGGCGCAGGATAGTGCGACTACTGGAACATTAAAGAACCTTGCTGCTAGTCTTGGAGTGCCGCAAGAAGCATCACGACTTCCAGAGCGTTTAGAATTTGATTTTCTTCCCTCCACTGCTATTATTCCAGACATTCGTTGTAGGTCGCTGGTAGATTTTGTTGGCGCACGATGGAAAGCGATTGAGTATGTTTTGCCAGTTGCAGAAGTCAATGCAATTTTTGGAACTAAGATTAAGGTTGGCACTGGTGCAGAGGGTGGAGCAAAGGAAGCAAATCAGTCTAATGATGTAATTGAGAACCAACCGTCTAATGTTAAAACAGATGTTTTCAGTGGCGGATTGGTTAAGTTATATGAGATTTTTGATTACACAACCAAGACTCGTTGTTTTGTGTGTGATGGGTGGAAAGAATTTGTGTTGGAACCTGAGCCGGTGTTCCCAGCTATTTCTGGATTTTGGCATGTGTTTGCACTAACTTTTAATGAGCTTGAGGTTGATCCCGATTCACAGACAAGTATCTTTCCACCGAGTGACGTTCAAACAGTGAAGAGTCCACAGATGGAGTGGAATAGAACACGGGAAGATTTGCGGGATCATAGACGTGCAAACTCCCCCCGCTATATTTATCGTGCTGGAACTATCTCTCCAGAAGACCTTGAAACTCTAACTAATGCCGCTCCGAATAGTGCAGTGGGTTTGAAGAGTGTTCCTGCGGATATGCCACTCGACCGGGTTATCATGGCAATGCCCATGATGCAGATTGACCCGGCGATGTATGAGACCCAAACTCTTGAGCAGGATATGATGCTTGGGGGTGGGATGCAGCAGGCGAACCTTGGACCAGCACAGGCGGACGTAACAGCTACGGTTGGGACTATTGCCGAGCAGAGCAGGATGAATGTGTCGGCGTCGAACATTGACGACCTTGATGGATTTCTCTCGCGGTTGGCACAGGCAGGTGGCGAGATGCTCTTGCTTGAGATGAGTGAGGAGACTGCAAAACGTATTGCAGGAGTGGGAGCGGTGTGGCCTAACAGCGACCAGAGCAGAGCAGATTACCTCAATGAAGTGTTTTTGAAGATCGAAGCAGCATCCAGTGGCCGTCCAAACAAGGCTGTGGATATTGCTAATTGGCGTGACCTTGCACCACTTCTCTTACAAGCTGGTGCTAATCCTATTGGTGTGGTTGAAGAAACCGCCAAACGCCTTGATGACAACCTCGATTCTAGTGGATTTTTCCCTTTAACCCCACCAGAAGCCTCTTCATCTCCCGGTGGTGGTTCGTCATCCACTGATGGTGGACCCATGCAAGAAGGTTCCAATGGGCCTTCGACTCAACCTCCAGCACCATCATTCAGTGCTGACAACGGCTCAGGGCAAACGGCGCAACAACTCAACATGTCTCGCCCGGCCTGAGCCTAAAATTTATGCGTATACTGCGTAATCCGGATGTAAACACCGATGGAGGTTCATCCTCTCCGTCCACGTCTGAGAGTGTGAACTCAGAACCAGTCGTAAATAATACTCCTGATTCGACTACGGGAGAAACTCCTGCTGAACAACCGGAAAGTTTTGAGTCTGCTGTTAAGGCTGGACTTGAAGCATCTTCTGCGGAGAAGGTGCCAGATGAGGAGAAGGTAGAGGAAAAGAAAGAAGATGGTGGTGAAGAACAAGTAGAAGTCAAGGTTGAGGATAAGGGACCTATCCCGTATGAACGGTTTGCGGAAGTAAACAAAGCCAAAGCAGCGGCAGAACAATTGGTGGAGTCTCAGAAGGATGCAGTTGCGTCGTATAACAAGATTGAAGAATTTTGTCAGACGCATGGGATTGCACCAGAAGACTTCTCCTACTGGATGAACGTTGCGGCTTTGGTGAAGAATGACCCTGCAAAGGCGATGGAGATGTTGAACCCTAAAGTTCAAGAACTCCAAACCTTTAAGGGAGATATTCTTTCACCCGAACTCACGGCTGCGGTTGAGAATGGTGAGATTAGTCTTGAGATGGCTAAGAGGTATGCGGCATTGGAAAACAAATCTAAGTTTTCCGAGAAGCAGACTCAGCAAACTCGGGAACAAGTCGCACAACAACAGCAACAGAGGTTCATGCAGGAGGTTCAAACATCCTTTGACTCTTGGGCACATTCTAAAATCAGCAACGATCCAGATTTTAAGCCAAAGGCTAACTCTGACGCGCCTGATGGAAAATTTGAACTTGTTCTTCATAAAATTGGTGCTGAATGGCAGAAGGCTGGTATCAAAACCCCACAGGATTTGACAGCTTTTGCTGAGAAGTGCTACACCGCCATCAAGGGAACAGTGAGTGCATTTGCAGGACCAAGAAAGAATGGAACTGTGGTGCGCTCGAATCAGTCAACAAGTTCGGTTCAAGGTGAACCGAAAACAATGGAAGAAGCAATTTCTCGTGGATTTAATAAAGCGGGTGTTGCGACTTTGTAAGGAATAAAATATGGCTACGATTGGATCATTGACGGTGCAGAGTGTTACAGATTACGCACTTGATTTCTATGTGCGTAAGGAAATGCTCCTTCAAACGACGCAGGATAAACCCCTGCTGAGTTTCTTGGAGAGCGGTAAGAAAACGTTCCCAGCTGCGAAGCAATACATTTCCGAGCCAGTGCAAGGAAGTGTGATGAACGATACGAGTGGTTTCTTTGCTGGGTATACGGGTGACAGTCCCCTGACCTTTACGCAAATGGCCCTTGGTGTTCGTGCGACGTATGCGTGGAAGGAAGTGCATGCTGGGTTTGTTATCACCCACACGCAGTTGAAACAGGACGGGATTACGGTTGTGGATGGGGAATCGAAAACCTCGGATCATAGTGACGCTGCCACGAGGCTGACTCCTATCCTCAAGAGTGCTATGGCGGATTTTGGTGAGAGTTGGTCTCGCGCCAAGAACCTGATGCTGTGGCAGGACGGGTCACAGGATAGCAATCAGGTTCCCGGTCTTCAGGCCATCCTTCAAGATGACCCGACTACTGGAACTGTTGGTAGTCTCGCGCAGGCCACCTACACTTGGTGGAGGTCTCGCGTTAAACTCGACCTGAGTCCTAGTGCCGAGAACCAAACCATTACGAACTTCTTCACCAACGAGATTCTGCAGTTGAAGAAACGTGGTGGCAAACCGAGTAAGATGCTTTGTGGTAGTGCCTTTTGGGCCGCTCTCCAGATTGAGGTGCGGGCGAAGGGGATTTACACCCAGAGTGGTTTCTCGAACAAGGACAATGACATTGGTCTCCAGAAGATCAGCATTGGTGGGATTGGCACTTTCGAATATGATCCTACGATGGATGATCTTGGTATGTCCAAGCGTTGCTATGTGTTGGATAAGAGTCGTATTACTCTTCGCCCGATGGAGGGTGAGGATAATAAAACTCTGCTTCCCGCACGTCCCTACCAGTATCTCGTGATGCTGAAGTCCATGACTTGGACTGGTGGCCTCCAAGCCACACAGTTGAATGGCATGGGTGTGTATGGTATTGCTTAATCTGAACGAAAGGAATAAAAGAATATGAAATATCTTATTACTTTGGCGTTGGCTTTGGTGACTGTGGGAGCGAGTGCTCAATCCCACATCTCTCAGAGTTTCTTGAATGTGAAGTCGTTGCAAGTTTCTAACGTGGCAGCAATTTCTAACATTACTATGTATGCGGGAATGACCAATATCTTTGGCACCCGTTGGACGAATAATGCGGGAACTGCTGTGTTGGTTACGAATGCTGGAAACACGGCGAAACTGGTGCGTGATGTTCAATTGTGGAGTGACAGGAATGGTAATGTTCCTATTTCTCAAATCTATGTTGGACCAATTGGCACTACGAACTTCCTGAATATCAGTCCGTTTACTATTAGTGGTAAATTGATTGGTGGTTCTGGTGCAAATGCTTCCATCACGTTTACAGTGACGCCTTTCTGGAAAGACATTCCAGATGATGGTAGCACGTTTGTTGCTGATACGCATGACTTCTCGTTTGTTGTAACTTCGGCAGCCGGTGCTGTGACGTTCTCAACAAACATCGTGAAGGCTGTTAACTGGGCTGGTGCAAAGGGTTGCCGTATTCGTTCAATTGTGAATGCTGATACGGACTTCACTGGTGGCATCTCTATCACCGACCTCGACCTGACTGGATTCCGTCCGTAGTCTTGTTTCATTTTGAAACAAGCCACATAACCAAGCTGTGGCCCCGTGGCTAAAAGTCTTAACGGGGCACCTTCCTTATGAAACAACCGATTGCTAATATAGTCTTGAAGCTGGACAAAATAGGTGCGACTGTAGCACTGAAACATGTAACTCCAGCAGAAGTGATGTTGCTCTGTGCGATGCATAGTGGGAATGCAGGCGGGATGCCTATTATCAAGTTCGAGCAGATTGACATCAAGGCGAATGAGATGGCTTTGAAGAGTTTGCAGGATGAACTCTCGAAGCTTGAAACCCTTTTGGATGAGCTTGGTGAGGTGGAAAACATCACCGAAGAAGTTCGAGAGAAGAGAAGTATCACCTTGCAGACCAAGATTGAATCTTATCAGGGTAGGATCAATGGTCTTCAGCACGTGATGGGGATTCGGAATCTTTCTCCGGCTGGTGAGCGGGCAAGGTTGACTGGCAAATACAACCAATTGGTTGTGAACAAATTCTACCCGGGAAACATTCCCTCTATTCCGGTGGAGTTTCCTAATTTCGACCCAAAGAATGAACAAGAGCATCAGACTTTGGGTGAGTGGACCAATCTAAAACTCAATGCTGGGCAGCATGATCACTTCTTGGTGGGTGCAGCCGCGCTTCAAGGTTAAAATATGGCAAGAGGACAACTTCTTTCAACAGTTCGTGCTCTGCTTAAAGCGGAGATTCGAGATGTGCAGGAAACGAACACTGCTCTTGATACGGAGTATAACTATCTGTTATCAAGCAAGCAACTGGAGTTGTCCTCTCAGTGGGATTGGAACTTTCTAAAACATGATTGGGATTTGAGTTGCACGGCGGGTGGGAGGTATTTTGATATACCCACGAGTGATACGAGGGGACAGAGTGTTACTATTAACTTTGAACGCCCTTTGGTGGTGTCACGTTTGTTCAATAGCTACTATGAGCCTGTGCAATACGGGATCATGTTGGAAGACTACAACTGCCGAGAGGGAACCACAGAAGCACAAGACCCTATTCAGAAGTGGCAAGTAGTCACCAATGCAAATGAAACCTCCAATCCTGACGAGATCGAGATTTGGCCAGTGCCAGTTACTACTCAAACACTAAGGTTTACTGGACAACGCGTAGTTCAGGCACTGGCCTCAGATTCTGACAAGGCGGATTTAGACCATCTCTTGCTGGTGTATAGCGTGGCCGCTGACATCCTTGCGATGCGGGAACAGAAGAATGCACCTTTGATGATGAAACGGGCAGTGGATAGGTTGAATTTCCTTCGAGGGTCTATGCCGGTGATTGACGGGAATTTTGTGTTTGGGAAACCTAGGTATCAGGATGCTGAGGCGGTGAAGATAATTGCGGTGACTTAATTATGAAAATAAAACTTTTGATTACGGATGAGGCAAAGTGGGTGGCCTATGGGCCATGCAGGGTGGTGCAGGTGTTTGGGAACAATAACCATACGGCGGACAACTATATTCAGTTCCATGAGAAGCCACTTGCAAGTTTGGCCGCTGCCGATGTTCCGGCTGTGGCTAGTATCTTTGCTCCTGCAAGTGCACCTTTTGATTGGAAACCTGTTGATCCAATTTGTTTGAGTGAACTTACAATTGCGGTTAGTTCGACAAATGTGAACTATACGGCATTGACTAATCAAGGAGTGGATGCCACTGTGATTGTGGAGACTGATTTTCCGGTTGGAGCAGATACTACGTTGGTGGGGGATTTAACTACTAACGTTTCTGGTGTTAGGTCTATTTGGGATAATTCAACTGGACCTAAACGCCTTTTACAACTTTCTGTTAAGAATGGTTCCGGCGGAACTTTGTATGCACATTTGTTTGCACAGGATACTGGTTCTATTGGAGACGACACTCAGAGCCTTTTGTCATTCTCGGTTGGAGATGGGTTAACTGTTTCTAAGTATTTTGGAAGAGACGGTTTTCGATTGCTAAAATTCGATCCTACTGAACGAGATGGGTGCACTGTAAAATTTGCAGATGGCGCAGAGGTAAATTCGCATAACTTTAATACTGGCACTTCTTATATTCGTGCTGTTTATGAATAAACATTTTCTAATCTTAATGTCTTGTTTCATTTTGAAACAAGGCTTGGTGGCGCAAGTTGTTCCTCCTCCCGCAACGCAGACTGAGGTTAACACGGGTGTAAATCGTTTTAAGTATGTTACACCATACACCTTGGCGAATTCAACCATTGTTGGAACTAATGTGGCGTTGAGTGCACAGGGTGGAACGGCCCTATTAACGAACCTTAATGGAACTGGAACGTATACGAATAAGTGGAACTCATGGGAAATCTGGGGCAGCCCGACCGTGAGCAACTCTCTCTTCGCGGCGAATCGCGGGCTTGGAATCGTGACGAATTCGACGAGTTTCAGCGGGCTGATGCAGTCGATTGTTAATCGAGCGGTAACGGGATTCGACATCTTCATTCATCCCAATCCGTATTATTCGAATAGCTACTCGGCAGATGCGACCATCACGATCACGAACTGGGGCATCATTCGTGGCGGCGGAAATCCTGTGACCGTCATCCGCGCAACCGCTGCTTTGAATGGCCCAGTGTTCCAAGTCGGCACCACTACAATCGGAAGCGGTGGCATCAATCGGTTCAAGGACATCCGCATTGAGGGCGACAACGCTGGAGCGAATGGAGTAGGCGTGAAGATTGTCGATTGCGCAGAGCCGGTGTTTCGCGACATGGAGACAACTGGATTCAAGCGGGCGGGTATTGAGCTGGCATCCACCAACTACATGCACTGGGCTTACGCTGACCACTGTTGGTTTGTGACTAAGGACGCTGGTGCGAAAGGCATTCTGGTTTCCGGTGCACCAATCTCCAGCGACCGCGCTCAGAATCATTTCGACATCAACGACTGTAACTTCGGCGTATTTGGTGGTGGTGAACCAATCTTCATCAGCACAAATTTCCCGAATGTGCGCGTGACGGACTCAATCTTCAAGTATAGCAGCGGCACGATGAGTTATGGTATTTCACAAGAGAACGGACGCGATGCGCTTTACAGTGGAAACAAGTTTGTAAACTTTAGTGCAGCCGTCCCAATCATGTTTGCTGCTAGTGGAACAGTGTTCTCTGGAGTCACTAATCTCAATCCGACATTTGTTAATAATCACTCTGACGGCACGGCTGAGATTATCCAGATTGGCCAGTTCGTAACCAACGTAACGCTCTCGGCAAACTCCATCCGTGGCAGTGGCGCGACGGTTGTTTATGAAGACATTGCATCGAACGGCAGAATCAACAACCTCGACCAGACTGAGTTGCGGCTGGGGCACCTTACCACCAACACCATCCCTTACATCGGCGCGTATGGTGAAGTGAAAACAGCAACGCTTTCAGGGCTGTCTCTGAGCGGAGGGACGTTGACTGCGAGTGGAAGCGGAAGTCCGGGTGGCGTGGCTACTTCAGTGCAGTATAATACTGGAGGAGCTTTTGATGGAACGAACACCTTTGTCTATGACGAAGCAGGGGAAGACTTAACTATTTGGGCGGTTAATAGTTCTCCTTCAATATCTGTTGGATACCAGGGTGGCGGCTCGTCTTTTACAAACAAGATGGTAATTAACGGAATGACTGTAGTTGGTCCTCTTGGAAGTCAGGCGCAGTTTACTTTTTCAAATGTTGGAGTGGTTGATGGGACTGTTGATTTAGGAACTAATCATCTTTCACCAAATATAACACATCACTTAGACCTTGGAAGAACCACAACTCTTTGGAAGCGGCTTTATCTCAGCTCCAATGCCATTGTTGGTGGCGGGCTTACTGTAACTGGAGCTGTTTCGGTGGTTGGTAATGCGTCTATCCCAATGATGGGTCTTAGTTCATTTCAAGGCGACATGATGGCCTTCACCCGCGCCACGAATTCTCCAGCGGCAACGGGCAGCACGAATGATGTTCAGATTGATCGCGGAACAGTAACGGTAGGACAGCCGCTGGTGATTATGAGCACTGCGAGCGGCCAGCATGTGCTGACGAATGGAAATATTCGATTTACTCCAACAGCAATCTCTGGAGTCGGTGGAGCTAACACCAACTTCACACTGCTCTCGACGCAACCTGAAGTTTACATCAACGGATTCACGAACGTCAGCATTCGGGCTGTGATGGGTTACAGCGACTCGCTTGTTGACTACTGGTCATGCAACATCACCAACGGCAGCGGCTCAGATCGGACGCTGGAATTTTCCGCTGTGACGAATCGCTATCGATTCGCCGGAACCTACGGAACCAACGCGCCAAGCGTGTTGACCAATGCAACGCGTCTTGAGATTTCAGGGCGGCAACAAGGCACTAATGTTCAAGTCGTTTACTCCTACTTTGCATGGCCATGAACCGTATCCTCATTCTCTCCGCCCTGCTAATTGCAGTTTGTTTCACAACCGATGCGCAATCCTCCCGTCGTCGCGCACTGATGAGTGCGAGGCCTGCTGCTGCGGCAACTTCTCCAGAGCCAGAGCTAGTCTGGTGGAAGTTAAACGAAGGAAGCGGAACCACAATCGCCGGGAGCGCGGCAATCTCTGATGATGGGACAACTGACGCAGCGTGGTTGACTGGCAAGTCAGGATCAGGCTCATGCCTAGACTTCATCCCCGGTAATAGCGATGACGCCGCGACAACTTCCACAATTGCCTTCGGCTCCAGCATAATCACGGTGTGTGCGTGGGTTTACTGGGACGTAGTTTCTGGCGCGAGTAAAGTATTGTGGGAATCATCAGCGAGCTATAGTGCTAACAACTACGGATTCATCGCTTACACCGATACATCTGTATTCTACGCAGGCGTAAGCGGAAATGCAGCGAACTTTCGCACCGAAGAAGTCGCTGCGCCAGCAACTGGAACGTGGGTGCATGTCGCGGTCGTTTACGACAATTCAACGGCGACCGGAGACATTAAAATTTACTTCGATGGTGTGCTTCAGTCTGAAAGCCTGACATCGAACAACAAGATCGGATCGGGAAATCTCTCCACTTATACGTTTTATGTCGGTGCCCGCGCTTCCGCCTCCGCATTTATGGATGGCAGGGTTGACGACGTGCGCGTTTATTCTTCTGACGTTTCATCAAGCCTTTCGGCCATCGTCGCTGACCCGCAATGAAAAATCTTTTTCTTATACTGCTTCTCTGTTTTGCTCCAACGGTTGAGGCAGCAACGATCAACGCTGCGAGCACGTCAACCGCTGACGTTGCCACTGCCATTGCCAGCGCATCGGACGGTGACACGGTTGTCATTCCAGCAGGCACTTCGGATTGGACCTCTCCCTTGGTGGTTCTCAAGGCAATCACGCTTCAAGGCAGCGGAACAAATTCGACGATCATTCAAGACAGCATTCCCACGGGCGGCTGTTGTTGGAGTAACAGAGCAGTGATCGCCGTGTTTCCGGTGACGAACAAAACAACTCGAATCACTGGCATTCAATTTGCGGACGGAGCTAGCACGAAATCAGGCACAGCGGATGGTGGCACAATCTACGTCGAAGCTCCGTTTGGCATCGACTCCACGGCGCGAGCGGTGATCGACAACTGCTACTTCAATGCGGTGACGCAGGACGCCGGGGTCATTCGCGTTTACGGCGCGTTCGGGGTTACCCACTCGTGCGTGTTTCGGCGCACCATGAACCAGTTCAGCCATATCATAAGCCACCAAAACGATCTTCCATGGGCAGAGGCAACTCACTTTGGAACGGATAAGTTTTGGGTGATTGAGGATAATGTTATTACCAAGAGCGGATCGCTCTACGAATCAATGGATAGTGACCGGGGAGCGCGTTGGGTGTTCCGCTATAACACAGATTCAAACAGTCGGCTGGGAATGCACGGAGCTGATTCTGGCACATTCCAGCGCGGAACAAGAGCAATCGAAGCGTATATGAATACGTTTGTTGGTGACGGTTCAGTGTCGCAATTACTGTTGGTGCGTTCAGGAACAGGGCTGGTCTATTCCAACACGCTCACAAGCTGGAATGGAACGAACATCGTTCACATGTCCGCTTTCAGGGCTACGGACGATTCTTCATTTTCGTGGAAGCAAGCCAACGGAACCAATGCGTGGGACAAGAACGATGCAGGAAATCCGTTGGTAACAGGAACGGCATCTAGCGTCGGAACGTTGACGATGACTGATAGCGGCAAGTCGTGGACGACAGACCAGTGGAAGGGCTACATTGTCCGCAACACCACGACCTTTCTGGCGTCGATGATTACAGCGAACACGGCCACAACGCTGACATTCCAAGCGGACATTGATGGATACACAGATCCCGATTTGAGTTTCAGCATCGGAAACACCTACGAAATAAATCTCGTCACGAAGATATTGGATATGCCCGGACTTGGACAAGGCACTTTGATTAACGCGTTAGGAACGCCCACTTCTCCCGACTCCGCGATTGATCCCTATTATGCGTGGGGCAATACGTCGGGCGGTGCGGTTGCGGCAATCAATACCGGCACACCGCTGATTGTTGAAAACACCTACTGGTTCAACAGCGCGAAAGCTGGATATACCGCACTGGCCTATCGGCATCCGTTGCGTGGGTCTTCCCGCATCTCAGCAACCTTGAACCGCGTTGAGCTGCGTGGTGGAGTGGTCATCCGATGAGAGTCGCGCTGGCAATCTGGATGTTGTCGCTGGCGTGGTGCTCGGCTCAACCAATGCCGAGAGCGGCAACATTTCGTTGGGATGCGCCCTTGAGCCTCACGGACGCGATTGGCTACGAGCTGCAATGGGGACCGCAGCAGACCGCTCAGCTACCGCTGCATATCACGGAATACACCGTTGAGAATTTCCCATTTGGATTCAGCCAGCCCGTCACAGTGCGCACGATGGGGTTCAATACCAACTCTGAGCCGGTGGAGATTCGAATCTTCAACGTGATTGCGAACTTTGAAGAGAACACCGGTAACGGCTGGGCCGCCGTTGAGACGGCGCAAGTGATGCGCGAGGTTAAATCCAACGCGATGATTCGGGTGAGGTTAAGCACACAACTACAATGAAAGAAGGGGACTTGGGGAAAATGAACGATGACTTGATTAGTGAGCTAATTCAAAATTCGCGGGACACGAATCAGAAGGTTGGCGAGATGCACACGACCATTTTCGGAGCACAGGGCCAGGGCGGGTTGATTCGTGACCATAAGGAATTCAAGGCGATAACCGAGAGCGAACTCGCCAGACTCAATAAACACCGCGAAGAAATGACCGTGTTTAAGGCAAAGCTCGTTGCGGTGGTTGGCGTAGTTAGCGCGTTGATGAGTTTCTTTGGAAGTAAACTTGCAGCAATCTTTTTCAAATCACCATGATAGCTTATCTTCATAAATACTTCACAACAATTCCATCAGTGTTTATTGATGGGTTGTTGTATGCGCTTATTGCTTGGTTTACTTTTAATCAAGCATATTTTGGTGGTGATGAGGCTGCTAAATATATTGAACCTATGACTAAGTTTTGGCTCAACTGGGTGATTGGTTCTGGAGCCTCATTGGTTGCGTCGATTAAAATGTATAGGTCTACGGCGTTTGCAAAACACCAAGCGAAGAAAGAAGGGCAAGAATAGTATGGCTGAGTTTCTCATTCCGAGTTTTAAGTATGGGTTGGACACTAGAAGGGAACAGCTTTCGAGCGTGGTGGGGACGTTGGTGGATTTGAAGAATGGGTATGTGAATGAGGGTGGGGATGTTATTAAAAGAGGTAAGTTTAATGATTTGGATGACTATAATGTCTTAGATACCACATATTCTCAAGTTTCACTTTATCCCGGAACTTTTGTAGATACAAGTTTTTATGTCTTTGGTTCCGCATTGGCTGCTGGAACTACGCCAACACAGTCACAACCTGTGCTTGCAAGTGCGCTTTCACAGATTTATCTTACAGCTGTTTATCAACAGTTGAAGCATCCAACGCTGGTTAATGATACTTCAATTTCTTATGATAATACTAAGCATAGAATGACAAGTTTAGTTTTTGCCGATGTGTATAATGGTAAGACTCTCGCGGTTGCTGGCTTTGCAGATGGTAATGAATTTCTCTACTATGATGGCACTCACGTTCAGCAGTCTTCCAATGGTTTGGTTCTATATGGTCGGAATACTGTTAGTGATTTGTCTGATGATTTGGATAGACAATTTGGAACGATAGGGTGGGAGACGGTGGCAAATGTGGATGAAAATGCAGCAGCGCAGGCGGGGTCGACGATGGTGAAGAGTCCAGTGGCGGATTATTTTGGTGGAGATTTGACGGTAAGTTCCACTGCGGGTGTGTTTGGGATGAGACAATTTCCGAGGGTGGATGAGGATGTGGAAGGAACAAAGGCGGTGGCCAAGTTCTCCATTACGAATAATGCTGGAACCTTTCAGGTGCAGGCACCGGCACAATCTACTGCAACAACACCGTTGGTGGATTTGTGTGGTGGAGCGGTGACAGCAGCGGGGAGTGCGACATTGACGGCAACCGCTATTGTGACGGCGATAAATGATTTTAGTAGTGATCATGGGTATACGGCAACGAGTGATGGCATCAATGTGTTGGTGTATGCGCCGTTGGACTATGATATTGCAGTTGCGTTGGACCTTACTGTCACTGAAACTGGTGGTGGAACTACTGGTGGAAGTTCAAGTAGTGGAACAGCTTTGACTACAACGATTGGAACCAATATTGTTCTTGGTGAGACAGCACTTGGTCGCGCAAGTTTCGCAAATGGAATTCTTACAGTGGAACGTTATGTTGGACTCCCCACAGGAAGCTATCGAATTCGGGGCCAAGTAACAATCACTGCTGCTGGTGGAACACCAACCTACACCTATGCTTGGAACGAGGCTGATACTGGGTCGGCTGGTGGATTGACACCAACGAGTGGGAGTGGATTTAATTTTACTCCTGAGATTTATCTTACACCAAATACACAAGCAACTGGATCGTTT
>Ga0181352_1000048_pt1 | contig 47086 bp, 85 predicted proteins | sample Fa13VDMLBSN_FD_130103 | JGI IMG/M metagenome (GOLD analysis project Ga0181352, IMG submission 130103) | Freshwater viral communities from Lake Michigan, USA - Fa13.VD.MLB.S.N | ecosystem: Environmental > Aquatic > Freshwater > Lake | place: USA: Michigan | collected 2013-09-23 | reverse complement strand
GATATGAAGACTGTCTTCCTAATCGTCGCCATCATCTGCTGTATCCTTGCATCCCTTGGGGTACAGGTTGGTCAGTTCTCCTTGTTTCCTTTTGGGGTTGCTATGGGGTTTGCTTCCTTCTTGTTCAGAGAGTAGCTCCACACTCACGATCTTGTCACCATCCATCGTGATCTCGTAGCAGACGGATTCAGAAGATCCGTAATCGACGCCCATGAATACCGTCCTGCCATCGGTGCTTGGTCCCTCAACAGTTATCCCGCCTTCGGCTTTTCGCTTGTCGCTTACGGCTCCAACTTCCTCCCATCCCAGGTTCAGAAGGTCGGCGGCTTTCTTCTCGCGCAGGTGTTGCATCGCGGGTCCCATCCAGTCGTTCATATCTCATTATCCTCCTTTGGGGAACAAGTTAGGTGGGCTCCTCTCCCTTGGATGCGGCCTCAAATGCTTCGACGGCTACGGTAAGAAGTGCTTGGGTTCTAGTAGGAGCGCCCTTGTATATCATTCCTGGGGTGACGAACTCAGCGTTAAGGGCGCGAGATGGGTCGTCAGGGTGCGGAATGTAAGTTGTCGGCAGATATGCGCACCAGTTCTGGTATCCAGCGTCAAACGTGACTTGAACCGGTCGCCCCAACCGAATCAACTCGTCTTCGATGATCGTGCGGGCGGCGGCGTTGTCGATGTCGTCCCATGCGCCGTCAAGGATCTCTTCGTCTCCCTCGCGGTTGAGAATGAAGCTGTCCTCCTCGCGGAAACACTGCCACTCCGAATCCTTCGGCCAAAAACGCGCTAGTCTCTCAAATAGTTCTTTCATGTGCTTGACTCTTCTAAGGTTATGGGTGGAGTGATGGATCGAAGCATCCAAAAGGAAGTGCATCCGTAGCCACGTCCATAGGACACCATGTATCCATACTGCCGCAACACTTCAAGGTCACGGCGAAGCCCTTCGGGGATAGGCTCTCCCGCAAGCGGCTGTGCTGGATCGTCCATATTCGCGTATGACCATCGACTCCTTTTCGGCCCCATCGCAATGTAGGCGAACACTGTTTCACGCAATAGCCTCATTCCCGCTCCCCTCCAGTCTCTTGGGTGGGGGAGAGGGATTCCAGGGTAACGCTGAGTACGTCCCATGTCGTAGGGTTCCACCAGTATTCTATTGGGGCGGAGAATAGGTTGCGGATGTCGATTGCGCTCATTCGCTTCCCCCTGAGAAAGTGATCGTGTACTTGACTTCGTAAGCCGTCCCGTTTGGATCTGATATCCACGGTTCCGAGAGCGTCACGTTGTCCCCGGCTTCGATCTTGCCTAGCACGTCGTACAGCTTCTCGTATGCCGTCCAATCGACCATATCGGGCCGGTTCATCCATGCGCCGAGAACGTAGCCAAGCATATTGAGCCCTTGTTCGTATCGCTCTAACTCTGCGATCATCTCGGCGGGGTCTTTGCGGCTGATGATGCCGGCCAGTCTTGATTCTGCTTGCGGGTTACCCATTACTTCACCACCTGAACCGTCGCCCCTTTCAACAGCGGCGCTCCCTTGTCCTTCCCGTTCCACTTGGGCGCGAAGAACTTCATTGCTTTGCCCGATATGTCGAGCCTCGTATATCCAAGGCGCTTGTCTCCCCCCGTGTCAATGCAAAGCAGGTCGATGGACTTCCCTTTGTAGGTCACTCTCAGAACCTTCATCTTGTGGGCGGGGTTGTTGCTTGCGCAGGTCGTTCCGTTCCAATGGGAATAGGTTCGGCTGTACTTGGTCACCCTGCCGTCGTAACGACTTGCATAAACGCTCAACTCCATGACCGCGCCATTCTGCCGGGGAGATGGCTTCGGGGCTACGGTCGCTTGGTCAGACGATCTTGAGCGTCCTGCGGCTGATGAGGACAAGTAGGAGAGAGCAGTCAACGTGGCTTGATTGCCAGTACTTGCGACCGTCAATGTCTTCCAGCTCAATGTAGCTTTCGACTTTCTTGTGTTTAAGCTGGCCGAACTCAGCCTCGATGATAACCCGCCGATTAAAACCTCCGAACTCGCCTTCGTAAGTGTAGATTTCTTCCTGCTTGACTGCCATCCCGTATCCTCCAAAATGCCGATCTGTTCGGCCTCACTAGTTGACTGGTAGCCGGGCTTGGGGACCTCCCCGGCGTGAGGTTGCAGCGATGCCATTCTCATCGTCCCCGCAGTCTCAAAGTCGTATGCTCGTTTCTCCGCCATAGCGTCAACGAACGTGGGCAACACTCCGAATGTGCAGAAGCCCAAGCAAGCGAGGATAAAGAGTCTCATGCTGGCTCCATCCCTTCCGCTACCCGGAGTTGTGCCCTGAGCGATTGCGCCTCTGATTCTAGATCGGATACATAGTCAAGGAGATAGGCGATATCGGCGGGTGCGTTGGCGATTAAGTCGGCGTCGGCGTCAACTTGTGGGTGATCGTCCGGGATTGACGACCCGCTATGCGTCCCCTGGTATCTCGGCCCCTCGGAAAACACATAGGTTGGGCCTGAATCTGAGCAATGCCAGCCCGTAGCCCATGCCCACGGTCCCGGCGTAGCTTTCGCCAAACGATCTTCAATCTCTTGAATTCGGTTCATCGTAAGTAATCCTCCTCTTTGCTCAAGCCATGCCAAGCCCAAGCGGTCTTCCGTCCCAGCCGACAAGCTGATGAATATTGTTCAAACATCCTTCTCCTCCATTACCAAGACCAGCGTAGCGATGAACGAGGCGATCAGCATGATTAGCCCGATGGCATACAGCAACCTCCCGTCCTGAGCATGGAATCCAAGATAGAGAGGGATAAGCGATATCCCCACCATCAAAAGAATGTAGATCGGTTTAAGCATCCCCTTTGGCCTCCTTGTAAGCCTTAGCGAGGTCGCGGATGATCGAACTGTAACATCCTGGTTCAACTTGGTAGCCCTGTTTATCATCGAGAGCCCACGCAAGCCACTTCTCGGCTCTTTCTCCTAACTCAAAAAACTTGTCAAGTAAGGCTGTGTTGGCTTTGTCCTTTGCGTAGAGAGAGGCGTAGTCAGCAGCGATGGAAACCCCGGCTGTAGTGCCAAGACAGTCCAGCCACTTGTCGCGCTCACACCGTTGCAATGTGCCGCCAGCGAGGATTCGGAAGTGCAAGACGTCGTTCAGCTTCGGTCCCCATATCACTTCAGGTCCTTCAGGTTCAGGGGTGGGGACTTGTCGAGCTACCCAGCCACGGCAGGAAGCGTAGCCTTGCCACCGCGCGAAGATATCCTTTGGTGCTGGGCTGAGTGGATCTGACCATTTGTAGTGATGGTGCTGAACTACGTCCCCCGGCTTGACTTGATCCGAATGGATGATCTCCACCTTCACCCACTGGTATCCCTCCCTTGGTGTCGGGAGTCCAGAAAGATCGTCTTTTTGGTTTGATGCTATCAGTTGGTCGGCTTGAAGATCAGCCGCGGGGCTACCAGGGCATGAGCCGGGGTTGCGGTGTACAGGGATCTTCATGCTGTCCTCCTGTGCGTGTTCAGCAACGTTCGGGCGAGTGTGCGGACTTCGGCAAGTCCCTTCGGCGTCGGATCACCAAAGAAGTTCGGGTTCGCGACTCTTTCGAGAAGCGCAAAGCACTCCTCTAGTGGATCAGGCATAGCTAGTAGCTCCCTGACTTCTGAGGGGGTTGGTTGGTGGTCTAGGGTGACGAATCGGCCATTCTTGAACACGAAGGCTATTTCGCCTGGAACCATGCCAGAAGATCCTGGGTTCCACTCCCTGTCGTGGTTGCTGTAGAACTTGCTTTCCCCGTCATAGAGTCGCGGATAATCAAGCGCGTCACCCTGGCTCCAAATCAAATATCTTTTACTCATGCTTCCTCTCCTTCGGTGGGGAACCCTAGTGCGGCGATGATGGCTTGGTCGCCTTTTGCAATGACAATCAAGCGGAATGCGTCATCCTCCCAGCCCAAAAGCTCAAGGTTGCCGATGATGTCCTGTTCAATCCTCACGTCCGTATCCTGTTCGTTCCCCGGCTCTACGGGTACCAGTGCAAAGCGTTTTGTTCGTGGTTTGAATGGCATTACAATAACCTCACATGCGTTCCACGCTCTCCGATCTTGGCCCAAGGAATCTCTTCCCCTGCTTCCAGCTTGGCGCGGATGGCATCTTTGTTGAACTCGTAGCGCAGATTCGTAAGTTTCGGGTCTGCTTGGCTGGGGTCGGGGGCGTTGGCGAAGAACTCCAGAGGAGCCTTGCCACCGTTCTTGACGAGCCGGAACTTGAATAGCCCCGCATTGGCCTCTGTAGCTTCCGTAGACGCGAGGAACGATTGCACCCGAGCTTTGAGCCGGTCAGCACCGTTGAACGCCACAGAAGCTCTGTCAGAGAACTTCTTGGCCTCGGCCTTCAGTGCATCCCCCTCGGCTTCCCATGTTCGGATCAGCTTGGCGATTGACTCAAGTTTCTCTTCCACTGGAAGTGATGATAGGGTGTCCTCGAAAGCCTCTTCCGAGATTTCTCCCGATTCGTATTTGCTTTTTAGGTCTAGGATGTCTTCCGTGATTTCATACAGCGTCATAGTGATCTCCTTCTGGCTCCGGCTCTATAGGCCGCTTGATATTGCTGTCTGTAAAGTTTTGCGCAAGCGATGCACCATCGGTGCCCCTTATCGTTCACCCGAATGTTGTCGCCGGATAACTCATGCCCGCGCTTGCAGTGGGTTTGCGAGCTGCGTTCGTGCCATTTCTTTGAGAAATTCACTCGCGCCTGTTCAAGCACCTTGTCAAATGCGCCACACCTGATGGCGTCGTGAACGTTGTCTTTCGCTGTCCCGGCATATAGGTGAGCGGGATTCGCGCACCGCCTGTTATTGCACCTATGACAGACAAACATTCCAGTTGGAATCGGGCCATTATATATCTCGAATATTAGTCGGTGAACAGGCTTCCTTGTCCCGTCAACAGTGTAGTATCCGTATCCGGTTTTCGGATTCCGGTATGCCTGCCATTCCCAGCAATCAGAATCCTTACTCGGTTTAAGATGCCTGCCCAGCAATTGCTTGAGTGGGCGCTTCCAGCTTCGTTTAACTTCGCTCATAGTTCGTTTCTCTCCTCTAGGATTCGGGCGGCTTCCAAGCAAATATCGTCCACATGCTTGCAACCACCGGTCAGCAGTGGTCGGTCTTTGTTTAATCTCCGATAGGCGTGGCGACACGAGCATTGAACCACGGAGGTTTCCCAATCCAGTGTCACTTCGTATCGCCATAGCATGTTCTCGTGCGATCGTACAGACCACATCCAGACATTGGGCTCGACTTCGCCGGTGCACTCCACCTTCGGGCCTAGTGGGCCTTCTTCGGGTTCTCGGTAAGGGTCAAGCCCGTAAATGTCAGGCATCACTCATCTTGGAATGGATTGTAAGAATCCTCGTCTGCTGGAGCCTGTTGCCCAGTCGGAACCTCGCCAGCCTTTACCGCTTTCGCTAGGTCGGTCTTATCGGCGGCGATCAGGGCCTTATCCTCGTCAGAGAGCGGCTTCTTTGGCCGTGGCGTGATGAAGTACTTCGTCTGAAGCCCCTCACCCTCCCGCTTGATCGTAATGTCGTAGCCGGTGGGGTCGCCCCAATCCTCATCGTGTGCGAGGTTGCGGAGTTGCTTCTGAACTGTCCAGCCGAACTCGTAGACCTTGACCTCCGATGCCTTCATCTTGGCGTTTCGGTATAGACACAGAGTGGCGAACTTGTCCTGAATGGTTTTCTTGCCATCAAACTCGGCTTCCTTCTGGAAGAAGATTGGTTCGCCAAAGAACCGGACGCTGACCTGGTTTCCAAGGTCTTTGATGTTCAGAAATAGCCCTTGCGGTGCTTCTTGATCGTAGATACTCATTTTGTTTAGATTGCTCCTTTTGCGTTGTTTGCTTTTTCGCCTTGCGGCAAATCGTTTACGATCAGCCTATACTCAAACAGGCCGTCCTTGGGGTTCCCTTTGCGGCGGCGCTCGACTTTGTGCCCGCCGAACTTAGCCTTGCGAAGATCCCGCAGCCTTGCGGACACCCCGGACCCGGAACCCTTGGCTCCGATCTCGGATAGCGTTCGCCATTGGCCATCTTTCATCAGATCAAATACCTGCTTCAGTTGTGTCGAGAGCCGTGGCTTATCCAGTGGGGCTTCGTAGGTGTCGCCGTCGAAGTCGGGCGTGTCAAATAGGTTTGTCATAGTGGTTCACTTCGGTCAAATCGTCAGTTGTCGTATGCGTGTCGCTGAGTCCACTCGAACCAAGCGATCTCTTCTTGATCCATTCGCATCTCGTTTGATTCCTCGAACATGACGGTAGCCTCGTACTTCTCGTCATCATCAGGCATCGACCAGCGGTTGGGTTCTGCGGCACATTGGACTGGGGCGGTCACGGCAAGCCCACGTCCATGCCGGTTAGTAGATGCACCTGCGGTGTAGTGCCTTACCGATATGGAAATTCGGGCTAACCTTCGCTCCCGACAAGATCGGCATTCCCTACCCGCTTGCTCACACGTTGGGCACCTCACTTCTCCCCCTCCTCATGCGGTACGGCTTGGTTTGGTTCAAGACGGGCGGCAAGCAGTTGCCGAGTTCGTTCGTGAATGCGCTTATTCCAATTGGTGGGCTCGTTGTACGCAAACCCCGTATTGCCAAACTCGTTGTATTCGTACTCTCGCCAGTTGCGTTTAACCCATTCATCATAGGGAACGGTTTGGCTGGTTTGAACCCACTTGTTCCATTCCTCGGTGTAGAGTTGCTGTTTGGCTTTGGCGAACATCGCAAGGTATTCGGTCTTGTAGAGCTTCCCGGCGAACGTCCATACTGGCTTGTCGTAAACCTCCACCGGGGAATCAGGAATCGGTTGCAACTCCTCGGCCATGCAAATCATCTTCATGCCGCTACTCCTTCCGCAATAGGAACCGCAATGCGTTCAACCTCTTCTACAAGTTGGGCTCGTTGCTCATCAGAGAGCTTTTCAAGTGCGAGAACGAGAGCCGAGTGGTATACGTGAGATGCGTATGCCATCCCTGCACCGGGCGGGTTTGCATGCTCCCTGATTTGGGTCATTGCCTTGAATAGCTTCATGCGTCACCCCTTGCTTTCTTAAGAGCGGCGCGGGCGATCTCGTAGGCAAAGTTCAGGAACTCGCCAGCTAGCTTGTCAGGAGTTGCCATCTCGGCCTCCAGTGGGTCAAGGTAGCCAAGTTCGGACATGTGATCAACCCAAGACATAACCAGGGCTTGCCTTTCGATTGGCGACCCATACCCGGCCATCAACTTGTGACGGTCAAACATCGCTTGTAGCGCCTCTACAAGGTCAGGGTATGCGTTGCAAGCGGTGACGATGTATGCGGCGTTCGCTTCCGTCCCTTCGTGGTAGTAAAACGAGCCGCCAGAGCATTCGGCAACCCACGACTTGCCGCCATCTTCGGCGTAGCGAACGATCTTGACTTGGCGGTGATCGTGTGACTCGTATGGGTTAGCCCACGACAGGACTTCCCACGGCAACGGCGTGCCCGGCTTGAGTGCGTTCATGGTCGCCCCACCTCAGCAAACAACCCACCGTCAGGCTGTCCAGGGACCATAAGACCAGGCTGGGATTCCTGCATCTGCTGAATACGAGCTAGTCGAAACTCATCCTCTGCTTTTGTCCCTCCGATGTAGGTGTAGGACAAGTCGAGGTTGCATCGGTCACAACGTAGGGTGTGGCTCCAGTAGCCGCAAAGTTTGCAGTGCCTCATGCGGGCACCTCGTCAAACGTCGTGTGAAACCTCTCGAAGAACGAAACGGTCGGCCCATCAAACTGCATGTCGGCGGCATTCGCCAAAAGCCATCGCGCATAGAGCTCGGGGGTATCGACTCCGCAATCTTTGAAGTCGAGCTTCTGATAAGCGACATTGATGGCTCGGCGAACATCTGAGACAATCCCCGTCGTGTAAGTCCACCCCAAGCAACCAAGCCACGGTTCAATAAACAGAAGATCGGCAACGGGATCGGCTCCCCATGCTCGGCTTTGCGATGCTTCAACGAATGCCCACGCTTGTTTCTGGTGGCGGGCTGTGGCCTTCCGTTGGCGTCGCTTGCTTGATGATCGGGTCAACTTCGATTGGCGAGCCCAAACCCGTTTGGATGTCTTGCGCCATAGGGCTACCACGTCGTCGGGGATCATGCCGGGATCGGCGAGCGTCGGGGCCTGATTGAAGATCGCGGTAACTCGTTTTCCTTCTGCTAGGACGAGGGCGACCATTTCTTGTGCCGCATCGTGGATGCTTTGCCCGCACATGGGGGTGTAAGTTAGCTGGCCGCTCATCGCGCACCGTCCATCAACTTGTATCGTCGGGCTTGTGCCTGGATTCGTAGGGCTCGGTCAATGCGTGACCGTAGCGAGGGTCGATGCTTAGATGTTCCTAGTCGTTTCATGGTTTCTCCGGCCCCGTCACCAGGGCCATATTCATTATCCGCTATCGGTCGTCAGAATGCAAGGGCATTTCGGTAAACCTGGTAGAAATGACAGGTATCACCTGGAAACAACTCGGCTAGAATAAAGTTCATGGCCCAACAAGGTAAATCAGCGATAACGGGAGAGCGATTGCGGGACTTTGAACTTGCACTCGCCAAGGGATACAACGATGCGGAACTTGCCGTCAAGTTCGACGTAACGGTTCGGACTGTGCAGAACTACCGCAAACGACTATCGGAATCTTCGGAAAAGGAGGCCGCATGAAGCCCCCCGCCGATCTCCCCATCCTCCACAACAAGGACATCCCCGTAACAGAACCAGAGCAGATCCAAACCAAACCCGCTCAAATGGGATGGGGTGCAAGGATGAAGATGAAGCCCCTGTATCCTGTCGAGAATATGATCCGCAAGGACTTGGAGGGCAAGTGAAGCGTTCTCTAATCAAGCCTGTAGGCAATCGCGGGAAGCGGATGCAGAAAGCCGAGAAAGAAGCAATCGCCCGTATCCGCGAGGTCAAAGAATGCCAAATGGCGGGCGAGTTCGACCGAGCGTGTGACCACTTCCGAGAGGATCACCACGTCGAGGGCCGGGACGAAACGCTGTGGGGGAACGACGAGAACCACATGCGGCTCTGCCGGACTCATCACAAATACGCTACCGAGAACAGTAAGTCTTTCAAGGCGAGAGTCAACGAGATATGGCCCGGTCGCATAGATCGGCTGCGGGCGATTAAATGGGGGCTGAAATGAGAGCGTTTGCAAAGGGTCGGATGAAGACCGGCGATAGGAACAGCACTGAGGCGGCTTACGAGGCTCACCTAGACCTTTTAATGAAGGTCGGGGATATCCAGTGGTTCAAGTTCGAGGGCCTAAAACTGAGGCTTGCGGACAACACGTTTTACACGCCTGATTTCACAGTCATGAACAAGGATGGCTACATCGAATGCCACGAGGTCAAGGGGTATTGGATGGACGACGCAAAGGTAAAGATCAAGGTCGCGTCGGCTCTGTATCCCTTCCGATTCGTCGCCATCAAAGCTATCGCAAAGAAGAACGGCGGGGGCTGGTCGGTGGAGGAGTTTTGAAATCATGAACACGAAATGCCCTGACTGTGGCTACGGCTACTTCAGCAAATACAAATGCCCCAAGTGCGAGGGAAAGAAAGCTCTCGCCAAACTCAGGGACATCGAATATCCCGACTATCCCCAAGAACGAAGCTGGAGTGGGAAGTGGCTAGAGGACAAGCCGAGAGCCGAGGTTGACTGCTCGTGAGGAATCTTGAATATCGGCTGGAGCGTGAGTTTGACCGGAGATTCAAAACGACTTACGGCAACTTCGCGGAGAACCAAAGCGCACGGGAACGAGAGATTTACATGCTTGGCAAAGAGCATGGAAGACAACTAGAACAGGAGAAAAGCAATGATCGACACATCAACGAAAAACAAAAAGATTAAGGGTGGATTCGACTTCGAGAATGGGGAGCATGTCCTTGAGCCAGCCCCCAAGACGATCTCAAACAAGAGCGACTGGAAAGGGGCTTGCGAACGATACCTTCGGACAACCGGGGTCATGAACCGCGAGCATCTACCAATCGCAACCCTGCTCGTCAAGCACACGGGCAAAACGGATGAATGGCTCCTTGAGAAAGCAAACTTCGCAAGGGATTCAGCCGCCTATCAGAGTGCGGGCCGAAGCCTTGTCAACTACTCGGATGCGACCATGATCTTCATGCGGGCAATCGGGGTCAACTAGGATTGCATTCAGGAATGGATGCGTAGTAAAATGAAAGCTGATTGTACGGGGCGCTGCCGGGCGTTCCACACTCCGCCAAAGGGCTTATAATCCTTGAACGGGGCGTCCCATACAATCCACGACAAATGAGGTGGTTATGCAAGATTCAAGCCCATCAACGGCACTTTCAAAGATCGACTTACATGCCGAGTGGCAATGCTCGGTAAGATTTGCCCGTCAATGCTGGAGCGACTTTGTTCTCGGCTCCAGAGAGTATCCCGACATGGCCGAACAATTCTACGCTCGGTACCTTGAAGCGGCGCGAGAGGCACGGAGGTTGGATCGCACATGGCAAACAGCAGTCTGATCCCCCTAGCCTTAGAACTCACGGCGGCTGGCTACTCGTGCATCCCGATAGAGATGCCTACCAAAGCCCCCGCATGGCGAGTTCTCCCGAAAGAGTTTGACGTTAAACTGGGAAGGGACAAGTCCGTTTGGAAGCCATTCCAGACGAGAGTCCCAACCCCCGAAGAATGCCATCGGTTCTGGGCTAACGGCGCATCAATCGCAATGGTCGCGGGGGTAAATCATGTTGAACTCATTGACTTCGACATTCCTGAAAAGAACGATGAGGGATTCACGCGAGGGGAAGCCCCGGCATGGAAACCGTTCGTCGCCCTAATGAAAGAGAACGGGCACGAGGACCTACTGAAACGCTTGGGGTGCCAGAACACGCCATCGGGGGGATTCGGGATTATCTACCGATGTCCTGATGTTGAGATCCCCGGCAACATGAAGTTAGCTTGCCGAAAGGACAACAAGACTCTCATCGAAACCAGAGGGCAGGGTGGATACTTCGGTATCGCTCCGACTCCCGGCTATAAGCTCTATGGCCTGAAGGTTACCGATATTCCCATCATCACGGAAGAGGAGCGGGCCTTTCTTCTGACGGCTGCGGGGCTCCTAGACGAACGCGAGAGCATCGACCAAGCCGACAAGTCACACCGGTACGAGAGAGTCGTTTCAGCCGTCAGCGGAAGACCGGGCGATTGGTATAACTCTAACGGCCCACACTTAGTCGAACTCCTACAGGCTTACGGTTGGGTGGAGTCGGGACGGTCGGGTAACCGAATCGCCATGACGCGCCCCGGTAAGAAGCGGGGACATGGGCTATCGGGGACGGTGACGATGGACGGAGAGTGCTTCTGGTGCTTCTCTACTTCGACCGAGTTTGAGGCAGAGTACGCCTACTCCAAGTTCTCGGCATACACCAGACTTGAACATCACGGGGACTTTCACGCGGCGGCTACTGCAATCCGTCGTGACATGATGCCCATGTCGGACCCCAAGCGCCAAATGGTTACAGAAATCAAGAGCCAAGCGGTCGTCATGGAGGCCCGACGCAATACTGGGTGGGCTAAGGCGTCTGAGATAGCCGTAGAGCACGTTGATTGGCTACTTGAGCCCTACATACCCCTCGGGGAGGTAACTCTTCTGGTTGGCGATCCTGGGGTAGGAAAATCGACGGTTGCGCAAGCGATAGCGACAGCAGTTAGCCTCGGTGGGAATATCGGAGCCAGGAAACTAGAAAAGGGGGAGGTGATCTTTATGAGCGCGGAGCAATCCCGGTCCAAGATTACCGTTCCCCGGTTCAAGCAGATGGGGGCCGATCTAGGGCTGATTACGCTCCCCGACGAGGACGACCCCACCGGCGAGGTTGACCCGTTCATCTTGGATTCTGCCGGTACGGTTATTTTGCGCGAGGTGGCCGAACAGACCGGGGCCAAGCTGATTGTTATTGACACGATGACGGCTTATATCGAAGCCACGCGGGATATCAATACGGCCAACCAGGTTCGAGAATGGATGCGGCGATTGATCGCTATTGCGAGGGGAACGAACTGCGCGATGTTGGTTCTGATGCACCCAAACAAGTCTCAGTCAACCAATCCACTGCATAAGATCATGGGCTCGATTGACTTCTCCGGGGCGGTTCGCTCGGTCCTCTACGCGGGCAAAGACCCGGACGACGAGGAGGTCCGAAGTGTGGCCCATGTGAAGTCAAACGTAGGGCCAATGGGTGACCCGCTTGGGTACGCCATCGACTCAGAGTCCGGGTTCTACTGGCTGAACGACTCGACTCTGACGATGGACCGAATACTGGAGCAACCACAAGTCAGGAGCGCCCGTGGCAAACGTGACGCTTGCGAGGAGTGGCTCAAAGACTACTTGAAAGACCAGATGGTGCCGTCGAAAATGGTGTTCGAAAATGGAAAGCGTGAAGGGTTCGGCAGAGACATGATCTACGAACTCAAGTCAAAGCTACGAATAAGGATGGTCCGATCAGGGTTCCAGAGCGATGTGCAATGGACGCTGATTCCTGAAACGGGGGAGGAACGATGGGACCAGAAATAGGAAGAATGCCCCCATACTTCCGGGTTTCAGGAAGTATACGCGCGCGCGCGTGGGGACTCAATTTTGTTAGTAAGTATGGAGGTTTGAACCTATCGGCATCAGGAAGTATGAAACCAGGAAGTATGGGGAAGGCCATACTTCCTACAGTCTTCCTGATTGGCCCGGTTCTACGTGTGCGCGCGCGAGGGACACCCCAAATCGTAACCGAGAATCCAATCCTTGACAAAACCCGTCTAGTAAGCTAGACTTAAAGCGCAAACAACAAATCCTTCACCTCGGGGCCGTAGCGCCTACACTCGGCCCCAGTTTTTCAGGAGAACCAAATATGCCAGATGTAAAGTTTCAAGCCTATCAAGGCAACGTAGATACAGCCGACCGACGTGGACCCAAGCGACTCGGCAAAGACACACAGCCGGTAGACCGACACAAGACGTTGTTTGAATATCGAATCCCCGCCGAGGTTGCGGACGTGGTAATCGCTCGGCTGGATCAGGTGAACGAGATTATCGTCTCCGAGATCGCAAAGGCCGACCTCGCAATCCCTGCCGATGTTGCCTCGTTACTGCTCGGCGGCGAAGGCCCCGTAAAGATGGGCTTCCGAGTCTACGACAACGATTAGCGCCCATGAAACCCAGCACCGAAGCCTTGATAGCCTCCACCCGTAAGGTGATGGAGCAAAAGTATCCCGGTTACGCCAAGTTTCCAAACGGCGAACGGGTTCTGCTTTGCATGGCGTGGTTATGCGATGCTGTCAAGGTTCGGGAACTCGGAACCAACCGAGGTCAATGGGTCGAAGCATTCTTGGACTCCGCCGGTGTGGCTCCTGGTAACCCCTGGTGCGCGTCTGCATTGACGTTCGCTTGCAAGGTTGCGGAAGTTGGTCACCCTGCGGCTCCTGCTGCGGTACGGAACTGGGATGATTGGTTTATAGGGCGGCAGCGCAACTGGGACAGAAAATACGCTCAACGCGGTATGGTCTGCATGAAGAACTCGGGCGGTGGCAAGGGCCATATTGGAATCGTGGTCAAGGTGCTACCGCTCGGGATGCTCTGGAGTATCGAAGGCAATACCGGACCGGGTGAAGCGGGTAGCCAGAGAGACGGCGACGGAATGTATCGACGGCTTCGGCATCGGCGGTTTTGGTCATGGGGATTCGGTGAGCTCTGATGGACTTCATTCTCTACGGCGCGGCCATCATCTACGGGTTTTACAAGATCATCATCTTGACTGCCGAAGAGGTTCGGCCACTACGGAACATTGAGAGGTTCGATCGGTGATACCGGGCGTCAGCGATGCGCTGTTGATATTCCTTGGGGTCCAAACCCTCGCTTTCGTCGGCTTCCTGATTCGCCAGTACATCCTCTCAAAAGAACACAGCGACTGGATTAAAGAGCGGGCGCAAGATCATATCGCACTCGCCAAGCTCGTGTCATGGTCGGAAGATCGGACGCAAGCGATCACGATGTACCACGAGCGGAACGAGGAAGCGGCGCGACGTTGGGCGATTGCCGACGAGCGTCACGCTAACACGATGCAAGCCATCGCCCGAGTTGACCAGCGGGCATCTGACATCGAGCGCAAACTTGAGAACATCGCAAGTCGCATCGAGCAGAAGATAGACGCAATGGGACGTAAGGGGAATGCATGACGCAATCGACAAGCTCGACAAGATCATCGAGAAACTTGATGTCATGGACCAGCGGGACGCTCGGCCCCCGCCCCGCAAGCAAGCTCTCTGCATCATCCTCGGCGTCGTCATGGCAAGCGGCGCAACCATCGCTGGCTGTGCGCTTATTGCGCGGAAAATCGCGTTTGAAATCGAAAGCACTGTCCGGCTTGAACTCGAAGCCCAAAAGGTGGCACTCGGTCATGAGATACGAGTCCAGGGGTTCCTCGTCGGGATCGCAAGCACGGATGATAACCGCCAAAAGGCAATCATCCACGAACAAATGAAGGTTTACAAGAAGCAACACGGACTGAAATGAAGACCACAGCACAACTCCAATATGAGATCCTCGTCCTATGGGCCAACCTCGCCGCTGTTATCGGTAGTTTGGGCGGCTTAGTCGGCGGTGACATCGACACCGAAGCTGAAGTAGCCGGCAGGATCGCTCAACTCCAAGCGACAAACCGAACCGAGTATGCCGACCAGATTGACGAGTTGTTGGCGTTGCTTAACGAGTTGTTGTCCCGGTTCGCATCAGAGGACGGCGCGTAACAGTTTTGCGATCCCCGCTTCATTCCCGTCTGCTCGTACTCATAACTCCTTCGGGGGCAAGATCGGCATAAGGGGCGGGGGTCGCAGAGAATATGTGTAATACCTACCCTAGAACCTAAAAGACGAACATGAAGACATATTTAATCCCGATCCTAGTCATGGGCGCAACCGCTGCCCGCATCGACTTCGGCGCGTATGTTAGAGCCCGATCAGAAGATCCCAACGTGGCCTTCGACTACAAGTTGTGTCTGTTCCGGGTGTTAGAGGGAATGCTCGGCGGTTTCCTCACTGGTGCTGGATTGACAGCATTGAACGGATAGCGATGGAAACGAAACTCATCCATCCCCAAGGGTTCGCAAAGCCAATCAAGGTCACGGGCGGGAAGGATGACCACGAGAATCTAGCAACCATCCCATTCGCTCTCTATGCCCTTCTCAAGAAGCAATCAACGGTGTTGTATGGGTGGGTCCGATGCGATCAGTGCAACGGTATGCACATGTACGGGTTGGATGTTGAAAACCAAGAATCGAAAGCCATTGACGGCCCAAGCCAGAGGCAGTTCATGGAAGTTCGCCAACAGGCTCCAAATGTTCGCTTTAATCGCGGGACATGATGTATAATCTCCGGTGTTAGTCAAGCATCTGCTGAAGATGTGATTGGTTCATTGGTTCACAAGCCTCCAAGGGAAACCGAGGGGGCTTCTCCGTATCTGAAGTGCCAAACGCACAGAAAAGCCCTGTACGGGTCGCACAGGGCTATAGAATGGGGCAGTGTTAGGCGAACGCTATTGTGTATTTGCGCCCACCCTTCACCCAGGTTGCGAGTAGGTTCGCTGACGGCTTCGGTGTTATGTAAGCCAGGGTGTACCCATGCTCCACTTCCATGTACTCGCGGTAATCCGAGAGCGAACAATCTCCCATCAGCCCTTCAAGGGGGAACGGGCCATCTTGGATGACCTCCCCGTTGAATGTATGGTGAAGGTGGCACGAGTAGGCCGAGATCTCATCAGAGAGGCGGCTATAGGTGGCTTCGGTGGTCATGATTGGTTCTCCTTTCGAGGTCGTCCAGAGGGACGGTAAAGAGCTTGCACCCTCTCCATCTCCTCCGGTGTTACGGAATAAACTCTATACCGCCCTTGTTGGGCCTTAATGGTGCCATTGGCGATGAGTTGGTACACCCGCTGAGGGCATACGTTCAACCGCTTGGCGATTTCAGCGGTGCCGATCATGCCGGTGTTACACCTCTGAGCGTGAGCGTCGGTCTAGACGCTACCGGGCGCAAAAAGTCAGACGGCGAGACTCGCACGACTTCAACCTTCGGCCATTTGGCTTGAGATTGAAACCAGCGGGCGTACCGGATGGCTTCACGTTTGGATCGTGGGAGCGTGTCGCAAGATCGGCACCCGGATGGGTGGTAAGTGTGGACGGCGTAGGTTGTTTTCATGGTCTTATTCTCCGGTGTTACAAAGTAGTCAGGAAGCAAAGCAACCAGACGGCCACGATGCAAAGGGCAGCGGTACAGAGGGTGTCTGCAATGCGGGTCTGTTTGGGTGTCATGCCGCAGCCTCACGGGTTGCGATGCGGTCAGCGAGTTTGTAGATGTCCCTCGCGGCCCTTTGGGTTGCGGCGGCATGTTGGAACCCAGGTAGCCCCATGTATGCGCAGAATGTGTCAGCGGCGTCTTGAATGTAGATGTGGAACCCCTCAGAATCGTAACCGTAGCGGTCGATAGCGGTCTGTGCGATGTCTAGAAAAGTGTTTGAAATCATGATATTCTCCGGTGTTATAGTAGGTTCAAATGAGTCTGAAGATACGTCTCTATATATAGGCCGGTGTTACCCGGCCAGGTCTTTGAAAATCAGGCCCTCTTAACCTCCACGGGGAAGGGGAAGCCGTCAAGCAAGTCAAACCATACAGCGGCTTCGGCTTCCCCTAGGGGCTTGCGCCAGCCAACGCAGAACGTCCCGGTATGGTTGTAGAAGATTACATTCTCAAGCGTTAGGCCCTTGTCTAGAATCCATTTGAGCCCGTCGTATTGGTCATTAGCGTTCGATACGGTGTTATCCCGATCTTTGAGTATGCGAACGTATGTGGCTTCCCTGGCACGTCCTGCCGCCGTCTCTTTGCTTACGGTTTGGGCATGTACGAACGCTGGAATGAGTTCGGCGGCTTCGGCTTCTGTCAGTGGAGCCCGTTTGGTTCCGAATCGAGTAGCGACCGGCATGAGGCGCAAAAGCGGCAAATCGGACTCTTTGAGGTGTACGGCCCCGATGCACTGGGTGCAGAACGTCGGCGCGTCTTTGGCCCATTCCTGATTGCCACAGTAGCCGCACTTTAGAACGTCCCTCCGAATGGCTTGAATCTCCGGTGTTAGCTCAAGCCAATAGCCGGTTTTGATTTTTGCGTTCGGATAAATTCCCTCATACCAGTCATGAAGCCGGAGCCCGTTCTCAAATCCGGGAAGCGGTGCGGAGTTCCATTGATCTTCAAACAGGTGTTTGCATTCGAGTTCCACCGTTTGGCCGTCAAGGTTCCGAATGGGTTTATCTGTCAGGCCCTTTGGGTCGGCGAGAACGTTGAAGCATCGGCGCGTCTTTTTCAGGTCGGCGCGCAGCCCTTCCCACGCAGCCAGATCGGACGGGCTAGAGATATCAAAGCGGTAGCAATGAATCGTGGTTTTGAGTGTCGGCGCGTTGATTAAAGCGGTGCTAGTTTTCATTGATTTTATCTCCGGAACTGTATAGAGTTCCCCAAAACCCCGCAGGCTTTGGGGAACTGGTAGGGCTCCCACGGTGTTAGTATCTCCAGCGTTGAATGATCCTCAAATCATCGTAACCAATCGAGCGCAGTTCACGTAGCAACGGCGCATACTCGGCTTTTGTCGCTGGTCTTGTCTCTCTGTACCAATCTCGGCAGCATGTACCGTGCTGGCCCACATGGATGTAGCACGTGCACCGTCCTGGCCCTTCATACATGCCCGGGAAGACGGCGGTAACCTCGCCTTTGAACTGGCCCTTCTTTTCGGTTCTGAAAATCACGTCAACGGTGTTAGTTTCGGTTCTGGCTGTTTGCATAGTTCATTCTCCGAAGTCTTGTCAGACTCCCCGCAAGGCCCCATTAAGGCCCTCCGGGGAAGCGTTCAAACTTCCCGATACGGTGTTAGGCTAAAGATCCGTCCTCATTGAACTGCCATTCATTAGCGTCGCACATATCAATGAATGCTTCACGCGATGTTTGGTATTCATACTCACGCTCAAGCGTTCGGTACATCCATGAGGCGAGGTCCCGCAATGCGTCTGTGATATCATCGGCAGCGCCGTCTGGCACTTCAGCGTAACCCTCATAACCCCGGTGATCGGTACATGAGACTTCAACGCGCATATAGTTTCTATCCGCTTCCGTTGTGGCAGTGAGACGGTAGAATGCCCTCTTTTGAGCCTTACGCAGTTCATCCGCTATCCGGTGGAGTTCGGTATCCGTCCCGGCATATGCCCGAATGGCCTTGCAGCTTCCCTTAGCGTAGCGATAATGGGACTCGAATGCCAGGCCGTCACCTTGAGACCAGAAGCCGGACCAGTAGATAGCCCGTCTCAGGGAGCTTGAGCCCCCGTTCCGAATCTTGATATCAACTCCCAAGATATCGGCGATGGACACAAAATCATCGTATACGAACTCCCATTCATAACCGGAAGATCCGAAGTCTTGAGCGTAGTCTTGAATGGCCCTATCTTGGGCGGATTCTGACAGTTCAGTGAAGTCAAAAATAGTTTTCTCAATGGTTAGTGTTTTCATGGTTTTAGATTCCTAATAGGTTTAAACAGGGTAAAATGAGGGAGTGTTAGCGCGAGCGCATAGAGGCTTGAATATCACGAATCCGTTGACGTTCGGCTTCTTCAGCTTTGCGGATGGCGTCACGCTCACGCCCTATGGCTTTGGTAGCGTCGCTAACCTTGGGATTGGCATAGCATGCCGGATTGGTACAACCGTCGCCAGCGTATGGATACGAGCATTCGGAGCATTGGGTAAGTCTAGGTTTTCGGGTTTTCATAAGGTTCTATCTCCAATCAATAAAGGAAAGTCAGGCAGGGATAAGCCAGACGCCATAACGCCCAAGCTCAGAATCAAGGTAGCTAAGCCAGGCATTGTGGAACTCATCAAAAGTAGATTCAGCTTGACGGTCCTCATCAGCAGTGCACCCAAGATGCCAGCCGCCAAAAACATGGTAGCTGTTGACGTTATTGGGATAGACCGTAATCTCGGCACCCGTGCCCCAAAGTTTCCGGGCTTGGGTGATGTTGATCTGTTTGTATCCGTTTGGAATCTCGCGTTTGTTCATAGTTCATATTCTCCAAAGTTCAGAGGGAAGGGAAGATTAAGCCTTGAAGTCCCAAGGATCATGAGACTTGCCTTGAAGATTCATTCCCAAGTAAGTCTTAATGGCATGATCCAACGCGTGATAGCGCTCAAATCTAGGGTCACACCGCTCGGCAGATTCAAGTTCAGCGCGAAGCGAATCACGGGAAGCGTACAGATGATCAAGGTTGGAAGCGTTGCAGATGATAGTCATAACATTCCAATGATAGCACGGTAAAACCTAGGAATAGACCCAAAAGCAAAAGAATCTCAAAAAACAGCCTACAATGTCCACCTGATGAACGTCAAACCAGTAGACAGGAATGACCTATGAGCGCTATACAATCGGAAGTGCAAAAGCCCGGGGATAAGCTCGGGGAACTTGTGCCTCAGTCTCACGGGGGAACTCTATGGCGTGGTCCTAGCCCAAATCATGTCCCTGGCCCCGGTAGACCTAGCCTGAGGGCCAAAGCCAAAGCGGCTGCAAATGCTGAGGCTATGCTCGATATCCTGATAGACCAGGCAAGGGGCGTATCTGCTGACGGAGCCACGATCTATCCCACGGTGCGTCAAAGCGCTGCCAAAGCGGTCCTAGACATCGGTATCCCCAAAGAAGTCATCACTCATACCGTAGAACATCGCGTCGCCGGCATTCTGGAGTCTGTCGCTAGGGTTCTTGCGAGTGAGCTTGGCATAGAGACCAGGGACCACCTACTCACGTTGATTCAACAAGACGTGAAGGATAACGCCGAGGTATCCACCTCAGTCTCACAAGACGTAGAGACGCAATAGGCTATTAAAGCCTCCTCCCTGACCCGTACACAAGACTTAGGGGCTTATGGGGCTCCACACACACAAACGCACGTCCAACGCCTGTAACGGGCCGTGAGACGTGCGCATTGCTATGTCAGGTTCAACCGAGGGGAGGGGGAGCCCCCTTTTTCATGATGAAGTCGGCGGGGAAGGCACGTTCTATAACTTTGACCTAAAAAGGGGGAGGGTTAACCTTTAAATGGCAGATACCAGTCGATGGCTTCCATCATCTCTCGGCTGACTGTGGTTTCGTGCCAGCCCCCTTTGTCTGTGTAGCATTGGATCTCGCCTCCAACGAGCTTGAACGATGTGAACTCTACGTTTGTGTCTGACTTCATTGCGACTTCGTTCCCTTCGAGTAGGTTCCTGCAAGCCCAATCCCAGTTCATTCGATAACCTCTGTTATCTTCACCTTGATGTTTCCGGGCCAATTCCACAGTTCCCCGGATTCTGTATTGATCTGTCCTGCCGCTTCCCACAGCTTCCCTTCCCAGGTTCTCGGCTCTCTTGGTTTGAGTCTGTAGTAGGTGCTGGCCTTCATTACTTCAAGCAAGATGGCGTTCTTGTCTGCGGTCCATTCTGCGTGGCTGCACTCTTCGTAGATAACGCCGTCGATGTTGATCGTTTTCCTCATTCCGTCCATTGTTCTGTACCTGGTTCTCTCGTTTCACTAGGGGAAATGACTATCCCGTGACTATGCCTTGTTTTTGGCTCTTTTGCGGTGCTGTGCCTCTGCATTTCGACACCGATCCGAGCAGAACTTTGCGTTTCTTGCCTTTCTCATGACTTGATTGGGGCAACCGGGCTTTGCGCAGGGGCGATTTCCTATCCCTTGGGCGGCCAGAATGGTCTGGATTGCGTCCAGATGATCGAAAATCTCCTCAAGAGCCCGTGATTTGGTTGTCCTCACTCACTGCATTGTACCCGGTTTTCTAACTTTACTAGGGCCAATGACTGTTTCGGGTACATATCGTGTAAAATGAATGCATGAGCAAAGAGACAGCCACCGAGAGCGGGCTCAATGTCGTAATCAAGCAGGACCCACCCAAGAAGCCCGAACCAATCGAACCCCTCCATGAACTCATGCGCCTCGCGGGGTTTGAGTGCGAACAGAAGACCCTCGGTTGCATGTGGCATCCAGGATGGTCGGTTGGGACCACTTGGCACAAGGAAGGCCTCATACGGTCTATCCGTTGTCCGCTCTGCCACCCGGAAGATATGAGGAATGTCTACGACGTTCTGTTCGAAGCCTGGAGAGAGTTGAAGAAATGAGCAAGCCTTACTGGTTGCTCCGTCAGGTCGGTGGATGGTCAAACGGAATGTACGCCACATCATCCATCGACCCCCTCATCGCTTATGGGCTCTGGCTGTTCTGCCCTCCGAGGCACACTCCAGGCGAAATGCGGGCTGTAGGATTCCCGGTGAAGAAATGAACGAAGACAAGAAAATCCCTGGCCCTCCATTCTATGGCGTCCCCGATCCAGGTGGCGGACTTACCGGAAACGGCAGAGTCATGGACGACGTTTACCAAGATCGCGCCAAAGCCAAGAAAGCCTATGAGGAACAAGAGGCCAAAGCTAGGTACGAAGAGAGACTAGCGCAACATGCCAGGATGGACGAGATTCGCCGTGCATCGCGGGATGATCTATGGGCTGAGGCGATGGCCGTCAAGCCTGAACCGATTGAGCATGAAGGCAAGACTGTTTATCCGACTGCACATGGCGGAATCCGAGTCATGGGGTCGAGAGTTGAAGCCTTCATCGAATGGCGATTCGACACGTCCACGCTCAAGGCTTGCGATTTTGACGTTAGAATGCACGAGAACACCGGGCTACCGGTGCTGTTCAGGCAACCGAACGAGAAAGGATAGCTATTCCCCTTTCCCTTCGGGTAAAACCTCATCGTTATTCATCGCTAGACTGATAGGATGTTCAGTCGAAATAGGGCTCATGAAGATCTTCGTCGCATGTCGGCACATTTCTGAAGGAGCCCTGAAACCTTTCTCGGACGCAAACTTGCTCCATCGTTCGTATTCTTCATCAGTGAGCTTGATCCCTACCACTTTTCCCATAACGGGATTGTAGCACGAAGGTTAACCTTGGCAGGCATTGATTTAGATAAAATGTTCGACCAGGCCAAATCGGTCGGTCGCCCCCTGCTGGACACGGAAACACCCCCGGATTGGTTCCATGAAGGTCAGCTAAGTGCCTGGGAGAGCTTTGCAAGGAACGTCGTCTGCGTTGCCGGATCACAAGGCGGGAAGACCGCTATTCAATGCCGATGGATGCTCAGAGAACTCCAACGCTGTTCTCCGCTCATCAAGAAACTAGGAAGAGGAGTCGGGCTGTACGTCGGCCCCACGCTCAAACTGCTCAGGAAACAAGCCATCCCCGCTCTCAGACTCTTGCTTGAGGAACAACTCCAGCTTGGGAAGTTCTACGAAAGCCCCGAAACGGTCTTCAAGTTCTCGGAGGAAGGGGCAAGACGACTCTTAGGATTCTCGGCAGAACTCATCATCCAGTTCGCCTACGCCGAAGACTCATCCAACCTTGAATCAGTCACAGGAGTTTGCGCGGTATGGGACGAAGTGGGGCAGAAGGAGAATAAGTTAGCATCCTACGAAGCCCTTCGCCGTCGTCTCAACCCAGCAAGGTCGGCGGGTTACGGTCGGATACTCTTCGGCTCAACTCCTTACGAGTGGAACTTCTTCAAAACGCACATCCACGACATCGCGGATAAAGGCCACCCTGATTATTCACTGCATCAGTTCCCCTCGTGGATGAACCCCCTTGTAGACAAAGCAATCATCGAAGCCGAGAAGGATCTCATGCCTATCGAAAGATGGCAGATGATGTACGAAGGCAAGTTCACCCAACCAGCGGGCCAGATTTACGACTGCTTCACCCACGACCGGAACACCTGCAAACGGTTCCTCATCCCTAACGACTGGCCCCTCGTCATGGGAGTGGACTTCGGACCCGACAACACCGCTGCCGTCCTTGGAGCTAGAGAGTTGGACGACTACGGCGAAGCAACGGGCAGGGTTTACATCTTCGGGTCCTATCACGGAGGGGCGGGAAGGGAAGTCGAGCAGAACACCGCTGCCGGTCATATCAAGAAACTCAGGGAGATGGCGATGAGAGCAGTAGAAGGATTCCCGAAGATTCCCCTAGGCTTCGCAGGATCGGCGCAGGAAGTGGGGTGGAGAGGCTTCTGGACGCTTGCTGGACAGCCTTTGAATAAACCATCCGACTCCAACGTTGAATACCAAATCCAGACCGTATGGACGGCGTTTAAGCGGACGATTGAAAAAGGCAAGCACCCTGGACTCGCTCAACTCGTCATCTTTAGTGACCTCAACTCATTGATTGAGGATGTTCAACAGTATTCACGGGACACGGACGAAGATGGGAACCGCTCTGAAAAGATCGCAGACAAGTCGAAATGGCACCGGCTTGACGCTCTCCGGTATCTCGGCCCCGACATTTTCGCATTCCCTGTCAGCAAAGGAAACGGCGTTAAGATATACCGTCGCAACAAACAGGGAACCCAAATCGACACCGAGCTAAAGGCTCTCGAAGACAGCATGTTCAGGAGAAACTAACGATGGCAGCAAAGAAAGAGAAAGTAGAGAAGACAAAGGAGATGGTCACCATCCCCAAGGACAAGAACCAGATGCGTGATATGGATATGGCACTCGCTACGATGCAGTCCAAGCAAGCCAAAATGAAGACGGCTACTGTCAACGTGGAACTCACCGCAGTTGCCTATGTTGTAGAGGGTGAGATCAAGGGCGTCAAACTCATGATCGGAGACACCTACTTCAATGAAGGGGCGACGTTTGATCTTCTCAAGGAGTTCTTTTGAGTACAGCCGAGCGGTTGGACAAGATTGAGGAACAAGTCTCCCGGCTACTCGGGATGATGGAAGCCTTCAATGCACGAGTCGCGGGGCTGGAGAATGGGAATCAAGGAGTTCAGCAGATCGAACCGATGGACGCAGAGCCGGGGGACCGAGTAGGAAGTGCCGGGTTCTATATCTCGGAGATCGAGCCGGGTGAAAACGCCGTCCTAAGTGTCAATGTTGACTGGGGGACATTCCTCGAAGCAACGAACGGCATCATTTTAAGACATTGAAACGTCATATTCCGTGAAAAAGGGTTAAACTAACTAAGTCGATGCAATACGCTGACGTGCTGAATAAGGCAACGGTGTGGCCCGAAGTTCCACAATCACGCTTCAGGCCCCTCCCTGGTCGGCCAGTCATCTTCATGTGCGCCCCGCCTGAGAAATCAGAGGGCGGAATCCTTCTCCCTGACCGAACATCAGGAAACTCCCGCCCCGACGCGGGGGTAGTTGCCTGTGCAACGGAGATCCCAGTCGGGACAAGAGTTTATGTCCGCCCCTATGTCGGCCTTTACGTGGATCACGAAGAAGGATGGTATCGCATCACGGGGCGAGAAGTATTCCAGGGCGACTCAATCGCGTCCGTCGTCAGCATTTGGGAGCATATCGTTGCTTTTGACGAGGATGGAGAGGTTATCCCCGCCCCTGAGAACATCATGGTGGAATGGGACGAGCCAGAATCCGTGATTATCCAGATCAAACCTCCCAAAGAGACGGCAACTATCGTCAAAGTCCATGAATCCTGCGAGGATTACGAAGTCGGGCAACGGGTCACCGTCTCGAACTCGGGCGATTGGCTCCAAATCGGCAACCATTGGATCATTCCAGAGTCAGACATAGGGGTAATCATTGAATAAGCTCCCAAACATCAAGAAACCCGAAGGGCGAAAGGAGCTTGCTCAATACTTATGCCAGTGTATCGAAGCTGGCAAACGACAGCAAGGCAATATCGGGGACCGCTGGGCTCGCTTAGAGGCGATGGCGAAGCAAACCCCCACGGATGAGGGGTCGCTTTACGACGAAACCACCACTCCTTCTACGTTCCCCTTGCTCTCACCGAAGATTGACCAACTCGTAGGGGCGATTTGCGGCCCTGTCCTTAGCGCGAGGCCCTATTTCACCGCCATCGGCTACGGAGCCTCCACAAGCAAAGCTAAGAAGGGTTCTGACGTGGTTCAGTTCCTCATGGAGCGGATGAGTTTCGACCGGTTCTTCCGGGTCGCCGTCCGAAGAGCAACGACTTCCGAGCCCGCCATCGTTTTCTGCTACTTCGATGAGGATTATGCAGATTTCGGCCCTAAAGCTGACGTTATCCACCCCAAGAACTTCATCATCTATCCCGCTTACAAAGGTGGAATCAAGAAAGCCCGCGTCTGTGCCGACCGCTACTACGAACGGCTAGACGACCTCAAAGAGAACGAAGCGTTCTTTGAGGAGAGGAAAGATTTATCGGGTGGCGACCGGCCCGACGACCAAGCCTTCCAGGGGACGACCCGCTCTCAGCCTTACGAGGGGTCCTTGTCTGGCGACCAGCCCGTAGAGTGCTGGAGGGTTATTGCCAAGTTCGGGGACGAATACCATCTTTGCCGCGTAGCCTTCGGGCGGAAGATCCTACTCTCCTGCGAGCCTTACGCCGTTCGCGTGGAGGGGATTGAGATGAGCATGAACATCCCGTTCCTGCGCCCCGGCTACTTTGAAGTCTTCCTTCAAGAGAGCGAAGAGAACGAGTTCCTGCGGGAAGTCCCTGTCGCTCACAAGATGCAGTCGATTCAGCTTGTATTCGACAAGTTGCTGAACTGCATGGTTGACGGCACCCAAATGAACGCCGCTACCCCGATCATCGCCACGGGCGCGATTGGGGACGCCGGGAAGCTGATCGAATACGAACCGGGGTCCATCATCTCCATGCCGGGGAATGTAAGCCTGTTCCCTGTTCCTTCTCAGTTCAACTCGGGCCAGATGCCTCAGTTGATTACCCTGATGTCGGAACTCGCGGACGCGGCATCTCGTGTATCCCAGGCCGGTCAAGGACAGCAGTTCTCGGGGAATACGACGGCTACGGAAGTTTCGGGAATCCTTCAAGGGCAACGGATGGGGCTGGACGAATACCGCTCCAACTCTTGTCAAGGAATGGCAGAACTTTGCGCCTTCCTTGTAGAGATGGCTCAGTTGTACTTCGTGAAGCTGATTCAGCACTATGGAGACGACTTCCCCGCTCAGTCCGTGGAGGAGTTCGCGGGCGAGTACACGTTTGAGCCCACAGGCAAGACCGAAGAATCGACCCCTGGCGCTTTGATTGAGAAGACAAAGCTGGCGATGGAGATGACGGCAAACATGGTCGCTCAAGGAATGCTCCCGCCACAACTGATGCTGGAGTTCTACAGCCTTCTCATCAAGACCTTGAAGCTACCGATGGAGGATCACGTCATTGAGCAATATATCCAACTTGCAATCGGGGGAGTCGGCGCGGGCGTTGTTCCGCAGCCCGGAATGGGACCTGGTGCGCAAGACCCTCAGCAAATTGCGGCAGGATTGCTTAATGGCATTGGAAGTTCAGGACCCGCTGTTGGAGGCGACTCTCTTATGCCGAGCGCAGGGCAAGGCCGAACTTCTCAAATGGCTTCTTAGCAAAGATTTTGAAGATGCGGTCGTGAAAGCGGCCAAGGAATAGAAAATGGAAGACGAAGACAACATCGAACTTTTGGAAACAGAAGAGGGAGTAGCAGAAGCCCCACCGGCTTACACCCCCGCACAGGTTCAAGCAATGCTTGAAGCTGAACGACAGGCACAGGCTGATCGCATCGAAAAGCGCGACCAGGAATGGCGCGATTACATCGAGTCGCAGAACACGCCTGAAGAGACGTACATCGACCCCGCGAAGATCAAAGCGGAGACGATGAAAGAAGCCGTGTCAGCCATGACTGCTATCAACCGCACTCAGCAGATGGTCATGGACGAATGCGCGGAGATTGGACCCGACGCTGTTCAGTTGGCAAAGGACGCACTTGCCAAGTGTTCGCCCGAGTATTTGGCGAACCCTGATAACGCGGCAGTTCTTTCAGGGCTTATCCTTCGGGAGGTCCGAAAACAAGGGAAGCTCAACGCCACCGGCCCCAAGGCGGGGAACAACGGTGTGAGCAACCAATCAGCACAAGGTTTTGACGGGGAGGACGCATGGAAGCAAGCGTTCGGAGAGATGACCGCAGAAGATAAAGCCGCTCTGCGGGCGGCGGGGATTCGCTAATGTCTAACGGACGACCACGACCACAACACGTACAGCCAACCCCGACTCAAGGCTCTCCCTCCGTGATGGGAGAGATGGGCCGACCACGTGGGAAGTACAAAGCCCCTGCGGGGATGCGGGCTGTCCAAATCTTCAAGGGCACCCGAGACAACTTTGATGACATGGTTCAGGTCTACCTGGACGAAGACGGTCCATTCAAGGGACAGATCGCGGACGAGACGCACAACAAGGTCACCGTCATCTATCCCGAGAAGGCGTTCCGTGACCACCAAGCACAGGCTGAGAGTAAAGCCATGCGCCGTGTAGCAGCGGCGGCTGCGGTGGACGGAGCGACTTCAAATACCGTAACCCTTGGCCCAACGCAAACGATGGAGGCTCTTGTAGCTGATGCGGAAGCGGATGCGGCCAAACGACAAATCCAAGAACAGCGAGACGCTACTTTGGAGACATTCGATCAATAGATTTTGCCGGGTAGTCCGGCAAATATCCCATCAGGAGGAAACAAAAATAAATGCCACTACCTGGCGCATATAGCTCGGGAACGCTCCCGAAAACCCCACGATGGCGAACCGCAGACGGAGCGGGCGGGTCCTCGACTCGCCACTATCCCGAAGCGGCCAGCCAGACATTCCAACACGGTGAACTCGTAGGACTCAACTCCTCGGGTCAAGTCATCAACCTGGGCACCATTGTGGACCCAGGGGCAGGTCTTGAAAGTGCCAGCCTTGTTGCTGGCGATCTCGTACTTGGAATGGCATTAGCTTCGGCTAACAACACCACTGCGTCCACGACCAATAACATCCCTGTTATCTTGGCTACGGACAACGTGGAGTTCTTCCTTCGGCTGTACAACGATACGGCCACTGACGCTCAACTCCAAGATGTCGCGGTCGGCGATAAAGCTGAACTCTTCCGCTATAACGGCGCTGGGGACATTCAGACTGTCTGCTCTGCCGCCCCGAGCGGTACGGACGGGATCAATAAGGTTGTCATCACTGAGAAGCCTGACGACCGATCAGCAACTGACCAATACCCAGGAGTTTGGGTCAAGGTCCGGTCTGCGCTTCAAACGCTGGGAGGCCTATAACTCATGGCAATGACAACTACCCAACTTGGCATCCTCGCCCGCGTGGGCGTAGACAAGATCGTCAAGAACTACGCCGAAAGCGTAGAATCGCTGTACCCGCAGTTTATCGGGAAGACGTTCAACGACAACCAGAGCTACTTCCAGGTCGCTCAGGTGTCGGACTTCGGCATGGCAAACACGGTCAACGAAACCTCTGGGATCTCGTTCGATACGTGGCGGCTGATCCGAAGCAAGACCTATGCCCCGATCATGCGGGCAATCGGTTACCAAGTGTCGGAACAGGCCAAAGAGACTGATCTCTACAACCTTGCCGCACAGCCGGTGCCGAACATCATGCTTGCTATGGACAAGACGAAGGAGCAGGTCGCCGCAAACGTCCTGAACCTCGGCTTCAACACAGCGGCAGCCAACCTCGGCGCAGACAGCAAGAGTCTGTTCGCTACGGATCACACCCAGGAGATTGGGTCGGGACGCAACAAGGCTTCGGTCGCAACTGCGTTCTCGATTTCGGCTCTGCGGGCCGCGATTACCGATCTCATGAACGTGGACTCCGAAAAGGGTGATCCATTCCCTTCTATGGGACCGTTCAAACTGATCGTTCCGCCTGATCTGTCGATCTACGCTCAGGAAGTTGTCACTTCAACGAAGATGCCGGGCACTCCGAACAATGAGAAGAACATCGCGGGCGGGATGATTGAGGGCGTTGTCACCAACCCCTACTTGACTTCCTCAACAGCGTGGTTCCTTCTCCCTGCGAAGAAGGCAGAGAATCCTCTGTTCTTCCTCCAGCGAGTTGGCCGGAAGTCTCGTCAGGAGTACGACATCGACCACCTGATCTACAAGTTCGCCGTCTTTGAGGAATACATTGCGTCCTTCCTCTCCTGGCGCGGAACTTGGGGCACGGAGGGCGCTTAAATGGGTATGCGCACAGCACCGGAAACAAACGCTTCGGCACCGGGCTGGAGCATCACCTATGGAGCACAGAACCCTCAAGTTGGCGGGGTCAATATGGACAAGGCCGGGTTGGGTTTCAACTCGCTCGGCAGTCCAGTCCTTCGGGACGTGAACAATGCGGTGGTTTGGGAGGCTGGAGTCCAGTCTGCATCTGCCGTGACGAAGACCCCTGTCACCGTGCGAGTCGCCCTAGCGGCGGCGGATACGGCGGGTGGCGTTCTGGCATGGGCAAACCCCACTGGTGGTTCGATCATCGCAACGCGAGTTGTGTTTGACGTAACAACGAAGGCCACCGGAGCTTGCACGATTGACGTGGGAGTTGCCGCAGACGGCACTACTTCCGCTGATACGGTCATGGATGGGTTGGATGTCGGCACCGCTGCCGGAGTATTCGACAACATCGAAAACCAGGGAACAAACGGGAAGTCTGCGCTCAAACTGACATCTTCGCAGTACATCACTGCGTCGAGAACTGGTGGAGCGGCGGCGGGTCTTGTGGGTTACGCCTACATCACCTACCATCCCATCTAAGATAGCCCCCAGTAACCTCCAGTCGCGAGGGGGCTGTCTGCAACGGGCCGGACTCATCCCCGGCCCCCAGATTTGAAAGAGAAAGAACAATGGCAACAAAGAATATCAACCCAGTCGTTGACCTCGTGAAAGCAGAGGACCAGTCGAACTCTCATATCCAGCATGTCTGGAACGTCGGCCCTGGCGTCGATGCGACGAACGAAGTCACCAAGGTTGCCGAGATGGTCACCGCTGGAACGCTCCTAAGCGGTGCTGACGGTGCAACATTGACTGGCGTTGGTGTCCTCAAGCGATTGATGCTTTACAATGGCTCTGGTGGAGCGACGACGGCTGAAGTCTACGATAACACTTCGGCGGCGGGAACCAAACTGACAACCACGATCCCGCTCCCAGTATCAGGGCTGGTGGTCTTGGAGTTGAACGTCCCCTACGCTCTCGGGGTCTACATCGACTTTGCTACAGCTACGTCTTGCCAAGCCCTCGGATACTCTCAGGCGGTTGCCTAATGGGTAGGCCGATCCGAGCCACGGCTGATGTTCTCATCAACTCAGGAGCCGCCGCTGCTGGCTGGACCGCTTCGGGAACAGGTGCAAGCCAAACAACGGGTTCTATCACCCTCATTGACGGCACCATTGGCACAAGGGTCAAGGCCACATCAGGGAGCGGGCAGAACCTCTTCCTTGCCTATGCCGCAGGGAATGTTTGGGCAACAAAGAAAGGGCTATTCATTCGCATCTACCTTGATGCTCCCGACACCAACGACCCCGCGACGATCTATTCGGGCTTTATCCGAATCCGCGATGCCGCCACCACCCACCAGTGGGGCGCGATTATCGCCATGCGTCCCGGCTGGAATGAGTTCCGCTTGGGACGGAACAAGTTTGCCGTTGCGGCGGGCACCCCGGTTTGGGATACGACCACTTGGAACGACATTATCATCAAAGTGGATGCCGTCACGTCAACGACGCTTTCGATCTACGTTGACAACCTCGCCTACGCGGGCTACTCGCGCCCTCAGATTGCGATCATGTTTGACGATGGTTACGATTCAGTAATCGACACGGCTATGCCATACATGGCGGCTCGTGGGATTCCTGGCTCGGTCGGGGTTATCTCAGGCTCAGTCGGTGCGGCTAACTTCATGACCCTCGCTGAACTGACTACCCTTCATGCGGCAGGGTGGTCAATGGTCGGCCACACACGGGACCACACAGCGGTATCGGGGAGCCCTTCCAGGTGGCTTCAGGACGCAAGCCAAGCAACCTGCCAAGAGCAGATTGAGGCGTCCCGTGATTACTTGAAGGACAACGGGTTCACCCGCGACAGCGAGCATTTGATCTTCTGCTCCCCTTACGGTGAGTGGTCGGCGAACTACAAGGCGGCGGCGGATGCGGCGGGCATATTGATGTTTAGGGTTCTGACTGCAGCCAGTTCAACCGCCCCCGAGTCATGCAGTTTTGTTGACGCTTACCCGAATGCCCGATACGTTCCTTGCGTTTCCACGATTCGCACTTGGTCTGTAGCTCAGATCAAGGCTTACATTGACGCGGCTATCGGGTCGGGAACTTCGATCATTGTCTTGTTCCACAAGGTCGTGGCGGGCGCGGCGGCGAACATCGAATACGAAACGGCCAGCTTCAAAGAAGTCATAGACCATTGCTACCGAAAGAAAGCACAGGCCGATTTCGTCAACCTTACGGAATGGAGGAAGCGGGTCTTAGCCCCAACGGAATAACATGGCACAGGACGCGACAAACACTCTTGAGAATGATATCATCGGATATCTGCTTGACTCCACTGCTCCCTCTTGGGCGGCGGCGGGGAGTTTCTATCTGTCGCTCCACACTGGCGACCCCGGCGAAACAGGGAACCAGGCATCAAGCGAAACCAACTACGGTTCTTACGCAAGGCAAGCCGTCTCAAGGACCACAGGGTTCACGATCACGGGTGACACGGGGGCGAACGCTGGATTGATCCAGTTCCCGCTCGGAACCGGTGGGTCGGGGACAATCACCCACGTAGGGCTCGGGACAGACCTTTCGGGCACTGGAACGCTACTCGCAAGGGCGGCGCTCACATCTTCAATCGGGGTAGGGCTGAACATTCGGCCCGAAATCCCCATCGGCAATCTAACCTGGACGGTAGCATAACATGGCAATTGGCTCAATCGGTGTAAGAACCACCAACCTCACAATCACTCAGGCTTGTCTTGAGATTCGGACAACTGCCGCTGTGCGGGCGACTCTTTTGGAGTTGAGTATCGTACAGGCAACGGGTACCGCGCAATCGCTCGGCTTTGGCCGCCCACAGGCCATTGGCGTCACTCCAGGCGGCACGTCCACTCCTATCAGGGATGAGCCCGGTTCCCCCGTCTGCGTGACAACTACGGCGCTTTCCTGGGCTACCTCTCCCACTGTGCCGCTCGTCTTTGCCCGAAGGTGGAATAGTGCGGCCACGATTGGCGTCGGAGTTATCTGGACTTTCCCCCGTGGATTCGTCATCCCCGTTTCGTCTTCGGCTGTCGTCTGGAACATCACCACGGCGCTGGCATCTGACATCAACGTAGCACTTGATGAATAGCCTCGCTCCTTCAGTCGTTGCCACGATCACCCTGGCGCTCCACGATAACGGGGCACTCTCCGTTGAGGGGAACATCGGGGACGTGAAGTGTGCGCTCGGGATGCTGGATTCAGCCAGAGATGCGGTATCGCACCGGCTTGGAAGGCCGAGCATCCTTGAGCCTCACGGGGCGGGGCTGGTCGTGCCTCACCTTGACGTGGTAGCGCCTCAGAACCATGCCATCTATCCAACCATTCCAGCAGGTGACAGACGATGAGCGGATTCATTAACGGGGCTTACACGATCAGGGGGATAGAAGACGATTGGCGCACAATGGGACCCCGCTTCCAGAGGGATGCGCTGTTCCGCGAGTGCGTTTCGGCTATCGCACCTCCATCGTTTGCTAATGAATGGTGGCCGGGCGGCGGGAATCTGCTCGGGGATCAGGGGACAGACGTTGGATGTTGCTACCGCGCTGTTCAGTGGGGGTTCTACGACCCTGCGGCGGGCGCGGCGAGTCGGTTCGGCGTCACGGGCGTCACGAGGGACCAATACGGTTCTATCCTCGGCGGCGTCACGGTGAAGCTGTTCCGCACGTCCGACGACCTGAAGCTAGACCAGACGGTCAGCGATGCGACGACCGGGGTGTACCTTTGCAACACCCCTTACTATCCAGACACGAACTACCTCGTTTTCTACAAGTCAGGCGTTCCTGACGTGTTCGGGACCTCAGCGAATACGCTGATTGCGAGTTAGCGATGGCGCTGACGTTCGATCCTCTGCTTCAGGTTGATGACAAGCTAAGGCCGAACGCCCCAACCATCTACGGCTCGTATCTTTACCCTGACGACCTTCTCAGGGCGGACCGAAGGGATTACGTTGCGGCCACGGGTGGGGTCACCGTCGCCACGATTCTTGCAAGTGGAACGATTGAACTTAGCGGTGGAGCGGGAGCGGTCGCAGTTGCGGTCTTTGCGGCTACGGGAAGCATAGAGTTTGCAGGTTCAACGACGCTAACAAGGGCTCATATCATGCGCCCTCGCGGTAGAATAGAGCTAGGTGGTCAGGTTCAAATCCAATCCAATGCACAACTACAAGCGAGTGGCACGATCACTTTCACGGGCAGAGGCGTACCTCGTCAGGCGCTACCGAGCGTTGGCACGGTCCAAGTCAGCAACCAAACAATGGGGATCAAGATATGGACGGAATCACTTTAAGCACCTGTAACGCCAAGCTGTCCTTATCGTTGCAATCTATAGTTGCATCCATAGACCAATCCCGAATCGTCTCTACTAAGTCAAGTCAAGGAATCCAGATTTCCCTAGAGGTCGTACGAATGCCAATCTATGTAACCGACACCGTGCGCTTAAACGCAGAGTTCCGAGACTTCGATGGGACTTTGACCGACCCAACCACGGTTACCCTGAAGCACAAGGACCCGAGCGGGAACACGGCGACTTTGACGAATGCAAGCCTCACGAACCCCATCGACGGCCAGTGGTATTACGATCTGGACGTAGACGAAGCGGGAACGTGGCAATACTCATGGGAGGGCGCTGGCGTAGTGGACAAGTATGAAGTCGATACTTTCCAAGCCATCGCAAAGCCGCTCTAATGCCAGTAACAGGGTGGGTAAAGGCCCAAAGCGTCACAGGCACCAACTGGAGTGCCCTAATCGGCGGGGATACGCTCCTAGATGGGGTCCTGTCCCCCAATGATGGCCGGCTGAATCTCCACGCCGACCCAACGAGCGACTACCTAGAGTGCCTGGATTACGATTTCACGGCTGAAGGTTTGATCGCCACTGATGTCATCGACGGGATTGAGTTCGAGTGCTACGGGACTACTGGCATCCCGCACATTACCCCTGGAAACACGATGGGGGTCTACGTCACCCTTGATGGCTCCACCCCTGCAAGCGCAGAGAAAGAGTTTGATTGCACCGGGCCGGGGATGCAGAACGATACGCTCGGATCATCCACGGACCCTTGGGGGCTAGCTCTGACAGGAGCGGATGTTCTGACGGCTACGTTCGGATTCTTGATAAGGGAAGGTTCAAACACAGCCGGTTCCCCTAACGGTGGTCGGCGAGTGGATTATGAGCGGGCTCGGATTCACTATTCGGCGGGCACCGTCACCCCAGTTACCATCATGGCTTCCAAGCATAAACGCATCCCCGATCTCGGCATGGTCCGCAATAAAGGTTTAGGAGAGAAAACAAGCTAATGGCATTCCCCGACAACGCAACCGTATTCCCAGTGTATGGGCAGGCTTTCGATTTCACCGACTGCATCAAGTCCTCAGTTACGGCCAACCCTCTCACTGGTGGACTTGGAACATTGGCTATCAACATCTCCAAGGATGGGGCAGCATTTGGGGTATCTGTGGGCGGGTCCATCGCGGAGGTTTCTGGAACTCCTGGGTTCGTTAATGTTTCTCTTTCTGCGGCAGACATGACGGCCAAGGTAATTGCTTATAATCTCACGTCCAACGCGGCCAACGCTGTTTACGCTACGGGAGAGATTAAGACCCTCGACCTCGCGGAGTTCACCGGGAAAGCCGGGGATCAGTCGGTTAAGAAGCTGGAGCAATACCTAACCGATATGTGGGGCTTCAACTTCCACGCGATGGACGTAGTAGCGGGCGCAACGAGTGCCACGATGACGCTCTACAAGACGGACGGTACCACAGCCAAAGTGACGGGAACAGCGACCGACGACGGGACGACGGCAACGAGGGGCGAAATCTCGTGATCTATCCTTGGTCCCCCTTCGCGTTTCAGGCTACGCGGAACCTGACCCCTCCGATGTCTAGCCCTTGGTCCACGTTGCTGATGTTCCGTTGGTTCTTCCGGGTCCCTGGACTCCCACCGGCTCCCGATACCCGATACCGGGGCAACTTCAAGTGGTGCGACCCGCTCACGTTCAAAGACGGGGAAGCGGGAGCGGTGTGTGAAATATCGGGGGCATGGTTCCCTGGTCACATGCTTCGGACAATCACCGATCCTCACTCCGAGTTCTACGGTAAAAGGGTTGGGGCTCCGTTCTATCCGCACCACAAAGCATTCCCGCCCGCTCAGCCTACGACATGGGGAGAACCTAGCGAATGAGTTTCACTGTAACCAACATCGTAACCGGCGTCCAAAGGGTCTACTCCATGCTTCGCACGGACGACATCGTGACCTATCTCAACGAGATCCGCCCCGACATCCTGCGAAGGTTGAGACTGAGGAACACGTCGCAAGACATCTCGCTCACGGCGGACACGAGGGAGTACGCAATCACGGCTCCAATGCTCGGGGCTACGTCCATTGAATACATCCGTTCCGCTACGCAGTCCAACCGAAAGGCGCTCGTAGCGACTAACTCGGAAACGTTAGATATCGTGAATCCCAACTGGCGGGCGAGAGCTTCTGCGGAGCCGAGGGAGTATTACTTCGTCGGAACTTCAACGGGGTCCAAGATAGGATTCTTCCCAACCCCTGACACAACGACCACGGGCGGGTATCCGATTGCGAGGATTCACTATCTGGATTGCGACACCCTCAACTCAGGGTCAACGATCCAAGACGACGTTCTCTCCCCGATGGTCTACGTCCACGCTATCTGCCAGCGATACGCTGAAGACAGAGGATTGGAAGACCTTCCGCTTCGCATGGGGCTTTTCAGGGACGAGTTCGACCGCAACGAGGATTATCTGAAGGGCCGACAAGCTAACGCCACTTCCACTCGCCTCCGATGCAAGAGCAGGAGGGTATCTGCGGCTCAATGAAATCCATCAGGAACGAGGTTGTCATCCTGGACCCCAAGTCGGTCCCGGTCCGCGCACTCAACTCTGCGATGGATCAGGCATCTCTCGGGCCTTCGGAGTGGGCGCAACTTGACAACCTTCGCATAGAGAAGGGTTTGCTCACCTGCCGTGGTGGAACATCAACCATCGGTTCAATCGTCTCCGCAGCGTCCTACAGGGGGCACTGGGAGGGGAACCTGTGGAACGGCTACACAGTCATCGTCGCGGCGATGGTTTCTGCGGAAGTCAGAATCTACGAGTCCACAGATTTGATTTCATGGACTGAGATCACAGCGGCTTCTGGCAAGTATGGGAACACGAGGTTCACGGACACCGACCGACCCGTAAGGTTTACGGTCGTCCCCCGCACGTTCGGGACTGAGGACGGGGTAGGGTCCATCTTGATCGCAGTGAATGGAGTTGACGACGCAAGGGCGTTCACTTCTGCGGGATGTTCTATCGTTGAAGATATCGAACCCCCGACCAAGGTTCAGGACAAGACGGTTTACGTCTCTCAGGTGCCTTCAGGGTTCTTTCTTAACATCCAAGCGATTGTCGGCGGCGACCTCAGCGCGACGGGTGCTGGGATAACATGGACAGTCAACGGCGCAGACCCCGATCTCCAAGCAAGGCTTACGATCACTTCAGGCGTCACGAGCGGCTCTACCGCGACGATTACGCGCACCATCTCCAACGTCACCACCTCGGCGCTCAACCGGCAGCTTTTGATTGGGGTTGATACGGCTTACGGTCAACTGTGGGACAAGCTGAAGATTGAGTGCAACGCTTTGGTCGTGTGGGACGGCTTCAACCCTGCATCTTACACAAGACCCATCCCCGTCTTTCTGGACAACTCTCAGCGCATCATTTGGGTGTTTGAGTTGCCGACGATTGCCGGCACGACGAATATCACGACGTTCAAGCTGACGTGGACGGCGGACACGGCTGAGGCTCCGAGTGCAAGCCAGATCGCGGACTTCTTCATGATCGCCATAGGATACGGCGGCGGGTTGATGAAGTCGGACGCTTCTTTGGGAGTTTCTTCCGTCAACTCGGGATCGGGAACAGAATCCCCTGGCGTCGTCTACTCAACCTATCAGACAGTGAGGGTGAAGGATGTCGGCGGGCCGGTATTAAGCGATGTCCGCCTCCCCCGTTCCCCAGTCATCAACGCAGTCTTCTCGGCCCCTGTAGTGGGCGTGTCGGATACGGAAAGAGACAAGGGCGTGAACCGGGTCAACTTCTACGTCAAGGAGACGGGAAGCACGAGGTATCGCTACCACTACAGTCAAGCATTGACTTCATGGGGAGGGGCGAGTTGGACGCACACCAACCCTTCGGCAGAAGACTTGTTCGCATGGACCACAGCGGGGCCGGATACCTATGACGTGATCTACCCCGACGTAGACATCCCGAGCGCATTCAACAAGGCTATCCCCACCGATTCCACTGAAGTATGTTGGGCGAACAACCGCCTTCTCGTGGGCGGGATAAAGACCGACAACCTTGCAATCTCGGAGTACAAGCTGCCGTTCCGAACGACTCTGGTTCCGAGGTTTGAGAACGGAAGGCAAGCCGAGCAATCAGGGACGTATCTTTCCCTAGAGGGGGAAACGGTCCAGGCCATCCACCCTATCGCCGCAAGCACGGCGGGAAGCTCCACGATCTTCGTCTTCACCGACAAGAACATCTATGCCGTGAGCGGGCAGGAAACATCTCAGCTTTCCCAGCTTGGGCGTATCGCAAATATTGGCACCCCGGCCCCCTTGTCTATTGCGTCCGACAAGGGGACGGTCTATTTCGTGGATCAAGAAGGACAGGTGAGAGTTCTCGACGCGGGGAGCATCCAAAGCATCACCCGAAGCGTCGTAGACGACAAACTACAGTCAGTCCCCGGTGACAGAAGGAAATGGCTCTGTGGGGTGGTCTGGAAGGATCGGTATTACCTATCCTATTCAGAATCCACAACCAACAACCGAATCCTAGTTTGGGACATGGATGCAGGGATGTGGACGACCGACACGCCTCCGATCCCTTTTGATTGTTTGCTCACGTGGATTGACAACTCTACCGAGGAACTGAGATTTGTCGGGATTGGGCTACTGTCTACCACTCTGATCGCTTACGATTACGACCTCGTATCCGCGATTCACGACCTCGGGGAGAACATCTCGTGCATCCTAGAGCCTTACGAACTCCACTCCCAAGACGGAGGCATGTTCCATGTCGGACGGTGCAAGGCGATGATTGACGACATGATCGGCAGGCAAGCCACGATTGTTCGCACCTACTACCCAAGCGAGGTCTACCAGACGACCACTCTCTCCATCGACGCGGACAACGAGCATATCTACCGCGAGGACCGGATTGAGGGGGCTACAGTTACGGGAACGGGTCAACCAGTCGGGCCGAGATGTAGGGTTGTTTTCACAATCCCGCTCCATGCAGACTTCAAGATTCGTTATTTATCGTTAGAAACCACTTCTATCGGGGGTGGTCAAGATCGGCCATGAGCGAGAACCTCAGAGGAATCGTTTCGGATCTCCAGGCAAAGCTGGATAGGATGCAATCCACCATCCCCCAGGTGGAAGGCTCTACCGCGCCCGCGATCCCGGTTAAGATTCCCTATTGGGATTGCACGTACCAGAACGGGGCGACCATGACGACCGGCGTCAGCTTGGATTGGGACCTTTTGTTTGAAGACCCCAACGCGACGGATTACATGAAGTATCGCCTCGCGGCGGGGTTTGGTTCGTTTGACAAAGGCAACCTCGGCTACGCGATGCAACGACGTTGGGTGATTATGTGGGATTCCCCTCACCCTGGCGAGGTCAAGTGTTTGCTCTCGGGGGTTGATGTTGCGAACAACGACGTGGACGCCAACATCCAAGTGAAGATGAACGGCGTCGTCACCGAATACGTTGCCGGGTCAGGCCCCGCTCCATCAGTGGGGCAAACCCTCACTCTAACCGTCGTCCAAGGTCGGAACCGACTCGCTATCTCCGCTGACATAAACCCCTACACGGTTCAGTTCTGCGGTCTACTCTTTGAAGACCCTTCCCATTGGGTTGACCCCAAAACTCTGCCAAACTACAGGTACTAATCATGCTCCAATCCTTTGCCGCCACGAAGAAGCCCCGAACTTCCACGAACCCGTTCGGGATAGACCCGGCCAAGTCCAACCCCCTTCCTTACGACTGGGGGAAGATGCCAGCCGCGAGTCCATCTGACGGCAGCTCGGGACCGCTCCCTTTTGACCTGAGCGATTCTTGGGCAGGGTGGAAGCAGAACAACTGGAAACTCCAATACGACACGCTTCCGTGGCTCAGAGACAATATCCTCTTCGCCCGAAGCATGGAGCCTCAAAGACAGCAAGCCATCCAAGGACAAGTGAGCCAGCTTATGAACCCCGAAGCAAACGCGGCGGCGTTCCGTGGTCAACAGCGGGGCGTAGCTCAAGACGAAGGCTATCGGTTGGCGCAGATGCTCGGCCAAGGAAACCCGGCGAACGCAGAAGCATTGAGACAGGGAGCCATGTTAAACGCCTCTAATCAAGGCGCTGACAGGAGTTCTGCCTTCGACGCATATCTTCAGTCCCCCCAAGGTCAACAGGAGGCTGTACAGGCCATTATCGCTGCCATCAACGGAGCGTTCAACCCTGCGGCTCTCGGGGCCTACCAAGGAGTGACCGACACCGCTCTCAGGGTTGAAGACTGGAACCTGAAGAACGACATGACCCGCAAGAAGTCCAGCGGTGGTTTCGGCGGCATCCTTGGTTCCATGCTCGGCGGCTTGACCGGTGGGGCGGGTGGTTGGGGAAGCATCCTCGGATCGCTATTCGGCGGTAGTGGAGGTGGCGGGTGGTCAAACCCTGACGGGGCCAGCGATGGAGGCGGGCAAGGAGTAGTGACGCGACGATGATGTTTCAGCAAGGCCGACCGATTGACGCCATCGCTGGCGGGAATCCTTTTGCCCAACCGCAGGGCGGGAACCCATTCGCAACGCTCATTGCGAACATGATTAAGAGCGGGATGAATCCCCCGCAGATCGGAACACCCGGCATCAACCCAGGCGCTCCCGATCCCCGGCAAAGCCTTCCGTTCCCGGCGAACTTGATGGCGGGGACGATGACGGGCAACATCCCTCAGATCCTCACCGGCCAAGGCCAAATACCCGAGTGGCAGAATCAGCGACAGGATTTGATGCGTCAAGCCTATCAGCCTATGGACATCAAGCAACGAAACCCGATCAGCGGAAGGGACATTCTCCCTGTAGGCTTGGCCGCTATCCTTGCTTCCTTGCTCGGAGCGCAAGATGAGGACTTATCCCAAGGGCTTCAGGGCTTCATGGGGGCTCGTCAAGACGTGGTTAGTCAGGAATACCAACAAGCCATGCAGAATGAACAGCTTCGCCGTCAGGGAATCATGCAGGATGCAGGGTTCATGGGCGAGAAGATCGACAAAGCCGAGAAAGCTAGGTCGGACAATGAGCGGTTCCTGCGTGAACTCCAAGCCCTGGATAAGAAACACACTCAAAGCATGGACCTTGCGAAGTTCAATCAGTCCGCGATTACTGATCGGACTGAGATGAACATCGACGCTAAGCGGAACACGGAACGCTACAAGGCTCAGAAGGAAGTGGCGATGAACTTCCTGAAGTCGGTCCCCAATCTTTCCAGTAAGGAAGGGCGGGAGATCGCAAATGCGGCGTTACTGTCTGCCATGCAACAGGGGCAGATTGACCTGTCAGTTTTGTCTGATCCTGATATCGTCAAGGCGTTGTCTGGAGACACCTACAAGGGCGAACAGATGCAAGCCCGCACGGCCCTCTATAAGCAGGAATGGGCGCAGCTTGAGAAGATCAACCCTATGAAGGTCAAAAAGCTGGATGCTGACATCAAAGCGGTCATCTCCCGCACGAAACTCAACGAGATCGTCGGCAAGAAGATTGCAGAGGAAACCCGGTTCATCGCTCCTCAGTACGCTCTGCGATGGGCGACGGTTCGTTCTCAGATTGAAGGCAAACTGGCGAACGGCGAACAGCCGACTCCGACCGAACTCAAGCAACTTTGGACCCTGAAGAAAACCCAGCTTGAAGAGATCATCCCTCCCGGTACGGGGATGCTGGATATGTTGGACATCGCTAACCGGATGACTCCCGAAGAGAAGGATGCGTTTAAGATCCTCCGAGAAGAGGTTGACGACTACAAGCGCCAATACGAAGAAGCATTGAAGGGGTCGGGTGGTCCTACAACCGAACGGGCTGACACTGAGATGCCCGTAGACAAGGACGGCAAATACCTGCCCTACGGGTCCATTGATGGAAGAGCGCACACGGAAAACGACAAGGGTAGCAAAAAGGCAACCAAGCCCTACGTTGCTCCGACCGCTACCGTCCCGCCCGCGACCAAACCCGGGCCAAAGAAGCCAACCACTACTTCAACGAAAGGGCTGGCGATTCCTGAAGAAGACGGATACAAGGCTAAGAAAGTGAAGGGCAAGAAATGAGGAAGCTGGTCATTGATACGCTTGCACAGGGCAACAAGTCGAACCTAATCGACCCCAACGCCACGCCCATTCAGCAGTTCATCAATGCCCAACCCAAAAGGCAAGCGGCAGTCAGGAAAGAGGTTGTGCGCCAAGTGCCTGTCCAAACTGTTGCACCTAAGAAGCAGCCCGCAAAGACGGTAAGCCAACCCCAGCCGAAACCTCCTGAATCGGGGGACTACATTGAGACGCCTGACGGGAAGTTCCTGCCTTACGACGGCACCCCCGAAGGGTACAAGAAAGCCGTTCGGCTCCACAAGGCACGGAGCAACTTTGAGCCTGGAACCAACGGTCTAATCAAGTCCAAGCAAACGGGAGCGATGTATCCCAAGCCCAAGTCTGACGAGGAATGGGATCAGCTTGGGAGAGTGGATAGCGAAACCTCCACGGTTCAGGCAAGGCGAACGGAACTGGATCAAGTCCCAGCCAAGGATAAGCAACGGGCAGATTTTGAGTCCGACCAACGGCGCAAGATCAACAGCCTTCGCATCACCCTCGGACTGCCTGAAACGGGTGAACCGCTGGAAAGAGGTCAGATCGACCGAGCCCGGTATCAGAACCAGATGGCCGACCAGAACACGGTGAACGCTCAGAACGAGAAGATCGTTGGTGAGTCGGTTCTTGGGAAACTGGTATCGCCGCTCAATATGATCGGCACCCCGGCCAACCCTCTGTATACGACAAGCAAGCTACTGGAAGCCCTCGGTATATCGGGGGCGGGTGATGCCAACCAGTTCATGGAGCAAGCGGGTAATCCCGCCAGCGCGGCTTCGAGTTCCTACAACGATATCATCGCCGGGAACGCATTGACGGATGTCCGAACTGGATTGATCGGCCCTGGCGCTACTCCGATGGAGAGAGTAGGAGCGGCAGGGAACACGTATCTGAAGGTCGGGGCTCCCGGTGCTGGAAAGGTTGTCAGCGCGGGTGGCAAGGCTCTTGGCCCGGTAACAAACAAGGTTCTTGGCCCGGTAATAAACAAGTTATTCAAACGAGGTGGGGGCGGGATTCCTTCCGTAGAGGCTCCAGGCGGGCTATCAGCCGGAGAAATGTTGCCCCTTGACCAGCAAGATGCTTTGGCAAGGTTCCTTCGCGGAGGCACTAGCGAACAGACCATCCCGAGCGGATACGGAACGCAGGGGGCTACCCCCGCTCCGCCGACCCCTGACGACGTTACAAACCTCATTATCAAGGGCTTACTGGAAAAGAAGGCGAAGGCGGCGAAGGCTGGCGATGTCGTAGGTGAGATCAAAGCCGACGAAGCTATTAAGGCCATCAAGAACAAGGAGCGATTGAAAGCTCGGGAGGCGGCCAAGGCGGAGGGCAAAACAGAAGGCGCGACCGGGCCAGCCCCTCAGAGCATTCCTGAACCAGCGAAGGCCGCTGTTCCTGAGCCCGCAACAAAAGGACCTCGCAAGCAAACGACGTGGCGCACGAAGGCCAACGGCGAACCGGTAGTTAGCACCACCCGAAAGAAGGACGGGAACACCCTCACGGATGCCACTCGCGCTAATCTTTATTCAACGCCAAACGAAACCTTCGTTGATGATCTTGCCGCCGCCCGCGCCGAACTCGCCCGCACCAAAGCAGGGAGCAAAGCCAACCTGAAGGCGAAAGAGAAAGTCGCAGTCCTTGAAACTAGGGTCAAGCCTACGGCTACCCCCGAGAGTGACGCGGCGGCGATGAAGCAATGGGAAGATACGCTAACCCAAGCACAGAAAACCCCCGCTGATGCCCCTGTAGCAACCGCACAGACGACTTCTGGCAAGAAAGGCACAAAGACCCCCGAACCAGCTTCCACCCCTCTCCCCGAGGCGTTACAACCAAAGGTCAAAGAGACGGTTACTGGGAAGGGTGGGGATGCACCGATTCGGGTCTATCATGGGACGCCTTACGTTACGGACACTCCGCTGAATCCAAGGAAATCGTTTGGCCGATTGGGTGCGCAGTTTGTGACCACGAGCAGGGAGCAAGCGGGAAGGTATGCAAGCTCATGGGGAACAAGCCCCGGCGTGCGTGAGTTTGACATGCCGTCGAACCTTAACCTGTTTGACGCGACGAATCCAGAACATATTGCCAAAGCGAAGGCGTACGCGCTCAAAGTCACAGAGGGCGGGCGAACCTACGATACGGTGCGGGGTTTTGAGACCACGGACGCGCTTATTGATAGGCTAACCCGCAACGGCAAAGATTTCAACTTGCTAGAGCACCCGGTCTTATTCAACTGGTTGAAGCGTTCTGGGTTCGATGGAGTCAGGCTGACCGGAGACGAAGGCGTACCGGATCAAGAGTTCTTCGCCCTCTTTAACCCCAAGAAAACGTTGACCGATGTAAACGCCAAGCCCCCCACTACCCCTATAGCAGAAGCAAAGTCAGGCACCCCTCTCCCTGAATCCCTCCAGCCCAAAGTAGAGGGAACGGAACTGAAGCCAGGGTGGAAAGGTGAAGTCCCTGGCAATAGCCCCGACAAGCCTCCGATGCCGGTCACGGTCAGAAAGACAGTCGGCACAGGCAAGAACGAGGGCAAGGTCCAGATTGAATACGTGAACGGGTTCAAGGAATGGGTTGATCCGTCCGTTATCACGGTAAAGTCCAAGAAGATCGGCGGGCGAAACGTCAACATGACGATGGACAACGACCAGTTCGTAGCTGGGCTTGACCGGCTGTACGACAAGGGCACGACTGGTTACAACGAGCTAAAAGCCGCGCTCGGCAAACTGCAAACAGATCCCGAAGCAATCGCAGCTTTTGACGCATGGGCCAAGAAGAAAGGGGTATCAGCAACCGCTGTCCAGGGTGCGAAAACTGGGGCGAGGGCGACCACTTCAGAAGATCAGAACGCTGGCTTAGAGAAGTACAAAGCTCGGCTCAAAAGAGAAATCGAAAAGCTAGAGAACGGAGAGTACAAGCCCAAGGGCGAGAAGCTAGACCTTGACGAAGAAGCAGAAATGCTCAAGGCCAAGCGGGACGAACTCAAGCGTTTGATGAAAGGCGAACAGAGTATCGCCCCGCAGGACACGTTCACCGAGAAGGCCGAAAGCGTCATCACGGGCTTAAACACGGGCACCGACGTTCCGATGAGGCTTGCTGACTTCGGGGCTGGTGGAGTCCGTGGAGTCGTGACGGTCGGAGAGTCTTACCTTCGGGGTCCGCTTTCTCGGCTCCAGAAGAACCCGCTTCTAAGACAAGAAGCATGGAATCCAAGCAAGATCAGCCGCGCACTCTCAGGAACGAAAGGGGCATTCCGAGAGGAAGTCGCCAATGTACTCGCAGGAAAGGACACGATTGAGCTTGACAAGGTTGGAGGGCTTAGGACCGACAGCAAACTCGGCAAGATCGCAAACCTAGGAGCGTTGTCGGATGCCCCTATGCGGCACGTCCACTTCCACATGGCCCTAGATGACTTCGCTGGGAACATCGCTCAGCGCAACCTGAAGCTAACATCATCCACGCGGAAGGGTGTTCCATTTGAGTTAGAGCGCAACAGGATACTCCAACAGCTTCGCAAGGGCGAGAAGCCAGCAGGTCTGACGACGGATGAGTTCGAGGACGTAATGAAGGCCGCCCTTGACGCTTCCCTGGACGGTACCTACAACAACTCCAACCTCGTATCACGGCTCAACCACTACGCGGAAAGAGTCTTGGTGAATGGGGGCACTGATATAGGAAGCAAGCGCCTCGGGAAGGTGGGGGCGACTGGGGTTCGCCTATTCATGCGCTATGCTAAGATCCTAACGAATGTCGGCTTGGACTATATCAACCGAACCCCATACGGAATGATTGAGGGCGGGGTCCGAATGGGGCTGAAGCCCAAAAGCCTATCCCAAGGCCGCAGGGCCGTAGATATTGCTTCTAAGTCAATCGTCGGGACGGGCTTGGGGATTGGGGCTTACATGAAGGGCGACCCGTCGTGGGTGGGACTCAGGATTGAGAAGAACAACAACGGCGAACCATACATCACGATGCCGCCACTGATTGAGCAGTTGACATCTCCATTCGGCGGGATCATGACTGGGCTGAAGGCTCGGCTCATTGAGGATGCGCTGGCGGCTGATGCCATCACTGAGAAAGAGGCGGGAATGCTCAGGATCAAGGAACTTTATGTCATGCCCGCAAACGTGGCCGCATCAAACTGGAAGAACTTTTGGGCTCTCAGTGAGGGCGACGACCCCGGCAAGCGAGTTGGCACACTAGGTTCTCGCGTCGTCCCTGGAGCGATCAAGAGGGGAACTACGGTCTACGACTCCTACCAGCACCGGGACAACAAGAACTGGGAAGACTTTGACGATACATGGTTCGGGCAAGGCCGAAGGGTTAAGCCCGCGTTCGAGGAAGACAAGGACACGATGCTGGCTAAAGCTGGAAGCGGCCTGACGAAGAACCTCCCGGTTGGTCTTCCTTGGGTCGGCCCCGGCAAGCCGAGTATGCCCGATGCGCCGATCAAGAAGGTCTACACCCCCCCAAAGAGGGGCATAAGGAACTAACTCCCGTGAGTGCAGCCCCGGTTCGTCCGCCGAGGCTCACTCCGCTTTCGAAGGGGCTGCAACATTGCTGGCTAACCGCAACATCTGCCCCTTGCTGGCTCAATCACACGAGTCTAGTAGCCACTTCGACTGTATCCGTGGTGCTGTCTTTCAGAGCCTCAGCGCCAACCGGGGCTTTTGCCGCCGAACCTCGTAAGAAGTCCGTCCGGTTGGCTCATCTCTATTATGCCGCCATTCCCCAACTGGGTTTCAGCGACTTGTCATTGTTGATGGCTGATGCGATGGTTTCAGGCTTGGTGCCGTCCTCTATCGCTCTGCGGATTGCGTAGGTGAGGTTGTACCGGGCAAGCCAGCGAACCGTCTTGTCAGGATCGGTCCCCGCATAGTTGGCTACCGTGCGACCTTGCTTGAAGGTTGCAATCCCGGCTCCATGCTCTGCCATGTACTTCAGCGTCCCCTCATCCCATTTGTCGCACTCTTTCTGTGCGTGGCGATCTAGTGCTTCCCGATTGGTCAGATAAACGTGGAGTTTGTCTCTGCCGTCAAGCCGCTTTGCCGTGGAGTTGATCTCTGCGTACAACCTTGCGGCTGAACCTGGCTTGCAGACCTGGCACACCAGAGGTAGCCCTAGAACCTTACAGGCGGTGTACCTGCGATGCCCCTCTACGAGTGTGTATGTCCCGTCTCCGTTGTCGGAAACAAGAGCAGCGATTATCTGTCCAAACGGTTGCCCTGTTTCGGGGTCGATGGATGTGTATGAACTGACCAGATCAGCGCAGTATGATTCCTCAGAGCGATGCTCCGGGTTCCAGTCAGCGGCCTTGATTTGATCCAACTTGAGCGTTATTGTTTTCATTTATTTTTTGTCTCGTTGGGTTGTTGTTTCGCACTATGCGAAAATCGTATCAGCAGATATGAAGACTGTCTTCCTAATCGTCGCCATCATCTGCTGTATCCTTGCATCCCTTGGGGTACAGGTTGGTCAGTTCTCCTTGTTTCCTTTTGGGGTTGCTATGGGGTTTGCTTCCTTCTTG
>Ga0181352_1000044_pt1 | contig 48422 bp, 58 predicted proteins | sample Fa13VDMLBSN_FD_130103 | JGI IMG/M metagenome (GOLD analysis project Ga0181352, IMG submission 130103) | Freshwater viral communities from Lake Michigan, USA - Fa13.VD.MLB.S.N | ecosystem: Environmental > Aquatic > Freshwater > Lake | place: USA: Michigan | collected 2013-09-23 | reverse complement strand
GGAGAGCGGGTTGACGATGGCGGCCGAGGCCATCGAGAAGGCTTTCCCGCAGCTCAGGGCCGGCGCCTTGGTGCGCTACGGCAAGGGGATGAAGGAAGGTTGGTTCTGCCGTACGGCTGAACCCTTCGGCCGCATCCATACCTTCCGCTTCTGGGCGCCTGGCAAGACAGACCCAGATGTCGACACCGCCCATTGCGTCGAGATATTCGGCGGCGGCTCGCCTCGCCAGTTCGGCGCCTTCGGGGCGCACACGCGCGACAAGGCGGGCGACGTGGTGGTCGAGTACGGCTGGGCTGAAGACAAGTCACCGCTGACGGTGCCGCTCGCCGACCTGCCAGAGCTTAGCAAGGCCGACTTCTTCAAGATCGCCGAGATCGCCGAGGCGACCTTGCGCAAGCTCGGCTTCGAGCAGGTGACGCGCTCGACCAGTGGCGAGAGCGAGGCCGTCAGGGTCTACGACCTGACCGACGACATGGTCTTCGAGTGCAATGACGAGATCACCCGCTCGCTCGCCGAGCTGCGCGAGATCGCCGGCACCGAGGGCCTGCGCTGCTCGGCCTTGTGGCTGGAGCCGGGGCGCGGCCACTCGCTGACGCGCTGCCTCGTCGGGCGCTCGCATAGCGGGCAGTTGACGATCTGGGACAGCGCGAGCGGCGTGACGCACATGCCGGCCGACGCCGATCCGGGCGACCTGCCGGCGGCTGCCGCCCAGATCGACACCGACGCCCTCGCGGCGCGCCTGATCCGCCTGCGCGACCTGGAGAGCGAGAAGAAGGCCCGTCGGCGGGCCAAGCTCTCAGCCGACGACGATCACACAGTAGCGGCAGCCAAGGCGACGCAGACGTGGGCGCTCTGCCCCGGCCAGCAGGCGAGCGTCGTCCCCATCTGGGCCGACGCCATCGGCGAGGGGGTGATGACCGTCACCAACTTCCGCCACATGCTGGCGCCGTGGACCGGGCACGAGACCGGCCCGCGCGGCGGCGACATCAAGATCAGCCCCGTCGACCTGTGGCTGGCCAGCAAGGACCGCCTGACGCTGGAGGGGCAGCGCCTGCGGCCTGACATGCCCCGGCCGACCTACGAGGAGCGCGGCAAGCTCTACAGCAACGTCTACAAGCCGGAGTTGCACCCCGAGAGCGGCGGCAATGCGTGGGGTGGCATCGAGCTACTGGAGCAACTGCTGCCCGAGCAGGCCGAGCGCGAATGGTTCACCCGCTGGCTCGCCTACAAATGGCTCCACCCGGCGACGCCGGGGCCAGCGGTGCTGATGGTGGCCCGCCGCTTCGGCACGGGACGCGGCACGCTCGGCGAGCTTATCAAGCGCATCTTCGGCTCGCGCTACGTCAACGAGCTGGGCTTCGACCACTTTGTCGGGCGTACGACGCAATCGCAATACACCGGCTGGCAGGCGGACAGCCTCGTTGTGCTGGTCAATGAAAGCTCGACGGCCGACAACGGCTCGACCTTCAGGACAAAGCACGACACCTACGAACGGCTGAAAGAGATCGTCGAGCCGCGCCCGCGCGAGCGGCTGATCGTCGAGAAGTACACCAAGAGCTATCGGGCGCTGACGCCGGCCTCATATGTGATCTTCACCAACAACCCCGACGCGCTGCCGTTGCCACCAGAGGATCGCCGCTTCGCCGTGCTCGCCAACGGCGACCCTCGCGACGTCGAATACTGGGAGAGCATCAACGCCTGGATGGGCGAGCCCGAGAACGTAGGCGCCTTCGTGCGGTGGCTCGAAGCCTATGACATGGCGGACTACTCACCTTTCGCCGTGCCGATCAAGACAGCCAGCAAGGAGGCGATGAGCGGCTTCGCCCTGTCACCGATCGACCTGGCGCTGGAGGAGGCGCTGCGCGAGCTGCCGGGCGAGCTGGTGCTGCCCGACCAGCTCCTGAGCGCGATGCGCAAGCTGCGCGATGAGCACAGCTACGACTTCCCCGAGCGGTGGGAGGTGGGGGCCAAGCGCGCCATGCAGAAGCTGCTGCTGCGCGTCGGTGAGAAGGACGGCCCGAGCTGGGTGCTGAAGGTCGACAGCAAGCGCCACCCGATCTACGCGAGGACGCGGCAGCACTCGGCGAAGTGGGCTGTCGTCGACGCCGACGACAGGCGCCGCGAGGTGCTGCGCAACGGTGCGCCGGGCAGCGACAAGAGCGTCGCCGAGGCGCTGGCGAAGCTGAAACTGGCGGTCGACAACTCGAAAACGTAGGTACGCGGCGTAGGTACGCGGCGCGGCGTAGGTACGCGGCGTGCTCAAAATGTGGCAAGCATCGTACCTACGTACCTACGCCGTACCTACGGAAACCGTCGTCGTAGGTACGGATCACCGCGCTGATTTGTCAGGTGTTTTAGCTCTATCGTACCTACGTACCTACACTGCACTGACAAAGGATAAGGGCACATATAAGAGTGTCTTATGTCTTATAGCAGAGAGATATAGAAAACCGTAGGTACGTAGGTACGCCAAAGAAAAAGCCCGACCTCGCGGCCGGGCTCGATGGCGACGATGAGGGCTTCGATCAGCCGTGGTAGAAGGGGTGGAAGCCAGGGTAGCGGGGAGTGAAGGCGCCGCCCCGCGACGGGACGCTGTAGGCTTTGGCGATCTGCTCGAAGATCACCTCGGGCTCGTAGTTGCAACGCTCCATCGCCTCGACCTCGCGCCCGATGAAGCCGGCGACGACAGCACCAGCACCGGGGGTGTTGTAGGGCAGGTCGAGCTGGCGGGTGCTGGGGCCCTCCTCCAGCACCAGGACGAGGCCACCGCCGCGCGGGCCGTGGTCGGTGAGGCGCAGGGCGCCGTCGGCGTAGAGGATGGGAGTGAGGGTGGTCATGGGTCAGTCCTCGAAGTTGGTCGGGAAGAAGTGCGCGAGCACGGGGAAGAAGGCGAGGGCAAGGATCACGATGATCCCGAAGGTGACGAGTTCGGCGCTCATGTCAGAAGCCGCACGCCTTGAGGAAGCGCTGCCCGTCGAAGTTGGGGTTCTCGGCGCGGAAGGTGGTGCAGAGGTTGCTGGCTACATTGCGCAGCGCCACCTTTACGGCGGCACGCTGGGCGAGGTCCCAAGGGCTCTGGTTTGCTGTGGTGACTTCGGCTGCGATGTCGCGGGCGATCGCCTCGAAGTGCTTCTTGGAAAGGGCCATCTTGATCTCCTGTCGTGTGGCTACGGCGTCTCAGCGCCGATGACCACCCTTATAAGGTACCGTGACGGTACCGTCAAGCGTCTTGTTGAAACAAAATGCAACCGCGAGTATCTTCAGCCTCATGTCCACACCTGACGCCGTAACCACCGCCCAGCTACGCAAGGCCAAAGACCCCGCACGGCTTGGCATCAGCCGCACGCTGCGCCGCGCAGTCGGCGGCCCCGACGAGAGCGCCCCGAAGCGCATAGGGCGCCCGACCGACTATGACCCGTTCATGGTGGCCGAGGCCGCCGGCATGGCGCAGATGGGCGCCACCGACGCCGAGATATGTGCAGCCGTCGGCATCACGCACGATACGTTCTATCGCTGGGTGCGTAGCGTGCCCGGCTTTTCTGACGCCATCAAACGGGGCGAGGTCCACAACGACCGCGTCGAGCGCACGCTTTTGCAGAAAGCGCTCGGCGGCACGAAGAAGACTGTCACCGTCGACAGCGACGGCCGGCGCGTCGAGAAGATCGAGGAAGTGGCCGGCGACACGACCGCGCAAATCTTCTGGCTCAAGAACCGCCGCCGCGATCGGTGGGCGGATCGCCAGGAGCACGAGCTCGTTGTCCCGGTCGACGACAGCGTCAGCCCCGAGGAGCAGGACACGCGCAAGCTGGCCCTGGCGATGATCGCCCTGATGAACGAGGCGGCCGAGCAGCCCCTGACACTCGACGCTGTTGCGTCGTACGACCAACCAATGGAGGCCGACGATGGCGACCAGGAAGACTGGGCCGGCGAGCCTGAAGACCTCGATGTCTGATCTTGGCGATGGCCTCGCATCAGCGTATACCGAACGCATGGCCGAGCGAACGGCCCGCGACGCGAAGCTCAGCGATGAGCAGCGCGTGCTGCTGAAGCTGGACGAGGAGAAGATTACCGATGACCGAGAGCCCCACCTCATCCTCCCCGCCGGCCAGGGTAACTAGCCTCGGCTTCGAGCAGGCCCGCGTCCCGTTCAAGGTCGGCCAGCTCCGCTCGAAGACCTGGAAGGCACCGTTCACGCACGGCATGACCGACATCTGGCGCCGCCGGTGCATCGAATACTGGGAGCGCATCGAGAAGCGCTACGGCGTGATCCTGAGCGAGCCGCGCTACGACTGGGTCGACGATCCGGTGCACGGGCCATGCGTCACCACGTTCGCCACGCCGCTCGCCATCATCCCCGGCGAGCGCTTCGAGCTGCCTGAAGGCGCGAGGATGGACAATTGACCGCTGACACATCCCCGCCATGCCGCGTCTGCGGAAAGTCCGTGGCAGTGTGGCGCACCGAGCATCCCGAGCAGGCAATCTGCATGGACTGCTGCGGTGACGCCGAGCACCCCGACGGCGAGCACGGCCACCAGTACGAATACGAGCGCGAAGGGCACATGTGCCGCTACTGCGCTGCGCCGCCCCCTAGCGATTGGTATTCGGAATGAAGCGCGACAGCTACACCGCCAAGCAGGCGGCCGAGTTCCTGCGCGGGCTCGACGATCGCCCAGACCTCGGCAACAACAGCCTCGCCATCGCGATGGGCGGCGGGCACGGTGCCAAGCGTGCCAAGGATGTGCTGGCCGCAGTGCGCCGGTTGATCTCGGAGCACGACAGCATGGCGCCGCACCCGTTCGGAGACAGCGCAGCATGACATGGAAACCAGAGCGCGGGGATCGTGTGCGCAAGAAGCGGGGCTCATCATGGCAGGGCCGCGTTGTCGGCTTCTACTCGACTTCGCTGACGCCTTACGGTGTGTGCGTTGAGAGCGAGCGCGAGCCGGGATCGGTGCAGATATACCCAGTCGAAGCACTGGAGCCGGTGTCAGAGTGATCGACCTCGCCGAAATGGAAGCCCGCATCAAGGGCATGAGCCCAGCCAAGCGTGCGGAGCTTTCGCACCTGGCTCGGCACCAGCTCGCCCGTGCGTGGCTGCCGCAGCCCGGCCCGCAGTCCGACGCCTACTTCGCCGAGGCTGATGAGACGCTCTACGGTGGCGCGGCCGGCGGCGGCAAGACCGACCTGCTGCTCGGGCTGGCAACCACCAGGCACCTGCGCAGCGTCATCTATCGCCGCCAGTCGACCGACCTGTCGACCATCTGGAACCGCCTGATGGCGATCACCGAGGGGCGCCGCACCAAGATCAACGCCTCGACGCGCAAGATGAGCCTCGCCGATGGGCGCTTCATCGAGTTTGGCCACCTCGAAAAGCCCAACAGCGAGAAGACCTGGCAGGGCAACGCCCACGACCTCTACGGCTTCGACGAGGCCGCCCAGCTCGACGAGGCCAAGGTGCTGTTCGTCATCCAGTGGCTGCGCTCGACCGCCGAGGGGCAGCGCAAGCGCGTCGTGTTCGCCACCAACCCGCCCATCCCCGAGTTCGATGCGAGCGGCCAGCTCGTCGACACGGGCACCGGTGCGTGGTTGAAGGAGTGGTTCGGGCCGTGGCTCGATGACCGCCACCCGAACCCCGCCAAGGCCGGCGAGCTGCGCTGGTGCTACATGCGCACCGATGGCGACCGATACACCACCGTCTGGGTCGACGGGCCGGGCGCCTATGACGCCGAGACCGGCAAGGAGCTGGTCGGCTACACTCAGGCCGACGTCGAGGGCGGCAAGGTGTCGGTGGCGATCTCGCGCACCTTCATCAAATCGCTGCTGAAGGACAACGCCTTCCTGCGCAACACCGGCTACGCTGCCAAGCTCTCGAACACGCCCGAGCCGCTGAAGTCGCTGCTGCTCAACGGCACCTTCACGCTGAAGGTCGAGGATCACCCGTTCCAGGTTATCCCGACGCAATGGGTGCTCGAAGCGCAGGAGCGGTGGCACGACCGCAACCGCGCCGGCGGCATCCACCTGCTCAAGCAGCTTGTGCTCTCGGGCGACGTGGCGCAGGGCGGCATGGACACCACGGTGCTCGCCAGCCTGCTGGAGACCGACTACTTCGAGGAGCCCTTCGCCCAGCCCGGCCGCCTGACGCCGACGGGCAACGAGATCACGAGCCTGATCCTCGTCAAGCGGCGCGACGGCTCGCTCGTCGTGCTCGACGGCACCGGCGGATGGGCTGGATCAGCGCGCGACCAGCTCGCCAACGACCACCAGATCACCGCCGAAATGTGCATCGCCAGCGAGGGTGCGCACGAGTGGACGGACGACAACCGCTACAAGCTGGTTACGGTTCGCACCGCCATGTGGTGGGGCTTCCGCAAGGCGCTCGACCCCAAGTCGCAGTTCAAGATCGCGCTGCCGCCCTCGTCGCGCCTGACCACGCAGCTCACCACCCCGCTGTTCTTCATCCGCAAGAACGAGCTGTGGGTCGAGAGCAAGGACGAGGTGCGCAAGCGCCTGTCGGGCTCGTCGACCGATGAGGCCGACGCCGTCATCCAGGCGTGGCGCTACCGCGACCAGGCCCTCGCCGATCGCTTCCGGTTCGTACCGGATGTCGTAGCTCGCATCGTGCACGGCGCAACGCCAAAGACGATGCGTGAAATGCAACACCAGGCCGTCGAGTTCGACGACCCTTTGAAGGATTTCAGGTGATGTGGGACTTACTGTTTCAGGGCCTAGCGATCATCGCCGTGCTCGTGGTTCTCGCGGCGTTTGTGCTTGGCGCGCTGATCTTTTGATCGAGATCAAGCCCGCCAACCTGCGCGACGCGAGCTGGCTGATGGCGAACCTGCGCGCCGCCGATCGCGAGGAGACCTTCTGCCAGCTTCCCGACGGCATCCCGACCGCCAAGCTCGCCGAGTGGTTCATCGTGGGCGGCGACGCCTTCATCGCCTACATCCGTGACAAGCCGGCGCTGCTGTTCGGCACGACGCGCATTCACGTCTGTGCCATGTCGATCTGGGCGCTCGGCACCGACAAGGCCGAGCGCACCATCCCGGCGGTGAGCCGCTTCCTGATCGAGCACGCCATCCCCTGGCGCCTCGACGAGGGCTTCACCTGCATGGAGGCCCGGAGCCTTGAAACGCACCACGACGCCCACCGCTGGATGGAGAGCATGGGCGGCGCGCGCCACGGCGAGCCCTACCTCTACGGCAAGGGCGGCGAGCGCTTTGTCACGTACCGCTGGACGGTATCCAGTTACCGCGCTATAAGCCAAAGCAGATGGTCAGGCTCGGTACCGCAGGAGTACGCCAACGATGTGCCCCCCGAAGACAGCGATGCCGCAGCCGATTGCAGCGAGCCCAGCTCCGACCCGTGATGGCGTAGCCGCCTCTGTCGACCCGACCAAGCTCGCCGAACAGTCGCGGATGCTCGCGCAGAAGCGACAGGGCGTATTCGGCAACATCAAGACGACGCCGCTCGGCGATGCGTCGTACGGCACGAGTTCGCAGGCACGCTTCTGATGGTGCAACTCGTCTGCATAGTTGCGGGGGCATTCATCGCGGTGACAGCACTTAACATGCGCATGCACGCCTTCGAGAAGACGCTGCTTTGCGCGCTAGGTGCTGCACTTGTATTCGCTGGAATACAGGGCATTGTGTTTCAGGGTTTGGAGGTCAGCGTATGAGCGGCGTCGTCCAAGACCTTCTCGACGAGTTCGACGGCATCGCCTCCGGCCGCTCGCGCTGGGAGCGCTACTGGCGCCAGATCAGCGCGTGGGTGCTGCCGCAGACCGACCAGTTCGACCAGATGTCGCAGCGCTCCGACAACTCGGCGATCGACGCCGTGATCGGCACGCCTGTCGCCGCCGAGCGCTCGCGCAACATCTACGACATGACCAGCCTCTGGGCAATCGACCGCCTGACCTCCGGCCTGGTCTCGCTGAAGACGCCCGAGAGCGACAACTGGCACGACCTCGACCGCGACGACGACTTCAACTTCGAGCCGGCGAGCCACGAGGAGCGCCTGGCGCTGGAGCGCCTGCGCGACTACCTGTTCAAGATGCGCGCCAACCCCAACTCGGGCTTCTGGCCGAGCCACAAGGCCGCCGTCAAATCCATGTGCGCCTTCGGCGACGGGTGGCAGTTCATCAAGGAGGAGAGCGGTAGCCGCACGCCGTTCTCGTACCAGTTCATCCAGCTTCCTGAGGTGTTCCCGGCGGTCGGCCCGAACGGTCGCCCGAACCGCATGTTCCGTCCCTTCCTGTGGACGGCGCACCAGATCGCTACCGAGTTCGGCGACAAGGCCGGCACGAAGGTGCTGGACATGGCGAACGATCCGAAGCGCAAGCATGAGCGTGTGCGGATCATCCATGCCGTGCGCCCCCGCTCCGACGAAATGCGCAACAAGATGGGCGTGCAGGGCGCGCAGTACGCGAGCTGGTACTTCCTGCCCGAGGACAAGCACCTGATCGGCGAGGGCGGCTTCTGGGAGTTCCCCTTCACCCGCTACGCCTGGTCCAACCAGGGCCAGCGCCCCTACAGCGAAGGCCCCGTCGCCTACGCGATCTCCGAAATCCAGTCGCTGAACGCGCTGGCGCGCGACGAGCTGATTGCCGCCGGCCAGTCGCTCCGCCCGCCGCTCGGCGTCGTCGGCAAGAACTTCGGCCGCATCAACTTCAACCCCGGCGCCATCAATCCGGGGCTCGTCAACGGTGACGGGCAGCCGCTGTTCGCCGCGCTCAACGCCGGCTCGCGCCCCGACTTCGCGGCCGCTGTCATGCAGCCGCGCCGCGACGCCATCCGCGAAGCGCTCTATCTGAACCTCTGGCAAATCCTGATCTCTGACCAGAAGGCCGGCCCCGAGACCGCGACCGAAGCAATGCTGCGGGCGCAGGAGAAGGGTGAAATGCTCGGCCCCGTCGGCATCAGCCTGAACGAGGGCTTGAGCGCCAACGTCGACCGCGAGGTCGGCATCCTCAACCGCAAGGGTGCTTTCAACCCCGGCTCGCCGCTCGAAATGCCCGAGAGCCTGTCGGGCGCCGAGATCGCCCCGCAGTTCACCAGCCCGCTCGATCGCCTCCGCAAGGTGAGCCAGATCGTTGGCGCCCAGCGCACGCTGGAACTGGCAATGGCGCTGGAGCAGAGTAAGCCGGGCGTACTCGCCCGCATCGACACCGACGTGATCCTCGAACTGGCGCAGGACGTCTACGGCGCACCGGCCAAGATGCTGCTAAGCCGTGATGTCGGCAAGAAGGCGGCCGAAGCAGCGACCCAACAGAACCAGATGTCGACCGCTCTCGGCGGGGCGCAGATGGCCGGCGATGCCGCGCGCTCGGTCGGCGAGGGTGCGCAGGCAGCAGCCGCCGGCACGCAAGCATTGCAGGCCGCGCCGGCGTTGGCCCAGGCGCTTCAGCGCGCCACGCAGCAGGCCGCGTAAATGCGGAACGTGCTCGATGCGCTACCGGCCGATCTACATACCGATCCGGCCGCGATCCAGTTGCGCGTAGCGCAAGCCATCGCCGCCTGCATGACGGGTAATGGCACTGCGCTCGATGGCGAGGTTGCATTAACAGCGATTGCGCAGTATGGACGGTATTACGATACCACACTACCGAGCACGCCGATGGAAACGCAGAAGCAGATCGAGGGGCGCCGAGAAGTCGTGCAGTTCATCGTTGACGCTCTCGTCCTGGCGGGCAGCGAGCCGGTAGGCGCTATTTCGGCGGTGCGACGCGCGCCGCCTGTCGAGGAGAACTGAGAATGCGTACCCTGCTCAACGGAACATCGTGGACCCAGCCGCTCTGGTCGCCGGAAGGCGAAGGCGCGGGTGGCGGTGATGGCAGCCAAGGGCAGGGCGGCAACGGTGGCGACCAGGGAGGCAACGGGGCCTTCGTGTTCGATGCCGTAAAAGCCTACGAGGGGCTTGAAAAAGACAACCTCGAATGGCTCCAGAAGAACGAGACGCTGCTCAAAGACCCCAAGGCCCTTGCGCGGCAGACGTTCAATCAGGAAAAGCTGCTTGGGAATGCGATCCGCATCCCCAAGGAGGACGCCACCCCCGAGGAGCGCGAAGCGTTCCTCAACAAGCTCGGCCGGCCTGAAAAGCCGGATGGATACCAGCTCACGCCGCCGAAGGACATGCCGGAAGGCCTGCCGTACGACGGAGAGTTCGCCGGGGCCTTCAAGGCCAAGGCGCACGAGCTGGGTCTGACCGCCGCGCAGGCCGCTGGCCTGCACGACATGTACGTCGGGCGCATGGTCGAAGGCTATGGCGCGGCGAGCGAGAAGTCGCTCGGCGAGCTGAAGGCCAAGACCGACGGCGCGACGGCAGAACTGGTCAAGCTGTGGGGACCGCTCGACGGGCAGACCGCGAAGACGAACTTCGAGTTCGCCAATCGCGTGTTCACGCTGACACCGGGCGGTAACGAACTTCTGGAGGAGCTGAAGGGCCTCGGCCTCGTCGGTCCCAACAAGGAAGTTCTCTCGAAGCCGCTGGCAACAGTGCTGGCGGCAGTGGGTGGCGCACTCTACGCGGAGGACACCGTCCTGCGCGGCGACGCAGCCAAGGTCGCCAACCCCTTCCGGGACGGCGACGCTGGCAACCTGACCGAAGCGATGAAGATCGTGAAGGGAAACCCGGATGAGGCCCGCAGCCTGATCGCTGCGGCTGGGAAGAAGCCCGCAGATTTCGGGCTCAAATAACTCTGGAGCTGTGAAGCCATGTCTACCGTACGCCTCTCCGACGCCATCGAACCGAGCGTCTTCAACAACTACATGACCGTCAACACGATGCAGAAGTCGGCCTTCTACGGCGCCGGCGTCTTCCGTTCTGACGGCGATCTCGCCAGCAAGCTCGCCGGCGGCGGTCGTACCTTCAACGTGCCGTTCTGGCGCGACCTCGACGACGAGGAGCCCGATGCGGCTTCGGACGATCCGAACAGCCACGCCGAGCCGGGCAAGCTCTCGGCGGGTAACGACGTGGCCCGCCGGATCATCTGGACCCGTGGCTGGTCGACGGCCCGCCTGGTCGCCGAGCTGGCCGGCTCCGACCCGATGAAGCGCATTGCCGAGCGCGTCTCAGCCTACTGGGCTCGTCGCATGGACGATGCCGCCATCGCGGTGCTGCGCGGCGTCTTCGCCGACAACATCACCAACGATGCCGGCGACATGGTTGAGGACATCAGCTCGGACAGCGCGGCGGCCATCACTGCGGCTGAGCGCATCAGCTTCGAGGCTGTCGCTGACGCCGCCCAGACGATGGGCGACGCCAAGTCGGCCCTCTCGATGCTGGTCATCCACTCGGAAGTGGAGACCCAGCTCAGCAAGAACGACCTGATCGACTACATCCCCGACAGCCAGGGCAAGCTCACGGTGCCGACCTACGCCGGCAAGCGTGTGCTCGTCTCCGACAAGGTTCCGGCCATCGCCGGCACCAACCGCATCCGCTACTGGAACTTCCTGATCGGCGCCGATGCGCTCGGCTGGGCGGAGAGCCCCGTCGCGGTGCCCGTCGAGGTCGATCCCGATCCGTCGGCCGGTGACGGCATGGGTACGGAAACCCTCTGGACCCGCCGCCAGTTCGCCGTGCATCCGTACGGTATCAAGTGGACCGACGCTTCTGTCGGTGGCGAGTTCCCGACGGTCGCCGAGCTGCGGCTTGCGGCAAACTGGGATCGCGTCTACCCTGAGCGGAAGCAAATCCCGCTCGCGCTCCTCATCACGAACGGCTGATTTCGCACTCAGCCCAGATCGGCCCGGCGGTACTCCTCCCGCCGGGCCGGTCGCCCAACCAAATGGAGACGAAAAATGGGTAAGGGACTTCCTCGCTCGCTCGGGCGCAGCACCCGGTTCACCGACACCGACGCCATCGTGGCGCTCGGCGGCACCATCACCGGCGCCACCGCAAACGACACCATGACGGCTGTCGCCGACATCGCGCTGTCGACCTCGAACACCTACACCGACGCGGCGGTCAACGCCGCTGTCAACACCGCCATCGCTTCGATCGAGAATAACTTCGCCGATCTCCAGGCGAAGGTGAACGAAATACTCGCCGCGCTTCAGGCGTAAGCGAGTAACCGCGCCGGCCGGGAGCCGGTTGACTATAGCCAAGGGATAGCATCGCTATGGGCTTCCGCAAGCACTGGGAAACGCGACCGCGTACCGACTACTACGAGTATTTCAACGATTTCGTGCGCCCGACGGACTACGACACCAACGACTGGACGCTGACCACCACGGAGGCGGGCGCAGGCTCGGCCACCGAGGCGATCGGCAACCTGGCCGGCGGCGTCCTCGTCGTCACCAACGACGCGGCTGACAACGATCTCGATTTCTTCCAGTCGACCAAGGAAGTCTTCAAGTTCGCGCTCGGCAAGGCCCTGGAGTTCGAGGCGCGCTTCAAGGTGCTCGAAGTCCTCCAGTGCGACTTCGTCATCGGCCTCCAGATCACCGACACCACCATGCTCGATGTGACGGACGGCATCTTCTTCCAGAAGGATGACGGTGACGCGCTGCTCGATTTCCGCGTCGAGAAGAACGACACGGCCACTGCCGTGGCCGGCGTGCACACGATGGTCGCCGACACCTACGTCAAGGTCGGCTTCTACTACGACGGCTCGACTGCCGCCGTGGCGGGCACCGGCTCCGCGCCGACCATCGACATCTACATCAACGATGTGCGCGTTGGGGCTGCGGCCATCACCAACGTGCCGGATGACGAGGAGCTGGCCGTCAGCTTCGGCATCCAGAACGGCGAGGCTGTCGCCAACGTGCTGTCGCTCGACTACATCCGGGTAGTCGCCGAGCGCTAAGCGCGCTAGACTTCAGCAACCTTCAGGAGGCCGCTTCGGCGGCCTCCTGCCAACCAATTGAGGATGACATGACCGACCCCATCGAAGCCAAGAGGGCAGCCTCCAACCTGATGACGCGCGGCACCGACCGCGTGCGCCGCCGCGCCCAGCAGGCGCAGGCGAAGAAGACCGAGGTGCTGGAAGCGGCTGATCTCGTCTCACCCTCCGGCCCCGAGAAGACGGCGGCCATCGAGGCGAACAAGGTGAAGCAGGTCGAGGTCGGCGCCACCTCCAAGGAAATTCGCGAGCGCCGCCAGGCTGTGCACGAAGCACGCGCCGTAGCCGAGATCGCAGCGCTCGGCGAGCGCACGGTCGCCACGCCGCTCGCCGCCTACAGCCCCGGCCAGCAGGTCGACCACGTCACCGCCCGCCGGCTGATGAAGCAGATGAACAGCCAGACCCGCGACGAGAACCGCCAGGCCGCGCAGGAGGCCGGCAAGGCCGTGCGCAGCGTGCTCGACGGCAAGCGCCCGCAGGGCGCCAGCCGCGCTCGCCGCGCCGCCCAGCACCTCGCGGCAGCGCAGAAGGCGACCTGACCTATGGTCACGTCGGCGCAGGCGTACTGGCTGAACCGTAAGCGTCGGCAGAAGCGCAACGCAGCGGAGGAAACACCCCCGCTCAGCGTGGCTGATTTTTTCGGCGCTACGTCGGGTTTCTACCCGATAAGTCTGGCTACGTGCTTCAAGGACACGGCCTGCACCATTCCTTGCACCGCTGACGGTGATCTCATCAAAGGGATCACGCCGCTCTACGGTGAGCTGCCTAACCTCATTCAGGCGACCGACGCAAACTGCTTTATCCTGCGCGATGACGGCGGCGGGAGGTGGCGGGCCGATTTTGACGCAACTGACACTATGGTCAGCGCGGCATCTGTGACCGTCGCCCGTCAGCACCTGATCGGCCTGGCCCGCGAGCTGGCGTCGGCAGGGACAAGCATCCTGTTCGGCGTGGTGCTCAATGCCACGAACTATCACCGCATCCAGAACGTGTCGTCCAGCGACAGGAATGCCGGCGCCGTCCGGACGACTGCTGGAGGCGTCATAGCGGTCAACAGCCCGGCGTCCCAGTTCCCGCTCAACACGCCCCTGGTGGCGTCGTCGCGCGTGACAGACACAGGCGTAGATATACAAGCGGATGAGGGCGTCATCACAGAAGCGGCTACGGTCATGGCCCTCAACCTCGCATCGGCAGCCGTTACCCTCGGACCGTTCGGCGTGGCAGGAAAGGTGTGGGGCTTCTACGTCCACCGCGCCGCTGAAATCTCGGCCGAGGAGCGAACTGTAGCTAACAGCGCGCTGGCAGCGCTCCAAGGCAGGACGCTGTGACATGGCAACGGCAGCGTGCTATGTGAACGGTATCGGAGTACCGCAATAAATGCCCAGCTCACTCACCAAGCTCCAAGTCTGGAACCTCGCGATCGACGTGATCCGCGACACCGCCCTCCAGTCGCTGACCGACAACGCGGCGACGGCGCGCTGGCTGGAGCGTAACTGGGACCACACGGTCGCGACGAGCCTGCGTGCCTACCCGTGGGGCTTCGCCACCAAGATGCATCAGCTCTCGGCAGATAGCGATACGCCTGCCTTCGGCTGGTCCTACTTCTACACCCCGCCAGCCGGCTGGCTGCGCGTCCTGCCGATCACTCGCTACGGTGAGCGCTTCGGCACACCCGTGCCGTATGAAATGACCGAGAACCGCATCGCCACCAACGAGGCGGCGCCGCTCTGCTGCCGCATCATCATGGACAAGTCGTCCAACCCCGGTGTGTGGGACAGCCTGTTCGTCGAAATGGTGCGCGCCAAGCTGGCGCTCGGTATGGCGAACAAGTTCACCGCCAAGAACAAGTACATCGAGCTGGCCTCCCAGCTCCTCTCGGCGGCTGCCGAGCAGGCCGAGCGCATCGACGCCTACGAAGGATCGCCGGAGCCGATCGAGACCTTCGACATCATCCGAGCGCGGGGGCAGGGCGTCGAGACGCTGCCGTGGGGGCGTTAAGTGGCCCGCTCGCTCAAGGTCAACTTCACACGCGGCGCCGTCACCCCGCTGATCCACGGGCGCGTTGACCTCGACCTCTACCAGGCCGGCCTCGGTACCATGCGTAACTGGGTACCGCTGCGCTATGGCGGCATGACCCGCACGCCCGGTTCGCTGTTCCGAGGCTTCGCCAAGGAGGAAGACAAGACGGCGCGCTTCCTGCCGTTCAACTTCAACCGCGCGCAAGCCTACATCCTTGAGGCGGGCGATCTCTACTTCCGCTTCTGGAACCGCGACACCAAGGCGCGCGTCGAGGTCGCCTCCGTCCCGGTCGAGGTGGTGACGCCCTACCTCGAAGCGGACCTCCCTTACCTTCAGACCCGCCAGTCGGGCGACCTGCTGTTCATCTTCTGCAAGGGGTACTGGCCGCGCGTACTGACGCGCACCAGCGAGACCGTCTGGGGGCTCGCCCTCTACGTGCCGCAGGACGGCCCCTATCTCGACATCAACCCGACCGCCACGACGCTCGACCCGAGCGCAACCTCCGGCTCGGTGACGATCACCGCCTCGTCGATCGTCGGCATCAACGGCGGCGCGGGCTTTGCCGCCTCCGACGTCGGGCGGGTGATCCGCTTCCTCGAAGCCGGTGGCCGCTGGTACTGGTTCGTCATCACAGCTTGGACGAGTACGACGCTCGTCACCGCGACCTACATGGGGCGCGACGATGGCGACACGGCGGCCATGCCGGGGCACGCCGCCTCGGTGCTGTGGCGCCTCGGCGCATGGTCGGCGACGGAGGGCTACCCGCGCGCTGTCGGTCTCTACGAGGAACGCCTGATCTCCGCCGCCACCGACCTCCAGCCGACGACCGTCTGGGGCACCGTGGCGCAGGATACCGGCCTCGACGACTATTCGATCTCTGCGCCGCTCGTAGCCGACGACGCCTTCACGGCGAAGCTGCTCGGCTCGCTCAGCTCGATCCTCTGGATCGCCGACGGCAAGGACATCATCCTCGGCACCGAGGGCGCCGTCCGCATCCTCGGCCGCAACGACGAGAGCGCCGGCTTCGGCCCGCTTAACCTGCGTCAGAAGCCCGAGACCGAGGTGCCAACTTCATACATCCCCGGTTTCTTCGTCGAGCGGATGCTGCTGTTCTTCGACAGCTACCGCAACAAGCTCTACGAGGCGCAGTACGCCAATGAGGCGCAGGGCTACGTCGCCGACGAGATCAGCGCCATCAACGAGCATCTGTTCAGCTACGGCATCACCTCCGTCGCCTACCAGGCGGCACCGAACCGCATCCTATGGATGACCACTGAGGCGGGTGCTCTCCTCGCTGCGACGTACGACCGAAAGCAGGAAGTCTTCGGCGCCTCCGAAAACGACGTAGGCGGCGACGGCGTCGTCGAGTGGGCGATGGCGATGCCGGGCGCCGATCGCGACGGCGACCAGATATGGCTGATGGTGCGGCGCACCATAGACGAGACCGTCGTGCGGACCATCGAGACGCTGGGCGCCTTCTACCGCGAGGGCGTCAGCGCCCAGGAGTGGCCCCTCTACACCTACTGCGCGCAGGTCTACGACGGCGCACCGACGACCTCCATAACGGGGCTCGGCGACTTCGAGGGTGAGACCTTCGCCATCCACGCTGACGGTGTCGACCTCGGCGACGCGACGGTCGAGAGCGGCGAGCTGACGCTGCCGGCGTTGTTCGAGGCTAGCGTCGTCGTCTACGGCCTACGGCAGTCGAGCCGCGCCACGACGCTGCGCCTGCGCGACTACGGCACCGGCGAGCCTGCTGTCGGACTGCCGAGCATCGCCTCCGACGCCACCGTCGATCTCTACCAGACCGGCTTCCTCCGTGTCGGCATGGGCGACCTCGACGAGAGCGACTACGACAACGGGCTTGACCCGCTCCGCCCGGATGATATTTCGGAGGTCAATCCGTTCACCGCCGCGCGCCTGCTGACGCGGGCGCTCCCGATCAAGGTCGACGATAGCTGGGAAAACAACGGCGTATGCACGATCGAGACGGACAGTACGCTTCCTGCTACAGTGCGCGCGCTCATCATCGACGTAGAGGGGGCTGACTAATGTGTGATCCGGTCTCCATCGGCATTGCAGGCTTGGCCGGCGGCGTCATGCAGGGCGTCGGCGGCTTCATGCAGCGCAACCAGGCTGCCGCCTCCAACACCCTCAACGCGCAGGGCGTCGAGCGTGACATCGGTGCCGAGCGCGAGGCGACCGCCTACACCGTGGCGCGCACCCGTGAAGGGCTCGCCCGCACGCAGGGCGGCGCCCGCGCCGGCTTCGCCGCGAACGGCCTGGCGCTTAGCGGCAGCGCCGCCGACGTGATCCGCGACACCGCGATCGAGGGCGACCTCGACATCGAAGCGATCAAGTGGTCGAGCGAGGAGAAGGTCAAGAGCATGAAGTTCCAGGCGCAGGGCTACCGCTACAACGCCGCGCAGGAGAAGGCCGCCGCACCGATCGCCTTCCTGTCGGGTGCACTCGGCGGCGCTGCCAAGTTCGGGGGCGCGTTCGAGTAATGGCTCGCATCGAGACCTACACCGCCCAGCGCTCGCTCCAGCCCGGCAACACACCTTCCCTCCAGCTCAGCTCCGCCGTCGGGCAGGAGGTCGAGGGGCTTGGCGCGCAGGTGCAGAGCTTTGCCGCGCAGATACAGGCGCGCAACGAGCAGAAGGAATACTTCAAGGCCGAGAACGACAAGCGGCGCCTCGACCTCCAGCTCGCCGAAGACCTGCGCCTGCGCGCCACCGAGGCGCCCGAGGATGGAAGCGGCGTCTATGAAGGCTTCGTCACCAAGGACTTCAAGCCGAAGCGCGACGCCTTCATCGCCTCGCTGCCGCAGCGCCTGCGCCCGCAGTTCGAGGAGGTGCTGGCCGACGAGACCGGCGCCGCCGCCTTCGAGTGGTCGACGCGCGCCGCTGCGACCGAGCGCGATCTCAACTACGACTACCAGCGCCGCGAGGTGACGCTCTCGAACGAGCAGCTCGCCACCGCGATCTCGATGGACCCGGAGGGCTACGACGCCCTGCTCGCGCAGGGCAAGACGCTTATCGACGCCTCGTCGCTGCCTACCCCAGAGAAGGCAAAGCTCGCCGCCGACTGGGAGCGCATGGCGCAGACCTCGATCCTGAACCAGATGCTTCAGGATGATCCGCAGGGTGTGCTCCGCGAACTAGGCGTCGACGCGCGCCAGCTCTCCCCCTCGACGCAGTTCGAGGTGCTGAGCCGCGCCGTGCAGTGGCAGGAAAGCCGCGACAACCCCAACGCCATTTCGCCAAGGGGCGCCATCGGCCTGATGCAGGTGATGCCGGCAACGGCTGCCGACATCGCGCGCGACATCGGCGACAAGAATTTCCCGACCGGCGCCTCCGACCAGGTCATCGAGCGCTATCTCAGCAATCCGTATGTCAACAAGCTCTACGGCGAAACGTACCTGAAGCAGCAGCTTCGCGCCTTCTCCGGCACGCGCAACCCGATTGAGACGGCGCTCGTCGCCTACAATGCCGGTCCGAGCGTCGCCGCGAAGTGGGTCGAGAGCGGCTACGACGACAAGCTGCTGCCCAAGGAGACGCGCGACTATAAGACGAAGATCATGTCGGAGATCAGCGCGCCGACCGGGCGCGGCGATCCAGGCAGCGTCAAGTTCGTCGGCGCCGACACCTCGAAGGTGAACCCCGACCTGATCGCCCGCACGGCTGACGCCTTCGCCTCGATCGGCTTGGAGAAGGTGAAGATCAACTCGGGCGCCCGCACGCACGAGGAGAACAAGGCTGCCGGCGGCGCTGAGAACAGCCAGCACCTAGACGCCAACGCACTCGACATCGACGTCTCAGGCATGTCGATCCCCGATCGCATCGAGCTTATCAAGTCGCTGAGCGCTGCCGGTATCACCGGCATCGGCGTCGGCTCGAACATGATCCACGCCGATCTCGGCGGGCGCCGCGCGTGGGGCTACGCCACCAGCGCTGGCGGGGGTGAGGTGCCGAAGTGGGCAGCCGCCACCATTGCCGAGCATCTGGCGGGCACGACGCCGCCGATCCGCCGCGTCGCCGGCCGCTACGGCACGCTGCCGTACGACGCACGCCAGCAGTTCATCTCGAAGGCCGACCAGCTCATCGCCGCGCAGTCGGCGCAGACTGCCAAGGCGTCGGCGGTCGAAGTGGTGCAGGTGCGTGACGCGCGCGACAACGAGCTGGCGCTTATCCGCGCCACCGGCCAAGGCACGCCCGGTTTCGACGAGACCTCGATCTCGACGATCCTCGGCGAGGACGACTACCTGAAGTTCACCAACGACCGCGACATCGCCCAGCGCAGCTTCACCGCCAAGCAGGGCATCGCCGAAATGTCGCCGACCGACATGGAGGCGCGCGTCGAGGAGTACGCGCCGCGCGAAGGGTCGAGCTTCGCGGCCGATACCGAGGTGCAGGCGGCGGTGAAGAAGGAAGTCGACCGCGTCACGCGGCTGCGTGCCACGCGCCCCGACAAGGCGGCGCTGGAGCTGCCGGAGGTGCAGGGCTACGCCAAAGCTGTCATGGACGAAGCAGCCGTAGGCGAGATCAAGCCCGAAACTATGCAGAGTTTCGTCTCGGCCATGCGCGAGGCGCAGCTCAACGTTGGCATCCTGCCGGAAGCCGTCGCGCCGGTGCCGCGCGATATGGCGCTACAGATCGGTCTCAACTTTACGAGCGCGCCGGAAGACGTCCGTAAGGCCAACGCAAGTCTCCCCAAGGGTACTGTTAAGTTCAAGCTGCGTGACGAATTGGTGGCGCGTATCGAAGAACTGCGGAAAACCTTCGGCGAATACACCGACGAGGTGCTCATCTACGCCATGGCTGAGTATACAGGCATGGACAAAGCAACAGCATCGGTGCTGACGCAGCTCACCGATCAGCTTGTCAACGCCAAGGGGGCGTTCAAAGACAGCGATGTCGGGGCGATGGAGGCGTTCTCGCCCGAGCCGCGCAAGAACATTTTCGGTGAGACGCCGCTCCTCGACCAGTTGTTCCCGCCCGGCGTACCGGGTACGCTCAGCCCCGAGGAGCAGCGGCGCGCAGCTGCGGCCGAGGAGACTGAGTAATGGCCGTGTTTGAAATGAAAAAGATCGCCGTTCCGGGGCTCGTATCGGACGGTGGGCTGGCGCTCAACTCTGCCAATTTCATCGACAGCACCAAGACGCTGGCCGGCGCTGCGCCGCCCAACACCTCGGCCGTCGACATGGCCGACACGGTGATGAACGAGATCGGCAAGTCCGGTTTCGACATGCCGGGGCCGCGCGACGCCAAGCTCCAGGCGAGCGACAGCCTCGCATTGGAGAACACCAAGAAGGGTTGGCTCGGCGGGTTTGGCGCCATCACCAACCCCGACGAGCGCGCGACTGAACGCGAGGGGCAGGCCGACTTTGCGGGCAAGCTCGCCAACGAGGCCCGCACGCACAACGACGAGTTGGTCGGCGCCACCTTCGGAAAGACGATCGACGAGCTGACCGAGGAGTTCGGCGGCGCCTATGCGCGGCAGTTCAAGCCGGGCATGACCGAGGATGAGATACGCGCCATCGTCGAGGCGGCCGATGCAGGCACGGCCTCGACGGAGGAAGCAGACAAGCGCGTCACTGACGTGGCAGGCGCCCCCCTGCCGTCGCAGTATTGGTGGCGCAGTGCCATAGAGGGCGCGGTCAAGAGCGCCGCCCAGATGGGCACGAACGCGCTACGCGCGCCTGGCGCGTGGTTCGAGAGCGGCATCTTCGTGTCGACCGGCTTCGAGACCGGCAAGTCTTGGCCTCGCCAAGCGGCAGACGCGCTCGACGCCGAGCTTAATAAGGGGTTGCCCGCCGATCCGGGCCGCCGCGAGGAAGCCATCCAGATGCTCTCTGAGGGCGTCGGTTCGATGGCGCCGTATTTGCTCGCCGGCTACGTGGGGCAAGTGCTCGGTGTCGGGGCTGGCGCGACGACGGGCGCCTTCGGCGCGGCAGCTGGCGGCGGTGCGCAGTACGAGGACGCCGACCGTTTCGACGCCAACGGCTGGTCGAAGTTCACGGCGCTCGTGCTCGGCTCCGGGCTCGGCATGACTGACCGTTTGCCGATCGAGCGTGCCTTCATGCGGGCCGAGATCGCCACCGGCGGGCTGGTGTCGCGCGTCCTGCGAAACACGACGGCAACCTCGCTGAGCGAGTTCACACAGGAAGTCGGGCAGGCAGCCGGCGAGGACATCATCGCCAAGTACCTGCCAGGGTACGACCCCGACCGCGTGCTGGACTACGGCGACTGGTTCAAGCAGGGCCTCGTCGGCGCCGTGACAGGCGGCGGGGTCGGCTTCGTCACGACGCTGGCGCCCGGCAAGACCGTCGACATGGGCGGCAAGCCCGAGGCGGTGCAGGCGCAGATCGACAAGATCATCGACGCAGAACAGCAGGTGCTTGATGGCCTCACCGCCGAAGTCGACGCAAACCCAGAAGACGGCGAAGCCGCAAACGCTGAAGCGGTGGACGCACAGCCTGCTGGAGGTGCAGGAGCGCCGCAAGCGACGGATGGCGTTGGAGCGGCAACTGCGCCGACAAGGGTTGATCCTGTAGTCGCTGGCGACGCCGTCAAGCAGATCGTCGAACAGCAGCGCGCCTACCACGGCACGCCGCACAAGTTCGACAAGTTCTCGATGGACAAGATCGGCACGGGCGAGGGCGCGCAGGCGTTCGGGCACGGGCTATACTTTGCCGGAAACCGGCAGGTCGCCGAAGGCTACCGCGCCGCACTAGCGCGGCCCGTTCTTACCGTGGACGGCAGCGCCCAATACAGCGGCATTTCTTCAGAGGGGTTGACCGCGCTCAATTTTATCCAGCAGTCGTTCTCCAAGGAGCGTGGCACCCAGAACCTTGAGCGCGCCATCGAGACTGCTACCGTTGACCGCATGCGCGACCGTTACACCGCCGCGCGCGAATGGCTGCGCGAAAACGACGCGCGCATCAACTTGGAAGGCGGTGCGCTCTATCAGGTCGATATCCCCGACGACGCTGAGCTGCTCGACTGGGACGCGCCGCTGAGCACGCAGTCTGCCGCCGCTAGAGCCGCGATACAGAAGCTGGTCGATGCGGCACCAGAAGGCAGTCAACTCGCCAAAGTTCGTAGCGCCGGAGGCGGCCTGCGTGACAGCGTAACAGGCGAGCAAATCTATCGAGGGCTTTCCGCCGACCTGCGCGCCGGGCGCGTCGAAACACCGCCTGACTGGAGTAGCGCAGCGACAGCATCTGACGGCTCGGATTTCGGAGGCGACCAGGCTGCTTCCGCTACGCTGCTCGCAGCGGGTGTACCCGGTTTGCGCTACCTCGACGCTGGAAGCCGCGCGGACGGCGACGGCACGCGCAATTACGTCATCTTCGACGAGAACCGCATCCAGATCGAGGATGTCGAAGCGCAGGTCGGCCAGCCGGTCAACCCCGACATCGTCGCGCAGGTCGATGCGGTGCAGCTCGACCCTTATCAGGTCGCTCCGCTGCCGAACATCGAGAAGGGTCTCACCGGGCCGATCCCCCGCGTCGTGCAGGCCGCCAAGGCGTACGCCGCAGCGATCGGCCTGCCGCACCGTCGCGCCCGCTCCTACGTCAAGGTGGACACCGCCCGCGCCGCGCGCATTGCTGCCGCCTACACCGCCATGAAGCACGAGCCGAACGATCCGGCTGTGCTCGCCGCGTATCAGGCGCTCGCCGACGAGACCGTCGCGCAGTATCAGTACGTCAAGGCGACCGGCCTGAAGATCGAGACGATCCTGCCGTGGAAGCCTGCGCCGCTTTCAGCCAAGGCGCAGGCACTCGATGTGAAGGTGACGCGCACACCCTCAGAGATCGGCAAGGGGTACGGCGACTACGTCACCTACACCGAACCCTCTGGAGGTGTAGTTCGCGTTGTCGAGCGTAAGGGCGCCGCTCGTGAAGCGTCGGTGGTCGACTTCGTCATCCCCGAAGCATTGCGCGGTCAAGGCATCGGGCGGGCGCTTATGGAGCGTGTGCTCGCGGACAACCCGAGCCTGATGGGGCAGGTGTCGTCGCGTGCTGCCGCCAAGCTGGCCTACGACATGGGGCGCCGCCCCTTCAACCAGCCGGACGCCACGCTAGAGGACATCTACCGCATCATCGAGAGCGATAGTTCGGTGAACCTTCTCACCCCCGAGCTGCCCGACCCCTACCCTAACGGCCCGCGCGACGTGCTCAAGGACATCAACGCCGGTCACATCTGGTACTTCCCGACCGACCAGGGCTTCGGCTCCTCGGAGTTCGACCCGACCGGCAACCCGCTGCTCGAAGCCTCCGGCGAGACCTCCGACAACGGCCAGCCGATGGTCGTCAACGACCTGTTCCGCGTCGTGCATGACTTCTTCGGCCACGGGCTGGAGGGCTCCGGCTTCGGTGCGCGGGGCGAGGAGAACGCCTGGCAGTCGCACATGCGCCTGTTCACCGCGAGCGCCGTGCCGGCGATGACGAGCGAGACGCGCGGCCAGAATAGCTGGGTCAACTACGGCCCCTTCGGCGAGCAGAACCGCAAAGACCCGCGCAACACCGTCTACGCCGACCAGAAGACCGGTATCATGCCGTCGTGGACGTGGACCGAGGGCGTGGTCGACAGCACGGCCGAGGACGTCGACGCGCCGGTCGAGCTGACTGGCGAGGGGCTTTTCTACCACGGCACTTCGCGCGAGTTCGAGGGGCGGCTTAAGCTGCCGGGCGCTCGCGGCTCAGGCGGCAATGCAGTCTTCCTGTCGACCAGCCCCGTACAGGCGATCACCTTCGCGCGCGGCGAGACCAAGCGGCTGCTGGCTGCGAAGGTCAACGCCAAGAAGGTGTTCAACTACCAGAGCGAAACCGATCTTGCGGCACTCTCCGAGTACGTCGCCAAGAACTTTGACGCGGTCGCGCCGGGTGCTCTCTATGGTCCGCAGTCTGCGATCTCGTTCCTGCGCAGCGGTGATTTCGGTCTCTTGGAGCAGCCGGCTGTCCGTAAGTGGATGCGCTCTAAGGGCTACGACAGTTTCTGGGTGCGTGAGTACCCCGACAGTCCGCTCAACATCGGCGTGCTCGACCCCGCTGTGATCGAGGAGGTCGTCTCCCCTCAGCAGCAGTTCCTCGACGCCTTTCTCGCCGCCAAGAACGCCAGCCCCTTCGGCGCTGCCGCCTATGCCTACAGCCCCGCCGAATACGCCAAGATGCGCACCTTCCTCGCGCCCGACGGCCTGAGCGGCTTCGCGCTGAAGGGCACCGACATCGTCTCGGTCTTCTCGCACCCGGCCGCCGGTGGCGGTCGCCTGCGCAAGATCATCGACGTGGCGGTCGCCAATGGCGGCAAGACGCTCGACGCCTTCGACGGCAAGCTGGTGCAGATGTATGCCGCGCTCGGCTTCCGCGAGGTGCGGCGCGAGAACTGGAACGACCAGTATCGACCTGAGGGCTGGAAGGCTGAGTGGGGCAAGCCCGACGTTGTATACATGGAGTACAGCGGCGACATCGAGCAGGCTGTCGCCTCACTCGGCACCGAGAGCCCGGCCTTCCTCGAATGGGACGGCGGCGCCGCGATCCGCGATGACGACGGCGTGCCGCTGGTGCTCTACAGCGGCGCCCCCAAGAGCCTGCGCAAGGCGACGCGCGAAATGTGGATGACGCCCGACCGCGACACCGCGTCGCAGTTCGGCGAAGCCAGCATGGGCGGCAACTTCGCCAACGACGCCCAGTTCGACGAGGACGGCAACAACATCGGCGGCGCGGTCTTCACCTTCTACGCCCGCATGGAGAACCCGCTGGAGATCGACTGGCAGGGCAACTCGTGGAACGCCGGGCCGGATACCGAGTACCCGACGATCTATCGCGCAGTCGACAGCGTGTTTGAGAGCTACGGCGACGCCGAGCAGGCGATCAGCGATCAGCAGGACAGCGCCCGCAACGACGCCGAGGAAGCCTTCCGCGAGGACATGGCAAACCGGATGTACGTCGCTGAAGTCGGCGAGCAGTTCGAGGTGCGGCTCAAGGCAGAGCAAGGCGATACGGTCGCCGATCTGGAGTACCGCGTCAGCAATGCACGCACCTATGAGGCGAGCCGCCGCGAAGCGCTGGACAAGGCGATAGCGCAGCAGGATACGCTGGGCGCGGCGCTCGTCGAGAGTGTGCGCAACCAGTACAAGACCGCCATCGCGCAGCTCGCTGAGTTCCAGCGCCAGCTCGAAGCCCTGCGTACAGCACCGCCGGTCGAGGACGAGGTCATCGGCACCTTCGACACCGAGGAGGGGGCGCGCGACTTCGAGAACGAATACACCGAGGAGAGGGCGACCGAGGCCGGCGACGCAGCGGCCGACGAGGTCGATACTGGCATCAGCGAGGAGACCGACTACGACGTCGGCGAGAACGGCCAGACCACCGACGGCGAGGTCGAGCGCGCCAAGCGCAACGGCCACGACGGCGTGATCTTCCGCAGTGTCGACGAGGGCTCCGGGCCGGTCGACGTCTACGTCGTCATCGAGCCGGGCAACGCCAAGTCGACCGCCAACATCGGCACCTACAACCGCGAAGACCCCGACATCCTCCGCATGACGGCGGCCGGTTCCATGCGGCAGCCGTACATAGGCGAGCCGACACGCCCGACTGCCGGCATCGCCACCTCGAACGCGCGCCAGATCGCCGCCGACACCAAGCCGGCCGACAGGCGCCTGTCGACTTTCGGCGCCTCGCTCAGCAAGCTGATGAAGCTGACCGTTCGCTCGGGGCGGCTGGCGTCTAAGGACCGCACCGTCATGGGCGAGTACCACCGCCGCGCGGCACTCATCCAGATGCGTGACAAGAACGACTTCAGCACCCTGGTGCACGAGGCCGGCCACGCATTCAATGACGCTCGCGCCGACATCGTCGAGCCCTTCGCCCGCGCCAACGCGGCTGCGCTGGAGGACTTTGCCCGCACGCACTACCAGGGCGACCTGACGAGCGCCCCCCTGCCTACGGTGCGGCGCGAAGGCTTCGCCGAGTTCCTGCGATCCTACGTCACTGCGCGCGCCTATACCGAGCGCCAGGCGCCAGACCTGACGCGCGAGTTCGTCGCCATGATGCGGCGCAGCGACCCCAAGACGCTGACGGGGCTCGACGCGCTCAACATCCAGTTCGAGGCGTGGCTGAACCAGCCATCAGCCAAGCTCTCCGAAAGCATCATCATCGACAACTCGCGCCTGACCGGTATCCAGATCGCCATGAAGGAGATCACGGATAACGGCTTTGCGTCGTGGATGCGCGAGCTGACCCGCCGCTCCGTGACGGTGTCGTTCCAGCAGCAGGCCGGCTTGCGAGAGATCGTGAACCGTATCTCCGCACAGTTCGAGGCGGCACACGGCACCCAGCTCGACCTCGCTTACGCCGACAACCCGATCGCGCTGTCGACGCTCGGTCGCCAGGCAGAGACCTTGGCGCTCAACGAGACGCAGGACGGCGTCATCCCGTACCGTGGCACAGACCCCGCCACGCGCAGCCTGCAAGACGCTATCTTCCTGATCCACGGCAAGGCGAACAAGAAAGGCAGCCAACTCGTCTCTCTGGATACAGAGCTGATGCTGTCGTTCAACGCCTACCTGATGGAACGTCGTGCACTGGCTGAGTGGAAGCGCTACGAGCGCGGCGAAATTCGCAATGAGCCCGTCGGGCTGAAGAAGGGCGACATCCTCCAGGGCGCGCAGGATCACGAGACTGAGCACCCCGAGTTCGTGCAGGCGGCGGCCATCGTGCACGAGTACGGCATGGGGCTGTGGCGCAAGCAGTACGACGCCGGGCTGATCGACAAGGAGACCTATGAGGACGTAGCGTCGCGAGAGTTCTACGCGCCGCTCCAGCGCGATGTCAGTGACCTGCGCACCGCGCGCGAGAACGACGTCTCGTTCACCCAGAGCGCCGTGGTCAAGCGCTTCAAGGGCTCGTCGCGCGATGTCATCGCGCCGATGGATGTCCTGCTGCAAAAGACGATAGCCGTCGAGAAGCTGATCTCTATGAACGACGCAGCCAAGGCGCTGGCGGCGATGGCCGACAAGACGCCGGGCGTCGGCTCCGTGGCGGTCCGCATCCCTGCCACCCAGATGGTCGGCAAGACCTACTCCGCGCAAGAGGCGGCGGCCCAGCTGCTCAAGCGCGCAGGCGACCAGGACGACACGCCGATGGACCCGGCCGACGCCGCCGAACTGCTGACCCTGCTCGAAGCGTCGATCGACCGAGGGCAGATGATCTCGCTCTACCGCTCCCAGCAGGTGTCAACGCGCGGCGAGAACGTCATGTTCTTCTGGGAGAACGGCAAGATCGCCGCGCTACAGTTGGTCGACGGCCAGCTCGGAGCCGACGTCATCAACTACATGGCCGCTGTCGGGCGCGAGAGCATGGACTGGCCGCTGGAGATCGCGGCGGCATCCTCAACCCTGTTCCGTGCGGCGGTGACGAACTGGCCCGACTATCTGCTGGTGAACTTTATCCGGGGCGAACTCCAGAACGGGATGCTGACGCGCGGCTACATCCCCGGTGTGAGCGGCATTCGCGGTATGGTCGACGAAATCACCCAGAGCAAGTGGGCGAAGTCGGCTAACCGTGCCCGCATGATGATGGGCGGCATCAACACCTCGACGCTGCACCAGGCCAATATCGACCGCGACATCAGCGCGCTGCGCGCTCGCGGCTTCCTGCCAAAGGTGATCGGTGAAATCCGCAACCCTTGGGACTTCGTCGGTTCAGTGCGCGCGCTGTCGCGGGTGATCGAGACGGCTGAAACTGCCGGACGCCTCGGCGTATACCGCGCCACCTACACCCGCGCCAAGCGCGACGGCCTGAGCGACTACGAGGCTTCCGTCGAGGCCGCTTACATCGCCACCGACGTGATGGACTACGGCCAGCATGGCTCTCGGATGCTGACCATGCGGCGGCTCATCCCCTTCCTAAACTCCCAACTCGTCGGCTTGCACAAGCTGTTTCGCACGCTGGGCGGCGACGAGGCGGGCCGTCGCAAGGGGCTTACCTTCGCGATCACCGCATGGGTGAAGGACATAAACGCCCTGCCGCTCAGCCGCGCCGAGAAGGATCAGCTCAAGACCGGCCGCCACCTGATGCTGTCCATGCTCATGCTGGGCGGGCTGTCGGAGTTGCTGCATTTCCTTCAGGCCGATGACCCCGACTATATCGCGGGGCCTAACGAGTACACTCGCACCACCAACTGGGTCTTCCTGCCGAACAAGATGGGCCTCGGCAAGAAGGGCGAGGTATGGGTCATGCCGAAGCCGTTCGAGCTTGCGCTGATCGCCAACACCGTCGAGCGCGCGCTTGAGGCAGCCGGCGGCGATAGCACGGCGCTCGGCAAGATGCTGCGTGGGGTCGCGATGAGTGTCACGCCGCCGACGACGCCACCGATCATACAAACGGTCGCGGAAGCAACCTCCAACTTTGACTTCTACACCGGCCAGCCGATCGTCAAGCCCGGCGAGCTTAGCCCGCGCGACCGCTCGCTGGAGTTCAACGAGCGCACGTCTGACCTGGCTATCACGCTAGGGCAGATGACGGGCCTGTCGCCTATGCTGATAGACCACGTTGGCGCCGGGCTGGGGGCGAACGCCTACCGCGACATCGCGCACTCGCTCGATGCCTTCAGCACGACGCGCCCCGCGCCCGACGCCAGCGACTGGTTCATCACGCGCCGCTTCGTCAAGGATGCGCGCCAGGGGTCGCAGCTCACCGCCGATCTGTGGGGGCAGGCGAGCCAGGCCAACGGCAAGCTGGGCGGCGCCTACCAGACCTTGCACAACCTCGTCGGCAAGGGGGCCAGCGAGCCGGTCATCAACGCTCTGCTCGGCAAGATGGACGCCGAGGAGAAGGCGTACGCGTTGCTGATGGAGTACCAGAAGCCAGAGGATAAGCGGCTGCACCCAGTCAACCGCGCGACTGCGCTGACCAAGATCATCAGCGGGATGAGCACGGAAATCTCCAGCCGGTTGGGGCTGGCCGACAGCACCTACGAAGACGACCCCGTCAACATCGCCATGACGCCCTCCAAGAAGCGCGAGGTCATCGACGTGCTCAAGGAGATCGCCCAGCGCGAGGCATGGAACACCATGGTCACGATGGGCCACCCCACCTACAAGGGGCGCAAACTGCTCGATGTCGAGGGGTCGCTGAGCCTGCTGGAGGCGACCAGCCCCGACGCCTACGACGAGTACGTGCGCCGGGTGACCAAGGCCAAGGTTTACGATTTCGAGGGCGTGGCCGAAGCTTGGCCTGACGCTCGCACGCGGCTCATCGAGGATGGCGAGTTCGCCATCCTAACCGACCTATCGGCCAGCGCGGGTATGGCCTTCTGACACCGCACGCGGTATAGGGATACCACCATGACGCAGCAAGCCGCCGAAATCCGACATGTCGTAGATCGCACGGGGTTTGCGAACCCGCTGACGCTCGGGGTGCTCGTCGAGGACGTCGACTACCTGAAGGTCTATGCCGATCTCGAACTGCTCCAGGTCGGCGTCGACTACACCGTGACCGGGATCGGCGATGCGAACGGTGTCTCCATCGAGATCATCGGCGGCGAGGATGTCGACGAGTATGTCGGCGTCGAGGAGTTCACCGCCCTCTACGACCCCGTGCTCCAGCAGGGTGCCGACTTCTCACTCGGCGGCAACTTCGGCCGCGCCTTCGAGAGCGCGCTCGACGCCCAGAACCGGCAGCTACAGGCTGTCGCCGAGCGCGCATACGCCGTCGACGCTAACACCCTGTCGGCTGCGCTAAGCGCAGAGGCAGCCGAGCTGGCCGCCGACGCAGCGGAAGACGCAGCAGCGATCGCTATCGCTGGCGCGGGCACAACCATCTTCTCCTCGGTTGCGCAGGCGCAAGCGTACTCACCTAGCGTGGCGCCGGATTTCATCAAGACGGCCGGCTACACCTCGGCGGGCGATGGCGGCGGCGCTCTCTACGTGAAGGTGGCGAGTGAGCCTAGCCACGCCGGCAAGTTCTCCATCACTCTGAGTGGTGGAGGGGTAGCATGGTTCGAGCTGACGGGTACCGTAGTCACGCTCGAAATGTTCGGCGGCAAGGCTGATTGCGTCTACAGCCTCGGCAGCGGCACAACCGGGAGCCTGACGGGGACGCCTACGGATAACCTGGCGGCGTTCGACGCTGCGCAAGCGTATCTCTCGTCCAACCCCATCACGTTCTACGAGGGCGGCGCAGTCATCGCCGTGCAGGCGGGGTGCTACTACTTCAGCGGCACCATCAACATCAAGAAGACGCTACAGGTAATCTTCCCAAACGGCTTCCAGAACGGCGGCTGGGCATCTGAGTGGGTGTTCCCGGCCGATACGTTCGGCGTCATCGTCAACCGCTACAACACCCTCGACGACGGGCTCGAAAGCCCGACAACCACGGGCGGCGACGGCTCGGTACTTGAGTACCCTCGCCTCGTGTCTCTCGGCGGCACCGATCGCACGAAGTGCGGCCTGTGGCTGCGAGCGCGCGCCAAGGTTGTCGGGTGCAACATCACCAACTTCCCCGGCGATGGGTTGCGCCTCCAGGCCGACAGCGGCGGCGGCGCGTCCACGATGGGCAACTGCAACAACAGCGAGATCATCGGAGGCCGCGTCACGCGCTGCCACGTCGGGCTCTACGCCAACGGTGCCGACGCCAACCAGTGCTATGTCGAGCACTTCGATGCCTCGTCTAACCGGACGTGGGGCATTCACGACAACTCGTTCCTCGGCAACCAGTATGTTGCCTGCCATACGGCGGCGAACGGCAGCCGCATAACAGCCGACGATTGCGCGGCTCAGGTGTCGTACGGCGGCAATCGCTACTACGTCATCAACGCGGCGACCGCAGCGGCCATCACTCCAGGTACCGATGCCACCGTCTGGGGGCTGATGGGCGCGGGTGCAGTCTCGACAGTCTTTGTGGACTGGAGCACCTTCGCCGGCACCTATGTCGTCGGGGGCGCCTACGCGAACGACAACGCCAACTCGCGCGCGATGTTCATCGGCTGCTACTCCGAGAACGGCCAGCCCCCCTCCAAGGTTGATACGCCTGCACAAATCATCGGCGGGCTGCACGCAGCCGGCGACAGGGGTACAGGTTTCGATCTTCGTAACAACGTAGTCACCGGCCAGATGTCGGTGCGAGCGCGTAGCGCCACCCAGGAGATCATCCTGGAGCCGTCAACCAGCCGAGCCTTCACGCTCAGGGCCGATGGCGATAGCTCGACCGGGCTCGTCATGCAGTGGGACAGCTCTGTCGGCCAGTGGCAGTGGCGGCACGCCGGGCTTGGCGCCCGCACACCCTACCGGATCACGACGGACCTGAACACGTCGCAGGGTGGTCGCTCTGTGGTGATCGGCCCCGGCAACGTGATCTTCGCGCAGGGTATCTGGCTCGGCGCCAGCATCGCCAACTCGCGCCACGTCACCAACGGCACTGCGGCTCCGACCACGGGAGACTGGGCGGAGGGCGACATCGTAATCAATCGTGTGCCCGCCAGCGGGCAGCCCATGTGGTGGGGGTGCAGCGTCGCCGGCTCGCCTGGCACCTGGCTACCCGGAGCGAACTACCCATGACCGAGACAGTCGTCTCCCAGCGCAACACCGTCGATGCCGACGGCTTCAGCAACCCGATCAGCCTCGCCGCCAACGCGGAGGCGTCGAGCCACGTCAAGGTCTACGGCGACAACACGCTCCTCCAGATCGGCGTCGATTACACCCTCGACGGTGTCGGCGACACCGGTGACCTCGACGAGATCGCCGGCGTCGAAGTCACCATCGACAGCGCCGTGCTGCTCGCCGACGAATACGACACCTTTACCGTCGAGCACGACCCGCCGCTCGACCAGGACACCGACATCAGCGCGGGCGGCGTGCTCGGACGCGTCTACGAGGCGGGGCTAGACGCCATCGCGCGGCGCCTCCAGGCGCTCGGCGCCAAGGTGGCGCGCACGCTTCACCTGGCCCCCGACACGCAGGACACCAGCGTCGAGCTGCCGATGCCGGAGGATCGCCGCGCACTCGTCTGGGTTCTCGACCAGGACACGGGTGAGTTCAGCCTGGAGAATACCGCTGCCGACCCCGACGGCGATGCGACGACGGCGGCTATCGCCGCACAGGTGGCAGCCGAAGCAGCGCAAGCGGCGGCTGAAGCTGCCGAGGCGGAAGCCTTGGCGCAGGCGCTGCTGGCGTCCGACAGCGCCGATCGCGCCGAGGCTGCCGCAGCGGGGGCCGGCGATCTCACCGCACTGCTGAACTTCCTGTGGCCGGTCGGCGCCAAGCTGGAGCACTTCGGCCCCACGGCCCCTGCCAACTTCCTCGCCTGCGACGGTAGCGCGGTGAGCCGCGCCACCTACTCGGCGCTTTTCGCGGTGATCGGCGAGACCTACGGAGCTGGCGACGGCTCGACCACGTTCAACCTGCCGACCGCCAACGACGGCATCTTCTTCCGCGCTACCGGCGGCAACGCCGCAGCGCAGGGCGTGGTGCAGGCCGAAATGATCGGCCCCCACAATCACGACGCGACGATCGACAACGCTGGCGCCCACACGCACTCACTTACCCGCAACAAGCGCTACGGCGCCAACGACAACGCCTCGGGCAATTCCAACCCCGGCTTCGACGTGGGCGACCAGAACAACGGCAATGTCACCCTGACGACATCGAGCAACGGCGACCATTCGCACACCGCGACAGTGGCGAATAATTCTGGTACTGAGAACCGGCCGCGCAACATGAGCGTGCTCGTCTGCATCAAATACTGAGGAGAGACTGCCGTGACCGACAACGCACTCAAGGCCCTGATCCGCCGCACCGAGACTGACAAGGCCGACCCAGCCGTGCAGTACGAGACGATCATCGGGCACAACCAGGGCAAGCTAACCAAGCCGCTCACTCAGATGACCGTCGGCGAGATCATTGCCGCAAGCGACGGCTGGCGCAAGCGCTTCGGCACGACGTCTGGCGCGGCCGGCGCCTACCAGATCATCAAGCCGACGATGATCGGTTTGGCGAAGCAGCTCGGTATCGACTACGGCGAGAAGTTCACGCCCGCGCTTCAGGACCGCATGGGCGACCAGCTTCTGGAGACCCGTGGCTTCGCGCGCTTCCTGCGCGGCGACCTGACCGTCACCGAGTTCGGCAACGCGCTGGCGCGCGAGTGGGCCAGCTTCCCGGTGCTGTCGACGCAGAAGCGCGGCGAGACCGTGCTGAAGCGCGGGCAGTCGTACTACGACAAGTTCGCCGGCAACTCGGCGCTGATCTCACCTGAGACCGTCGAGGCGACGCTGCTCCAGCTCCGCGCGCCGAAGCCTGTTACCGTGCCGACCTACCAGCCGGGTGACACCGACGAGCCGACGCCCGTCGTGCCCGTCATGGCGGCCATCGACTGGGTGCTCATCGCCCTCGTTATCTTCTTCATCCTGCTCGTCGCAGGTCTCGTCCTATGGCTGCGCTAAGGAGGCGCCTCCACGATGCTGAATACGATCATCCAGTCGGTTGTTCTCAAGTGGCTGCTGCGCCGCGTCCTTGAGCTGGGGCCGATCATCAGCGGCGCGCTCACCTGGTGGGGCGCCCTGTCGCCTGCCGACCAGGCCGGGCTCATCAACATCCTCCAGGGCAACTGGGGGCTCGCCACGCTCGGCGCCGCCGTCAGTCTCGGCGGCTACATCTGGTCCCTGATCGCGACCGTCAAGCCGCACGCCACGGCCGGCGGCGTGCAGGTGCCGACGAGCCAGATGACACCGGCCAAGAAGGAAGCGGTCAAGGAGGCGGTGAAGACCACCGCCGCCAAGCCGACCCTGCTCGACAAGCTGTTCAAGCGGTGACGCGGGCGTAACGCAACCTGTGCGATGACGCCCCCGTTGAATAAGTGAACATAGGACGTGTCGCCCGTGACCGAACAGATTATCCAAGACGTGCAGGCTCACGCCAAGACGATCACCGAGCTGGTCACAGAGCTTAACAAGCTGCGCACCGATCGAGAGAAGAACGATGCGCTGCGGCTGATGAAGGACGAGTACCTTGACGAACGCCTTGATCGGATCGAAGCTAGTATCAAGTCAGTCTACGGCTTGGGAAAATGGGTGCTCGGAGCTTTCGGTGCCGTCCTCTTATCAGCGGCTGCGACGTTTATCGTTCGCGGCGGCCTATTCGGTCCGTAACATGAACCTACTCGCGCTCGCGGTTAAGTCCTTCAGTGCAGCAGTGATCTTCGTCTCGACGATCCTCACCGTCTACACGGTCGGCCCCGGCATAGAGACCTACTTCTTCCCGGTCGTCAGCAAGCTGACGATCGAGAAGATGGAGGCAATCGACGACGGCAGCGCGACGGTCGACGCCTACTTCACCAAGCTGCGCAACTGCGAATACATCGGCATCGCCTGGTATCGCGGCCAGCGCGACGGCGGTTTCGCCCGGGTGCCTCTCGTCCTGACGCGCGCCCCGGGGGATGACAGCAGCCCGAACCGCCCGGTCGGCGCGCAGCGCTCCGGGCCGTGGCTGGTGTCGATGCCGGTGAGCGAGATCAAGGCGAACAGTTTCGTCGAGCTGAAGCACCAGTGCCTCCCCTTCGAGGTCACGACCACCGAGTTCTACCCCTAGCGCACCCACCCCCAGCGTTGCAGCACATTGTAAAGCGGCCGGCACGCCATCATCAGCGCTACACCCAGCCCGCAGATCGGCCACGCCCAGCCAGGCACGGCGCCCAGCAGGCAGTCGAGCAGGCTGCCATCGGTGCCGCCGAGGTCATGCGCCACGCAGCACTGCGACCAGTTCCAGCGGCCAATGCCGTTCGGGAAGCCGGTGCACCGGCCGTCGGCACCGAGGCTCACGTCGAGCAGGCTGAGCGGGCGGGCGACGACCGGATCGCCGATCCACGCATAGGCGATGGCGCCGCCCGCGAGGGCGACGCCTATCCAGAACACGGGGTTGCGCCAGAACTTCACGGCAGCCGCTCCGTCAGTTTAACGCCCATGAAGGTCGTCCCCGTTAGCACGCCACGATCGATGACGGTCAGCGCTATCGTGTCGAACTCATACTGGAGCTTCTTCACCGCTCGCGGGTGCAGCACGATCTCTACGATGGTATCGTCTGGGTCAGCCCCCACGCTCTCGCGTGCGCGGTAAAGGAACTCCGACAGCACGTCGCTGAAGCGCTCGCTCATTTCCACCTCGCCAGCTCAAGGCGCAGTTCGTTGGCAGCCTTCAGCGTGTCGACGCCGATCAGCCCGCCGTGGTTCTGCTCGGCCTGGTTGAGCAGGTCGGCGACCTTCTTGGCACTCGCCAGCAACGCGGCCAGTTTCGGATCATCCTGCATTGCTGCTCTCCTCCAACATCGCCTTGAACAGCAGCAGGTAGACGAGCAGGTCGTCGACCCGCCCGGCGATCGGCTCCAGCCGCTCGCGCTCCTTGCCGTTGCGCTGGTCCTTGATGAACTGCTGGATGGCGTCCCAGTGCTTGCCGGCATAGACGGCCCACACAGTCTCCATCGGCAGCCCGAGGGCGGCGCCGTTGCGGCGGAAGTTGAGCAGGCGATCGTCGTCGCCGGAATACTCGCCGCCCTTCTTCTGGGCGAGCGACTTGATCTGCACGTAGCTTGCCTCGACGAGGGCGGCCCAGCGGTCGTGGGTGAAGCCCGGCAGCGAGCCGCCTGCTATCGGCAGCTCCGCCACGCAGTCGTGTTGCGACACCTCATCGTGCGTGCCTGGGCTGTAGCTGCCGTCGTCGCGCACTGCTCCAAGTCCTTCGATGTACCAGGGAAACTCGGCGCTATACCCTTCCGAGGGCCGCGTTGGGCGGGCAGGGCCTACCTTCTGCCCGTCGCGCGTCTGGTAAAACTTTCCTTCTTCGATCTGCATCGCTCAGCTCCTCCCGCTCGCGCGGCGTTTCTTCCACGCGCGGTGCGCCGGGTTGCGCCGGTGATGCTGGACAAAGTTCCAGCGCGCCTGATGCAGCCGCCACGCTGCCTGCTCCCTGAGCGTATGCTCAAGGAACGCCTCGGCCATTGTCTTCTCCATAGCCTGCACGTCACACCTCCTTCAGCAGCCGCCGGAAAAGCTCCTGGTCAGCCATCTTGTCATGCACCCGCTGGTACTTCATTTCGTCCGTCGTCAGCAAGCCGGGGGCTCGCATCAGGATCGGCCGCGACCAGACCGGGCGGTGCTGCCCCGGTCGGTGGAAGCGCTTGAGCAACTGGTCGTACAGCTCGGCCGACCAGTTGAAGCCGTAGTGGAAAAGCTGGGCGCCGCCGAACTGGAGGTTGAGCCCGTGGCCGGCGCTGGCCGGATGCACGGCGGCGACGTCGAGCCTGCCGTCGTTCCATGCGCGCTCAAACTCCTCGGCCTGCCGGTCGTTCACGCCGGCGCCGAGCCAGCGGATGCCGGGGAAATTCTCCTTGAGGCTGTCGAGATCGGCCTGAAACTCGTATGCCACCATGACCGGCTCGCCGCCGGCCTCCTCGATCATTTCGAGCAGGCGCTCCATCTTCACGTCGTGGTAGCGCTCGATGCCGCGATGCTTGCCTTCGAGCCCGTCATAGAGGAAGCCCTGCACCAACTGGCAGAGCTTGCCTGAGGCGACGGCGAGGTTAGCCGCCGCGACGACGCCGTCGCGCTGCTTCAGGAAGTTGACCAGTTCCTTCATCATCAGCTTGTAGCGCTCGACGATCTCCTCGGGCATGTCGACCCACTCGATAAACTCCGGCCCGTCGTTGAGCGCCGGCAGATCGGGCATGTCGTCGGGGCCGATGGTGAACATCACCCGGTTGGCGTCGTCGATGATCTGCCGCTGCCGCTCGGGCAGGATCGCCCACTTGTAGGCGTTGTAGTCGAGCGGGTAGAAGTTCGCCTGTCGCCACTTGTCGAAGCTGTTGCCCCAGAGATGGCCGGCGGTGAGCAGCTTGACCTGCCCGAACAAGTCCTCGAAGCCGTTCGGCCTCGGCGTGCCGGTGAGACCCCAGCGCGACAGGAACCAGGGGATGATCGGCGCCAGCGCGCGCAGGCGCTTGCCGCGCGGGTTCTTGAAGCGGCTCAGCTCATCGACGCAGAACACCGACCTGCTGAAGCGCGCCGGCTTCTGGGTCTTGGCCCAGTCTACGAACCACTTCGCGTTGTCGATGCCGATGCAGTAGACGTCGGCCGGCTCGCGCAGGAGCTGCGCCCGCTGCACGGCCGAGCCGCCGACGAACACCACCTTCAACCGCTGGAGGTGCGCCCACTGCTTGACCTCGGCCCGCCAGACGAGCTGCGCCACGCGCTTCGGGGCGAGCACGAACATGTCGCGCGCGATCCCGTCGCGCTGAAGCTCCTCGAAGGCGGTGAGCGAGGCGGCAGTCTTGCCGCCACCCATCGGCAGCACGGCGCCGGTGCCCGTACCGGGGCCGGATTGGTCGAACCACACGCCCTCGTAGAGCGCGGTGACGGTGCGCTGCTGGGCGCTGCGGAGATCAGTTTTTGCGCGCATTAGCTTCGGCGCGCTTAACCGCGTCATCGAACTGCTGCGCCTCGAACGCTGCATCCACTGCAAACGGCAGCTTCTCGAACACATCCGCGATGTCGCGGCCCGCCACTGTCAGCGGTGCGCCAGCGGTTGCCACCTTGCCGTTACTAACCTCGACAACTGCAAGCGAGAGAACCGCCAGTCGGCGGCCTTCGGTTGCCGTACCTTGGAGGCGCAACGCTGCGCCCACCATCAGGTCGTAATAGCTGTCGATTAGGTAGCGCTGCTCAGGCGATACCGAGGCGTCAAATATCGCCCCGTCGTCCACGTCCTTGATTTTCTGCGATGACATCGTCGATCTCCTCTCGGTTCTTTGCTACGTAGACCCGCCAGCCTACGTCTCGCATTTCCTTGTGCCGTACGACCTGCAACGCCGAGAGCCTGCCGCCCTTGGGGCGCTTCAGTTCGACGACGAAAGCCGAGACGTGCGGCAGCTTCACCAGCCGGTCGGGGTAGCCCCGCACACCTGGTACCGAGAGCTTGTACGTCATCCCGCCAAGTTCTGCAACGACGTCGTGGCAGTATTTCTCGATTGCGCTCTCCCGCTCGATCATGCTACGAACCCCTCACTGATTTGCAGACCCACGAGGAGATCACATGACCCCGCCCAAAGGCAAGCAGCGCTCGATCCACATGGACGACGAGACCTTCGACCTGCTCCAGGCGCTCGCCGCCAAGCACAAGATCAACAACTCGTCTGTGGTCAGGATGGCGCTGGCGCAGTTCGCGGCCAGCACCGGGCTCAATCACGGCACAGTGCCGCCCGCGAACTGGAGCGAAGCGATCCAGCAGATGAACGCGGCCGAGCAGAAGACCGTCGACCCCGTCAAGAGCACCGGCGCCCGCGACATCGCCCTGCCCGACCCGAAGGTCTCGTCCTTCACCGTCAGTGGCGGCAAGGTGCGGGGCAAGGTGCCGCGCAACGACCGCGAAGACGACGGGCTCGACGTGTGATGCCTAAGTTCACCGACAAGTCTGGGCTTCACGTTCGCCGCGCTCGCTGGCATTACGCCAACGAGGTCGGCACCGTCGAGGTGATCGTGCCCGTCACCCACCTGATCGCCGATCCCGGCAACCCGCAGGGTACGCTGGCTGGCCTCGCCAGCGAGGACGTATTCAAAGCCTACGCTACCCGCCTACTTGAGGAGAGCACCCGTGCCTGACCTTCACTCCAAGATCGTCGGCGGCTCGACCGCCAGCCGCGTGCTGCACTGCCCCGGCAGTGTCGCCATCCTGAACAACATGCAGTGGCAGCTCGACCAGGCAGCCGACGAGCTGCTGGCCTCTGCGCTCACCATGCCGCCCGAGGCAGGCAAGGTGCAGGAGCAGAAGGCCGAGGCCCTGCGCGGCTCGCTCAACCAGTCGTCGAGCTACGCCGACGAGGGTACGCACCTGCACTCCGTCATGGAATACCTGATCCAGCTCGACGAGGTGCTGCCCGACAACAAGGTGTCAAGCGACCGCGAGATCATCAAGATTTTCATGGAGAACGACGTCTCCTTCGACCGGATGCACGACGCCGTGCTGCCGGCCTACCACCAGTTCAACGAGTATCTGGACAAGGTGCTGGCCGAGGATGGCGACGAGTTCCTGCTGCGCGTCGAGAGCCGCGTCGAGTTCCCTGACATCGACGACGCCTTCGGCACCTGCGACGTGCTGATCCGCACGAGCAAGCGGACGATCGTCTGGGACTGGAAGTTCGGGCAGGGCGTGCCGGTCGACGCGAGCTACAAGGTGCCGAAGCCTGCGCCCGACGAGGACCAGTTCGACGAGTTCGGCAATGACCAACTCAGCTATTACGGCGTCGCTGCGCGGCACACACACCCCGAATATTTCGGCGACAGCCCCGACTGGCCCGTCGAGCTGGTCATCTGCCAGCCGCGCCTCCGCGATGAGCCCTCGACCTACACCTCGTCGATCGCCGAGCTGGAAGACTTCAAGCTCGACCTCGTCGAGGCCGTCGAGGAGGCTCTGAACGGCAGCACGACCTACAAGCTGGGCAAGTGGTGCAAGTTCCAGGCGTGCCAGTCACAGTGCCCGCTGCGGGCCGACACGCCCGTCGGGCTGGAGCGGCTGGCCTCGAAGCTGGGCAAGCTGCGTCTAGGCGCCGCCGCTGACGTGGCGGCGCAGGAGCTAGAAGGTACGCCAGCGCGCATAGGCGGCGAGCAGATAGACTACGCCGAGACCCTGGGCCTGATGCTCGACCTCGCCGACATCCTCGAACCCTACCTGAGCGAGGCCGCCAAGCAGGCGTACACCTTCCTCGAAGCGGGCGGTCGCATCCCCGGCTACAAGCTCGTGCCGAAGCGCGCCGGCCACGACAAGTGGATCGACGACAGCAAGGTCGACGCTTTCCTCGGACGGCAGGGGCTCTCGGTCGACGAGCGTCGTGTCGTCAAGCCGATCACGCCGGCCGCCGCCCGCACCTTGCTCAAGTCCAAGGGCGCCGATATGAAGGACGGCTCGAAGGATCGCAAGCTGCTGGAGAAGTACGTCGCGCCGGGCGTCAGCTCGGGCTCGACCATCGCCCGCAGCGACGACCCCCGGCCCGAGTACGTGACATCGAGCGCGGCGGTCGAGCAGATCGCCGCCAAGCTCAAGCAGATCGGCGTCGCTCCGCAGGAGTGACGCTGAACGCCACCTACGGTCGGAGTTGATCGCCCGAACACGAGGTGCGGTGTATGGCTCTTTCGAGAAAGCCACCGCGCGGGTACTGCGATAGTGCCGACTACCAAAACCGAAACAGGAAACTTCAAAAATGAATACGAATATTGCTACTGCCGCCGGCGGCGCCGTCGGCGCCCTCAAGAACCTGAAGGCGGGGCTCCAGAACGTCCGCGACAACACCAAGCCGAAGGGCGGCGAGCCGATCCTCCGCCTCGGCCGTGACGGCAAGTGGATTTTCGGGGCCGACAACCTTGAAGTCGAAGCCGGCTCGACCTGGGCGGTGAACCCGCTCTCGCTCCAGCATGGCTTTCTCTGCTGGAAGGTCATCCCGGAAGGCAGCAAGGACACGCCCGAACTGCTCGGCGAGGAAATGGTCTCCATGTTCTCGACCAAGCCCGACAAGGCGGCGCTGCCCGACTACGGCCACCCGTGGGCTGACTGCCTGTCGTTCAACGTGCTCTGCCTCGACGGCGAGGACAAGGGCGAGCAGGTGCTCTACAAGACGACCTCGACCGGCGGCCTGCGGGCGACGCGCGAGTTCATTGCAGTGCTGATGGATCAGCTCGACAAGGACGAGAGCAAGCCCGTGCCGGTGATCGAGCTGGCGAGCGACCACTACCCGCACAAGCAGTACGGCAAGACCTACTTCCCGGTCTTCAAGGTGGTGAAATTCGTGCCGATGGACGAGGCACCGACCGACGAGCAGGCCGAGGCCGATGCTCCGAAGGAGGAGCCGAAACAGGCTGCTCCGCAGGAGACGACCCGTCGTCGCGGTGCGGCCACGGCGCCGGCTCCCGAGCCGGAAGTCGAGGACGATGCGCCGTTCGGGCCCGACACCGCCCAGCAGAAGGCTGCGCCGGCCGGCGAGGTTCGTCGTCGCCGTCGCGGCTAAGCCGCTAGGCTGAGCGTTAAAGAGCGGGGCTTGCGCCCCCGCTCTTTTTCGCTGTAGCGTTCGACTATGAAACTTTGCACCATACCAGACTGCCAGCGGCACGCGCTGAAGCGCGGCATGTGTAACGCCCACTACCTCCGCTGGTGGCGGCATGGCGACCCCCTGCACGGGCGCGCGATGATGGGCGAGCCGATGCAGTGGATAGCTGCGCTACCCCGCGACAAAGGCGAGTGCATCGAGTGGCCTTTCGGCGTCGCGAACAACGGCAGCGGCACCTCTTATGGATCGGTGCGCTTCGAGGGCAGAGCCCAGATGGCAAATCATGTGGCGGCCGTCGTATTCCACGGCCCCGCGCCAGAGGGGAAACCCTACGCTGCGCACCGCTGCGGCAACTCGCTATGCAGCCGGCCACAGCACATCTACTGGGCCTCCGGCGCCGAGAACCAGGCCGACCGAAAGCTCCACGGCACAGCCGGAAACGATAAGGCAAAACATGTCAGAACTACTGTCAGACCGGATTGAAGATTACTGCTTCATCGATGTGGAAAGTAAAACCCTGCCGCACACGCGCGGCACGGCCGACGAGAGCGTCGTCACCTCGGGCGCCTACCGCTACCGACGCGGCGCTCGGGTGGTGATGATCCAGCACGCCATCGGCCTCGACAAGCCGACGGTCTCGGCCTTCCCCGACTTCGACATCACCCGCAAGTTCATGTGGGCGAAGGGGCGTATCCCCGACGACCTGTGGGAGTTCCACCAGCGGGCGCTGCGGGGCGAGGCGTGGTACGTCGCCTGGAACATGACCTTCGACCGGCTGATGCTCAACACGATCGACGGCTGCGAGATCAGGCCCGACATGACCATCGACGCGATGGCGCAGGGGCTGGCGTCCAACTCGCCGGGCACGCTCGAAGGGGCGTCGCGCTTCGTCGGGCGCCACGGCAAGCAGCAGGATGGCAAGAACCTGATCGGGCTATTCTCGAACGCCGACGGGTGGCAGCAGATCGACATCGCCACCGGGCGCCAGCTTTGGTGCGAGGGCGGTGAGGGCGCCACGCCGCAGTCACAACCCGTCGAGTGGGAGCGCTTCAAGTCGTACGGCGCACAGGACATCGACGAGCTGCGCGCCGTGTTCCAGGCGACGCGCCAGCTCCCGCGCCGCGAGTGGGAGGAATACTGGACCTCCGAGCGCATCAACGACCGAGGGATGGGCGTCGATGTCGACTTCTGCTACCGCGCCGACCTGATCGCCGAGGCGAACAAGCGGCGGCTCGGCATCCAGCTCAAGGCCCTGACCGGCGGCAAGATCACCGCGCCGACGCAGCGCGAGCGGATCGCCAACTGGCTCTACGACAACTGCCCGAGCCCCGAGGCGCGCGACACCCTGGTCAAGGTGTGGGCCGACGAGGACGAGGCGACCTATGACGACCAGCTCGTGCCGGCGAAGCTCTCGGTGGCCGAGGACAACCTGAATAAATACCTGACTTATTACCGCAACCTCGACGAGGCCGAGGGCCTGACCGACGAGGAGTACGATCTGCTCCAGATCGCCGAGGCGCGCAGCTTCGGGGCGTCGGCGACACCCGCCAAGTTCGGCAAGATCGTCGACCAGCACGACGAGGGCCGGTTGAAGGGCCAGTATCGCTTCAACGGCGCGCAGCAGACCGGCCGCTTCTCATCGGTCGGCGTGCAAATCCACAACCTCATTAGGGCCTCCTTAACGGACAAGGAGCATCCTGGCCGCGAGGTCGAGGTGATCGACTTCATCAACCAACTGGAGATCGACTGATGACTGAGTTCAAGCAATACCGCCGCAGGCAAATTGCCGAGCTGCGCCCGTGGCAGCCGGGCGACGACCTGTCGGGCATCAGCGTGTCCGCCGAGGATAGGTGGGCCGGCTCGCCCAAAGCTGGCGACATGGTCGCGCGCAACCCCAAAAACCACAAAGACCAGTGGCTCGTCGCTGCTGCCTACTTCGCAGACAACTTCGAGGAGATCATCTGATGGCAACACCAATAATCGTTCTGCTCGTGCTCATGGCCGCCGGTGTCGGCCTGTGCATCGGCTTCCTGCTCGGGCACAGCGCTGCCTACGAGCGCGCTGACCGGCGCGGCCAGGCCGTCCGGCGCTACCGCAAGGCGCTGTACGACGAACACGACGACATAGAGCGCGCCTATGGCGACATCGACCACTCGCTCGGCGTGCGCTTCCACCGTTGACAGTGCTGTGGCGGTACCGTAAGGTGCCGCCATATTCGTTCTGAGGAGAACCTGAATGCCGCGTAAACCAGAGGCGCCCCGCGCCCTCGACCTGACCCGCCAGTCGCTGCTCGGCCCCAGCGCGCACGTCGGTGACGCCCTCCAAGTCGCCTTCGACTTCTTCAACACGCGCCTGTTCGACAGCCGCCTACCTCGTGCCATGATCCTGCTGCACCGCAAGAAGAACGCCAACGGCTACTTCTGGCCGGAGCGCTTCGGTCATCGCCACGACGGCGAGATCACCTCGCTGCACGAGATCGCGCTCAGACCAAATACACCTGCCCGACGTGCGAGATGAACGCCTGGGCGAAGCCCGGCGCGCACCTCGTGTGCGGCGACTGCGAAGAAGACCTAGAGGAGCAAGAGTGATGAAACTTAATGAAGCGATCAAGATCATGGAGCAGGGTGGTAGCTGCCACCCTGACTACTTCGGCCCCGGCTGGTGCATGATAAAGCTAGGCGGTCACTTCTGGGACGTTAACCCCGTCACCGGCTCTCAGCTTTGGCACACGATGGAGGCGCGCGACGAGGTCGCCATCTGGGCCGAAGGCAAAGCGCCGCCGCGCGAGGAGATCGAGTGATGCCGAAGACCCTGACCAACACCCTGCCAGACGAGCCCGTGTGCGACTGCGATGGGGCGACCCCGCGCCAGATGCTCGACCGCGCGCTCGCCGACTTCCAGCGTCGTGTCGACGACGGCGAGTGCTTGCGCTCGCTCTACCTGGAGCTTGCGCTCGGCGGGCTTATCGCGGCTGCTATGATCGGCGCCGACGACACCGACCTGCTGCCCGACACGCACATAGCCGAGCTCGGCCGCTCGCTCATCCCGCACGTCACGCAAGACCTGATGGTTTACCTGACCATGCAGGTCGCCGACATCTGGGACGCGCCAGCGCCGGAGGCCCGCAATTGACCCGCGTCTATTTCAACGAGATCAACCCCTACAAGGCGCAGTGGCTGCGCAACCTGATCGCGGCGGGGCACCTGCCCCGCAACAGCGTGGTCGACGAGAGGAGCATCGAGGATGTCCTACCCAGCGAAGTCGCCGAGTTCGACCGAGCCCATTTCTTCTCAGGCATCGGCGGCTGGGGCCTCGCCCTCGAACGCGCCGGCTGGCCCGACGAGGCAGGCAAGGTCTGGACCTGCGGCTGCCCGTGCCAACCTTTCAGCGCGGCAGGCAAAAGAGGCGGGTTTGCTGACGAGCGGCACCTTTGGCCTGCGCTCTACCATCTCGTCGGAGAGTGCGAACCTGATGTCCTCCTTGGCGAGCAGGTTGCAAGCCTCGACGGCCTCGCTTGGCTCGACCTTGTACAAGCTGACATGGAAGCGGCGGGCTACGCCGGCGGGGCGACTGATCTATGCGCTGCGGGCTTCGGCGCGCCGCACATCAGACAGCGACAGTGGCTCACCTTCGAGCGGCTGGCCGACGCCGACGGGGCGGGACTGGAAGGACGGCGGCTTTCAGCCGAACGTGCCGATCAACTCCCTGCTTGGCAGGGTGGCGTGGTTGGCGGGCTGGCCGACGCCGATGGGCGGAAACTCGGGCACGCCGAGCTACAACGCGACGAACAGCACGGACAGCAGCCGCAAGACGGAGGCGCTGGTCGGGAAGCAGGTGGCGGGGGCGAATGTGGAGCTGCTGGAGGGCTGGAGCGGCCCGGCCCGGTTAACGGCCAGTGGGGAACTGTCGACTGGCTTTACTGCGCAGATGGCGCTTGGCGCCCGGTTGAACCCGGCACACTCCCGCTGGCTCATGGGATACCCGGCCGAGTGGGACGCCTGCGCGCCTACGGAGAAACCATCAGCCCGATCGTCGCGCAAGCGGTAGCCGAGGCATATCTCGAACACAAGGGGTGGGTCTGGTGAAGCACGTCAAGCACCGCACGATGAAGGGTGTCATGCCGCCCGAGCAGCAGTGCCTGGGCAAGGAGCCCTTCGCCAACGGCGCCCTGGCGCACCGCACGGCCGAGCGCATGGCGTCCAAGCGCAAGCGGCGCGGGCAGATCGAGGTCTACCGCTGCCCGCACTGCGGCAAGTTCCACATAGGAGGGTCTTACAAGTGAAACAGCAAGTGTACGAGAGCGCACTCGACCGGATCGTCACGCTCATCCACTCGACGATGGTAGCGTTCCCCGACAGCTACGAGCCAAAGACCGACGAGGAGCGCAAGCTATACAACTTGGTTGTGCTCCTCGACGACAAAGCTCGCGAGGCGTTGCGCAAATGATCACCCGCAAGCCGCTCGGCGTCCCGCGCAAGGCTGACGGCGAGTACGCCACCACTGAGAGCCAGCGCAACCATGTCCAGCGCCAGCGCGACCGCTATGCCGCAGCGGGGCTGGTGCAGGTAAGCGTCTGGATACCCGCCGAGAACAAGGCCGAGCTGATGCAGGACTGCGCCCGCCTGCGGGTGGCACACCTGAAGCACGTAGGCTACTGGGATAGGAGCGACGAATGACCCGCCAGCTCGACGACGCCTTCCTCGACGAGCTGGCGGCCTACGGGCCGATCGGCAAGACGCTCGGCATGGTGATCCGCCCGGCGTTCGTCGCGCCGCAGGGCAAGACCTTCGTCTGGGGTGACTGGAGCGCCATCGAGGCGCGCGTGCTTCCTTGGCTCGCCAATAGTCCGGGCGCCGAGAAGGTGCTCGACATCTTCAGGACCAACGACCTCGACCCCTCGCTGCCCGACATCTACAAGATCACCGCCGGCGAGCTGCTGCACAAAGACCCACGCGAGGTGACGAAGCCCGAGCGGCAGTCGCACGGCAAGGTGCCCGTGCTGTCGCTCGGCTTCGGTGGTGGCGTCGGCGCCCTCCAGAAGATGGCCGTCAACTATGGCGTCTACTTCGACGAGGATGCCTCGAAGGCCCTGGTGACGTCGTGGCGCGACCGCAACCCGTGGGCGCGCGAGTTCTGGGGGCAGTTCCGCACCGACCCCTCGGGCGAGGTGACGCACGCCTCGGGCCTGTGGGGCGCCTGCCTGATGGCGATCCGCAACCCCGGCACCATCCACGAGGCCGGCCGCGTCGCCTACGCCTACGACCCCGACTACATGGGCGGCACGCTGTTCTGCGCGCTGCCGTGCGGGCGCCTGCTGACCTACCCCGACTGCCGGATGCGCACGCGGAAGGTGAAGAACAAGGACACGGGCGAGGAGACGGAAGTCACCGCGCTGTGGTACCGCAAGGGCTTCGGCTGGTCGGCGCTCTGGTACGGCAAGCTGGCCGAGAACGTGACGCAGGCGGTGGCCGGCTCGATCATGCGCGAGACGCTGGTCCTGCTCGATCGCAGCCCGCCACGCCACGCCGAAACCGTAGGGCACACGCACGATGAGATCGTGATGGAAGCCGTAGACGACGCCGGCTGGGTGAGCGACGTGAGCCGCCACCTGGAGGACGCAATGCTCGCCCGCCCCGACTGGCGGCGAGACCTGCCTCTTGCCGTCGAGGTGACGAGCAACTGGTACTACACCAAAGACCCAACCATAGAGGAGTGACAACAATGATTACCCGATCGAGGCTCATCGAGCTTCAGAACGCTTTGAACACCGGCGTCGGCTTCAGCATCTTTTACACCAGCGGCGCCGAGTTCAAGGCGTTAGTCGACGAGCTGATCGACCAGCGCGCCGATCGCGTCAAGCTCCAGGGCGAGATCGAGCGCCTAGCGCACGAGCTGAACAAGGCGACCGCCAAGCTCGGCCTGCTCGGCGACACGGTGCCTGAAGGTTTCACGGCGCCCGAGGCGCGCGGCTGGAGAGCCGGCGACACCTTTATTAACACGGACACCGGCGTCGCGTCGTCAGCGGCCTTCTTGCGCGAGGCAGGTGAGATCGAGGCGCTCGCGCAGCGGCTCGCGAAGGTCGAAGACCTGCTCGTCGTGCACAAGGACATCTTGCGTACGCACCGCGAGCGGTGCGTCGGGCTCGACCAGCGCATCGACAAGGCGTGCGAGATCATCGGCGGGCGCATCGGCGGGCTGGAGGAGCAGATCGGCGGGCTCGATCTCGCCATCAAAGGGCTGTTCGTCCGCGTTGCTAAGCTGGACGCGCCCGCTTTCCCGAGCGGCGCGGCGACGCCCGTCGAGGATGCGATCGCGCAGGCCGAGGCCGAAGCGTGGACTGCCGCCGTGGTGCAGGAGCCCGTTGCGCAGGTCGAGGAGCCCGGCGCCGAGAGCGACACCAGCCCGCCGCGTCGCGGTGATCGTGTGCGGCTCGAAGGGGCGCGCTCAGTGGGTAATCACCTGCTTGAGGACCGCTGGTACGACGTGCTTGGGCAGCAGGAACCGGACGCCGTTTTCCAAGTGCGCGAGTTCGTCGGTGACGTTGTCGGGTTGCACCTGTTCTGGGTGCCGAACGACAGCCCCGGTCTCATGGAAGTGCGGCGCGGCGCCGCCAAGCTGCCCGAATGACCTGGTCCGCCATGTCACCGGCAGAGAAGCGGGAGGCGGCGACAGCCGCCACCCGCACCATGACCTACCGCGAGGCTGCGGCTTCGCTCGGCACGACGAAGGGAGCGATCGCCGCTGCGCTGTTCGCCGTGAACCACGCCAGCGACGCGCCAAGGACGCGGGGGGTTGTCGCCGAGCACACGCCGAGCCCGCTGACGCGCGAGCGGCTGGAAGACTTCGCCGCGCGGGTCGGCAGGGTGTTTCACGTCAGCCCCAGGCTGATCCTGGCCGGCGACCGGGGGCTGCTGGCGAGCATGGGGCGGCACGTCACCATGTACCTGATGCTGCAACTGCCGCGCCCTGCCTGCCGGGAGACGGCGACCGGCTGGAGGAAGACCAAGCCGCACGACCGAGGGCTCACAGAGCTGGCGAAGCTATCAGGCTTCGACCACACGGCGATCTGGCATAGCGCGAACGTGGTGGAGGACTTGCGGGACGACCCGCCCTTCGACGCCGCGATCAGCGCGCTTGAGCGAGACCTCGGGCTGGCCTAAGAAAGAGACCCCCGGTTGACGGCCGGGGGTCTGAGTTTTTCACATCTTGGGAGGATGTCCATGCGGGACAACACCACATATAGCGTGCTCGATCTGCGCACGCAACTAGTCGCCAACGGTTACAGCCCGCTGCCGAACGTCGGCAAAGCCTGCTACTTGGAAGGCTGGCCGAAGGTCGAGATCACCCCCGAGGTGATCTCGCGCTGGTCGCGCCGGCACTCCCGCTTTCAGGACACCGGCCTGCGCGTCGAGAACGGCCTCGCCGTCATCGACCTCGACATCGACGAGGAGAGCGGGTTGACGATGGCGGCCGAGGCCATCGAT
>Ga0181352_1000042_pt1 | contig 49433 bp, 72 predicted proteins | sample Fa13VDMLBSN_FD_130103 | JGI IMG/M metagenome (GOLD analysis project Ga0181352, IMG submission 130103) | Freshwater viral communities from Lake Michigan, USA - Fa13.VD.MLB.S.N | ecosystem: Environmental > Aquatic > Freshwater > Lake | place: USA: Michigan | collected 2013-09-23 | reverse complement strand
CATTTGGCATGTCCTTTCAATGAATCGAAACGTGTTGAAATAGCCAAATGATTCCGTACACCAGACCGATCACGACGCCAACAAACAGTACGCCACAAATGAAGGCTGTCGCGATCAGCGATGCAAACACGCCACTGAGCATTTGCTTGTCCATCACTTCCCCTTTCCATCCGTCGTCGCGGATTTGCGGAGTTCGGATACGAAATCACCCCACACAAAACAATCACGCCACTGGCACTCACGGCCGCCGCACACAGATACGCTCAATGACTCGTAATCTTTTGGGTCGGCACGAAGCTCGTTCTCGTTTACTTGGACGATCTCCCAATCATCCATTGGGCAAAGATCACTTGCTTCATGCGTTCCCTTGGCGGGAATTTTCCATTTCGCCCAATAGTATCCGGGCTTCATCGGTACTTTATCTGCCGCCTGAAACCGCATCGGCTCGATTGTCGCGACGGGAGGGCGAGATGTAAATTTGTGGCAAAGCGGATGATGCCCGTTGTCATCCATGTCCATTGGATGCCCGCCGACACTGGCACACTTGCAATCCGACGCCGACGCGACCGTGGGCGATAGCGTCTCGGGCTGGCCGGGGGCGTGTCGTAAAATAATATCGGCATACGTTTTTGGCCCGCTACGAATACTGTCCGCACATTCTTTTGCTGCTCGATCAACCCACCCGTCGCCGCTCTGTGCTGGCGTTGCTGCTGGCTCGGCGGACGATTCAATTGACTCGTCAGACGGCTTGTATCGGACTGGATTAAATTTTGGACAACAGCATCCGATTAACTGGCACTTTCCCATCCACTGATTTCCCGCAGGCCCGACCCTGTGCGCTCGATGCTCGTGTCTGCAAGTTTGACAGATGGTGTCACCTTCTGATTCCCGCTCTTTCAGCATTTGCTCGGTGTTCTTTTTGCAGCAAGTCGGACAGCAGTTTGGAGCGCCACATTGAAGGCAGTCGTGTACTACCTCTGTTCCGCCGCAATGCTCGCATGCGGACGACGCGACCGGGGCAGGCGTCGCCATTCTCGCATCACAGCATTTTTCGCAAAGTGTACCGTCGCAATCCTTGCATGGTGGGGGCGGGTCGCCTTTGAATTGTTTCCGTTGTCCGCACTTTGCACAGAAGTGAGATGACTCGGCGGGCGGGGCGATGTAGGCACTAAGTTTCTCCCGCGCCTCATCACCCAACGCGCGAATCTGCTGCATCTCATCATCCGACAGTTGCTTGCCGCCAAGTCTGCCGGAACGCTCGGCATGAAACGCAGTGGCGAGTATGTTGGCAATCTGTTTCAGCAGCTCGATCTCGGCGGCGTTCGCAGCGTTGGCGAGGCGGACTCCGGCGTTGAAGATGCGCAACACCTCGTCTTTATTGGCGGCAGTGAGGCCGTATTCATGTTGGACTTCTGCTGGCAACTCATCGAATGTTTTAGCCTGGTTCATCACTTGCTCCTTTGTGGCATCTGCCTGATGCGTAACGACTCCGGGAAATCGTCCAACTCGCCAGACACCTTGCCGTTGATCACGAGTTGTTTCATAAAGAACGCAACACTGGCGGCGCGGCACTGATCGGCGATGGACTGCGCCCACTCGGTTTTCATCTCGCGAGCGTGACCACCTGATTCGCAGCCGACAATCACCCAATGGAGTTCAGCGTCACCGCCACCGATTTGCCACGGCATTAGATTGATGGCTGATTGGATGTTGACCGGCCCCAGCATCGGTTCAACAGACAAGAACCGCACGGCGGCGGGGACTTTCAACAGGTGGGGGATTCTCTCGTCTGCCGCTTCCTGGTTCTCCACCGACGTTCCCACCCAACATCGGGACAAAACCGCCGCGTCGAAATACTTCGTCATGTTCTGCGGTCGCTTCGTGAGCAAAAGGAAATCCAGCGATTCGGATTCCATGATGAGTTTTGAAAGCCGCACTCGCGCCATCTGCACATCGAGCCAGCTTCCATCGGGCATCGTCTCCGGCCCCTCGCCAACGTCGGCCAGGGATGCACAGAACACACGCGCGCGATATGGCGCGCCGAACGATCCGGTGCCTTGGCAATCCGCGCATCCGACAAGGTCGCCATCATGTTTGAACTCGCCGCGCCCGCCGCAGTGGTAACAGACACCACGCGCAGCCCATTCATTCCATTTGGCGGGATCTCGCCATGCTGAATCGGATGCGATAACGCGCGTGCCGTTCTTTCCCCAGATACCGAGTGTCTTTGGGTTGCGCTTGCTCAACGTGTCGGCGTAACAGAACTTGCAGCCGTCGCTGACCTTAGTACAGCCGCGCCATGGATTCCAAGTGTGATCCGTCCATTGAATTTTTGAAGCTGTCGCCATCACTCACATCCTTCCAAGTTCATCTCCCCCAGGAACACTTCCGCCCGCGCCCGATTCGCCACAAAGCCAACCTGCCGCCGTTCCACCGTGTCATAGATCGCCCAGCCGCCATCGTAGGGATAGGCGTCGCTGTGCTGCTGGGGACGGAGTTCGTAACGCATTGTGATTCCTTTCGCGTAAGCTCACACCTGCGCTTTCACGCGGGCGGGAGTGAAGGTCAGTCACCACCAACTTGAGTAATAAACCACCTTGCCGTTTCTCAGTGCTTCGCGCGATTTACGGATGAATTCCCGATCCTTCAGCTTGTCGCTTTCGCAGGATTCACCGAAGAAAAACCCGACCGTGTTTGGAAGGGTGTCCGTCTCAACATCGCGTTCAAGTCGGTCGAGGTCTTCGGCTTCGATGCGCACGGGAACACAATTGAACGATTCCGCCGATCCGCCTTTTTCCCGGTAAAGATTCTCCATCCAACCTTGAAGGTTTGGGTGCTTGCGCCAGTATTGGATTTCCTCTTTTGTGGCGTGAGTGAGTTTGTCGTTGAAGTCCACCTGTTCGCAGGCTTTCAGAATTCCACCGTCGATTGAATTGGCGTTTTGATCGAGTCCCATTGCGTGTTCCTTTCGTGCAAAAGTGTTTCGCTGAGTCGCATTCAGCGTGGTTATGAAAGTCCGTCGTGATCGTTGCAGGCAAAGCCCTCTGGAAGCTCGCCGTCCTCTTCATCGTCGTCGTGAAGTTCCGCCAGTTCCTTGATCGCCTCATCCTTCCATCGTGGCTCGGTCAGTTTCAAGAATGCTTCCCAGCGTTCATCGAACGTGAAGATCAGGTCTGTCGTGTCGCACCCGATGATCTTGAAGACGATCTGGCACAGTTCGCTTTCCGTCATCGTGCGCCGGAGAGATTCAGAGAATTCAAATTCGTAAATCTCGCGTGCCTTGGCCGGGAGATATTCAAACCGGCTCTGCATCGTCTGGCTGGCGTAACGGGTTTCATGGTTGGTTGTGACTTCGATCATTGCAATCTCCGTGAAAGTTGATGGTGTCGATTGGTTCAATCTTCCCGCAGGGCGTCATACTCTTCGGATTCACTCTTGATCTGGTCGCTGAGGCGATCCGCTTCGGTATCCAGTTCCGCCGCTCGAACTTCCTCGCCACATTTGCGGGCGTACCCTGCAGCTTCCGCCGCGTTGTCGCGGGCGTCCTTTATGGATTGAATCCGTGCCCGCTTGCCGTTGGATGGGTGTGTTAAACGTGCCATTGTTGCTCCGTGAGTGAAGGGGAAAGCCGCCCCGTGTTTCAGGGGCGGCGGGTTCAGTTCAATCCTCGAATGCGTCCGCTGCGTGTTCCTCAACCTTGGAAAGAATCAGCGCCTGCAACCGGCAGTTGTCCCGAAGGATCGCCCAGTCAGCTTCATCGCAGTTATGGGTGGGTTCTGACTGGTCGAAAGTCTTGGACTGGAAATCGAGCGTCACTTTTACGTCGATTTCAACTTCGTATTCGCATTCGCGGCCAAGGATCGAATCGATCAACTCGATTGAAGGCCGGACGGAAACAGATTCGCCGATGGTTCCGATATTGAACATGATCTACCTTTCGTGAAAGCCATCCGGTTCGGGTTCCCAAGTCGCCTCGGGGTCGCGCCCCAAACCTGATTCACAGATAGTATCGGATAAGATACTAACTGCAAGTAGAAAATCCGGAAATTATTTATAACGCCTGCATCGCCGCCTCGATCACCACGTCCGCACGGGGATTCTTAGGGTCAGTGTCGTGGCGTTCAATGTCGATTCGCTTCACTTGTTTATCATCGTGAAAAGCAATTCCTTTTAAGGCGTCCAACAGAACCTTGATCGAGTTATCGACGTCGCCCCTCTTTGCAGGTCGATACACGTTTATTCCAACGATAACCTCTCCGGTCATTGGCCGTCGCCGAAACATTGCGGCGACTGTTCTTTGATACGCCCTCGCTGCTGCCGACTTAACAGCACGGCCGTTCACCACTCTCCAATAGCGATTCGCGCTGGGTGGATACGGCATGGTGAATGAAAGATGTTCATGTGTTTCGTTCATTGATTGATCCTTTAGTGAATCGCCCGGAGTGATCGCGGTCGCACGCGATATACCTGTTATCCCCTTGAGACAACGCGCCGTTCTGTTTTGGTCTTTTCTTCCCAGAGATGATGAGGGATATGTGCGGACGAGAAACCCCGTATCTCTCAGCTAGATCAACCTGCCGGAACCCTCCGCTCGCGTACGCATTTCTGATTTCTGCAATCTGTTTATTGGTGAGTCGCCACGATGGGTGTCTTTCACCGAACTGATCGGACAGGCCGACTCTGAATGCGTGCTTCCGATTCTCTGACGGAGTGACGAGTTCTAGATTTTCAGGACGATTGTCGTCTTTGATTCCGTTCTTGTGGTTGACTTGAAGACCGGAAGGAATCGGCCCTTTTAGGAATCTCCAAACTAGGCGATGCGCGGCCGTGATGCATCTCTTGCCAAGATGTATTACTTGCACCTGCAAATAAGTTCCGGTGTGTCGTTCTGCCCGTTTGTTTCCGCGCCAAATGCGCCCACGATCATCAACCTTGAATTTTCCAGTCCGATAAACCGCATCTTCCTGAAATTGTTTGACTGTGCGCTTGCCGGGAAATAGGTTCTGTTTAGCCACGACGCTTACCTCCTTATAGGTAGCTGATTGGTTAGGGCCGGGCCGGTGCGTCAACACTGGTTCGGCCTGCTTATTGTACCTAGTTCCAGCCCGTTTGTGTCTTGAAAAATCTTCAACTTCCCGCAATGTCATGGTGTCACCTGTGGGAAAACCATCCTGTGGACATTGTGCCTCTTGCACACCGATTCAACCGTCACCAGAACACTGTTGGCGAACACGAACCGCAGAACTGTGTTTGCGAAAAAGATCGTGCCACCTTCGTATCGCCGTCGATCATTGATCTCTTTCCCATGCTCGACGCGTTTCGCAGTTTCAAGTTGTGACTGCATGAGTGCCAGGAGTTCAGACTTCGGCATCGTGAGAAGTTTCAGGCGCAACGGATTCACCGGGCCAAGGTGTTTTGAGTAGCGCTCTACGAAGCGAATGATCGCGTGGCCTGAGACGGTGCAAACCACGTCGCGGCCTTTCTTGCTTCGATAGGTGATTCGGTTTTCAGCCATTGATCACCGTCGCTTTGCGCGGGCGTCCGCCTTTGCCCTTGCCCGGCCCGCGTCCTCTGTTGGCCTCTTGTTTGTCGAACACTTTTGACATCATCGCTTCGAGTGCTTTCAGCTTCGGTGCTGGGTATCCGTTGTCGCGGAGAAACGGAACCGCTTCCGTCTGAACTTCGATGATCACTTCAAGCCGTGTATCTATGACGATTGGCGCGGTGTCGTTCATGCTTCCTCCGTGTAGCTCTTGCCGTTGATGATCAGAACTTCCGGCGCGGACTTGTTCGCGCCCGTGCGCCCGGCCTGCTCGATCCATGTCCACTTGTCAGCCGGGTAGAGTTCGCGAATCAGGGGATGATCGTAGAAACGCGCAACAACGCGCGTCAGGTGGAACTGCGCCAGCCGCCTTGCAAGATCGCGTTGCAGGGACACATTCATCGGGTGTTTGTACTTATCGCCGGGGCCAGGGAAGGGCGGATCAACGAAGATCCCATGCCCGGTGTCCTCTTTGCACTTGGCGAGAAAATCGAAGGCGTCTGACCGGACGAACGTGCATCGGCGCATCCAGTGACGCCATGCAATGATTGATTTCACGGCGCTTTGAAATCGAACGTCTGAATCACCGCCAGCAGCGTCCCAACGGTGGGAGAATCCGGCGTTGAATTCCTTGTCGGTTCCGGCGCATTCGGCGCGGGACATCCAGCAGCAGACGAAGTAATCAATCGCCCACTGAAGATCGGTTTCGATCTCTGCATCAAGATGACTCGCGTGAACATCAAACATCGACTGAATCGAGTTGACGTTGTGTTCCAATGTTTTACATCGTGCCTGCGCGGCATCGAGTTCATCGACGTGAAAAGTCTTGCGGCGCAACGTGCGATAGAATTCCAATCCCAAACGGCAATCACTGAGAACGCGGGCGAGATTGATCAGGTGCCGGTGAAGATCGTTGCAGACAATCGTACGCGCTTCGATGCGCAACACTTCGCAGGCGCTTCCCATGAACGGGATTCCCACCCAGCCGCAACCCTTCAACTCTGCGCCGACACGCGCGGCGAGCATCCTGTTTGAGCCGTACCACGGGACAATTGATTTCACGATCGGAAGTTCAGTTTGCATTGTTCCCCCTCAAACAGTCGATGAAGAATTGATCTCGCTCCGGCTGCACATCGAACACCGCCACTGCATCCCCATACCGCGTGACAAGGCTGGCATATTTTCGCAGCACATCTTGCGGGATTGTTCCGGGGCGCGGTTCGCTGTCGAAAGCGTTGTGGAATCTCCCCCAGACCGAAGTGACCGGACGGCACCGCGGATACAGGTCGATGATTTCCTGACGGCATTCGCGAATCCAATCGAAGTCGCGTTCGATCACCGATTCGCCCAGCAGGTATCCGGGGATGTCCACGAAATCGATCAGGTCGTAAAACTCATCGAACGAATTCAGCACGGCGCGAATGTTCTTGCTGTCGTGATGGATTCGTTGGCCGTACTGGATGAACCAATCGCGGTTGCCCATCCAGGGGAACGGCCCGCCGTAACTGGCGATCTTGATCGCGGGGCAGACTTCGCGGACGGCCTTGGCGCATTCGATTGCTGTTGCGAGATTCACGCCGCCCGTGGCTTCGGACTTCCACGGGATCACTTCGAGGTCGAGATAGATCAGATCGCCGGTCAACTTCGCATCTTCGGCCATGGCGATGTGAACACTTGCCCACACACTCACGGGCGTGTCGGGTTTGTATCCGCCGCCGCGCTTCCATGATTGCAGGCCCAGCCGGTCGAAGGTTTCGGACGTACGACGGCCACCAAACCAGTTGGTGGGATGCAAGTTGAGTTGCGCGGGATAATCGAACGTGTAGAGGATTGAGGTTTTCATGGTTACTTCTCTCCCGCGATGAGTTCCGCCGCCTTGAATAGCAGTTGATCCTCGCCTTGCTTTCGTTCGGTCAAAGCCCGCTCCATGTTCACCATCGCGGCCCGGTGATATTCCGGTTTCAACTCGCAACCATAGAACCGGCGACCGAGTTTCAACGCCATGTATCCTTCACTGCCGATGCCGGTGAATGGGGAAAAGACAATCTCGCCGGGGTCGCTGTACAGTTTCACACACCGCTCGATCACCGGAAGCTGCAATGGGCAGATGTGTTTCGTGTCGTTCTCGGCGCGGCCTTCGGACACATTCAGCGTGTCGGTTTCGCGGATGTCCATCCAGCAACATTCGGCCCATTGAATCCAATCGTTCCGGCTGACTTCGCCCTTGCCCTGAATCCGCTTGGCGTTCTCGCCCGGCGCACGGAACTTGATGAGGTAATCGCCAAGCGTGCCGCGTTGCTTCGCGCGATCGGATTCAAGCCCGGCGAATTGAAGCTCACGGGACTTCGTGCGGATTGCCTGTGCCTGTGGATTCTTTCTGATGAGCCAGTCATATTCATAGACCATCCCGGCGCGTTCTCCGATACGAATATTCAATCCGCGGAAGTCAAACAGCCCAACTTCGCCTGTGCGCTTCATGCGGGGGATTTGCATGACGTGAACTACGACGGCCCGGCCTGGCTTAATCACGCGGGCAAGCTGCCGGTAGAAGAATGACAGGTGCAGCTTGGCTTCATGCTTTAAGTTCTCGCTGTTGCCGATGTCGCCTGCCTCGCTCGTGTAAGCGTATAGCGCAGGGAACGGAGGCGAGAACACGGAAAAATCTACACGCTCGGCGGGCATTGTTGGCATGTGCGTGATGCAGTCGCCAATGTGGATTTTGTGTTGTTCATTTGAAAGCAGCATCTTTGAAGATCCTTTCCTGTCGTTCGGTGTCCTGTTGAACCATCTTTGATTTGCGCAGAACCGTTTCGATCATTGGCCGCTCGATCTGTGTTACCGGAATGTGAACATTCAACGGCAACTTTGAGCCGACGCGGTTTGATCGTTTGACGGCCTGATAGAATTCTTCGTAGGAGTCTTGAAGCCCGCTGAATACTTGCCGGGTTGCGATTTGCAGGTTCAATCCAAACCCGAGCATCCGAGGTTTTGAAATCAGAACCTTGCGCCGTCCCGATTTGAAATCGTCAATCAGGCGATCGCGTTCATCCAGTGGCGTGTCGCCGCTGATGTTCGCGGCGTCGGGGAAGGTCGCCTTCATCGTCTCTTGTTCGTTGTTGTAGTGACACCAGATGATGGTTGATTCGTCGCCGAAAGATTCGACCAGAGCTTTGATGAATGCGGGTTTCAACGTTTCAACGTCGTCACCTTTGAAGCTGCCCTTCGCGATCTGTGCGAGTGTTGACCGCTTCGTGATTCCGCCCGCCTCGCTTACAAACAGCTGACCGGTCTGCTCAAAAACCATGTGCTGTTGTTGCTGAGTCAAATCCACTTCGTGAATGTGAACGTGAATCGGTGGGATGGACGCGCAGTTATCTTTCCATCCATAGGTTGCCGGGTTGGTGAGGAAGATGCACCAGTGCGACAATGCACGATAGAACGGTTCAAGTGCGTGCGGCTTCAACTCCCACCGGTTATCTGTCTGCCCACGGTTCACAAAGAATCGGGCAAGGAATGAATTGACGGTTGGATAATGATCGAGAAATACCGCGTGATTCGCGTATTCTATCCGGTCATTCGGCGCAGGCGTTCCGGTTGCGCACAGCTTCCAGTGCAAGCCCTTCCCGAGCCGGATGCAATCACCGGCCCACTTGCCGTAATGACTTTTCAGCATGGATGATTCATCCAGGATCAACGCGCCCAGCCTGCCTTGTGGCGTGTCCTCTTTCAGTGCGTCGTAGTTCACGATCCCGATGCGGCCCTTCTCATTCGTGAGCCAGTCCGAAAGTGATTGCGAGTTGAGAACGTCAATCGGCATTTCGTCGCCGTAGAACTTCCGAATCTCTGCAACGGTTTGGCGCACCACCATCAATGGGGAGACGATCAGCACGCATTGATTCTCTGGCAGCGCCTTCAAGCAATGCTTGGCGAACTCCGCGAGGATCAGCGTTTTTCCGAGTCCGCAATCTGCGAAGACGGCGAACTTCTGTTTCTCAATCGCCATGCGAGCGATGCCCGCCTGATAATCGAAGGCACACTTGATCGGCGTGTACTTTGCCGTTCGTCCCTTGGCTTGCTTGATGCCAAGTGTCGCGGCGTATTCGTCGGGGAACTCAACGGTGCGACCGATGACGGAGTATTTCGGAAGCTGCTTAACCTTGATAAAAGTCGCGTAATCTTCGATGGAATTACTGGATAGGGTGATCCGCATTGGAACCTTTCGTGAATACGCCTGATATGGGGTTTCTGACCTACGGTTCAGAGTCGCGTCCCATGTCAGACAAAACTGATAGTATCGAACTAGATACTATTTGCAAGCAACTATTTCATCCCCTTCGCAAATGCTTCCCTGCCCGCCGCCGTGATTCGGCACAACTTCGCATCACTCCCCGTGCGTGTCTTTCCCTTGCCGATCACTTCGATCAGGCCACGCGCCACGAGCTCACCCATGCGCCCGGATGAAGATTGCACGAGAACGCCCGCGCCAACCATCGCATCGTGAACACTCGGCCCGTGATCCATGAGCCACGCGAGAATCAGCATGTATTCGTTTCCAAGTTTTCCGTACTTGCGCTGCCATGCGGATTTGGATTCGTCGGCAATGGGAGCGTGGCCGCGCCGGGCGGGTTGCTGGATTTCGTGTTGCTCGAACAGTGGGGCGGTGGAGCCGAAGGGGGTTTGCATTGGGTCGGTCATGCGGCCCTCACTTTCAGGTGTGCACAATTCGCTTTGACGATCGCCGCTGCGACAGGCGGGCAAACACTGTTGCCGATCTTCGCGACCTGGTTCGCCTTTGATCCGCACAGAACGTAGTCATCCGGGAAGCCTTGGGCCCGCGCAAGTTCACGAGGGTGAAGCATCCGCATGAAGATGTCTGCAATCACATACTTGTCGCCGTTGATGGTGACCGTGGGCACGTCGCCGCACTCGACACCGAAACGCCGGAGCAAGGCGGCGACCATCGCAACGCGATCTTTTGTGGTGACAGTGCGCATCGGATCATCGGGGGCGCTGCCGATTTCCATGTCGCTGCCGTAGTAGCAGGTCATCCAGGGGGCGAGGAAGGCCCGGTCGTTTTTCGCGGTGATCGTCCCAAGCGGCGATGCGCCACTTGTTGGCGGTGTCTGTCCTGCGCGTCCACCGACACCGACGATGATCGGGCTAACGACGGATAAACGATTCTGTGTTTCAAGGGTTGAAGCTGGGTTCTGAATTGACTCAGCGCGATTGTCGCCGGGAGATTTCTCAGTGTTGTATCTGGCGATAAACGGCGTAACCAAAGCCTGCCCGTGTGATCCCGTCACTGTCGGCATTGGTTTGCTTGCATCAATCCCACGCGGTTCATTTCCGCCGTGATTGACCTCGATCAGCAGTGGCGAAACGAGTCCAGTGTGATTGCCGTTTGCGCACGCAGCGGGCATTGTCGAACTGACGTCGCCGCCGTTGCCCTGATTACTTCCGCGGAACTGAGTGAGGATCGGCGTCAGAATCGCTTTGTCATTCGCGGCCGTGATCGTCTTGGCTGGATCGTTGAGATCATCGACGTACTTACCTCGCCCGGTTGTGCCGGTGTGTGCTGTAGAGAGCATCATCGGCGTCACCAGCGCCATCCCGCCGCCCCTCGGACGCGCGGTAACAGTGTTCAGCGGATCGGCCGAATCATTCACGCCATTCGCACTACTGCCGTTTTGAACCTGCAGGATAAACGGGCGCGGATTGTTGAGAACGTACCGCTCCAACCCCTTCACGATTCTTCGCAGCGTCTTTTCCGCCAGTGGTTTCTTCCGGTCGAAGATGGATCGGCCAAGATCGGAGAAGTCGATGCACTCGGCGGCCGTGCGATATGGCTTGCGTCGGCCCGGGCCGTGCGAGGGTTTTGGCCAGACAACCGGTTTGCCGTCGCGTCTGGCGATCAGGAACAATCGGCGGCGGTGCGTCGGCGCGCCGTAATCAGCGGCATTCAGCACACGCCACTCAACGTGATAGCCAAGGTTTCGGAGTTGAGACACCCAGCGCCGGAACGTCATGCCCTTGCGATCGCGATCAGGCAGCATCACGGGGCGTTTATCTGAATCGAACAGCTTCGCACCGTCCGCACCTTTGACGTGAACCAACGGGCCCCAATCTTCAAACTCACGGACGTTCTCAAGGATGATGATTTCCGGCTTCACCAGCTTCGCCCATTTCACAACGATCCAGGCGAGTCCGCGCACGCGCGGTGAAACCGGCTTGCCACCTTTAGCCCGGGAGAAGTGACGGCAGTCCGGAGAGAACCACGCCAGCCCGACTGGACGCCCACGCGTGATCTTCTTTGGATCGACCTTCCAGACGTTTTCGCAGGCGTGACGTGAAGCCGGGTGATTGATCGCGTGCATCTCAACCGCCGATGGATCATGGTTGATGCTGATGTCGACCGCGCGGCCAAGGCCCATCTCGATACCGAGCGATGCGCCGCCTCCGCCGGCGAAGTTATCGACGATCAGGGGTTCGATGATGCGCGATGATCGGCGCGCGTTTGCTCTACGATTGAACGGGAGTGTTGCTTGCATATCTACCTTTCGTGCTTTCGTTCAGGCGTGCGCTGTAGTCGCGTGCGCTGGGGCCTGAAGAATCTGTAAAAGCGAAGTGTGTTTTATTTTGGGTCAGGCACCATGCTTTCCAGTTTCTTGAAGACCTCGACCGAGACGCTGACTGGATCGTTCCATATCTCAGTCCCAGCAAATCTCATCACCTGCACCCCAGACAAACTGATTGCCCTGTCTCGTTTTCGGTCAGAAGAAAATTTGTCTGGATCGGAGTGATAGTCGTATCCATCGCACTCGACGATGAGTTGTGCGGTGGAGATGCTGGGATGAAATGCGTACAGGTCGGCAATGATTGTGCCGTGATCCTTGAGGTCTGGAAATCTTGCCTGGGGTACAAGATGAAATGCGTTTCCGCTATCAAGCACAGACTCCACCAGTATCATGGATGCTTCGTTTGCAGCGGCCTCACTCGACATGCCGATGCCGCACAACATCTTCTCCATGAACGGCATTAGTTTCGATCCATCGCCCGCCTCTTTGCTGCATCGCCGGTATATCTCTAGCCGATCGCGTGTTTTGCTCTTGAAAATCTCAATTGACTCAAAGCCTTGGCTAAATGGTTCATGAAAGATGATGCTTGTTGCTGACCCACTCTTGATCGAACCCATAACCAGCGATCGCAGAAAAACCTTTTCGATCGGAGATTGAGCAAATTGAGCGATAATCGACATATTCCGACTTGTGATCGTGCGAAGTGCGTGCGCGTAAAATTGCTTGAACCCCTCTGATTCTTCTGCGGTCGATTCCTCCTTGATTGCGTATTCACAGAACGCCGCGGTAAGTTCATCTGAAACTTTGTCGTCTGCCAATGCCTGCGTAAGATCGTATTTTCCCATGACATCAGTCCTTTCTTGAAAATGACTGTTTCTGTTTATACCGGCTGCTCTGTCTGAAACAGTTCAAAAACTCGCCCGCGAATACTCTTGATCTCGCGCAGGTTGCGAGACGCAAACCGGGCGCGGATGTTTTCGGGTACTTCGATCAATGCGATCTGGGCCAATGCGTTGAATTCTTCCTCGCTCATCGCATCAACGCAGGTGTCGGCGGCGAGCCACCAATCGAGAACGCCACGCTCGGAAAGTTTTTCCTGTGATCGCCGAAACTGTCCCGACTTGTCCGATTCCTCCTGGCGGATGCGCCGATGAATCGCATGAAACCTCTCGGGATCGAAAAAATTCGTGGCGCTGCGAAGTTGAGACATCGCGGCGAGCACGTCCTCGGACTTGTAGCAAGCCCGTTTGAATTCCTTTGTCCAGTGCGCGGCGTGCTCCGGTTCAACAGCGTGAAAAAGTTGCGCCATCTGCGCGGCAGCTTCGGCGGCTTCATTAGCTTCCATGTGCGGCCTCCTGAATCGCTTTGAGGGTTGCGGCTTTCTTCAGTTGCTTTGCGGTGGGTCGTCTGGTCTTCCCTGAACGCGAACCGTTTTCGTTTCCCCCCGGGAAGGGGGGATTAAGGGGGGTATTAAGTTCCCTTCCCTTCCCTTCCATTCCATTCCATTCCATAGGCGCTTTTCCGCAGGCGGGTGCGGGATTGTCGCAGGCAGGTGCGGGATTTGACGAAATAGCCTGTTTTTCAAGGGTTGTTATGTTGTCCGGATGGTCGTTTGGAACCTCTTCGAGCCATCCGATTGCGATCAGACGGGGGATAGCATCGACGAACACTTTTTCGCTCAAACGTGATAATCTGGATAAGCTCGCAGCGTCATGCGGGACGCAAAAAACATCTCCGCAGGCGGGTGCGGGATTGCGCCCGGCACGTCGCAGGACGCCGCGAGGTTCACACTTTGACGCAATTTCCACGATCGCCGTCCACGCACCCAGGTGCGCTGCGCCGTCTTCGTGATCAACCAATTCCGTGTATCCGTCGCCGTCCATTTTGTTCGGAACGGGAACCCAATCGAGCTTCTTCAACTCACGCGTTCGGTTGTTCTCAAAATGAAATGACCAATCCTTGATTCTCAGCATGTCTACGGTTCCTTTCTGATCACTGACAAGCCGCGCCCGAAGCCTTTCGACACCGGGCGGGTGGGGTTAGCGCCTGTTATTCTGCGACAAACCACAGGCGACTGAGGCTCATAACTTCATCGCACCAGCCAACAGCTTCGAGTACGCCTCGGAGCGCTCGCCATCTGACAACTTCGCGAACTGTTTCGGCAGTCGCACCCGGATGATGCGCCGCGCCACATCCTCATCGCATCCGTTTTTCTGGATGATCGCCGCCTTGAACCATTCCTCGTCAGCCTCATTCGGCATCACGTCGGGAAGCTCTGTAAGCACTATCTTGGCAACGCCTCCGCTATTTCCGGCGTCCATTGGTTCGTGGGAGAGTGTTGAGTCGTCAGAATCCTGTGTGTTGCCTGTCGCTGCGTCCTGGGCGGATGGTTCAGAGAGTTCGCCAGTGTCCGAGTCAACAAATTGTTCGGCCGGCTGCGACTGTTGATTGCCCCTGACTTGATCGAGCAGCGCGGTTACACCACTGCGCGGCGGGGCGACATTCTCAACACTGACCACATCATGAATGTCGGTATCGGAATTATCGTGCTCCATTGCTGCGACGAACTTCTCAGTGGAAAGCGGCAACCACTTGGCAACGCGACGGAAGACAGTCTTCTTTGCCATCTCATCCTAGTCGGATTTCCAAGCGCCGATCGCGTTGCCCTGTTTGTCGCTTCCTGCCTTGGAACGCTTGCGGATCTTCTCAATGTCGCTGCACGGCATGAAATCAAACTGTTCGCCGCCGTCTTTGAACTGCACATATGCGTAAGCGCCGATCGGTTCGCAGCGATCACCGGTCAGATTTGGTGTGAAATCGCAGCGGGCATCAGAACCCTTGCGAAATGTAAACGTGTCATTCGCGCAGACGACATCCGCCTCAATCCGCTTGATCTCACCAGTCTGGCGTGCGAGTTTTGCATAGCCGCGGTAGCCGATGATCAGTTGGCACTGCTTCGCCCACATTTCCTGTTCTCGCCCGTTGGCATCCTTCCATTTGATCCTGTTGTTGAACGGCACCGGGTAGGCTTCGCCGAGTGTGCCGGAAAGATCGAGCCCAAGTTCAGCGGCGCGGTTGATGGTTTCAAGAATGCTGGCCTGCGTGCATTGCAGCAGGTCGGGTGTGCGGTTGGCAGCAACGAGCATCGTTTTGATCAGACGCTCTGGGGTGACGTGACGTGGCAGCGCCATCGCGATCCCCTTGCTCTGTGAGTCAAGTAATCCCTTCAACGCGCCGGCCGATCCCACGGGCGCGATCGGGTTGTAAGCCTGGCGAGTCGCCAACTGTTGGCCGTTCTGTTGTGCCGGTTGTTCGATAGTCTGTGTCATGTCAGATTCCTTTTCTGCCGCAAAGCGGCTGGTCTATTTCTCTGCCTTGAACCGCAACACGCGGAAGCTACACGCCTCCACTTGATGCGCCTTGCGGTTCTGTTCCAAGTAAGTGAGTTTCCCGAGGGATGAATGAGCCGCCTGCGCATCACCGAGCGCGTCCAGCAGTTGAACCTTGATCGCCTCCTCTTGATCCTTCGCCATCTTCAAAGCCTCTTTCGCGATCAGCCAATTAGCGAGGATGCTCTGATGCGATTCGTCGAACTGGATGATCTTTCCTGGCACCCGCTTCATCCGCTTCAGGCACTCCATTGACGGCTTGAAATCGTCAGGTCTGATGTCGCGGCGAACATATCGCTCCATGAAATCGGAGCAACGCTTTTCAATCTCTTCGACCAGCTCCCCGTTGCGATCGACGATGTACATTCGGAAGTCGAATCGCTTGAAGCCTGGCACGACGACGGGGACGAACGATGTCAGACAATCGTCGCCAGCAACACACATCTGTTCGTGCGTCTGGATCAGCACCCGGTTGGGTACAGCATCGGTTTCAATGTCGCCCAATTTTTCATCGCTGGCGAAACTCTTTGCCTCAACGACGTAACTGCTGTCATCCGCCAGCCCGTCAAAGTTCGAGGCGAGGATGTTATTGCCGTGGATCTTCATGATGTCGCGGCTGAATCCGGCAATGCCGCCGCGGTTCTTTTTGATCCAGTCGGCCGCGAAGTTCAGAAGTGCTGGTTCGAGATATTGTCCGCGACTCATGGCGTCGGTTTCAGGCTGCTCATCAAGCCGGCCGGTTTTCTCAAGCCAGACATCGAGAGCGGACTTGAAGGGATCGAGTCCGAAGATTGCAGCACAATCAGAACTTCCGAGGAATTTACGACGCGCGGTTCGTTGTTCTGCCGTGACCATCACGCCACCGCCTTTTCTACGCAGCGGGCGTAACCGCAGCGCGGGCAGTGGGATTTGTTGCGCCGATCCTCAACGTGAATCACAGCAAGGGTTCTCGCGCGTTCCGATTCAATCCCGCGAGATCGCAGGTGTTTGAATTCAAGCTCGATTTCCCGGCTGATAAGGATGTTCGGCGGCAACGCAGCATATATGCGCGTGCGCCTGTGGGGACGGTTTGGCATGGACAAGCTCCTTTCGTGCATCGAATTCCCAGCGGGTCGCAACCGCCTTAACGGGATTCAACAGGGAAATAGTATCGTAATGGATACTATGTGTCAACAACAAAATCACCGGCTATCTGATTCTCACTCTCGCAACTGACGATCCGCTTCGCCTTCCAACGTAGTATTGAATCGGGCCGCACAGCCTCCATCCGTCGTCGAACTTGATCCAACAGTGATAGTTCCGCAGCGCGTGGCGGATTCTGCGTTGATTGATTCGCTGGCGTTTGGTTTCAAGGGTTGACTTCATGTTGCACCGCCTGTGTGAATTCGTTTGTTGAGTCGCCGGGCCGCGTATTCGATAGCTCCCATTCCCATCTCTTTCAGCCGCTTCGCGCCAAAGAGATTCACCAGTTCCCGACAGTCGAGTTCCCGGCATACAACCGGCCTGCGTTCATGGATGGTGCAACCGGTGGCACGGTCGAGATAGATGCAATCACCGTTGTCTTTGTGCTTGAGAATGACGCGGCCTTCATACGGTTCGGTTTCGTAAGTGGCTGGATCGTCCCCACACTCGGGGTGCATGAAGATGGCGTCGTTGCGGCAGCACTCGTTACATGAGCCGCAGGGGACGAATCGGGTGGGGCGTTGTTGGACTACAGGCAAGGTCATGGCACACCACCCCCGGCGCCTAGTGATGCGCATAACGACTTGCCTTGGGTTTGCCCGGATTTCGCCGTTTTTCGATGCCATCGGCGCGCAACGCGCAGACGTCGTCTCAGGGTTGAGAGGGTGCGGAAAACACTGGGTTTACAGGGGAAAAACGAGAAAGGCCAGGGTGGGATTCGAACCCACGAAAGACGGATTTGCAATCCTAACACCCTGCGAACATTTGTTGTTGACTTTGTGGGTTTTCTTGGGCATTCTCGCATGCGCGTAGCGAAAGCGCATAGCGAAAGTGGAGCATGAACCCAAGTCCCAAGCACAAACTCACGCCCAGCGAGCGCGGCTGGTACAAGCGCGTTGCTGGGAAATCGCGATGGGTTTGCAGCTTCATATCCGCGCCAACCGGCGAACTTGCCGACGCCATATTTGAAGATCGATTCAAGGAACTGGCCCGCCCGAAACCCAAAGACGACGGCGCTCCCAAACTCCTGAAGCTGGTGACGGAGTTTATGGCGATGAAGGTTCGCGCTGGTGCCACGGGAAAGCTGTACGTTCGCACCGTCGCCGAATACCACGAGTCGTTGAAGCTGATGCTTTCGGCAGTTGGCAGCACAGATCCCCGCCGCCTCACTCCAAGACATTTCGCTTTGATCGCCGACGACATTGCTCACTTTGGACTGGATCGCCGCGCCAAGCACATCATCAACATCCGATCGTTTTTCAATTGGCTTGTTGAAATGGACATCATCGCGACCGCGCCCAGGTACGGCCCGCAGTTTCAGCTTCCAACCGCGAAGGAAAGACGGAAGGCGAAGGCTCAGCGGAAGCGCGAACATGGCGGCAGCATGACCTACGATGCGAGCGAGGTCAAACGCATCCTTGCCCACGCGAAGCCGATCTATCGAGCGATGATCCTGCTGGGGCTCAACGCCGCTTACGGTAACGCTGACATTGCCCGGTTGCCCAGGAACATCGTCGGCCGTAGCTGGCTGGAATTCGAGCGGGGAAAGACCGGCGCGGAACGACGATGCAAGCTCTGGCCGGAAACCCGTCATGCGGTTGCCCGGGTGATGAAGTTGCGGCTGCACGTTGATCTTGTGTTTGCCACGCGATTTGGTGCGCCGTTTGTCACCGATAAAAAGCGCGATCAGATAGGGACGCGGTTCACGGCCATTTGCCGTCTGGCTGGCGTTCAAGAGCGCGGGTTCTACGGTCTGCGCAGAACCTTCCGCACTGTCGCTGATGAAACGGGGGATGAGCGAAGCGCCAAGCTCATCATGGGGCATAGCGACCGTCGTGAAGATGTTGGCGGAATGTATATCCATGACATCATCCGTGAACGGCTCGAGCGCGTCTCTGACCATGTGCGGCGGCGGCTTCAAGTTCAAGAATCATACCGACAGGCAATTGAGCTTGAGAAGAAACGCGAGTCCGAGAGGCAGTTGCACGCGCGGGCGATGCGGGTTGCCGCGAATGGGCGACAGAACGCACGTCGGAAGCTACAGGGGCGATCAGACCGTCCGCGATCCATTGCTCAAACACCGGCCGGGAGCAAACAAAGCGACCGCCCAGCTTCCGGCCGGGAATCTGCCCAGCCTGCATGAGCGCGCGGGTGCGATCGACAGACATTCCAAGAATGTCGGCGATTTCGGTTGCGGAGAGGATTGGCTTTGCGGCGGTCATGTTCAAGAATCGCATGGCTGGCTACTCACCAGCAACATGCGACGGGTAGTGGAGTTGATCTATTAACCGACCTTCGCAAATTCCATGACCAACTGGCCGCCTTCGCTCTCCTCGAAAGCGCGGAAGTTGGCGACTTCGATTGCCGCATCCTCGTGACGGCGAATAACCGAATTGAATCCAGTGAGTTCAAAATCGTGCGGCTTGCATCGAAGCTTAGGGCGCCCGATGTCATCCAGTTTGATGTTGTTGAGCTTGTCCAAAACCAATTCGAGATGCTCAAGCTCGTGATCTACCAACGCATCGCGCTGCTTTGCGTGCAAATCCTTCCACCTGTCCAGGTCGATAATCATTCTGGCGTCCGCAGAACCCGCAACGCGATCCTTGTAGCTCATCACCTTGATCGTCGCGTAACACGGCCAGCCATGCAGTTTTACCGCCGATCCTTCATCGTTGGACGCGAGAAGAATCTCGACCGTCACGCCAGCCCCCACCAGTTCGGTGTGATACTTCTGCATCATTGATCGCATCACAGTTGTCTGCGGTGCGTCATCGTCGCACTTCTCGTAGATCGTCGGCATGTCATTCCTTTCATTTTGAAATCACCGGGCCGATGCAAATTCAGAGAAACTACGGCCCGGTGGAGCGAGCCACACGGCCCGCGAAATACTCTCGGCGGGACTCGAACCCGCTGTTGTCCAGATTGAAGGTCTGGTGACTCACCCGTTGTCATCAAGAGCAAAGCGGAACCGGCCTATTCGTGATCAGCCGATCCCTTTCGTGTTTGGCCCTGACACGGATGCAAGCAATGATTCCCGATGTCTGACGCCACGTTTATACGGCACGAACCGCACGTAGCTTTCTCGTCGGAGAGGCGCGAAGCAGATCATCCGCAGTTGATCGCGCTGCCATGACTGTCAACCGGTTTCCCGGCAAAGGGCCTATGGTGTATTCAGTTTTCAAAAGCCCGCTTCGCTACCTTCCCCTCTCGGGGCCTCTCGCGTCACGGGTATAGTTGTCTGCCGCCCGGCGGTTTGGCTCTCACGCGGCGTAGAGACGAAAGGAGGCCACGAAGCGTTTCCGCTCCGTACTTCTCCGCCAGATCACTCACCGGTTAATCTCCTCGAAAACACCGTCGTGACTTTCGACACGACGATGCTTGACCTTTGGAGTCGTAGGGCTCGAAACGCGCCGGACTCTCACCAGCGTCTTGATGTACCGAATCGAAAGGGGATCAACCCCGTGAACCTCAGCGTAAATCTCACACGCGTAAGCATGAGAATCAGCGAACACACCCAGCAGCTTTCGCGGGTCGAGGCTCAAGCACACATAGCAATGAAGCCTCTTGTATTGCTCGGTTGCTGTGGGCATAATCACCTTTGAAAGTTGCACTTCGGTGCTACCTTTCGTGCGGGCCGTCAGGGAATGTCGCAAACGTACCTGGCGGCTCTTTTTCTTTCCCGGAATTCACCGATCCGGGTTCGGGGCCAACCGCAAACGATGAAGGCCCCACGGTTTTTCAAAGCGACGGATCAAAGTCGCGTGACCCGCTCACCATCAAGCACCATTAAGCACTTGCTACCGAGTGACAGAACTTGCGTTTCCACACGCCCTGCGCAATACTTCAAACACGTTTGTCGATCTGAATCGCCTTTAGGTTTCTACCTTTCGTGGGGCGGTTCTTTCGGCAAAAACAGGCTTGAGTTTGGTTGTCGCGACCTGACTCAAGCCGACTTTGTTTTCAAATCTCTCCATATTCGTGGTCATTCACTTCAACATCCGGCGCGAACCATTCCGACAGAAACGCCCACAACATCACCAGCGGGGACAACAGGAGGATCACGATGATCAGCAGGGTTATCGCGAGTGCGTTTGTGAGTGCTTTCATGTGACTCCTACCCTTTCCCAGATTCCCCAAACGGCATAGGAATCATTGAAACGTGTCCGCGATTTCTAATTCCTAAGCGCGAGCGGGGGCGTGTACATTCCTTTGCACTTCCGATTTACGCCCGCCTGCCCAGCCCTGAGAAGCCTGATCGTTGCGGTCGAGAAACTCACGTAATGCCACCCGGATTGTGTCTGAGAGCGGACGGTCATTGTTTCGCTTACTGAAAGCCTCTGCGCGCTCTCTGAGTTCCGGTGGCATCGAAATAGTTGTCGTCGTTCTCATTGAAGGTACATCATGATTACGCCGAGCTTACTTGTCAAGTAAATTTGAACACAGTTTAACTTATTGTGTTAACGCTTGGAGGCGTCAATGGTTATGTTGTCCGCCATGGAAAAGCAATGGCTTGGCCGGATTGTTGACTTCCACCTGATACGAATACGCGCCGACTCGAATACGCATGACCGCTCCTACCCAAAAAGCGGGTTCCTTCCCGAACACACCATCCACTTTGGCGGTCGGTCTTATACCTAACAGTTACCGGACATTGCAAGGGGAAAATCGCAAGGTGTAGCTACGGGATTTAGGATGACTGGGGACGGATTGTTTGATTTTCGGTGAACGCAGAAGGATGATCTGCGCGAATGACGTGGGCCGATCTGTGGATCATCCTCATCATGCTCATCTGGCCGGGGTTTCCGGTGGCGTGGGTGATTCGGGGATTGTGGCGGACGTGGTGTAGGGAGAGGGACGGGGTGAGGGTGGGGTTCGAGGTGAAGATATGAAATATGTCATGGTGATGATCGTGGCGGTGATGGTGTGTGGGGTGGGTGGGCAGACGACTGCGCCGTCAACGCAACCGGCCGGTGATGTACTGCCGCTGATTATTGCCGCCGTCAAAGCTGGAAACCACCGCGAGGCAATCAAGGCCGGCGAAACATATCTGGCGACATTCCCCAAGGGAAAAATGAAACAGCCCGAGCAAGCCGCCACCGCGCATTGCATCGCCGTTTCATACTTCCGTCTGAACCAACCGCCCAAAGCCCGCGAGTGGATGGACAAGTCATGGGCAGCGGGATTCACCAGTAAGTCAATGGCACTCAACCGGGCGATCATGGACATCAAGCTGCAAGGCACGCTCGTGCGCGGAATGAAGCAACTTGAATCCGCTTTGCCCCAATACGGCGTCGATGAAATTAGCGTCGATGCGTTAGGCTATGCGATCTCTCAGGGAATGAAAAACTCTGTCACGAAACCAGACGCTGCGAAGATGGTCGATTCATACACGCGGTTCAATACACAGCTTGAGGCGACGAAGCCGGGGCAAAAGCACTATGGCAATCAGTGGATGACTGCTGATGAGTATCAGAAGATGATGAATCCGAGATTGCCGTCTGGACAGAATTATCAAGCCGGACTCGCCTACGCGGTGTCTCAGGTTGAAAGATGCAAGGCCGAAGTGAATAAGTGTGCGGCGGCACTGGCGCAAGCAAAAAGAGAAGCAGCGATCAATGGCGGCGGCGACACCTCTGCAGCACAAAACAATCTGTCCCGCGCGCAAGCGGATTTGAAAGCCGCCCAACAATCTGTAGTTAGAATCGAAGCCATGATTCCGCAAGCAACTTTTGCGGCCCCGGTTTCGCTGTACGATCCAGAGCCTACGGTTGTGGCCCGTTAAGTTTCATCTGCCGCGCCTTGCATCCCCCACACCCCGGCTTGCGTCTCATCTTGCGCAGTAGCCACTGGATGCCCGTCCTGTAGGTGATCGCCGCGATGATGTCACCAAGCCCGAGCTTGTATCGTCCGATGGAGCAGAGCCGTTGGCGAGCGTGTTCGATGATGCCTACGCCGTCGATGGTGCAATCGCCACCATTGCGTCTTTGGCATCTGTGGCACACATGAAGCAAGCGTGTTTTCATTTGGTCATAACAACAACCGGAGCGGATGCGCCAGAGTAGTTCGCAGTCATCGAAGTAAATTCAATTTCGGTGATGGTTCCACCGTCGCAATCGCCAACAGAGTAACTAGAGTCTGACAGACCGGACGCCATCAACCATGTGAATGAATCATCTGGCATTTGCTGTGAAATGAGCAATTCAAAACGTCCTACGTTCGCTCCTGTTTTGTAGAAGTACAGTCCGTAATCAACGTAGTTTGACAAGCTGGTAAACGACGCGCAAGACGAGTCGCTGTAATTTGAAAACGTCTTTCCAGGTAGCCAAAACCAGTAGCAGGAATCCGCCGTCACGTCTGGGGAGAGAAGTATTCTGCTGTCAGTTGCATCCAACGAGGTTGTGCATTTCAGTGAATTTACTCCAGCCGGATGCGTCGTGGTTGGAACGATGCAAGTTGACGAATCTACGCCGCTTGAAGCGGTTGTAATCGTCCATGTTGATCCGTCGCTGATGTCGCAGCATGTAGTGTATCCGCCGCACCCCTTGCTCAAATGCCCCGTCGATGTTTTCAGCAGATGCCCGGACGCGCCTTTTTTCAGGTGCGCCATCGACAGCACGGACGGCATACGCCACCACGGGCCAGATCGGGGTTGCCAGAGTTTCGGGGTGGGGATCGCGAGCATCAGCAGTCTTCAGGCGAGTCGATGGTGTATCTGGTTTCGGCACTCACGGCGATCAAGAGGCCGGTCGAGTCATGGCTTAGCTTTCGAGCAAATCCGTACAGAATCTCACCCGACGCATGATCATAGACCGTCCTTGATTGCATCCATACATCAACAGGTGTTCCATTAGTCGCGCGTGACCATGAATCAGTGGCGGCGGTTTCTGAGCCTTCAGACGACGAACCAATGACTGTTGGCGATGCAGTAGAACCCGCTGGTGCGCCGATGATGATCCCGATCTCAAGCAGCCCGATCGACACGCCCGTGCGGATCACCCCCACATATTCACCGTCGTCGATAAGGTGAGTCGATGCACCCGCTTCGGCGGTGTTGATGAGGATCATTGAATCCTCGCCATCGTCTTCAAGAAGATCGGCCGGCGCGGCTGGGTCACCGGGATCGAATGTGCCGGCGTCGTTCACGCGCACGCGCCGTGCGGCATAGATTCCACCGCCCGTGGCCGGGTTGGTGATCTGGCAAAGCAAAATCAGCTTGCCAAGGTGGGGATGATCGCCGCCAGTGGACGGCATGACGCCGCTGGCCGAGTTCACCTGGTCGATGATGCCGTGCAAGTCCTGCGAACGGGCGAGCTTGCCGGATTGCGGCTTGTCGTTGTAGCCGATTTTTGAAAACGGAACGTATGCCATTATGCGAATCCAAACAGGAGCTCGAAGGGAATGACGTCATAGGGACAGGCGCGCACAAAGCCGTTCGTGCCGCCGCCAAGAACCGTCATCGGCGTGTAGGTCATTCCGGCAATGGAATCGATCGCAGCTTGTGAAACCGGTGCAAATCTCCCGGTGGCAGAATTGCGGAGAACGCCGAAAACTGACCAATCTTCGTTCGTTTTTGTGACCGCCAGCATGTCGCGCATGTAGTAACCGGCGTATCGGGAGATGGATGTCCTGAATCGCATCAGCCGCCAGTAACCGATTTCCAGCCCGCGCCATGTGTCACTGTTGCAGAAGTTCACATACTGATCGTTCAATTCGCCATCCGGTGAACCGTACATCAGTGCCTGAACACTGACCGCCCGCATGGCCCGGTCAATGCCGAACGTGATGAAGTCTTCCTGAATGCTCAGTCCCGAGGTCGCATCCGTGAATGAGCATCGAATCGGATGGCGGGTGCCTGGCATGATGTTCGTCTGATATGAGCCGATGTAGCTTTCGAATGTGATGAGATACGCCGACGCAGGCCCACCTGGGTTGAATGTCTCATAGACCAACTGGACTCGCACGGAGTCGGCCGAGACGCCACGAACCAGAACACGATTGAACTTCAGATCAGGGCGCGTGGGGTGTACCTGTCCAGCCGTGGGCATCCCGGCCAATGTCAGCACCGAGAACAACAGGTCGGCAGGATCGCCGGTTGTCGGCAAGCCGGTGATGAGCGCCCCGCGCGAGTGCCGCGCCACAACGCCGATCACTTCGAGCGCGGAATCTTCAACGGTGTCGAATAGGATTTCGGTTGCCATGGGTTATCTGTTTGGAAGGTCGATTTGATGAAATGGGCGTGGTGCTACAGTCGGCAAATCCTGCGTATCTTTCCGGTCTTACAATCTTCCTCTACCGCTATAGTCACCAGTTCGATTATGCTTCCCGCCCGTGGAATCCTGCGCCAACTGCAACCGGCCGATCGGCAACCTTGAAACGCCTCATCTGTGGCAGGGGAATGTCGTTTGTCCAGAGTGCCATGCGCGGCTGTCCAGCCTGCCAGCCGTCGATTCTGCGGCGTCGGGCGGGACGACGAACCAGACGATCAACTTCAATAAGATCGACGTGCAGGCGACGGGGGACGCGGGGGAGCGGGTTTTCTACAACTCCCCGGATATTGTTGTGACAAATCGGCGGTTGATCGCGTTTGGAACGACGTATCCGGTAAATCACATCACGTCGGTTTCTGCGCAAACAGTTCCCGTGGATAAGTCCGGGCCGGTCGGGCTTTTGGTTGTGGGAGTCATTGCGATCATCGGGGCGATCGGTGCATTCGTGTACGCCAATGAACAAACCGGAAATCAAAGCCGTCCGAGCGCATTCGGTTTTGCGAACTGCGTCACGATCGGCGCTTTGATTATCTTCATCCCGTCTCTGTTTTGGGTGATCGCGCTATTCAAAAGGTCGAAACAGTATCAGGTTCAAATCACCACGTCCGCACATCCTGTGGTAATCACCACTGGAAAGAGTCGGGATTTTGCAACCGCAATTGCAAGGCACATCAACGATGCAATCGGATCGTCACGCTAAAGGTTCTTGATCGCGTCCAAAATCTGATCGGCCAGCGTTTTCAGTTCCTTCATCACCGCCGTGGGATCTTCCTGATCGCGCGGGTTTTGAATCGAGAGATTGCGCAGGTCATATTCTTCACCGCGAAACGCATCAGAGTAATTCTGTTTCAGCAGGGACAGTCTCGCCACGCCTTCTCGCCCAGCGTTTCGAGCGCCTTCCCTGTCACCATTCCGGAGTGACGTTGTAACGTCCTGCAAAGCACCGCCTGCAATCAGTTCGCCTTCAGCGCCGTAGGGGTCACGGGCGAGTGATCGGCCGAGTGACCGGATTCGTGTTTGTTGTCCGCGATGGATGTCGCCCAGACTGTCGCCGCGTTGCTGAATCGCTTCGGCCCTGCTACCGAAGAACCTGGCCTTTCTCGCCCACCGCTCGGGACTAAATGACGACATGCCTTCGGTGTCACTGTCATAGCCTGCCTGCAATCCGGTCAACACCGATCCGAACGGATCACGGCCAATGCGTTGCCCGCTCGAAACCATATCCGCCTTGCTCTCGATCCATCGTCTAGAGTGGGCGATATTTGCCTGTTGCAAATCGGCCGCACGCGCCCCATTGATGGATGCGACCCGGCCTGCGTGGCCCGGCTGGCTCGCGTCCAGATTTCCGATAACAGCGTCGGCCGACGCGTTGATTCTTCCAACCGCGCCGCCGTAGGAAAACCCGGCCATCGCGCCCAATGCGCCGCCGGTTGCAGCATTGGTCATGGCGGATGCGTAGGTATTGGATCGGAGCGCCGTCGCAAATTCGGCCTGCCGTTGTTCAAACTGCGATGATCCAAGTGCCGACATTGCCATTCGGCGAGCGCCGCCCGGCAACAGTTTTGTCGCGCGATCCATTTCATCCATCGAATTCGCGTGATCCTGCTGCATCACCATCATGCCGGATTCAAAGGCGCGATTCTGTCCGCGCGAACGCGCGGCGTCGGCGGCGATGTAGTTCGTGTCGGCATCGCGGCGGGATTGGGTGATTGCGAATGCTTCACTCTCGCCAGCCAGTTGTGCTGTCGAGGAACGGAGATTGCCGACGCCTGCTTGCCCCCTGGCTTCCGGCGTCATCTGGGCAATTGAATCGTCAAGGGCGGAAACGGATTCTCTGGCCGACGCGATATTTGCAGAGTATCCGGTGAGCCTCACCCGGCCCATTGCCCGCACAATCGCCCGGGATTGCGTGTTGGATTCGTCGCCAACCTTTGCACCAGCCGCATCACGCTGAGCCAGTTTTGCCTGATCGTATTGCGACCATCCCTGAAACACGTTGCTGAATGTGAGCGAATTGAGAGCACTGCCCACATAGAGCCCCATCGGATTGCCTTCTGATTGCGACACAACCGACGATGCCCGATCCAAGTTGGACGATGCCCGCATGAAGTAGGTTTGGGCATTTTCATCGGCGACCCGCCTTCCAAGCTGACCAACACCGTATGCCGCCGACGTGATTCCTGCTGCATAAGCCGCCGGCGACCCTGTAAAGAATCCTGATCGCGCCGCGGCGCTCGCCCTTGCTGCGTTTTCCGCTGCGTTGATAGAAGACCCTGCAATTCGTTCCTGTAACGCCAATGCGCCAATGTCCGCGAGGCTTGGCCCATGCAAGTCATTCACACCCAGCCCGGCGCTGGCGAGGATTTGAGACGTGGATGGAATCGACGAATGGCGAGCCACTGCCGCATTCGTAAACACGCCGCCTACAAATGGCGTCACTGGCGAATGCACAATCGTCTGCGGCGTCGCCCGGAATGCGATCTGCTGCTGTTGTGCCATCGCAGGCCCAGACGGCCCGGACGATGGAAGCATGACGGGCGCGGATCCACCTGTGTACGGCAATCCAGTGCCGCCGCCCAGCGTTGAAGCCTCTCCCGGTGGAGTGATCGGCCCGCCGGCATTGCCGCCAAACCTGATCTGAATCGGCCGTGACTGAACATCCGCGGCGAACTTCTCCCAGTCCGCGCGCACGTTCCCGATGTTGCTGGAAAACTCAATTCCTAATGATGCGATTCTGCTCATGCTATTTCTCCGGCCACAGCGTCGGCCGTTTCTTCTGGTCAAGCATCTTCTGCATGTTGATCTGCTCTTCGCCGCTCATCGCGCCGCCTTTTTCCAGCCGCATAATGAGGGGAATCAACCTGTCGCGGTATTCAAGGAAGGATCTGAGGGTGAGCTTGCCGGGATCGATGCTGAAGAATCGCCGGATGAGGGCGGCGTCAAGGTTCCAGTCTCGCTTGTCGCGCTGGCGTCGTTTGTACCAGCGCTGCTTTCCAAAGGGGGCACGCTCGGTTTCGTGTCTTTGGGGATGAGGGGACGATAGACAATTTCGTCCGTGATGCGAGCGACGACATGAGGCTCGATGATCTTGAGAAGCGGTTTCTTATCCGGATCAGTGATCGCATATTCGAGCAACCGGACAACACCTTTGGCCGTGCGGGTCAGTTTCGCCATGACTTCGTACAGGTCAACGTCTTCATCCTGTGCCCGACGCAATGCGACGACTCGCTCACCGGGGTTAAGCGTCTTATCCGCGGCGACGATCTTCTGTGCTTCCTTGAACCGTTCATCCTTCAGTTGATTGCAGAGGATTTCCCAATCCTCCATCAACATCCGGCGGAACGAAACGACTTCGCCGCTGATGAGTGTTACATCAAGCGGCGGTGAGAATGTCTCTAAAAAGCTCATGTTCTATTCCTTTTCGATTGCCTCAATCACGCTATCAAGAATGAGGTCTTCAACGGCTTCCAGTTCCATCCCGAAGATCGGGCGATCCAGATCGTTTTCGAGTGGTTCTGCGTAAATGACTTCGGTGAAAACGGAGGTGCTGACTTGATCGTTGTCGGTGATGGATGCACTTTGAATGTCGGCGTGCAACTTGCCGGTATCTTTTCGCGGTGATTCGCCACGCTTCGAACGAATCTTCGTTGATCCACCCTTCGGCCCGATCTTGTAGCCCACCGGGACGGAGATTCGATCCTGCACATCCGATACGATCTTGCCCGCTGCAACTTCATGCGCCCGCAAGATCGCCGGAAGGATGTCTTCGAAGAGTTGTTCGGCCGGAACTGCCATCACTCGTCAACAGGTTCAGGCGCAGCAGCGGCCAAGAGTCGCCCGGGTTGACCATCGGTCATTTCTTCAACGGTCTGATTGCCGCCCGCGATCAAAGCCGCATCGTGCGCGGTTTTCAGGGCTTCCATCTTTTCAGGCGAGGACAATTCAACAATGTCGATCGCTGGATCGAATGTCTCATTGTCGGGATTGTTATTCACGATCCGCGCGTATGCCAGCTTGGCCTTTTCCAGACCCAGTGCAGACCATCCCGCGCCATGGAACACGCGCGTGGGGTCATCCTTGCGGCGGAAGGTGAAGTGATAGTAATTCTCGGTGTTGAACGCCATGATCGCTCCTATGCGGTGAGTTGTGAAAGCCTCGGACGAATGTTGATAGCCAATGCGAATTCAGCCACCGTCCGAAAAACGTGGCCGGTTTCATCGTTCTTTTTGTCTGCCCGCTTCAGGTCGATCTTGAAGCCGTTCACCCATGCGTTCAATCCAAGCCGTGGCCCCACGCTCCACAGGGCACGGTTGACGTAGCTTTCAATGGGCGATTGGGCGCCCAAGTGGATCTTGTCATAGATGAGCTTGATCGACGCCGTGAGCGAGCCGGGAACGCCGTGATCGCACGTTGTCGTCGTGTAACTGGCGGCGTTCATCCCGAAGGTGTTTGGAACCTGAGACGGCGGGGAGTTCAGTGATTCACTCGTGATGCGAACGATGCAGCACGGGTAATCCGCTGGCTGGCGTTTCAAGTCAGCCCTCGCCTGATATTCCTTGTCGGTTTGTTTCAACCGATTACCAGCTTTGACCGCTGCTGCGAAGTCATCATCGGCTTCGAGCAGCGACCAAATCTGATCGTGAAGGGTGAGTGCAATGTCGAGTGCCATTATGCGGAACGTCCGATGAGAACCACGTCGTAGAGCGGTGTGCCGGAAGCGGAAACCACCTTCAGGTTATCCGTCGAGCCGTTCGCCACTGCGATTGCGGGATCGGCCTTGCGGACGATGAGATCAAAACCACCGGGACTGATCGGGTTGCCGACGACGATGACGGCATTGCTGCCGCCACCAACCGTAATATTGATCGAAGCGTCCCGGTTGATTATGAGCATCACGCACAACTCGACGATGCTGAACGACGATTGATCCGGTTGCAGCAAGCCGCCGCCGGATAAATCCATCGTGTCACCGCCTGTTGATGCAGACCGTTGAGCAACGTAGCACCGATCCGCCTGGTTCGCAGACGTCCCGGTTTGAAATGTCAGCCCGAAGTTTGCCAGTTGCGGCGCGAAGTTGCCCAGCGCCGCCACCAGTTGCGGGGTGACACTGACCGCCACGCCGGTTGTAAGGGTTGTAGCCACGAATCAACTCCAGTTCTTGCAGAAACGACTTACGCCACCACCCACGCCGAAGTAACAGCGCCGTCCGATTCGCCCGACAGGGTTCTGTCAGACATCGCGGCGGCGCGCATGCCTTCTGAGTCGTTGGAAACATGCCCGTTGAAGGTGAGCGTGCATCCGGTGTGGATGGTCATCACGAACGCAACGGCGGTTGTACTTGCCATTGCGGCCAGAGGGTCGGAGTAAGCGTTGCCGGTTGAGACGTAGCCCGCGAGGGTGAATAAAAGCTGCTTCATTCCCGGCCGACGCGAACGCCAGCCGGACGTGCAGAACGTGGTGGCTTCGAGCATCTCGCGGCCGATGCTGAAAGCCATGTATCCGAAAATGCGCTTGACCGAGATCGTCGCGATTGTGAAGTCGCTGGCCGCGGCTGTGCCGTCCAGTAGAGCGAGAGCCATGATGGTTCTCCGGTGAGTTGTTTAAGAAAAACCCGGCGCAGGAGGAATGAACCTGCGCCGGGGGCGAAGCGAACACAGATCAGGCACAATCGCCGAACATGAAGGCGTTGGGGGATTTGATCGCTGGAACCGAGTAGTTCGCGACGATCACCTTGGCCGCAACGGGATCGGCGTTGAACACGGTGTAGGCATGAAGCCCGTACTTGATCGGGAACGCGGCCGACAGTGATTCAGCAGACAGGATCGCCTGCTGCATCGCTGTTTCACTGGTGATGCCAGCAGGGGCCGGAAGCCCGCACTGGATGAATTCATACCAGGAGTCATCGCCCGGAGGTGGTGAGAACGCGAGGTAGTTATCACCCGCCCAGCTTGTGGCCGTGCCTGCCAGAACACTTGTGGCATTCTCGACCGGATGCCATCGCAGTCCGAGCGTTCCATCGGCGATTTCGCCGGAGTCGGTGAATTTGTCGCGGAACATCGGATTGCGTTTGAGGTATTCCTGAAAGCTGGTGTTTTTGGCGAGGTATTCCGGGATGTTCAGCCCGTAATAAACATCAGTCACCGGGAACCCGAAGTTCTTGGCCTGATACTGCTACACGCCACGAACCTTTGTGACGATCGCGGTTGCAGCCGATGACCAGTCGCCGATTGCATAGGTGCTGCCGGCACCGGCCGTGGTGAGCAGATTGGCAGTAGGCACACCGTAATCAATCGTGCGAACTGGTGAACTTGAGGAAGTCTGAAGGGCACCAGTGTCTGCGACCCAAATCTTCCCCTTCGTGACTGCCGAATGCACGGCGTTGGTTTCCAGCGAAACAAAACGCTCCACGAAGTTCTTGATCTGCTTCTGCAATTCTGCCTGCGCGTTCTGTTGAACGACAGTGTTGTTGAATTGCAACGCCTGAATCATTTCCAGCGGGATCATGTAGTTCTCGCGGGAACCGATTGCCACAACCTTCTTTTCCACCGAGTTGACGCCGGGCGCGACGTTCGACGGTGCATCAGGGTTGGTGACTTTCGCGGCTTCGCGCGATCCGCTGGTGACGTCCCACTTTACCGCGGTGCCAACGGGTTTGTTTGCGCCGGGAGTGTAGAACGCCGCCGGAAAGGGCCGGAGAAGTCCGGCTTTCACGGCGTATGCCTGAGCGAGTTTCGTCAGTGCATCGCCGTAGAGATAGTCCATCAAATTTGCAGTTGCCATGAGTAAATCTCCAAAACAGAGCCTTGCCTATCGAGAGGCAATCACGCTGAGTGAATGGTTGAAAGAGTGAATCAGCGATCGTCGCTGAACGTGAATCCGGAAGACGCCTTGAGTGCCGTCTTGAGCCAGGTCTTGAGCGAAGCGTCGGACGGATAGTTGACGATCTGGTCAACATTGATGTCGGCGGTTCGCAGAAGCTGAAGCGACTGGTTGAGGGCCGAACCGTTGATGTCCAGAACATCGACGCCGTACTGCTGCGACAGGACTTGCAATGGCGTTTCCGATCCGTCTGTCGGTGCGATGATCGAAGACGTCACGAATCGACCGTCAACACCGGTTGTGGTGCGAACCACAGTTGCAGATGTAGTCGAGGTTGGGAACGTGACAACCGAGATCATTTCAGTCGGCTGCGGAAGCGCGGTGTAACCCGTGCCCGAGAAGGTGAAGGTCAACGCCGTGTCCGGTGCCGCGCCTGTTGCCACAATGCCGCCTGCCACACCAGTTGCAGCATCAAGAGCGGTATTGATCGATGCAAGGTAGGTTGCGTCGGTGGCGTTCCAGGTGATCGCATCGGTTGTGACCATCGTTCCGTTCGCCAGTGGCACACGCAGACGCAAAGTGCCGCCGGTGGCCGCCGCACCAAAGGTGAGGGTTTGAACCTCATTCACGCCAAGTGCCGTGATCGTGACGGTTGTTGCTCCCAGCGCGGAATAGGTCGCAGTCATCGTGCGAACCGTGTCGGCAGCCGTGGGCGGGCCGATCAGCTTGAACGTTCCGGTTGCGCCAACGCGCCGCGCCAGTTCGGTTGAAACTGCGGCGGGGATGTCCAGAACGGTTTCGGTGCTGTCCAGTGCTTCACCAGACAAGCCGATGATCGACGGGGCATAGTTGCCGCCGCTGGTGATCTTGCCGAGCACAAGCCCGGCACGAAGGATGCTCACAGTGTCATTGCCGGGATCGCGCGAGGCGGTGCCGTCAATCTGTGCGAGCGAGGGAAAGTAAGTCGGAGTCCCGCTTTTGAAGACGTTCCGGGGCGCAATGGAGCGGCCGGTGTACAGGGCGGGAATCGTGGGATAAGCAGTTGCCATGGTTAAAACCTCGTGAAAGTGTGAATATGAACCGAGTTTTCTTCGGAAGCGGGATTACTTCGCGCCGGTCAGTTGTTTGATCGTCGCGTCGTAGGGGTTGACCGGCTCCTTCGCGTCTTCCTTGCCGGGAATCTGACGCGACAGAAGGATTTGAGCGGCCGTCTTCTCGCCACCAGTCGCGGCGCCAAGTTTTGCACCATCGAACAGGTTGATCAGGAAGTCTGCCAACCGTTCATTGCCGGTGTCGGCGTGTCGAGACAACAGGAAAGCCGATGCCTTCCCGTCTTTCTTGACGACAGCCTTGATCTTGTCACCAAGGAATTTCGGCATATCGCCGCGTCCGATGGAAAGATCAATGCGGCCGATGGTCAGATCGGCGCGATCCAGAAGCATTTCGGGATCGGGTTCGTTTTCCGTTGTGGTACGGCTGAGTTGGGTGACGCGAGCGTTGGCGTTCTCCAAGTCCTTTTCAATCTTCTCGAAATCAGACTTGGGGCGTGAGAGTTTGGCGGATTCGCCCAGTTCGTTGATGCGGGACAGCAGTGCATCGACTGCGTTATCGGGGGTCAGTTCTGCCGGAGTTTTATCACCAAGCAAAGTCTTGATCGCCGCTGTATTTTTGTCGTTAAGCTTCATTTCTGAAACTCCTGTTGAAGGTAAGGGTGCGGAAAAAACGAATTCATTACCGTCTGCCGTCGCACCCCGTGAGGCGGCAATCGCGGGTTCTACATCTCCAAGTCCCGCACATGCCGGGTCTACGACCATGGCAACATGGTCAATTGCGTTGGTGTATGTGTTGCCAGCGCCGTCGCGAAGGTTGCGACTGACGCCAATTGATAATTCAGATCGTGATGCAGTCTTCAGGGCATCTTCGCCAATCAGCTGCATACCGATTTTGAGTGTGTCGCCTTCGCGCTTCATGGCATACACATAGCCACGATTCATGTCGGCGGTGATTCGCTCCCCAAGAACTGGGTGGCGATGGGGCATGAACACCTTCACGCCCCGTGATTTCATCTTGTTGAATTGCGAAACGTAGTTGTCCAGATCGTCGGGTTTGATCTCTACATTCTTTCCATTTGCATCAACGTATTTCCCGATGCGCACTGCCTCACGCGAACGATAGAAGCAAGGGACGCCTCCAATGTTCAGCGGCTGATCGCCGGGGCGGGATAGTTTTTTACTTCGAGCGCCGGTGCAACGGATGAAAAAGAATTCGCTCATTGAATCACCAGAAACTTCCACACCGCCCACACTTGAACGACATGCCACACGTTATCGACGACGATGATTGACCACGGGCCAAGCGGCGGTTGCATGAACTTTTCCTGCCGGTTGAACTTCATCCACCACGCTATGATTTGCGTGCGATCCTGAACGAAGTGAACCACCAGCAACACCAGCCACGGAATCCAGCCCCACGATGCAAACAGACAAACGGATGTTGCCCACAACAGGCAGTGAACCGCGCACGGGATGCTGGACTTCTTTTTGTTGAGGGCCATCCAGTCGTTCTGCAACAGGTAGTCGCCGACAAGATGCCCGATGAGTGCGAGAAGTAGAGTCATTGCAACTTCCCGCGCGTCACTTCAACCCGCCCGTGCAGGCGCTTGACGATCACTCGACCGTTCGATTCGGAGATAATGGTTCGCCCGTCAACGACAGAATGCTCGTAGACATCCGCCCAGCCTTCACTCTCATCGAACTGGAAGCAGGCGTGATAGACTTCTTCGCCGTTTACCTTCAGGCCGGTCACATACCGATCGGTGTCGGCCAGCATCATGTTTTGTTCGACGGTGAAGATCACTGATAGCTCAAAAACTTCCGCTTCAGTTCCATGAACTTCATCAAGTCCGCCGGCGTTGCTTCCGGCCGCTGCACGGTTGGCTCATTCGCCAGTGCCGAGCTTTTCCACACTTCCACGCGGCAAGATCGACAGCCGAAGTGATTTGGTGGCGTGAATCGCAGCCAGAACGGATCGCCAACAGGTGCACGGGTATCGTCGAGCTTGCGGCAGCACTCGGTAGTTTTATTGTCGAGAATCGCGCTGTATCGGAATCCCCAAAGTGCGTCTGCAATCTCTGGAGTCTTCCAACCCTCCCCGCGCCCGTTCTCATAAGCCGTCGTGACACTCGAATTCACCCACGTTTCAACGCGAGATTGAAACTGTGGAACAAGCCCATTGCGTCGAAAGATGTATCTCGCCGCCGCCTCATACGCTCTCACGCCATTCGGATCAGCCTTGATCGACGGCGTTGAAAACGGATGCTGCGACAGTGCCTTGTGAGACAGCAGGGACGGCGCTGGCGGCGAAGCTGGATTGAACGCAGCCGGGAAATCCTGTTTCGTCACCAGATCAAAGATCGACTTGCCCGCAACCCGAGCCGCGCGGAGCTCATGCAGGTCAGCCGCAAGTGGTGTCGCCAAGCCCTGTACCATCTTGCGAGCAACGGGAAGGTAGAACGCGAAGATCGCCCGTTGTTCATCCTCAGACAGCAGGCCCAGCAGTAACAGCAATGCCAGGAGCTTCTTTTGATCGTCTTCCTCTTTCGACAGATTGATTCGCTTGCCGAAATGCTGGCGAGAGTTCAACAGCGTGCGCCGCCGTCCCATGAGGTCAGCATTCACCAGCATCATTTGAAACAATGGCACAAGCCCAGCCTGCCCGATGCTTGCATTGCCCGTGAGAAAATCGACAGCCGCCTGCGCGGGATCATGGCCCAGCCGGACAGCATGAACCGCGTGCATCATGGCTTGACGGCCCACAGTTGCGGCGCGTCGGATTGCAGCGGGTTCGATGCGTTGGCGGTCGCGTTCGATGCGTCCTGCGATGGATTGAATGGCGGTCATGATTTCGGGATGTCATCCCACTCACTCACGGATTCAACGGTCAACTGCAAACTCAGTGGATCGATGGTGGCAGTTGCCCACTTCACCTGAATGACGGTCTTGCCATCGGACTCGATCACGCGAATGTCTTTGACGAATCTCATAGCAGTGAAATATCCGTTCGCGATCCATCGGCGGCAGAGAATACGATTGAATCCGCCGTCGCCTTTTGTCCCTTGAAATCACTGCGGCCAAGATACTTTTGCCCGACACCCGGCTTGACGTATGCAATGGTGACGTGCGGGGCGTATTTTGGGTGCGTATCGGTGCAGGCAACACCGTCGCGAATCATCGCATTAAGCGATACAAGATCACGCGACTTCACCCGCACGATCACAACATCAGAATCACGGTTTGCATCGGCCGGGAACACAGCAACGCTGCCAAGTTCGAATTTCACTTCGCCGGTTCCAGCAACCAGTTCGGCAATCGCATCAGGCGTGTTGTCATGGATGCCATACTTCACGGTCACATGCGGTTCGGTTTCGCGGCCATCTTCAGCAAGTTCATCGTCGGGGATGCTGTTGCCGAACATCAGCAAAGACTCTTTCAGTGTCCCCAGTAGATTGATTTGCGTCGATGCGAATGAGTGCGGGCCGGTGGACAGCCGGATAATCTCCCGACTCAGATTCTTCGCGTCTTCCTTCTCCTGCGCCGGTGATTGCGTGGGATTCTCGCCAGGCATCCCCTTCGGTTCGATGTCCGCCGGGAGATCGAGATCGAATTCGTCCGCGCCTTCCTTCAGCTTGACGCCGGTGCGCTGCGCCCAGCCTTTCATGTCGATGCGTTCAAACAGTTCGGCCGACACCCGTTGATCCTTCAGCACGGCGTCAAGAATCTTCAGATCCACAACGCGATTCTCATCGACGATCGGCGTGGCCTTCAGTTTGACGGTTCCCTTGGCTTTCGGGCCGTAGTTCTCAATCAGCACACGGTCAACCGATTGCTCATTCACTTCGGCCAGGATGTCATCATGCACCTGTTCGCAATCGGAGTCGCCCAGCCCCTGATGCGTCTCTGAATCCGCGCGCGAGCCTGATGTAGTCGCCTGCAATAGCATTCGTTCCGGCTTGCACCACGCGCGAACCATCAACGCATCGTAATAGGCGAGCTTTTCGAGAATGGCTGATTGCGCGGGCCCACAGTTGCCGGAATCCACGAAGCCCCATGACCAAAGGGATTGCTTGGCGAGTTCGGGCGCCATGCGCAGATCGTCAACCATCATGCCGCTGTGGTTCGGGAACACGACGCCTTGCCCGCGAGCGATCGACGAAACCAGGGACTGCGCGGCCACGAAGTTGCTTACTTCTTTACCGGTGCTGTCGATCATCGTCCCCTGCGGATACCCGACGTGCGGGACGGTTCCAGCGGCCTTGTTGTCCAGCTTGAATCCGGTGTCATCCACCGCAAGGTGATTCGCCCACCAGCGACGGCAACGCTCCATGCGAGAGAAGCCGTAGTAGTTGTCACCCTCTTTATCATGCGAGTAGATCAGCAGATCGCGGGGTTCAAGATCAATCTCCTGATTCTGAATCTTCACCAGTTCGCCATGACCATCGACATAGATCGCGCACAAGTCCTGCAAGAGTGATTTGAACTTGACCGGCACAATCGCGCCGTCATTGTCCACACCCCACACTTGCTCCATTGATGCAAAGCCAAACAGCAACCCGCGCAACATCGACTTGAGGATTCGGACGCGCTGCGGGAGAAACGTTTTCTCAATCAGGTCAGATGCGCCGGTGGGAGCATCTTCGCTTTTCTCAACCGCCCAGTCCGACGAAAGGATCGGGCAGAATGTCGCGGCCATCGCCAACACCAGCGTCGGGTGCAACGCCATAAGCCGGTAAGTTTCATAGGTTCCCGCCGGCGGCGCATCGAATCCACCATTGACGGGGCCAGTTGTTCCAATGCCGCCAAACGGTTGCGACGATGATCCGTAATCGTTCTTGCCGTCTGAAACAGCAGAACCATAGCGAGCGTTCTGCCACGCGCTCCAGAATGGTGTGACAACGGAACTTCCAAGCCCGGCGATACCGCCCCATCCTGCGTACATGAGCGAGCCGATGAAGCCGCGTGACTGCTGTTTTGTCTTGGATTGTGCTTCGGGCATTAGTGTTTCAAATCAAACAGAGGCGAATCGTGCGGGCGCGGGCCGGTCGGAACGTATGGGCATCAGCCAATAGATTCGATAACCATCGGCGTCGGATGCGTGAGACAGCTTGCGATCTTGCTTGCCGATTTCATTGCCGTCCCACTTCAGTAATTTCATGTCGTCGATCAGTCGTTCGCATCGCGGGTGAATCTTGTAGCGAACCTTTCCCGCCATGCTTTTCAATGCGCAGTTCATCGAATTCACGCGGTCGCACACCAGCGGGTTGCTGGATGCGATCATAAACCGTGCTTTCACTTCGGGCAGATTGGCTTTGAACCACGCCGTAACGACTTGCCACGCGCTTTCGCCGGTTGCCTCGAATCGTCCGCTGCCAGATGCGTCACCATAAACCAGCAACTCCGGCCACTGCCAGCCGCCAAGCGTGGCGATGAGCACCTTGAACGCATTCAGCATCTGCAAGGCGCTCATTCCTTTGGCGTGAAGCTCATGCACCGCCGTTGCGATGTCCTGGCCGGGGAAGTGCTGGCCGACAATCCCGTGCATCCCCGGCGAGATGTTGAAGTCCATCGACAGGTGCAAAGGGAGCGATTTATCAAGTATCAAGTCAGGCTGCACGTTGTCATCGTAGACAAAAGCCCCGTACACCTTGCCGCCACGGAAGCTCGCGGCCTTGCCCTGAATGTACTGCTCGCCAAGTTCAGCAGTAAGTTGTCCGGCGATGTCTTTCGCAAACTCAACACCAGCGGGATTCTCGAAAGTGCCGGCGCGGTAGAGAACGTGTTCCGGCTTCGGCTTTTCCTCGAAGTCACGATAGACGGCAGTGTCATCGCCTTCATGCGTGAAGGTCATATTGAACTGCATGATCCGCACATTGGTGCCGCGGATACGCCCCTTCACCTGGAGCATCGGATCCCGGCGCGGATTGTCGAGAGATACCATCCACCGCGCCACTTCGTCACCCCAAGCCTGTCCCACAGAGAACGAGTTGATCTTCTCTGGCGCTTCGGCCGATCGGACATACACGAGTGACGGCCGGGCCTTTGTTCCGAACTCGGGAATCACAAACCAGTGTTTTTTTGGATCGGCTACAAACTCGCAATCGATCCCCATTTCCTGAAACGCCGCTTCGATCTCGGGGATGTTCTGTGCCCGTGCAATCTGATAGTCCTGGGCAACCATCAGCGAGTTCACATAGGTGGCATCGTCATTGTCATCCACGGCGTTATGCGCGTGAATGTTTGCCATCTTGCGAGCGCCCGCCCACGTCTTGCCCGCATACCATCCACCCGCCAGCGCGCAATACCGATGATCGTAATCCTCCATGAAAGCCTGTTGACCTCCCACGTTCGGGATGAACAGGTTCTCATCTTCAATCAGGCTTATCATCAGGCTTCTTTTTCACGATCCGGCGAATCTTCACCACCTTGTCGGTGACGATCACATTGTTGTCATTCAGCAGGCCATGCAGTTTCAGGAGCATCGCAAGTGCTTGTGTGCGATCGTGCAGTTTGATGGTGCGTTTGATCGTTTCAATCTGGGTGTCGCCAACCTTGATGCCTTCCTCGCGATACTCTTTGATCTGCCCCAAAGCGCCGGCGGCCGCTGCCTTCGCGAAGTCGATTGTCGCGTTGCCTTTTTCATCCACGCTCACGAAGTTCTGCATGGACGATTGAGCAAGGTCGACAAGTGACGCCTTGGCCCATTCAGGTGTTGCCCGCTTGGCCGCGAAGGCATGGGCGATTGCCTCCTGAATGTTAGGAATTGTCAACAAATACGAAGCGGTAGAACGCAACGCATTACTGTTTTCCGACGCATAGCCGGCAAGCTCAGCGGCCTTTGAAGCATTACCACACGCGGGGCCGGTTATCGCCTTGACGATCTCAGATTGCCGGAGAGTGAGGCCATTGCCTTGAACGTCACCTTCATCAATTTCAGGCTTAACATCCACATTCGGGATGAATGGCTTGTCCTCGGTATTCTGGACAAACTGCTTGGTGATTCGTTTTCGCTGTTTTGCCACACTGCTATACCACCACTCCCACCGGGCCGGTCGGCTGAATCTTCGTCATCGTCGCGTCGATCCTGCCCGGGATCGCCAGTTCATTCAGTGTTGACGCGATGAACGCCTTCAACTCTTTCACCCGTTCCTGCCCCTGTTCATCCTTCACACCGCGCCATTCGTACAGGTACACAATTGCCATGCGAGAAGCGACTTGATTGAATTCATTGAAGCTGGCGGATGATTCCGACAACGGGTAACTGAATCCACGTTTCCGAAGCCACTCGTCAAGATCAGCGTCGGCTTTGTCCAAGGCGCGCTGAACGCGGGCTGTGTTCATGCTGGCACTGTCATTCTCTTGATTCGACAGAATGATCAGATTTGCCGTACCTTGGATGTCGGTAAGATCGTCGATGTCTGCGTATGCCATAACGGTTTCTAATTCGTTTCGACAAGGCTAGAACGCCGCGGCCAATGCGTTGATGCTGTCGCAAGTATTCTTCGCCACTTGAACCTGTAGTTTCTCGCAGCCAAAGGCATCCACCTTCACGATCGCCACCTGGTCGGCGGTGGGGTTGATGATTTCATACGCGCTGGTGAATGCGGTCGAAGCGGCCAGCGTGTCTGCGAACAGTTGCGAGGCTGTGACGCTTTGTCCTGCAACACCGGTCATTGCGCCCAAGGTGCCCGCGAGCGAAAGCAATGGTGTCGGAATCCAGAGATCACCGATCTTCCGCCAGCCGGTGATTCGAGCGGTGAAGGTTTCGTTGTTGTCGTTTCCGCCGAAGAACGCGATCGCCGCCGAGTTTGACAGGGGCGCTGTCGAGCTCGAAGGGTTGGACGCCATGTTGATGATGCCGTCTCCTGTCGGCGCCGTTGTCGTCGCAACCGGCGCGGTGATTGATGATGCGGTCACTGCTGACGCAAACAACAGGCAGAATTGATCGGGCCATGTTCCAATAACCATAATTATCCTCACATCGCCCGGATACCGGGCCTTCGTATCTGACCGATGGGCGGGACAACCGGCAATTGCAACCCACGATAAATGGCTGACATCAGCCAGTCCGCCGCCACCGCGCCGCCGTAGCCGCTCAGATGCAGACCGCCGAAGTTGTTCTGCCACACGGCCATGACCTTTACATCCGCGCCGACGCCAGCACTGCCGCCGGAGATCGTGGCTGTGGTCACAATGGTGGATGCGGTGATCGACGCGATCTGATACCAGCCCGTGACGACGGGCGTGCCCGTCTTGCTGGTGGGCATTACAAAGACGTACATCGGGCGATACGTTGAGTTGAGCGGGCCGGTGCAGATGTTGGTAAAGCCGTTTGTCTTGGTGATCGTGAGCGTACCGTTCGTCCAAGTCGCGTCGGTGATTGGGAGCAAAAACGGCATCACGCGGCCATCTTGAAACGGCCCTTGCGGCGCGCCTTCGTTGCCAAAGCATGGCGCGGGGATCCCCGGCGTCGCAAACTCACCGCCGCACAGATACTCCCCCTCGCTGATCGCGTACATGGAGACAAACTCCACCTGGCTGGGGTGAGCTTCGGCAAATTGTTTGGCTGCGATGTTCTGATTCTCGACCCACTGCCGGGTCAGGGCCATCGTCGTCCCGCTGTTCTGCTCGTGAACGTACATGCCCTCTATGAGATACACGCAGGATGAACCAGCGGCCGCGAATGCCGCGTCGATCACCAGTTTGCTCGCCTGATAATTCGCGAGGTATTGGGCAATCGTGTACTGATCGACATCCATGTTGACGGTGACGATGTTCCTGCGGCTGGGATCTGCATCGACCAACCCCTTCGCGATCGCGTTCCAGGTCAATTGATCCATCGCCTTGTAGCCCGCGACGGCAGCACCGATCTCCTTCTGCCCCCAACTTGCTTCGTCGAGGTTGATCCAGCTCAGGCCGCCGCTGGAAGATGGAAACACGATCTCGCAACCAAGGATGCACAGATAACGCCCCTGTGTGTCGGCTGCCGTGCCAGTGGTTTTGATTTTGAATCGATAGCTTGTGACGCCTTGAGCGCCAGCGCGTTCCTGTAAGTCCCCGAAATCCACTTCCGCCAGCACGGCGATCTGCCCGGCCTTGGTGGCATCGTCGGCCAGGCCCGTGGGAGTGACGAGCTTGGTGGCATCATCCGCCTGCTGATTCGTCTGCGGGTAAATGCGGACGGACTTTGCCTGAATGTTGATGTCAGAAGCGAAGCGGTGATAGATCCGCAGCTTCGCGCCACGCATGGCGTACCAGTCGCAACTGAATTTATTCAGCGCGCCGCCAACGCCCATGCTTTGGTTGGCCGTTGATTCACCGATCGGATCGGCCGTGATCTCGATGATGCCGGTGGAAGTGCCTGATCCGTCGTACCACTCGGTGTATTGTCCGGGCAGTGGCAATGTCGCCACCAGCGTGTCCGCAACGATGTTACCGGGATCGCTCGTCGTGATGGTCACAATCGCGCCGTCCTGATCGACACCTGTTCCGGTGCCGGCGGTGAAGGTGTCGATCTTCCAGAATGTCCCGACAGAAACACTGGTCGATCCAAGCCGCACGGTCTGACCCGGAAGCAGGTTTGGGCCGTCGTAGGTCAGCGTGAGAACGCCGGCGGAATAGGATTTCCCGGTGATCGTCCGGGCCGTCGCTGCGTTGTTTTCGACGCGGTAGCCATTCGCTGATGCCACATCGTAGAGCGTGCCGTTGTTGGTCGCCGTCGTTGCCCGCGGCGTGCTCCAGTAGAACGTACCCAATGTGCCGCCGCTGCGCTTGTTCGCAAGGTTTGCATTGATTCGCGCCGACGAAACTGAACCAAACGAATCGCCCAGACGAATGATGCGGGCCTTGGGCGTCGGGCCGAACAGATACCGCGTGGCAACCCCCGGATTCGTGTTGACGGGGATCGAGTTGGCCGTGGACTGGCTGCTGAACAGGTCGGTGTCGTCGGCAAAAATCGGGCGTAACGTGCTGCCAAACAGCAGATTGCCTGACACCACGTCCCGCAGCGAATCGCTCATCGGGAATCGCAACAGCGGCGTGATCGACGTGCCGATGCTCGTGGAGGTTTCGCGGTTGTAAGCCGGTGCGCCAGCCGCATAGATCAAGGCACGGTCGCCGGATGTCAGAACGCCGTTGTAAACTAGCAGATCGGCCAGCAGGACATTAGATCCGGTTTCATAGACTGATTTGTCCGGCAGGCTTGGGATGTTCCGCGCACAACCGCCCAGGACAAAGTTGGTCGTGTTGTTGGGGGTCATGTCCAGACCCGTTCCAATCAGCACGTTGTCCAGATACACCGCGAATTTCAGGTCGGTCGAGCCGCAGACCATGATCACGTTGTGCCATACATCTGCCGTAACGGTGGACAAATCAGCGTTGCCGTAAACCTGATTGGCTGTGTGATACGCGCGAAGCAGGATCCCGCCGGTCGCTGATCCATACCGCTGCATCACCAGCCGCGCCATTGCGTCCGCGCCGCCGGGGACGAATGGATAGTTGTCGCTGAACCAGCCCAGCACGTTGAAGCCCCACGATGAAAGGGGCGATGAAGTGCATTTGAACCACCAACTGTAACTGCGGTTGTTCGTCCGCACGTTCGCGATCGACGAATCGGTGCACCAGGCGGCAAAGCGGCGGAATTGTGAGAGTTGCAGAGCCATTTATACTTTCAGCGCCTTCCACGTTTCATAAGTCTCTTTGTTCCTGACCTTCATCGCCCGATCAGACATCACGCCGAATCTTCCAGCCGGCTGTGTGTTCGCAATCAGTCGGTAGCAGAAGATGCGCGAGAGATACGGCTTGACGCCTTCGAAGGCTTTCGCGATTTCAGCCCGCCAGCCATTGAATGAGCCAGAGTGCATCCCGTATTCCGTGCAAACTAATTCCTGATCGCCTGTGATTTCGGAGCACTGTTTCACGGTGCTGATGTTCTCAATAGCATTCGCGCCGTAGGGGTGGATGCTCATCGCGCGGCACTTCAAATGGATTCCGGTGTCGTGAAGCTGTTTGAACGCCGCGACGTTCTTGCTGATGCTGGGAGCGATTACGGCGATGCCTGAGCCATGCAGCACATCGGCCACGGCGGCGCACTCATCAGCGGCTTGTGGGATGCTGCCTGCCCAGTAGACCGTGCGTGATCCGATGGTCAGATTGCATTCGTTGATCACCTGCACGGCGTTCAATCCCGAGCCTTCGTACACGTCGCGGAAGGATTTGGCCCATTCCTTTACCTTCAGGATCGACGGCGGCTTGGATTGATTCACCGCCGGCGTTGCGGTGATCACGATTTCCTTGACGCCCTGATTCATCCACGCCAGCACTTGCGCGCGGCCTGACTTCTCGGCGGGATCCCCAAAGGCAGTCATCCACCAGCGGGTCGCGGTGAATCCACAGTCACGCAGGATCGGAATCGCGGCGTTGATGTCGTCGGATGCGTAGCAGCAAACGCCCTTGACGCGCAGCTTCTGAACGATGCCATCCGGCGGCTTCGGCACGTCTGGTTTTGGGTCAGGTTTCGGATCTGGCTTGGGATCTGGTTTTGGATCGGCTGTCTTCGTCCCCACACTAAACCGCCGCTTCGCCGACAGAAACGGATGCCCGCCTTCCTTCTGGGTGTAAGCTGTCGCCACCAACAGATAGTCATCCGGGAACATCGGCGTGATCGCTTGGTCGCCGCCAAACCGCCACGGGTCTGAATACTCCGTGCTGGCAGTCTCATTCAGTGTGATCTCAACCCGCTTGATCGTGACGCCTTTGGGAAGGTTCTTGAATGAAACCTGTGGCGTGGATTTATCGGGGAGTTTCTCGAAACGCTGGCCCTCGGCAACGATGTAGTTCTTGCCGTTGATCTGGTTATGGATTGAAAATACGACTTCGGGGTTTGGCATCAGCGGCGGTGTTTGTCGCGCTCAAAGTTTCTTGCGTTCAATATCTCGAATGCGTGATTCGTGATCGGCGTGCTGTGATTCCAGTGCTGAAACTCGCAACACAAGATTTGCGTAAATGGTGATTTTGTCGTCGATCTTTGCGACCGTCGCTTTTACTTCACCGAGTTGTTCTTTTTGTGCCGCCTGCCCCGCGGTGAGCGATGATGCCCACCAGATCAACCCGCCCACTTGAACAACGGCGACAACCAAGAGGCTCGCGGCGGTTCCAATGATGATCTTCTTAAAACTGGTGTCCTCTAGTGGCATTTCAACGGGCTCCAAGTTGTGGAACAGGCACAAGTTTCTCAGCCTTCAATCGCCTGCGGCGGTGCCTGGACGTCTGACGGCCCAGGCAATGGCGAATCAGGGAATAGTTGCTTGTACGCCACTTCCAACTCACTCTGCGACTGCAGAAGCGATGCGGTTTCCTCCGCTGTCGTCTTCGCGCGGTTCTCAGCGACGAGTTTCTGCGCCAGGTCGACAGCGCGGGTAACGAGAATGAGGATTGCGGCAAGATCCATGATTGCTCCGGTCGGTTGTCGATTGAAAGCAGAATGTGCGGATTGGTTGTCGAGATGAAGCTGACAACTATTCCCGCTTCAACACCCGCGCCCGCCATTTCAGCAGCTCGTCATTCGCGGCCCAGAATGAGCGGATGTAGATCTGCGTGGCGTTGGCATCGCCCACCACTGCGGCATGCGTTGCCGCCCGTGCCGCACCCACCGTGGCATCGATGTAAGGCTTGGCATCGGTGAGCTGCTTCTGTGTGATAAGCCCCTGCGTCTTGGCATCATTCACCAATTGCAGCGTGGTGGTCAGCGTTTGATTGATCAGCGTCACCTGCTTCGCCGGGCTGGCGGTGCAGGCGATGTTGGACAGCAGCAGCGTCGGGATCAGCAACATCAGGATTATCAGCGTGTTCCCGCTGTTGCCATGCCCGATATAAGGATCGGCCGGCACGGTCGGTGTCAGCTTCCCGGGCACATCCTCAACCGTCGCTTTGCCTTGCTGAACTTTCTCGGCGGCCTTGATGAGCTTTTCATCGGTCAACCATGTCGGCCACAAACCCTTTGCTCGCATCAGTGCGATGATCGCAGTGACGCCGGTGGCGAGTCCCAGGACGATCGCGCCTGTGTAGGTGTCAACCGAGCTTTGGTCGTAACCTTTTTTCAGCAGCCATCCTGCGATGATGGTGCCGATCCAGCGTGCGAAGATGAAGACCACGTCTTTGATGTTCATACGATTCCTTACGGGTTGCACCACTTCACCACTGCGAACGTCCACAGCATCGCCAAGGCGGCGATGAGGAGGATTTGCCGGTTGAGCCTCACCAGTTATTTTCCGGCTGGCCGCTTGTCGAGTCCCTTTTCCACGAAGAGAGCGGATACGTCGTCGCTGTGAAGGCAGTCGCACAGACACGCGCCAACAACCGGGCCGCCAATGATTGATGCGATGCTGCCATTGCAGTGATCATTTCCTGGCTTTGCATCGAACAGAATCCCGATTGCGTTGATATTCACAGGCCCGCTTCCATAGCCAGCCAGAGAAACAATCTTGTCGCCGTTCTTCGCTTCACGTCCGTTTCGATAGTGCATAAAAACCTCTCCGTTCGAACTATTAAGGATTCCTTACAGGTTGCCGTTCCAGCCGCGTTACCCGCCCATCAAGCCGGTCAATCAGCCGTGAGTGATCGGCCACAACGGGCCCGAGTTCATTCCCCTGCGTCGTCGCCCGGCAGTCACACGTCGGGGCCGCGCTGATGAAAAGCACGATGATGATCGACGACAGGACGCACGCGACGGCGGTCTGATATTCGTGAAGCCAGCGTGACATTTTGGAAAGCCCGGCGAGGGGATCGAACCCTGACGACGGGCCGGTAGTGGAGTTTTCAGTTACATCGCACGAATTCCGGGGAAAGATTGCCGACGCGGCGAACAGCATCATTTTTGACTGGTTCGAGCGATCGGCCTGTTTGCTCACTGATCGACTTTTTCACGGCAGCAATCCGGCGCTGGGCCGTGCGAAGCGGGGTTTCGAGCCATTCGGCGATCTGTGGGGCAGATACGCCGTCGGCCAGCCATTCGGCGATTTCCCGGTCTTCGCGGCTCAGCGAAAGTGCTACCATCCACCCTATAGGGCAAACACCGCCAAGTATCACAGGCGACCTCTCATGCCACCGCGCATTCGAATCTTCGCAACCGATCCTTCAAGCCGCTCCATGATCGACCGCGGCATTCGCTCATAAGCGCACTCGGTCGAAACGCCAGAAGAACGCATGTAATGAGCCGGCCACAGTTTCACGCCTTTGCATGAGTGGCAGTTGCACGGTTGCATTGGAGTGTTTTCGGATGGTGGGGGGTAAATGTGATACAGCGCAAGGGCGGATACCACGTCCTTTGATTCAGGAGGGATGCCGTATGCCTGGCAGAGTTCCGCCGATCGATCTGTCCACGGCCGGGAGCACGTCACGCGCATGATCCGGTTTCGGATGCGCGATAGCTCGACCAATGAATACTCGACCGGCGACTTGCCGCGTTTTTTGCGCTTGTTCTTTTTCCGCTTCTGCTGTGTGGCAACCATCCTTGAATCTCCACCCGTGCCGCTGATCGGCCTTGGACATGGAACAGCAGGCGAGATACAATCGCCCGCGCTCGAAGTAGAGTTTTCTTCACCGCTCCTTGCCGGGGGCGGTTTTTATTTCGGGATGTTTCGTCGGGTGCTGTGAGGAACGGGGATCTTGACCGGCAGATTTGATCGTTGCATGGTTGCTTCCTTTTCGTGCTTAAAGCCCGGTCGCATCGGGCTGGTGAATCATTTCGGGTCTTTTGCGCGTGTCGGTCGTTTCTTCGGTTTCGCGCCGGGAACCACTTTCAAACCCAGCGCCGTGAACATTACTTTGAGTGCCGCCGTGTTCGTCTCTCGCTTGCCTGCAAGGTAGGGGTGAACCGTCTGGCGGCTGAGTCCCATTGCATGACACGCCTCTGCAAGCTGGTACGCTCCCCACTTCAATTGCTTCATGCGCTTGTGGATGATCTCCCGGAAGTCCTGTTTCATTCCGGGTATGGTATCGAGTTCGATAGTGGTGGCAACTGTAGACATTTATTCACTTTGCTTTCGCCGCCCGCTCGGCTGCTTCGCGAGAGCTGTAGTGTTCCGGCCAAACGCCATTCGTGTAGACCTCGTAAACCAATATATCGCTCGGTTCATCCCCGCCCCATTCGTGCCAAACGGTCATACCGGGAACGATTGAAAAGCCGTCGGCAGTTTTGGGAAGTGCCTTCGTGATTCGCAGGTAGTCTTTCAGATACCCCAACACCTCCTCCATTGACCCGCCCGGCGCGGGGTTGTCGCGTTCGATGCGTTGGATCGTTAGTTCGAGGCTCATGGGTTGCCTCCATCTTCTGCCACTGGCGGCGGGTTGGCGTTGAGGTGCGCAAGGATCTCGTCGTGGTGGCCGTCATAGTCTGAGAAGTTCTCATAGTCCCAAACCCACTTGCCGGATTCATCCTTGAAGGCTGTGCCGCTTTGGTGGCAATCCTCCTGCCCGTTCTTGCGGGTTTCTTCAATGCTGATCGTGCCGTCCGATCCGACGCCGCTAGTTGAGTATTCGCCATCGAGGAAATAGAAACTGATACGTTTTTCGTACATCGCTTTGCTCATGGCTTGCCTCCGTGCCGCCTCCGCGATGGCGAGAAGTGACGGGAGATGGTTGCGGGCGGATGCGATGAAATCACCGTCAACCTTGCTTGTGGCTGCAACAGAGACACAGCAACGCAACGGGCCTTGATGTGTTGCATAAACCGCTGCACCGCCGTCCTCATCAGCTTTCCCGCATACCCAAGGCGCGTTCGTCGCCTTCGCTTCCAGTTCCTTCAACGCCGCAAGTTGTTCGATGCCGATGGGGAGGGTCATTTGGTCACGCTCGCTTTTGTTTGCGTACACAATCGGGCCTGTGCTGTTGTCGTCTATATCATCGTATCCGCTCATTCCTTCTCCTTCCCGCCAGCGACGGCGGCGAGGGCTGCTGCACGAAATGGCACACCAACAAAATTGCGATGCCCGTCAAATTCTTTGTTGGCGTCTGTTTGTCTTTGAAACTGGAAATCTATCGGTAGGCTGGTTCGTGCTGACAGCCATTCCGAAATGCACACGTTCAGAAACTTCAACCGGTTTTCATTGACGCAAAACATGGCATCAAATTCCGCATCGTCGAGGATGCACCGAAGATCAACGTCGCGATAATTCGCTCGCTCAAGTGATGATCCAACTTGATAGGTGCAAAATCCGAATGCGGCGGACAACATTCGACACTGGTGTTGCAAGTTGAATTGCTCATTGACGGCGAGGTAGCTTGCTCGCTTCTTTTCATTCGTCGGCTCGGTCATGGGGAATGTCCTTTCGATCAATGTAAACCTCTCGAAATTCCACCGGCGATCCCGTTTCTTTATGCCAAGCCATCCACTCGTAATACCTTCCGAGATTGCACTCAACCCACTGCTGGCCGGGGAGCCGGTAGGCGTAGGCGGATCGTTTCACCAGATGGTCGGGGATGTCACTCATTTGGCATGTCCTTTCAATGAATCGAAACGTGTTGAAATAGCCAAATGATTCCGTACACCAGACCGATCACGACGCCAACAAACAGTACGCCACAAATGAAGGCTGTCGCGATCAGCGATG
>Ga0181352_1000041_pt1 | contig 50059 bp, 58 predicted proteins | sample Fa13VDMLBSN_FD_130103 | JGI IMG/M metagenome (GOLD analysis project Ga0181352, IMG submission 130103) | Freshwater viral communities from Lake Michigan, USA - Fa13.VD.MLB.S.N | ecosystem: Environmental > Aquatic > Freshwater > Lake | place: USA: Michigan | collected 2013-09-23 | reverse complement strand
GGACTTCATCAAGGCCGACAAAGGCCGCAAATTTGCTCAAGGTGGTGACATGAAAGAGTCGAAAGCAATGGTCGGCAAGGAAGTCGCGTTCATGAAAAAGAAGGGCGCTCCTAAGTCGATGATTAAGCATGAAGCAGCCGAAATGGGTGCTATGAAAAAAGGTGGCGTGGCTAAGTACGCTAGCGGCGGTTTCGTCCGCGCGGCTGATGGTATTGCTAAGAAAGGCAAGACTAAGGCTACCCAGATTAAGATGAAGCGCGGCGGCATGTGCTAAGGACAGCATCATGAAAAAAGCAAAGCGGTTTGATGTAGGCGGCGACGTAAGAGAGCGAGCAAGAAGGTTTGCTGAGCTGGCAGATAAGCCAGAAGAGCAAGCCGCTTATCAGCGTTCTGTACACGATACTCAACAAGCAGAGGCTGAAGCATCTGATAGGGCTAGGTCTGCCCCCGCTCCCGCTATTGCTCCTAAGAGAGTTTCGCTTAGCGGTACTTCAGGTGGAGCGAGCGGAGAAGCGCTGAATAGGAATGTTCAGAGTCAGAAGCTGACTAGTACCACTGATGAAGTAATGCGTGATTTGCGTGACCAGTCTGCTTCACGCCCTAAAGCCGTTGCTCCTGCTTCTAGCACTAGCAATGACCGGGAGTCGCCGTCGCAAAGATCCGCTCCTGTTAAGCCCGGTAAGTTTACGGATTCAGACGCGGAGTCTCGCACCGCACGGCAGTCAGAAGCTGACGATGAGAATGTGCGTCGTATTGAGCGGGCTAGGTCTGAAGCTGACAATACTACTCGTATTGAGCGGGCTAGGTCTGAAGCTAACAATACTGCTCGTATTGACCGCGCTAAGGATGCCGCATACAAGGGTCAATACTCACCTGAAGCTAAGGCCGCTAGGCTAGCTCGTTCTGCGGCAAACGCAGATCGTGGTGGTATGTCCCCTGAAGCTGAAAAAGCCGTTGAGAGAGTCGGTGCTGTCGCTTCTGTTATTCCCGCTGTTCGTGGTGCAGGTGTAGTGGCTAAGGGAGCGCAGAAAGCAGCCGAAGCTGTCGGTAGGCAGGCGGCGGTTCGCAAAGGTCTTGCCAGTGAGGCCCAGCAATGGGGAGCTTCAGCTCCAGCGGCTAATCGCGCGCGTGATATTGCTCAGGACGTTCGTGGCGCTGCTAGAGAGGCTATTACTCAGCGTAGGACTCAAGCTGAAGCTGCTCGTAAAGCTAGAGATGAAGCCGCTGTTAAAAGTAAGGCGATGCGCGAAGAAGCACGGCAGTTTGGTAGTAATTTGCCTAAATCATTGAGAGAACGCGCGGAAGAAGCTGGCTCTAAAGTAGCTGAGAAAGCTAAACGTATGTTTTCTAGATCTTCACCTAAATCTAACAAGCCGCGTTTTGGTGAAGGCGCGGATGACGCATATCAAGCTGGATACAAAAAAGGCGGTAAAGTCGGCGCATCTCGCGGTGATGGTATCGCTCAGCGTGGTCATACGCGGGGTAAGTATCTGTGAGAGCCAGTCGCGGTATGGGTGACATTAACCCGTCTAAGATGCCCGGTGCTAAACGTAAGAAGCGCCGAGATGACACCGACTTCACGCAGTACGCTGAAGGTGGTGAGGTGGGTCTTTACGCCAATATCAATGCTAAGCGCAAACGTATCGCGGCGGGTTCAGGTGAGAAGATGAGGAAGCCCGGTGCTCCGGGCGCTCCTACGGCGCAGGCGTTTAAGCAGTCCGCAAAAACAGCACAAAGGTAGACACCATGAATCTTAGTTTTGAAGAAGCAGGCGTTGTTCTTAACGCTCTTAAGACTTGCACCCACAACCACATGGCCTTTAATCAGGTTTCGCCTGAAGTGGCGGCTTTGATTATGAAGCTTGAAGATTCGCTTGCTATGTCAGAAGCGGTTGATGCAATTGTCGAAGAAGCTCCGGCTGAAGAAGTCGTAGAAGCCCCCGCTGAAGAAGCACCGGCTGAGTAACCATGTCCACTTCCGGTACCACTAGTTTTACGCTAGACCTCAATGATCTGATTGAGGAGGCATACGAACGTGCCGGTATTGAGGTGCGGACGGGCTATGAGTATCGCACTGCTCGGCGTTCGCTGAACCTTCTGACTATTGAGTGGGCTAACAGAGGTATCAACCTCTGGACCATCGAGCAAGGTCAGATCGTCATGAACACCGGACAGATCACATACCCGATCCCCCCTAATACGATTGACCTGCTGGATCACGTAGTCCGTACTGGCTCTGACACTACGCAGATTGATATCAACATCACTCGCGTTTCTGAGTCTACGTACTCCACCTACCCCAACAAGAACGCCACGGGTAGGCCGATTCAGGTATGGATCAACCGTCAAAATGGTCTGTCATACACGACGACCAACTATCTAGCTACGACTATCAACTCGACCGACACCACGATCACGCTTAACAGCACGAGTGGTTTACCGGCAACTGGCTTCATCACGATTGAGAGTGAGACTATCCTCTACCAGAACGTATCCGGTAATCAGCTCCTCAACTGCTTCCGTGGTCAGAACGGGACTACCGCTACAAGCCACACGGCTTCGGCAACGCAGTACGTCACCATCAACTATCTGCCTTCTATCAACGTCTGGCCCTCGCCTAACGCTCCGGGTAGTCAGTACACCTTCGTCTATTGGCGGCTTCGTCGGATGCAGGATGCGGGTAACGGTACTACCGACCAAGACATTCCTTTCCGTCTGATCCCCTGTTTGGTAGCGGGTTTGGCCTACTATTTGTCAGCTAAGCGTCCTGATATAGCCCCTGATCGTGTTGCTATGTTGAAGGCAGACTACGAACAGCAGTGGGAATTCGCCTCTACCGAGGACCGTGAGAAGGCATCTAACCGGTACGTGCCCCGGATGTTGTTTTATTGAGGTGACGTATGCCGTCTAAGTTTGCCTCAGGTAAGTATGCGATTGCGGAGTGTGACCGCTGTGGCCAGCGGTACAAGCTGAAGGAGCTTAAGAAACTCATCATCAAGACTAAGATCGTCAACATGAAGGTCTGTCCCTCTTGCTGGGATCCAGATCAACCGCAGTTGTCTCTTGGTCTCTACCCGGTTAACGATCCGCAGGCTGTGCGTGATCCAAGGCCCGATGTGAGTTACTTAGCTTCTGGTACAAGTGGGTTGCAGACTAACGTCAATGGCGATACAGGTATATACGGGGTTGGCACACCTGAAGGCGGTAGTAGGGTGTTTCAGTGGGGCTGGAACCCGGTGGGTGGGTCGAGAGATAACGATGCGGGACTGACGCCAAATAACTTGGCTATGTCTATTCAACTTGGTACAGTAACGGTCGTGACGACCTGAGGGCTAGATCATGGATAAGAAGCAGGTTAAGCAGATTGCTGACACGGAAGTGAAGGCGCACGAGAAGCGGATGCACGCCAAGGGCATGAAGAAAGGCGGCGTCACGGGTCAAGCCATGCGTAAGTATGGGCGTAACCTCGCTCGTGCGATGAACCAGCGGAGCAAATAATGGCTAAGTACAGCAAGAAGGTCATGGGCAAAGAAGTGGGGCAGGCTGAGGTATACGCACCCCCGCACGACATGAAAGGTCGCTCTGGTACGGACATCAGCAGCACGGGGTATGTGCCGACTAAAGGAAGTCAGGCCAGATCTGTCAACATGAGCGTTGGCAACATCAATCGTGATGGTTATGCGGATACCAAGACTTCTGGTATTAAAATCCGTGGTACCGGTGCCGCTACCAAGGGCACTATGGCGCGTGGTCCGATGGCATGACCTACTCCGAACTTGTAACTGCGATCCAGTCCTATACGGAAAATCAGTTTCCGTTGGTGACGCTTGCTGACGGGTCTACCGTTAGCTCTACTACTCAGATCAACCGGATCATTGAGCAGGCTGAGCAACGCATTTACAACTCGGTGCAGTTTCCTTCGTTGCGGAGAAGTCAGACAGGGGTCGTGTCTCAAACTACGCCGTACCTATCTGCGCCGGATGATTTTCTGTCTGTGTATTCGTTTGCGGTCGTCAATACTGACGGTAGTTACAGCTACATGCTTAATAAGGATGTGAACTTCCTGCGGGAAGCGTATCCTTCGCCTTCTTCTACCGGGCTTCCCAAGTACTACGCGCTGTTCGGCCCCACCGTGGTGACTACTACCATCACCAATGAACTGTCGTTCATGCTGGCTCCTAAGCCGAATACATCTTATACGGTTGAACTTCACTATTATTACTACCCCACTTCAATCACTCTTGCTTCTAGTGGGCAGACTTGGCTTGGGGATAACTTCGATACCGTCCTGCTTTATGGATCATTGATTGAAGCCTACACCTTCATGAAGGGTGAATCGGATATGGTCCAGTTGTACGAGATGAAGTATAAAGAAGCTCTGGCTCTGGCAAAACGTCTTGGCGATGGTATGGAGCGTCAGGATGCGTACAGGTCTGGGCAATACAGACAGGCGGTGACCTGATGGCTTTCACCGGTAATTTTACGTGTGATGTGTTCAAGACTGGTCTTATGACCGGCGCGTTCAACTTTTCTAGCGGGGCGTTCTACATGGCCCTCTACACCAACAACGCTACTCTTAACGCAAGCACTACAGCGTATACGACCGTTGGAGAAGTTACAGCCCCGTCTTATAGCGCTCAACTCCTCGCTAACCCCGCTGTTGCTATTAGTAATAACGTAGCTTATCTTACGTTTGACAATCCATCGTGGTCTGTAGCAATGACGGCGCGTGGGGCGCTGATTTATCAGGCTGGGGCTAATGGCGCAATCTGCGTTCTTGACTTCGGCAACGACAAGACTTCCAGTAATACCTTCACTGTGCAGTTTCCGACTGCAACCAGCACTTCAGCCATAATTCGGCTAGCTTAAGAGGTAATCATGCCCACTGCATCCTATAACAAGTTCCAACCAGCTATTGAGAACTTGTCCACGCTCTACAAACTGCGCTTTCTTTCGTAAGGCCGCGACATGGCGCTAGTCCTTAAAGATCGGGTCAAGGAAACAACAACCACAACCGGCACCGGCACCATTACGCTTGCTGGCGCGTCAACTGGCTACCAATCGTTTTCGGTCATCGGAAACGGCAACACAACCTACTACGCGATTGTCGGCAGTATAGAGTGGGAAGTTGGCATCGGGACATACACCAGTTCCGGCACGACGTTATCCCGCGACACGGTGCTGGAGTCTAGCAATAGCGGATCGCTAGTGAATTTTTCTGCGGGTAGCAAAGATGTATTTGTGACTTATCCTGCTGAATTAGCATGTACGCTTGATGATGCAACTGCGCTTGCAATTGCTTTGGGGTAATTATGGCAACAAATACATTTAACAATGCTCAAGTGCAATTAAGCACGACGAGCGTAACTGACGTCTATCAGGCTCCAACATCAACAGACGCGGTGTCCGTTGTGCTATCAGTGCTGTGCGCTAACGTAAACGGTACGGCATCAGCCGATGTAACGATTGTAAAAACAGATAGTTCAAACACGGTTCAATCATATTTGGCATATACAATTCCTGTTCCAGCTGACACTTCGTTAGAAGTGGTTGCTAATAAGATCGTGCTTAAATCTGGGGAAAAATTAAGAGCACAAGCCAGCGCTTCAAATTACCTTAATGTGACCATTTCAGCGTTAAATATCACATGAGCCTGATCCATTTAGCTCGACAAGGATTTATCACAAAGGCGGCGCTGCCAAGCATCACTCGCCAGCGTGGAACTACTACAGTTGAATCAAGTGTAATGCTTTTTGGCGCTGGTAAAACAACAGTTAGCAATAACACGACATTTATTGATAGCGGCTTAAACGCATTTACAGTCACACGCAACGGCGATACGGTTCAATCCGGGTTTAATCCGTTTTCTGGTGTAAGTAATGGCGCTGGATATTTTGATGGGACTGGCGATTATTTAAGTGTCGCAAACAACGCAAACTTACAGCCCGGCACAAGCAATTTTACTATTGAAGCTTGGGTTTATAGAAACGCGGCTGGCGCCGCGCATACAATATATGCAAAAGGCGGCGTGTCATCAGGTTTTGTTTTTCAAATAACATCAACTAATAAATTACGATTTACTGACACTACTACAAACATAGATTCGACAGGATCTATTTCTGCTACAACATGGACGCATGTTGCTGTTGTTAGAAGTGGCACAAGCACAAATCAAACAACTCTATATATTAACGGAACCGCTGACGGACAAGGGACAGTCGCAACAAATTTTAATCAAATGACCGAAGTGCGTGTTGGTACAAATAGATCCGCAACTGAAAATTTTGCTGGCTATATTACAAATTGTAGGTTTGTGAACGGAACGGCTGTATACACTTCAAATTTTACAGTACCAACAAGTCCATTAACAGCAATTACGAACACGCGATTGCTGTTGTTAATGGACAATTATAGTGTAGTTAATAGCACATCATCTAGTTTGCTTGTAACAGTTACCGGCAGTGCGCCAATTAGCACAGCGCAATATCCGTCAGGAATGAGTTCATCAATATATTTTGCTGGATCTGGAAATTCAATTTCATTGCCAGCAACTGCGAACTTTAATTTTGGAACTGGCGATTGGACAATGGAGGCATACGTATATATCTCCGCAGATTCGCCATTAGATGGATTAAATAGACGGTTAGCACTTATATGCGAAATTCTTAATAATGGTGGATTTTACATAAGTGGAGATTCATCTGTAACTGGAACAGGCCTATCGGTATATAACGCTACCACAGGCGTAGGGGCTAGCGTTACAACAACAATTTCTAAGACTGCTTGGCATCATTTGGCGGCGTCAAAAATTGGCAGCACAATATATTTTTTTGTCGACGGAACTCTTATTAGCACAGGACAATCTATTAGCGGAAATTGGGGTACGGGATCGCAAACACTTAGAGTTGGTCAAGTTGGTGCAGGATCGTTTAGTTATCCATTAAATGGATATATATCAAATTTGCGGATAATAAAAGGATATGGTATTTACAGCAGTAGTTTTACTCCATCCGCGCCTTTATCAGTAACGGCTACAGTTCCAAACTACATCACTAACAGCATCTATGGTGTTTACCAACTGGCATGATTATGTGGGTACATACTAGCGGCGAAACCAGCGCAGAACGCCCAAAGCGCGTCAGACTTCCAGATCATACGACACGGACATCGGAAGCGGTAACGGATGAAATTCTTGCCGAAGCAGGGTGGCAATGGATTGAAACAGCCGTTTCTGTTGAGCCAGAAATTGTCTTATCATCATCAGGCACTTTTTTGTAAGGATCTATCATGCCCACTGCATCATATGTAAAATATACCGCTGCCATTGAGCCGCTGTTTGAGCAGATCAACTCCGGTACTGATACTTGGAAGATCGCTCTTGCCTCTACCGTCAACGTGGCGGATACGACGTTCACCGCTGGTACAACTGATCTACCTACTGGTGGGGGTTATACGGCGGGGGGTAACACCGCTGCGGTTAGTTCTGCAACACAAACTGCGGGTACGTTCAAGCTGGTACTAACTAGCCCTGCTGTCTGGACGGCTTCTGGGGCAGGTTTCACGTTTCAGTACGCTATCCTCTGGAACAGCACTAACAACATCCCGGTAGCGTATTGGGACTACGGTTCCAGCCAAGCGGTTGCTGCGGGCGAGACGGTGACTGTGACGCTGGACGGCACCAACGGCGTGTTCCAAGCGACGTAAGTTTTGCGCGTCCTCTTGTACAATCTGCTAAAGAGGACGCGCAATGTTTGGGTTTGTTAGCTTTTCGCAGACGCCATTTTCAGACGTCAGCGGTTTAGTTAACCGAACGCTAACCGCCAATAGCGGCACCTACGCAGTTAGCGGTCAAGCCGCTACGCTCACCCGTGACCGGGCCTTATCGCCTGACTACGGCACCTATGCGATTAGCGGTCAAGCCGCTACGCTGACCCGCGACCGGGCGCTGACAGCCAATAACGGCACCTACGCGGTCACCGGAAACACGGTAACAATCAACCGCGACCGGGCCTTATCGCCTGCCTATGGCATTTACGCTGTCAACGGTCAGACAGCCACGCTGCTACGCAGCAAAGTCTTAGAGCCTGACTACGGTACTTACGCGATTAGCGGTCAAACCGCTACATTGCTACGCAATCGAGCCTTATCGCCTGACTATGGCACCTACGCAGTTAGCGGTCAAGCCGCTACGATAGCGTATGTAACCTCTGCAAATTATTCGTTATTTGGTTTTTCGGGATTTTCGTCTGCACCCTTTTCTGGCAGCGCCACCACTACTAGCCCTACGGCTACCTATGCAATCACAGCGCTAAACGGCACCTATGCCGTTACAGGCCAGACGGTCACGCTGCAACGTAGCAAGCTGATCAACGCCAACAACGGCAGCTACAGCATCACAGGCCAGACGGCTACGGTGTCGCGCAACCGTGTCCTGACGTCCAACAATGGAACGTACACCGTCAGCGGGCAAAGTGTCGCGCTCACCCGCGACCGGGCCTTATCGCCTGACTATGGCACCTACGCGGTTAGCGGTCAGACCGCCAATTTAGCTAAAGGGCGCGTCCTTCAACCTGATTACGGCAGCTACACAGTTACAGGACAATCAGCCGATCTGGCTAAAGGAAGAATTCTTCAGCCTTCGTATGGCTCGTACACACTTACGGGGCAGACGGCTACTCTACTAAAAACTAAGTATATCGCTGCGGACTACGGTACCTACACGGTCAGCGGTCAGACAGCTACTTTATTAAAAACTAACTATATTGCTGCGGATTACGGTTCCTATGTATTAAACGGGCAGTCGGCAACCCTCCTTAAATCAAAATACATATCTTCTGACTTCGGTACTTACACACTTACCGGGCAGTCAATAGATATAGTTAAGGGACGAGTTCTTCAGCCTGACTACGGTACTTATACCCTTACTGGTCAGTCAGCCATTCTGAGCAAAGGGCGTGTACTACAACTTGTTTCTGGAAATTATTCCGTTACTGGGCAAACGGCAACCATAACTAAAGGAAAGATACTAAATCTTGCATATGGATCTTACGCGATTACCGGCCAAAATGCCACGCTTCTAAAATCTAAGTACGTATCCGCTGATTATGGCTCTTACGTACTTAGTGGGCAGTCTGCCACTTTGCTCAAGTCAAAGTACGTATCCGCTAGCAACGGCACTTACACCCTGACAGGCCAGTCAGCAGCCCTAGACAAAGGGCGAGTACTTCAACCTACATACGGCACTTACACGCTTAGCGGGCAAACCGCTACTTTGCTTAAATCTAAATATGTATCTGCTGACTACGGTTCTTATGTTGTTCTTGGGCAGTCTGCCATCCTACTCAAGTCTAAGTACTTATCCGCCAATTACGGCACCTATACGGTTACTGGGCAGTCTGCTGATTTTGTTAAAGGTCGCGTTTTCAATGCTTCTTACGGCACGTACACCGTTACTGGGCAGACCGCAGTACTGCTGAAAACCAAATACATAACTGCTAGCACTGGGTCGTATGTCATAACCGGACAGACAGCAACACTGCTCAGAACCAAATATATATCTGCCAGTAACGGCACATATACGCTCACTGGTCAGTCAGCCGATTTTGTCAAAGGGCGAGTTCTTCAGCCCAGCTATGGCACTTACAACCTTCTCGGGCAGTCCGCCACGCTGCTCAAATCCAAATACGTTGCGGCTAGTACCGGTGCTTATACCGTCAGTGGACAGACGGCTAGCATTGCTAAAGGGAGAGTACTTCAGCCTGACTACGGGGTGTACACGCTTGTTGGGCAAAGCGCATTAATTTCTAAGGGGGTGATCTGGAACCCCTTCCCAACCGATCAGTCTGCTACATGGGTGGATGTTCAAACCGGTGTACCCGTTGCGTTACCAACTAGTTTTGCGGGGGTATCAGGCGTTACCGTTTCCGAGGTACCTCCAGCCGGAATGGTGACTGTGTCTTATAGCTGGTCAAGTTGGCAAAACATAGCGACTAACACCGGTACAACATGGACAAATTTCAATACCGCAGCTCAGGGTAGTACATGGAACAACATTCCCACTACTACCGGCACAACATGGTCAGACATATCTACTAACGTGCCTATTACGCGCCCTGTAAGTTTGGCGGGAGTATCTGGGGTTGGGGTGTCTGAAGTACCTGTAGCGGGGTCTATTGATCTGTCTTATACGTGGCAAAACTGGCAAAATGTAGCCACCAATACAAGTACGGTATGGACTAACTTCAATACGTCTGCACAAGGTAGTACATGGAGCAACACACCTACCAGTACCAGCACAACATGGACAGACATACCCACTAATGTGCCCGTTACCCGCTCTGTGAGTCTGGCTGGTGTGTCTGGGGTTGCCGTGTCGGAAGTACCCCCCGCTGGATCAGTTGCCCTGTCATACACTTGGCAGAACTGGCAAAATATAGACGATACCGAAAATGGGCAGTGGCAAGATGTACCAAACGGCTAAAGGACCAACATGGCGCTCGTAATCAAAGATCGGGTCAGAGAAACAACCGCTACGACGGGTACTGGCTCAGTTGCGTTGGCTGGTGCTGTGACAGGCTATCAGGCGTTCTCGGTGCTTGGTAGCGGGAATACGACCTACTACTGTATTGCGGGGCAGGGCACTAATGAGTGGGAAGTAGGTATCGGTACCTACACTGCATCTACGCTTGCTCGTACTACAGTTCTTGCTTCCAGCAATGCGGGTTCTTTAGTTGTTTTCTCCACCGGTACAAAAGATGTTTTTGTCGTAGCGCCCCCCGCTGACCGCTTTGTAGACAACCAAGGCAACTTTGCCACGGGTACATGGGGCATCAGTATTTCGGGTAATGCTGCGACGGCTACTACAGCGGTAAATGTCTCAGGCACTGTCGCAGTAGCAAACGGCGGTACGGGGGCTACATCTGCTGCTAACGCGCTTACAAACTTGGGTGCTGCGGCTAACGCCAACATTCAAGAGTTCACATCCGCTGGCACTTCCACATGGACCAAGCCCACCGGGGCCAAACTTGTTTATGTGTTGATGTTCGGTGGTGGCGGGGGCGGTGGTGGAGGTCGTAGGCGTAGTGCTTCTACGGTAAATAGTGCCTCTGGAGGTTTCGGGGGAAGCATAGGAGGGCGGTCGGAGTTGTGGATACCGGCCTCGTCTCTTGGTGCTACTGAATCTGTAGTTGTTGGTGCGGGGGGTACGTCGGGCGCTGCGGCCACAGTGGATGAAACAGACGGCGGTATAGGTGGTGCAGGCGGAGCGTCTACGTTTGGCACTTCAACCATTTGGATGCTTGCTAGAGGCGGCGGTGCTGGCGGGGCGGGTAATTCAACAGGCGGAACTACTTCCGCAAACGGTGCAAATTATTTTGCGGAAAACGCTAATACATCCAGTCAATTTTATAGTGGATTAGGCGGGGCATCTACTACATCAACCGGTAATAATGGAGGTGGTGGGGGGTATAAACCTGCCGCTGGTGGAGGAGGAGGCGGTGTTGCTGGTGGTTCCAGCACTGCTTCTGCGGGTGGCCCCGGAGGATTAGGAGGGGACTATCTTAACTCTACGGTGACCCTTTCAGGTGGCGGCGCAGCAGGGGGTACAACTGCCGGTACGGCTGGAACTGCCGGTTCTGCCGCAGTTTCTTATTACGTTGGGGGTAGCGGCGGAGGCGGTGGCGGGTGTGGTTCTGCTGCGGCGGGCGCTGGAGGAAATGGCGGCGCTCCCGGTGGTGGCGGTGGCGGGGGTGGAGCTGCGATGGGCGCTTTTAACTCTGGTGCTGGTGGTACTGGTGGTGCAGGCTACGTGCGCATCGTCACTTTCTTCTGAGATAAATCATGCCGAAACAATATCTTCTTCAGCCAGACGGTTCTATTCCTGAGACCGTAAACACATCAGCGCTTCTAGAAGCGGGCATCCCTCTAGTTATGCCTAGCCCTATCCCGTCAGAACCGGGTATGATTGCCGTTGAGCAAGCCCCGCAGCAAGATCACGATGGTATATGGCGTCAGGTCTGGGTACTTGAACCTGCGCCTCCCGCTGAACCTCCTACTGAGGTAGACCCCATGTCCGTGTTGGCAGGGTTGTCGGAAGAACAAAAGCAGGCACTTATTGCTCTGCTGAGCCGAAGCTAAGGATTCATCATGACAAGCACCGCATCCACAATCCTCCGTCTTGAACTCATGGGTGACGGGGACCAACCCGGCAACTGGGGTGACACGACCAACACCAACCTTGGCACGCTGCTAGAAGGTTCTATTGCGGGGGTATCTAACGTCTCGGTGACAGCTTCACCGCAAGCATTGTCAGCAGTTAACTACGCCACCGATGAGTCTCGGATGGCTATCCTCATCCTGACTACTACGACCGCTGCTAACTTTGCGGTCTACGCTCCCGGCAACAATACGCTCACCCCCAGCCCTATTAGCAAAACCTACGCGATCTACAACAACACTTCCTATACGGCAACGATCTACAACTCGACTTCGACCGGGAACACAACGCCTGCGGGTACAGGGGTAGATCTTGCTGCGGGTGAAAAAGCGTATGTCTTCAGCGACGGGAAGAGCTTCTACAAAGCAAGCCCCGCTACGCTTTCCCTCTCCCTTGGCACTGCCGCTGCGCCGAGCCTGTCGTTTATCGGTGACGCTAACACCGGTATTTATAGTGCAGGTGCAGAGCAACTGAATATCACCTCAAACGGGGTGCGGACGGCGGCGTTTAACTCTGGGACGTTCGATGTCTATGCCGTTAATTCGGTATCTTCAATAAGCGCTCGTAACATCTACACGAACGCCGCCGGATCATTCTTTAACTTTTATAAAGCTAATAACGGCGGTTCGGGAACGGAAGCAATAGTAGCAAACAGCGATACGCTTGGGACTGTTAGGTTCCTTGGTTATGACGGTTCGGCATACAGATCCGGCGCAGAAATTAGTGCGGTAGTAGATGGTACCCCCGGTGCTAGTGACATGCCGGGGCGTCTTACCTTTTCAACTACCGCAGACGGAGCTTCCAGCGTAACTGAGCGGATGCGTATTGATAACGCTGGTAATGTCGGCGTTAATACAGCTAGTCCGAGCACTTACGGAAAGTTAGTTACTTATAACTCTGACGGCAACAACGGATTTGTAGTTGTAGCAGATACTAGCGCTCTTCGTATGAGGGGCTATTCAAGCGCTAGTGCTGGCGCTACCGTTGAAGCAACTACTGCTAATCTAGCGGCGTACGCCATGCTCACCGTCGGTGGGTCGTCTGTGAATATCGCCACAGGCGGAGTCGGGCGATTAACTATTGATAGTAGCGGCAACGCTACGTTTGCCGGATCGATAACTGCTACCGGGTCGGTAACTGCTACTGGGGGGTTTAATTCTGCGCCAGCGTCGGTAGATTCGGTTGGTAGTGTAATCGCTGCTTATTATGCTGTTGCCAATACAACTGCCACAGGCTCTCCAACGCTTCCGATTAGTATTGGCAGCACAGTTAGTGGATCTGATTTACGATACAACCCAACAGTTGCAGGTTATTCTTCTAGTCTATCTGGCGGTGAGTTTAGTGCTTACGCATACGCGTATAACACGACTTCATGGACTGCGGGGGGTACCGCGTTATCTGGCACATGGCGGTGCATGGGGCGTCCGGGGAATTGGAAGCAGGATGATGGGGCTGGCGGGTTTAATTACTATTATTTTGCCGGTCTTTGGGTTCGCATTTCTTAATTTAGTAGGCACGTTACCGCACTTATTTGCTAAGAGAAAACCATGCCCCTCAAAGAGCTAAAATTCCGGCCCGGTATCAACCGCGAAGGGACTAGCTTGTCCAATGAAGGCGGTTGGTTTGACGGCGATAAGATCCGTTTTCGTTCTGGCAATGCCGAGAAGATCGGTGGCTGGACTCGGGATACGGGGTCAACTAACTCTGCGCTACAGCCGCCTACCGGCTCATTCTGGGGTACGTGCCGCTCCATCTGGAACTGGGTAACGCTATCCTTTTTCAATCTCGCAGGGCTTGGCACTAACCTGAAGTTTTATATTCAGAACGGTGTTGGCGGTATTTTTTACGACGTTACCCCCCTACGAGAAACTACCGCAGCCGGTGCGGTTACCTTTGCCGCTTCTAACGGTTCATCCACCATTACTGTTACTGACACCGCGCACGGCGCTGTAGCCGGGGACTTTGTTACTTATAGTGGGGCGGTTAGCCTTGGCGGCAACATTACTGCGGCAGTGTTAAATCAAGAGTACCGCGTAGTAACAGTCCTTTCTAGCAGTACCTACACCATCACAGCGCGGGATACTAGCAATGTTACTGTCACTGCTAACGCTTCTGATATTGGGAATGGTGGTGCGGCTACAATCGGTGCGTATCAAATCAACACCGGCTCTGATATTGGTACGATTGCTCCGGGCTGGGGTGCTGGTGGGTGGGGTGGGGTTACAACTGGTTATCCAAGTACGGGATGGGGGTCACCTGCACCTGATGGACTTGGCATTACCGTGCAGCTTCGGCTTTGGAGTCAGGCTAACTACGGTGAGAACCTAATCATCAACCCCCGAGGTGGGGCGCTGTACTACTGGGTGGTAAACGCTTCGCCTAGTACGTTTGACCGTGCGCAGATCCTTTCTTCGACCAACACCAACACTCAAGCTTCTACTAGCGGCACGGAAGCATGGTGGCAGACGGACGCCTATTGCCCGTCGCTCTGTAACTTCGTCATGGTGTCTGACACATCGCGCTTTGTACTGGCGTTTGGCTGTAACGATCCTACCGGCACCTACGCGACGACCGACCTAGACCCTATGCAGATTCGTTGGTCTGACCAAGAAAACATTTTGCTGTGGGGGCCAAACCTTGCGTCAAACCAAGCGGGCGACCTGCGCCTGAGCCACGGCTCACAGATCATCACTGCGCTCCAGTCTAGGCAGGAGATCATTGTCTGGACCGATGCGGCTATCTACTCTCTGCAATACCTTGGCCCGCCGTACGTTTGGGGGTCTCAGCTTCTTGCCGACAACATCTCCATCATCAGCCAGAATGCGGCTGTGGCGGTCAACAACATTGTCTACTGGATGGGGGTTGACAAGTTCTACATGTACTCTGGGCGCGTCGAAACTTTACCTTCTGCGGTCAGAAGCTACGTCTTTAACAACATGAATATGACCCAGTCGGATCAGTTCTTTGCGGGTACAAACGAAGGATTCTCTGAGGTCTGGTGGTTCTACTGCTCGGCGGGATCAACTGTAATCGACCGCTACGTTATCTATAACCACCTTGAGCGCATCTGGTACTACGGTTCTATGGAGCGTACGGCGTGGTGTGATAGTCCTCTTCGTACTAATCCTATGGCGACTACTAGTGGTAATGTGCTGGTCTACCATGAGAATGGGATAAACGATGGTGAGACAAATACGCCCGTGCCCATTAATGCTTACATTCAGTCCTCAGACTTCGACATTGGCGAAGGGCATAACTTTGGGTTTGTATGGCGTCTGATCCCTGATATAACCTTCAACGGGTCCAATGCGAATCAGCCTTACGCATACATGACCATGCTCCCCCGTGCCAACCCCGGCGCTAACTACACGACGACCAACAACAATCCTAGCGTGCAGAGTACGCAGAACTACACCAGCCAGACTCAGTACACGATCCAGCAGTTCACTCAGCAGGTGTATGTACGCGCACGTGGCAGGCAGATGGCGTTTAAGGTATCGTCTGACGGGTTGGGGTCTCAGTGGCAGATCGGTGTTAACCGCCTCGATGTTCGACCGGATGGGCGTAGATGAGTTCGATCTTCACGACGTACACGCTTCAGAATGCCGTTGCGCCGCGCTTACCAACTGCACCGGTTGAGTACGAACAACGGTATCAGGACCAGTTCAACAACATCCTGCGCCTGTACTTTAACCAACTAGACAACTTACTGGGGCAGATTTTGGCGACTACATCCCCGATCCCGATCTCAATTGGTGGTACAAACGTAGACGCATTCAACAGGTTGCGGGTCAGCAATCCTTTTACGTTGTTCGACTCTTCGCATCGCTATGCCGATAACAATCTGTGGTCCAGTAAAATTACCGGCGGTTCTTCCACTGTTACTTTTAATACGTCGCAAGGTCTGGTTGATATAACTATTGGCACAGCCAGCGGCGATGAAGTCATTCGTGAAACGACCAAAGTGTTTTCGTATCAACCGGGTAAAAGCCTGTTGGTGATGAACACCTTTATCATGGCCGCGACTAAAACTGGGTTACGCCAGCGTGTCGGGTACTTTGGTCCGGACAACGGTATTTATCTAGAGCAAGTCACATCTGGCGCTACTACTACGGTGTATATGGTAGAACGTAGCTTTGTCACCGGAGCTATGACTGAGACTAAGGTGGCACAAGCCGACTGGAACCAAGATCCCCTGAATGGTACTGGCCCGTCTGGGATTACGCTTGACCTGACCAAAGCTCAAATCCTTTATATGGACATAGAGTGGCTTGGTGTTGGCACGGTGCGTACCGGCTTTGTAATCGACGGTATTTTTATCCCTGCACACAACTTCAACCACGCCAATGAGATAACCAGCACTTACATCACTACTGCGTCACTACCGCTTCGGTATGAAATTACTAACGCCACCGTAACTGCGTCCTCCAGCACACTGAAACAAGTGTGTTCAACGGTGATCTCTGAGGGCGGGTATACCTTAAACGGCGCACAGCTTTCTGTCGGTACAACCATTACCTCTCCTCGTACGTTGACTACGGCGGGTACGACTTATACGGTTGTGTCGCTAAGGTTAAAGACGACTAAGCTAGATGCAATTATTATCTTGACCGCTATCTCTTTGCTTGGCATCACCAACAACGCTAACTATCTGTGGCAGGTTGTGGCGTCTGGCACCACAACAGGTGGGACTTGGACAAGCGCCGGAACTAACTCTGCGGTTGAGTACAATCTTAGCGGTACATTTGCTGTGGGTACTGGGCGGGTATTGGCTTCTGGTTACTTCCAAGGTTCAAACCAAGGATCGACCTCGATCGACATCTTGAAAGAAGCTTTGTTTGCATTTCAGCTAGAACGCAACCCGTTTGTACCAACACCATATGAGCTTACGCTAGCTGTCACTGCCTCCGCAAATAATGACCAAGTCCATGCGTCTATGGACTGGGAAGAAATCAGCAGGTAATCGGGGAACTAATATGTTTGTACTAGATGATCTTATTCTTGCCGAAGCCGCCGTAGGTGGGGCCGAAGCGCTTGGTGCCGCTGAACTCGCTGGTGCTGGAGAAGCCGCTGCTGGTGCTGCCGGGGCTGGAGAAGCCGCTGCCGGTCTAAGTGGTGCTGAAGCCGCGATGGGCGCGGGTATGCAAGCTGGTCTGCAATCAATTCCCGGCTATCAAAATATTGCTGCACAGATGGCAAGTAGCCCTGCTGCTGGTGGAATTGGCGCTGCTGTAGGTACTGAGCCTGTTGCTACTCAAATAGCTACTAGAGGTATACAGGCTAATCTATCTCCTACTTCTTATTCTGCGTTTGGTGAACCTGTACCTATTGGTTCTCCTGCTGCTACTATGGCTGACCCGACAGGTTTGGCTTCGGAACAAATCGGATTAGATAGGGCGACCGCTCCTGAACCTTCTTTCTTTGATAAAGCTACTGCGTGGGCTAAGAAGAATCCCGGTTGGGCGTTGACGGGCGGCATTCTTGCCGCTAATGCTCTGGGTGGTCGTGGCGGTCGTGGTCCTACCGGATATACGCCCGGTATCCTAGATAAGTACCGCCTGTCGCCTAACTTCCAAGGCAGTCATGCTGACCCACGAGGCTTCCAATATACCCCGAGCTATCAAAGAATGGCTGAAGGTGGCGTTACTGAATATAACAAGCCTAACCCCATGCGCAACCCGTATGAGACAGGCGGGGCGACGACCTACCCCCAAGCGGCTATCCCTCAGCCTGATTACACGTTAGGTCTGCAAGAACCCCGTGCGCGTGCTGTCGCGCCGCAGACTTTCTTTACCGACGTTGAGGGTATGGCAGAAGGCGGTAGTACCTCTGCACTTCTCAGCACCTATGAACGGATGATGCGCCGTGCGCCTTCACATGCTCCTGCTCCTGAAGGTAGTGTTGGTATTTACTCTGACAACGATCCCGACACCCGCAACTTAGACGCATACCGCGCTGCACAAATACGGATGGCTAAGACCAACAAGCGGGCTAACGTGACATCTCCAGCTCAACCTAAGATTATGGGGTTGGGTTCCTTGTCTTTGGGACCGGCTGGGGCTAAGAAAGATGAAGGCCCGCAGTTTCAGGAAGCTGCGCAAGGCGGGATCATGGGCGCTTCACATCTCGGAGGCTACGCCGCTGGTGGGAATCCTAGGCTGCTGAAGGGTCCGGGGGATGGCATGTCAGATGACATACCTGCTACTATTAACGGTAGACAGCCCGCTAGGTTGGCAGACGGTGAGTTCGTGATCCCCGCCGATGTGGTATCTCATCTTGGTAACGGTTCTACTGACGCCGGAGCTAAGAAGTTGCATCACATGATGGATAAAGTGCGTAAGGCTCGAACCGGCAATCCGAAGCAGGGTAAACAGATCAACCCCGACAAGTTCATCCCCCGCTAACCATGCCTTTACACCATGTAGATCCTCGTTTTCTTCCTGATATCTGGCCGATTGCTGCGCCTCTTTTGCAGAAAGCGATTGATCTTGACCCTGAAGTAATTACGATTGAACAGGTAGAATATTCGGTACGCACTGGGCGTGTTTTCTTATTAGTTTGGGAAGAGCCAAACGAAGGGATTACCGGCGCGGTCACCGTTGAGTTTATTGATTACCCACGAGAGCGCGTAGCTCATGTAAATCTGATGGGCGGTAAAGGTATCGTCAGAGACTATGTGTTCGATGAAGCTAAGAAGTGGATGCGAGCCTACGGCGCTACTAAGGCGCAATGTTGGGCCAATGGAACACTAGTCCAGATGTACGAGAAAATGGGCATGGAAAACACCCATCAGGTGATGAGGATTAAATTATGATCCTGAAGAATAAGTTTAGCGGCTACTCAAAGGACGGTCTCCGTACCTATAACTTTGGTGGCGGCGGGGGTGGCCCTTCGCAAAGTACTTCTTATCAAACTAATATCCCTGAATACGCTCGACCGTATGTCGAGACGATGATGGGTGCCACCCAGAAGCAGTTGTTCAAAGGTACTCCGACTGAAGGTGGCGGGTTCGATATCACCGGCTTTCAACCGTACAAAGCTTATGGCGGCACGTACGACGAGCAAGGCAATCAGACTGGTTACGATCCCGGTAAAGCCGTAGCTGGGTTCTCCCCTCTTGAACAACAGGCTCAGCGCGGTATCGCTGGTCTACAGATGCCCGGTGAGTATGACGCCGCCACGATGGGCACTATTGGCAGTATGGGCGGGTGGAATACTGGTGCTGCTAACCAATACATGTCGCCGTACATTGAAGCGGCGATGGCTCCCCAGATCCGTGAAGCAATGCGTACCTCTGCTATGCAGGGGATGCAGCAGCAAGCTGAAGCTGTTGGGCGCGGTGGATTTGGTGGTAGCCGTGATGCTCTTATGCGGGCTGAGCGCGAACGCAATCTGAACATGGGCCTTGGTGATATCCGTGCTCGCGGGTATCAGACTGCTTACGAGCAAGGCGCTAATCAGTTCAATCAGGATATGTCTCGGCGTCTACAAGGCGCGGGTCAACTTGCATCTATCGGTGGGCAGAGGCTCGGCGCTGAGCAAGGGATCTATAACGCTCAGTCAGCGATGGGCGCTCAACAGCGTCAGCTTGAGCAGCAGAAGATCAACCAGTCGATGCAGGACTTTGCTAATGCACAGCAGTATCCGCTGATGCAGTTGGGCTTCATGTCTAACATGCTCCGTGGTCTGCCGATGCAAGCGGTCAATACTCAACAGTACAGCGCGATGCCGAACCTCTTGACCCAAGGTATTGGTGCTGCGGGTACGGGTGCGATGCTGTACAACGCCTATAAGAAAGAAGGCGGTCAGATCAAAGAGTACGACGTTGGTGGCGAAGTCGAGAGCGATCTCGAACAGATGGACACCGAGGCTCTTCAGCGCTATCTGAAGGAATCACAGAGCGACTCTATTAAGCGCATGGCGCAGCGCATCCTGCGCGAGCGCGGTCCCGGTATGGCTGGTGGTGGGATCATTGCGTTTAGTGAAGGCACCGACGAACCAATTGACGAAGCTGCGGAAGCTGAAAAAGCTAGGAAAAGCCGAGAGCGGGCAATGCGTGAGGGCAGGGAGCGCAAACGAGCTATTCCCTCTAATTCGCCTACTGTTGCTGACCGTCTTGGCGCTGCCGCATTAGATGTTGCTGGGGCAATACCACGTGCTGCTGCCGCTGGATTAGGAAGAGAGCCTTCCTCTTATACGCCCAACTACGATGTAATTCGTTTGCGTGAACAGTTTCCCGGTGTTGCTGACCCGCGAGAAGAGCTGGCGCTTAGAGGCTTGCCGGAAAATCCTGACAAGGATAAAGGCGCTAAACCCCCCGCTGGTAACAAGCCCGCTCCGGCTACTGCCCCCGCTTCCGCTTCAGCTCCCACTAAGACTGATACTGCTGCTCCCGGTTTGCCCGCAGCTAATCCGTTTGAGGGCGAGGGAGACGAGCCTGCGTACATTCAAGATCTCAAAGCTGGCCTAGCGCCAGCTAAAACCGAAGCTGAAAAAACGGAAGAACAACGCCTCGCTGATCTCAAGAAAGGCCGTCCCGCTAACACGGCTGCTGATGAGTACCGTGCAAAGATCATGTCTGAGCGGGCTAATAGTGCGGATGAAGCACGGCGTGAACGTGACCTCCGTATGGCTGCTGCTTTTGCTGACATGGCTACGCGCCCCGGCTCAACTCTCGTGGCGATGACAGGTGCTGTAAGGGATGCAATCCCCGGTCTCATTGATGACGCTCGCGCAGTTAAGAAGGCCAACAAAGAACTCGACAGGATTGTCTACGAGCTGGATCAGGCTAGCCGCAACGAGGAGCTTGGTCTGCGAGAGAAAGCTTACGAGCAGAAGATGGAAGCGCTCAAGCGGCTTGACACTCTTAACAAAGACATTACTCGGGAAAGCGGTAGTTATCAGCGTGAGCGTCTACAGCAACGTGGTCGGTTTGAAGAGCGCCGGATGGCTGAAGAAGGGGCTAATGTTAGAAATGCTGCCACCGTTGCGGCTACAAGAGAACAAACTGCGGCTATGGAAAGGTCGCGGGGACAGTCTCAGCTTGAGGCTAATGTTCGTGCTGCGGGTAGCGACCTTGAGCGTATGACTGCCGCGCTACAATCTAATTTGAGACAAAACAAAAATTACACTAAAGCGGCTGAATATGCTGCTATGCCGCTTGGTCCAGACGCTACTCCGCAAATGAAAGACCTGAAAGCTCAGGGCGCTGCTGAAGTTAAAAGGCTAGAAGAAGCAGTACAAAATGAACTCAAGCCTTATAGGGCTAGATTGCGTGCGGCAGAAGCTAGAGCGGCTGGTATTTCTCCTGAAGAAGCAAGAGCCAATGATCCGCTGGTTATGCGGGAGTAAATAATGAAGCTCGCTGAATTCCGAGAGGCTTATCCTCAGTACGACGATATGTCAGATCAGGAGTTGGCTGATAGACTGCACAATAAATACTACTCAGATATCAACAAAAGTGACTTCTATAGTCGTATTGGGTTTCAGCCCGCCGCTCCCGTAACGCCTCCTCAGACCGGGCCGCGAGTACTTGCAGATAGCGATACCTCTAGCGATTTTGTTCGGGGCATCACTAATTATCTTCCGCAACTAAAGCAGACCCTCGGCGGTGCTGGGGTTCTGGCTGGACGTGTTCTTCAGAATCTTGGCGCTGAGGAAACTGGGCGGGGGATGATCCAGAGCGGTATCGAGCGGATGAAAGCCGCTGAGACTCAGACTACCGTTCGTGAAGCTGATGATGTTACTAAGGCGTGGGAAAAGGGTATCGGTAGCGTAGTCTTTGACTGGCTCCCGTACATGATGGGTCAAGGTGTCGCCAATATTGGCGAGGCTGCTGTTACTGCGCTTGCTGGTGCGCTGGCTGGTAGTGCTGCGGCTCCCGGTCCCGGTACGGCGGGCGGGGCGCTAACTGGTTTCGTCGCTAAAGGTCTTGCTAAGAAAGGCATTCAAGAAGCGGCGGAGAAGATCGTCAAAGAAAGTGGCGAAGCCGCTGGCGAAGCATTCATTCAGGCAGAGACTAAGAAAATCCTAGCCGAAGGCGCAGACGCCGCGCTGCGTAGTGGGTATATAAAGGAAGGTTCTAAGCATTACGGACAGATTGCTGCACTTGCTAGTACGGCTGGTGTGCGTGGTGCTGGTGAGGTGACAGGCCGCGCTGCGGAAGAAGCAGAGCGCAGAGGCGAGAACGTAGAAGATATTTCCGTTGCTCGTGTGCTGCCCACCGCCGTTATCCATGCCGCTGCTGAGTTCCTTGGCGACCGGATCATGATGAAGGCTATTAAGCCTACCGGATCTACGCCTGAAGAAATCGCTGCGGCTAAGAAATTCGCTGAAGCTGCTCCTCAAGCTAAATTTAGTATTACAAATGGCATCGTCGCTGAGATTGTTAAAAACATCGCTAAGACTGGCACGAAAGAAGTTCCGGTCGAGCTGGTACAGACCGTTGCCGAAAGATTCGGCGCACAGCTTGATCTCGCTGATGCTGAAGCTTTAAGGGAATACATCAACGCCGCCGCTGGTTCATATGCGATGGTGGCTCCGGCTGCTACGGTCGGTGGGGCGAGAAGTAAGTTCGAGAGGGATGCTCAAGTCGCTCAAGCGATTGCTGCACAGCAAGCGCAACAACAGGCGGCGCAAACTCCCGCTACGCCCGAGACACCCGCAGAACCCGAAGTTCAGATCCCGATAAGCACACCCGCGCCTCCGCTCAACCTTGAGCCGATGCCTCCCGCTGCTGAAACCCCTGCTACTGAAACTCCGGCTACTGAAACCCCTGCTGCGTCCGTCGTCGAAGAAGAGGAAAGTCTTGAGGCTATAAAAGCACGGCTCAAACCCAAGAAGCCAACTGCTCCTATTCCTGAAGCTGCGCCTGCTACTACCCCTACATATACAACCCTACAAACTTTACAGCCCGGTACAACGGTTACGTTGTATCGTGGCGAAAACGCGCAAAACGACCAAGACGGTCAATGGTGGACAAGTGATCCAAATAAAGCCGCTAAGTATGGAAACGTCGTTTCCATTGATCTCCCGGCAGAAGTAATAGGGAAAAACGCTGCGCAAGGTCATAACGGGCCTGATGAGTTTGTTTTCCCTAACAAAAAACCTAGCGAACTAGCTAAGGCCGCGACCACTCCTACTGCTCCTAAAGCTGAAATCAAAGCGACCGCTCCTACGGTCACGCCTACTGCTCCTACCGCTCCTACTACTTCTGAATCTGTTTCGCTGGAAGATCTTCTTACACTTCCTAGTAGAAGTAAGGTGGTCAAGGATGATAAGTATGCTGCGCTAAAACAACGTATAAGCGAAAACGGTATCACTGAGCCTGTCGTTGTAACACAAGATAGCGCTGGTAATCTGGAAGTATTTGAAGGCGGCGACACACTTGTCGCAGCACAAGAGCTTGGCATTAAAGATGTGCCGGTGGTGCTGCGTGAACGTAGTGCTGCTGAAAATATCCCCGCCGCTCCTGCTGCGCCCATTAAATTAACTGAGGCGGTAGGGCAGTCTCGCGCCAGTCGTGCAAATGTAATTGCCGATAAAGCCGTTGATGAAGCTACGCCTAAAGCCGAAGAAGAGGCAATGAAAGCCGCTCGTGTGGCGGCTGAGGAAAAAGTAAGCAAAGCAAAAGCTGAGGCAGAAGCTCAAAATAAAGTACTTACCGATAAATCAGCTCAAGCTATCTACAGCTCAGCTTACGGCAAAGTATTTAATAACGTCCTCAGGCAAAATCTACAAGCAGTAAGAAAAGAAGCTTACGATAAAGCTTACGCAGATTTAGCTAAAACGCCTGCTAAAAAAGTCGTGCTGACTAAAGAGCAGGAAGAAAGTCGCCAAGAAGAGCAAAAAAAGCAGCTTGAGGCCAAAGCCGCTAAAGACGCCGCAATTGCCGAGGAAAGCAGAAAGAAGCGCATAGCTAAACACGAAGAACTAACAAAGCAGGGTCAAGCTAAGAAAGCTAAGCGCGAAGCTGAAAAAGAAAGCCCGGTAAAACTACAGGAAAAATCTAAGTTAGAGACTATTACTAAGTCTCTAGTAGACATGACAAAAAGCAGGAAAGTTAATCTATTGCAGGTTAACTCAGTAGCTAAGTATTTTGGTATTACTCTACCAAAAGAAGTTATACCGTTTCAGAAACTGCTAATTGTTAGTAATGTAGCTAACTCAGCTTTGGCGTGGAATAAATACACGGCTGACAATATCCCATATACGATGCTGTCTGTTGATGCTCGTGAGATGTGGGAGTCTGGCAAGCCATCTACTAAACTGGCCGATGAAGTGTCGTCTAAAGTTTATAACGACATTGCTTCACTAATCTATTACTACGCCCCCGCAGATCTTTCCGCGCTCAGACAAACCAAACCTGAAAAACTTACGGTTGATCGTGCCCGTATTAGTGAAAGCGATCCTTATACTAAAGTTGATCTAGATAACGCAAAAGCTTTGTTGGGTAGCATTACCATTGATGGCCGAACTCAAGTAAAAGAAAAACTAGAAACCATCATCGACTATGAACAGAAACAAGCAGACATAGAAGCTAAGGCGAAAGAGGTAGAAGAGGCCCGTGCCGCTGCCGTAAAAGCTAACCAAGAAAAAATAGCCGCCGACATTGCTAATGCCCCAGCTAAACAAGAAAAAGCTGATATTGCTCTTGTAAGCAAAGTTGATAAAGATCTAAGGGAGCGAAATGAGAAAGAGCGCGCCCGTGCCGAGGCTGAAGGGAACATAGCGGCAAAAGAAGCGGCTGCTTTTAATCCTAAAGCTATTCTCAAAGACATCAAAGAAGCTGAGGAAGCTGGCTACGACGAAGATAGTATTGGCGAGCTTTCCCGCGAGGGTGGTGAGATCCCGCTGACTGAAAACGCAGTCAACGAGCTAAAAGACAATAACCTTAGCGCTGCGCTATCTGATATAGCCGAGAACAGTAAGACCGCATTCGACCGACTGCTGGCACAGCGCCTTATCCCTCTGTTGCGCAACACACAGACAGTTATTCGGGATGGTCTGACGGATAACGACGGCAACCCCGTCGCTGGTGGTGCGTCACCTAACGGTCGGTATATCTATCTTGATTCTAAAGAAGGGCTCAACGAAGAGACCGTTCTGCACGAGGGCGTACACGCCGGTACTGAGCTTATACTCAATGCTGATCCCAAGACGCTCACTCAAGACCAGCGCACGGCTATTGCTGAACTCAAAGCGTTGCACAACCGCGCTAAGCAACTTGGTCTGGTGAAGCCGGGTACTCCGGCTTACAACAACGTAAAAGAGTTCATGGTTGAGGGTCTAACTAACCCTGCGTTGCGGAAAGGTCTGTCTACGTTCCGGTGGAAGTTCACTAACGCATGGGAAGGTTTTAAGCGTGTTCTGTTGAACATGCTGGGTATCGACACGCCCAAGTCAATGTTCGATGCGTTGGTTGCCGTTACCGACACGATCTTCTCGCCGCCGCAAGCGACTGGCGCGATGGGTAAACCCTCTGTATTCCAACAAAAAACTAAGAAGGCACCCGGTGCCGGTACTAGTGTAACCCTTGACGGTACAGGCGAAGGCGCGGATCTGTATAAGCTCCAGCCCGGAGAAAAGCCGCGCTCTTCTAACTGGGTGAAGAAGTACTTCTGGAGCCGTCCCGGCTTTAGGTATCTCGCCACTAAAGTACAGAACAGCCGTTACGCTGTACACGCATGGGAAAACGCCATGCGTCTTGCGGGTCTTATCGTCACCGAGCGCGGTAAGATTAACAACATCTATACCCAGATCGTGCTGGCTTCAGGCAGGTCTAGAGATCTATACAACCGTGATCTAAAGCGTCACATCGACGCGCTCGACGTAGCAATTGCTAATCTAGCCAAAGCAACCGGTAAGAATACAGACGACACGCTTACGTTTATGCACATACTCAGCGAGAGTCTGCACGAGCCTGAGCGCCGGATGATTAAGTATCTGATGATGGTGCCGCTTACTACAGAGCAAACGCTTCAGATCAACGGCACGCGCATCAGCCCTGCTGATCGCCGTAACGACATCATTAAACTGTTGGAAGGGACGCCTAACCTAACCAAGCAGCAAGCGCTTGCGCTGCGCAATGAGCTTGATGGGATTGTCTTTAAGAACACGGCTAAAGATCCCAAAACGGGACTTATCCTAGACACAAGTGAAAGTAACCTGACCAAGAACGTAGATTCGCGTGGGTATACGGTTGCTAGTCTCGACTCTGAAGGTAACCCGCGTAAGAATAAAAAAGGGGAAGTCGCTGAGTTCTCCACCGACATAAATAGCGAAGCCTACGTAGTCACATCTAACTCTCCTGAAGCTATGGCTAAGAATAGAGAGGACTACGAGAAGCATCCTCAGAAAGAAAAGATTGACGATGTGCTCAAGATCATGGGTGACATCAGGGACGCTACTAAAGAACTTAATAAGCTAGGTAACCATTGGACGCCGCCCGTCAATAACTACGCCAACTTCTATGACTGGAAGCACTACGTGCCGATGAAGGGTCTAGAGAAGGGTAAGGCTCCCAAGAACTCATACCAAGAGATCATCGAAGAAAAGCTTGACTACGAGAGGATTCGCGGTAAAGAGCACCAAGACATCGACTTCAAGATGTATGGCCGCGCCTCGGTATCTAACAACCCGGTTTTGCAGCTAGTAGCTGATTCCGTGCGCAGCGCCATGCGTGCTGGATCTGTTGATGTATCGCTTGCGATTAAGAATTCGCTGAAGAACGACCCGGAAAAGAATCCCAACGGCACCGGCCTTATCAAAGGCTATGTGAAAGCTCACATTCCGTTTACTGACCGAAATAACGAAGAGCTACAAAAAGCCAAGGCAGAGAAAACCCTCTTGCACCACAACCCTGATGGTTCAATTGATGTCCTTGTCATTGATGACGATGTGATGCTGCACGCTATCAGGCGTACATACGACGACACTAATCCTCTGGTTGATATCGCTAACAACATCACTAGCGGATTGGGTCAGCTCCATACTCGGTACAACTATCAGTTTGCGCCTCTTAACTTCGTGCGCGATGCGCTGACCAATGCGTTCACCATCGGTGCGGATATGGGGCCAGCTAAAGCTGCTGCCTTCCTCAGAGAAGTTTCTACTCGTGTAGTTGCAGGTAATGGTCTCTACAAGGCGATGCGCGTAGCAACGCTCTACGGCACGGGTAAGGCAGAAGATAGAGCGCAACTTAATCAGCTTGCCGCTAAAGACTCTTATATTAGAGACATGCTCGATTACATCGAGACTGGCGGCATGGTGTCCTACATTCAGGGCATCTCTCTGAAGTCTAACTTCCAGCGTCTGCACAAAGAGATCGGACGCTCGGGCATCATGAAGAAGAAGGAGCAGCTCGAACAGTTCCTCGACATCTGGAACGACATGTTCGAGATCGCCAGCCGCTCGGCTGCGTTTGCTGTTGTCAGGCAGAACACCTTGACCAAGCGTGGACTTACTGAAGCTACCGCTACACCAGAGCAGATGCTCGAAGTCAATCAGGAAGCAGCAGCCTACGTGAAGAACCTCGCCAACTTTGAGCAGGTTGGTGATCTTGGTCGTGGTCTCGGCGCTCTCTATATGTTTATCAGACCTGCGGCAACGGGCGCTGTGCGTGCAATTGAGGCAATTGCTCCTGCGTTTACTTTCAACATTGACGCGCTTGTTGATTCGTTGCCTGAGTCCATCAAGGGTAATGCGGCGGCTAGAGAGACGTTTATCAAGAACTTCAAAGAGCGTCAGAAGAATGCTCGGATCATGGCGACAGGTCTGACCGCGCTTGGCGCTGTTGCTTACTTGATGGCGTTGATGACTTCAGACGACGATGAGCTTGGGCGCAATGCTGTAGCTACGGATAACATGCAGCAATGGACTCGCTTTGCGCGGTTCCACATCCCGAGGAGTATCACTCGTGCGATGGGCATTCAGGAGCCTGTGATTCTTCAGATGCCGTGGGGCTTCGGTCTGGGTGCGTTCGCAGCGTCGGGTGCCCAGATGATGTCTGTGGTGGCGGGGTCCGGGCAGTCTCTTGGCGATGCGATGGCGAACATCTTTACGCAGATCTCGCTGGACTCGTTCATCCCCATCCCTGTCTCTCGTATGCCGGTCAAAGAAATGCCGCTTGAGTTCGTGCTTGACTCTGTGGCACCTAGCGCGGTCCGTCCTCTGCTAGAGTTTGCGCTCAACAAGAACGGTCTTGGTCAGGACATCTACAACGACCGCAACCGCAGGATGGGCGACGCATACACGGCGGGTGACAAGATCCCCGAGATGTATAAGGATGCCTCTGCATACTTTGCAGAGAAGAGCAACGGTAAGTTTGATATCAGCCCGAACTCGCTGTACTTCTTGGCTAACAGCTACATGGATGGTCCGTTCCGTATAGCTGAGGGGCTAACTGGTATCTATGCGTTGGGCAGCGGCGCGAAGGGATTCAACCCCAAGACTGACCTACCGCTCATGGGTTCGTTCTTCGGGGCGCGGTCCAATGTGGACTCGCGTGAGTTCACCGCTATCGAACGTAAGATTCAAGAGAAAGAGCGCATCCTCAAGATGTTCGACACGCAGCAGATGAAGCCCGAGATCGCGGCTCGCTACCGTGCAGAGAACCCGCTCGATGAGACCATCGTGCAGATGTACAACTCACAGGTTGGTGGGGAACTCAACCAGCTACGGCAGCGAGCAAACGAAGTGCGCCGCATGAGTGAGCTGTCGCAAGGTGATCGTAAAGCGTGGCTCGACACTCTGACTCTCCAGCAGAACATCATTAAGCGCCGGATGATCGAGACGTTCAAAGCCTACGGCGTAGAACCCTAACGGATTCTCCATACGCGAACGCCCAAGTGTTTGTCCTTGTGCGTGACGTAACACTTGACTCGGATACCGGCGCGTTTTGCGCCGGAGTCAATCGTGTAGATCATTTCCGCAGGACGCAGAGTAGGGACGAAGAAGCTATCCCCGATCTGCATCCATTGGAAAGGAAAAACCCACTCAGGTTCAAGTATCTGATTCGGTGCCATCAATAAGCTCGTCAGGTACTTCGGTCTTGAACCAATACAGATAAGCGGGGTCTACTTGGATCGCTGACTTCCAACCTGTAGTCAGCCTCCCCTTCTTATCGTCGATCAGCAATCCTCTTGCCTTCATCTCGAACTCAAACTCACGACCGCTGACGCCAAGCTCGTTGAGGTACTTCTTCAACTCCGTCTTAGAGATCTGCATCGTGCCTTCGTCACTTACGATTCTTCCGATGATAGAACCTCGTGGCTCCATCGTGACCGCACCGTTCTTGATGACAAGGAAGTTGTTGATGTGTTTATTAACGTAGTCACCGAGCAACGCGGAGTAGTCAGATCGGTTGATCTTCACTACCTTATCTCTAATCATGATTAGGTGCGCTGTGACTTCGTGATACACACGATCAATGTCTAGCGTGATGATGTTTTTCTCTGCTGCGAGTTCTCCCGCTGCGCCGAGCACGGACATGTAGTTATGGTGATAACGGTAGGGTGCGCCACCGCCGAAATCTTTCAGGATCTTCGTGTACCACTTCTCTATCAGCTTACGCATGGCGGGGTCGCCAAGCTTGAGCACTTCTTTGATGAACATCGGCCCAGCGTGACCGTAGTTGTAGTTGAAGGCGTCGAACACACGCATACCTAACTTAGCGCCCTCTACATTCTTCAGCAGGTCATGCTCAGTCACCATAAACTCTATGAGCCGCGCGGCCTCACCGTCAGGGTTGACCTTGAACGACTCCAGCTTGCTGATCGCTGATTGATTAGTAGTCATCAAGCAGATGAGTGACGCCGACATCTCGTGCTCACGTTCAGCATTGACAGACGCCTGCATCCTGATCTTTGTCTTTCCGTGAGAGACTTTGTGAATCAACTGCGACAGTAGCTTCGGGTCTTTGTTCGATATCTCATCAAGGCCGAACATCAAGTTATGCAGACCAAGGTAGCGACCTGTCAGACCGTTCTCTGTGCTTTCCATCACGCTCAGGTCTTTGGGGTGTCCGAATGCGCTTAGCCCTGCGTACATCGCGCCGGTCTTGGCACTACCAGAGAGTCCATGAAGGCAAATGCTGATGCCTGAAGTTGACGTATACGACATCAATGGGGACGCAAACCCACACAGCATAGCCATCGCGTGTAGCTCGAACCCCGGAGTGTTTAAGAAGTTAGCGCTTTCACGCCACGCCTCATACGTACCTGCTTTGTGCATGAGTTTAGCGATACCCCGCACGAAAGGTGACGACGGCGTTTCTATCTCTTCCCCACTCGGACTTATCTCGATGTTGCCAATGACAAAACTTTTCTTATCCCACTCTTCGGTATCGTGGGGATCAGCGGTCCAGCCCATCTGCATGCGCATGTTTTCTGCCTTGTTCTTTGATTGGAGGTATTGCCCCCACTTGATGATGTATTCCATGAGATACGGTACGTGGTGTGTGGCGACGAATACGCCGTTTGATGACATGAAGCCCTTGAACATCTCTACCGAGTACACCGTTTTCATCGGCATGAGAACTTCGCGTAGCGGGTCTTTGGGCAACACGATGCGTAGAACCAAGCACTCACCATCATGCTTGCTGTAGATTCTGCGGATCGCGTACATGTCATACGGAATCAGCAGGATGGGTGGGTCTTGTCTCTTCTGCCCATTCTTGGTAGTCGTCGGTGGTGGTATGTAGTAGATGCCTCCTCTTTCGCCACGGCGAAAATTCGTCATGAAGTCTGGGAGAGTAAAAATCTCTTCGGGATTCGTGTCTTGCCGAATTGGGTCCGACGAATCTGACGCGACGGTAAATTGCGCTGAGGTTTTAAGTTCTCTGGCAAGGACGATGGGGGTGGTGACGGTTCCTCGATGCGGGCACTTGTCGCACTCGCTGGGGTTATTGTTGATGAACCAATTACAGGTCTTTGGAGCAGAAATGCGACTTGCCTTCTGTTCTGTATCTTCATAGCTATAGTTTGGGTAATCCTCAGACATTAGATGAATTGCTTCTGGACCGTCATCACAGAACTTCGCTATAGACAGACCAGCCCACCACAGAGGTTCGGCCAAGGTAGCTGAGTTAGTGAGGATGTGCTTGATCTGAGCGCAGCCCTCGTCTGTGGTCAAACTCTTCTCTGCTAGGTGCTGGAACGTGCGCTTGAAGTTGTCCAGCTTGAGGATCGCCTTGGTATCTTCATCGAGCCCCTTCGATACAGCAGCGAGGACAGCCTTGGGTTCTTCTTCCGGTTCACCCAAAAACTCTTTGAATGCGTCGAACGAATACTCGATCAGCGTGTCATCAAGCACCGTCACAGCAGCCGGTGGAGTTGGCTTGTAGTTTGTCGAACCTACCCAGCGCATGATTCGCGCGAGGTCAGCAGGAGTAGCAACTGGATCAGACTTCAGATGCTCAAGGCACAGCTTCTTGAACAGCACCGCATACGGCAAGAACTGATCTGCGGGGATTTCCTCGTCAAAGATCCAGTACGCATGAATGCCTACACCAGAATCCACCTTGTACGGCGGCGGCAGATCAGCATCAGCGATGAACTTATTAAGCGCTTCGAGTGCTTCTTGCTTGGTTGCATAGCCTGTGTTCGTCTTGACTTTATCTTCCCCAACATCGAGATCGACAAAGAACGACTTATGGTAGACACATGACTTAGCGCTTCGTGAGTAGCCAGAGAACGTGCCCATAGCTACATACACATCTAACTTACCTGTTGCCTTCAACTTCTCCGTGATTGTGATTACTTCATCTAGGCTATCCGCAAAGTGATGGCGCAGTTGCTTGTCACTAGGCTTGCTCCTATCAAGCTCAGCAACACAGTACACACCACTCTTCGGCAGGGCTTTCTCATAGAATTGTTTTACCATTGGTGTAAAGGTCAAAAAAGGCGAGTTGCCTCGCCTTGTTGATGGGGATCAAGCCTCAAGAGGTCGGTTTACCATCTCCTCCAGATAGGCTTTCGCAGCGGCCTTTGTCTTTGCAGGAAGAATGCCTTTCGCGGTGTCGCTCTCTACCAGATCGGTAAAGACTTCTACTTTGTGCAGGTTCTTGATGCGGATAGGCTTGCCACGAAACCAACTGAATACGGTCATGCGCGACACGCCAAGGGCGAGAGCCACATACTTTGCAGGAAGGTTTGCGTTAACGCAAGCCATGCCGAGAGCGATGCCGGGGATGTCTGGGTCGCACTTCTTAAGCTCTGATATGAATTGGACACTGTAGGGACGTGACACATTTTTCTCCTCTGTGTCGGGCGGGGCCAACACTGGCCCCACCCTGACCATTACGACTTACGCGCCCACTTCTTCATCACGTTGCTCATGTCCACTTCCTTGTTATCGGAAGCGCTGAACGATGGTGATGCTTCGCGCTTAGTCGGTTGCGGAACGTCCTCGATCACATCCTCAGCAATCGGCTCGATCTTCTCAGTCTCCTGAGCATCTGCCTGATACACGTTCATCTTGATGGCGGCTTCTGCTGCGGGGCTCTTCGACTGACGAGCGATAACTGCGAGATCCTCATCCGGCGTACGTGCATGGACGCTGAACACAACCTTCGGCGTGGGGGCGTTCGTATCAAAAGACATCTTAGTGATGACACGACCTGCGCTGACGTTGTGTGATGCGAGATGCTGGATGTACGGACGGAACGGGAACTTGCCGTTGTCCTCTTTGCCGAAGCTCGACGTAGCGGGAAGAACCAACTGCATCACATCCCCAGAGGGATCGTTCGGCAGAACGACAGCAGTACGCCACGACAACTTGCAGCGGGTAGACGTACCGTTATCGCTAGAGCCTTTCACGCTGTTAGGGCAGGTGGCGCAGGTGAGCGCCGCCGGGTTCTTGACCTCAGCATCAGGCACTTCAGAGTTACTAGACCAACAAGCAGGACTGACCCGCTCGCCTTCTTTATAGCCCTTGTCATAGAACATGCGTGAAGGTTTGTGCGCCATCTTTACGAAGATGATGTTCATCGACCGATCTTCGATCTTGCCGACTTCCTTACCACCTGCATACTTACGGAACACGCTACCCTTGATAGAGATGCGCTTTGTACCACCCCTACCACCGGAGACGGCAAGGGTATCTTCATCGAGGCCGGTTTGCGCCAGCGTGGGGTCTTGCGACAGCAGGGTGACTAGATCGTTACTCATGGTTTTCCTCTTTACTTTGATGTGGGCTTACGAACAACTACGTCAAACTCACGCATGACGTTTACTCCGGGCGGCAGACCATCTTTCTCAAGCCGGTCGGCCATGTACTGCTTAAAGTTACCTTGGTGGATACGACGCTCAAGCAGATCAATAGCATCGTTATTAACCAGAAAAGTACGAAACGGATCCCAATCGTTGCAGAAGTACCGCTCGTTCAACTTCCTGATTACCGTGCCTTGCCCTGTCTTGATGCTGGAGGCATTCGTCTCGTTGCAGACGCCTAGCATGGCTTGCTTCAGGACTTCTTGATCCTGCTTCAGCGCCTCATCAGCCGCCTCGAAATCGTGGGCCAGTCTTTCACGTTCGGCCCTGATTGTCAAGTAAGACTTGACCATATCTTCTAGGGTGAAATCACTCAATTCCCATCTCCTGTTTGTACAGATCGACTAGTCCTGCATGGAGATCAACCTTGGTCTGGAGCATCTTGTAGAGCTTTCGCTCCACTTCCGAACCTTGCAGATGTACGACCAGCATGTTGTTCTTCTGACCAACACGGTCGATGCGGGCTATACATTGTAGATACGTTTCTACACTCATCACGGGGGACCAGAACACCACCGTATCGGCAGCGGTCAACGTCACACCATGTGATGCAGCTTGTGGTTGAATCACTAGGACTCGGGGGTTCTCTTGGGACTGAAAGCGGTTGATGATGTCAGCCCGCTTACCTGCTGATACTTCGCCGTTGATTACTTCATTTGTGACTCCTTTACTGGATAGGAAACTACTTACTAACTGGATGGTGTGCGTGTAGGGGACGAAGATGATTACTTTGTTCTCTGTCTCTTCAATGACTTCATACAGCGCGTTGAAACGTGGCGTGGCATCGAACTCTAAGACTTCCTTCTTGTCGGTATAGACTGCGCCCCCTGAAATCTGGAGCAACTTACTGAGCACGACTGCGGCGTTGGCTGCGGTGATCGTCTCCCCAGCCGCCTCGACTAGCATCTGTTCTTTGATTTGCTTGTAGTAGCGAGCAACTTGCGGTGACAGCGGTATCTCCCTTGTCTGATGCACGATGTCAGGCAGATCAAGGCATTGACGTTTCTCAAACCTAATCGCGGGTTGTAGCGCGTCATGCACTATCTTCTTTGCGTTAGGTTTGGGTAGGTACTTAAATCTAGACACTTGGTACATGACTGAATCCCTCCACGTTGTCTGGTACTTGGGCACGTTGTTTGGCGACACCAGCTTAGCCAGCCCATAAGCATCGACTGGAGACTGAGAGGCAGGTGTGCCGGTCAGCATCCATAAGCGCGTTGACGGTTTAAGAATACGGTTCAAGGTTTTCCATCGCTTCGTCGAAGGTGTTTTATATGCGTTTGCTTCATCGACGACAATTAGGTCAAACCCTACCTTTGCGATCTCGTCCTCTACCGTTCCCACCCCGTCATAGTTGATGATGACGAACTCGTAGGTTCCGTTGATAATTTTCTTGCGCTTCTCTGTAGCGCCATGCGCCACAGCGACAGTTCTGTGCATCGCTGTATTGAACACATCAGAGCGCCATGCGGTGTGCATGATCGAGAGCGGGCAGATGACCAAGACACGCTTGACCAGCCCTTGTTTCATCAGATAGTCAGCAGCCCAGACCACAGAAGAAGTCTTGCCTGTCCCTGCCTCGTTGAAGCAGAACCCACGATCCCTCATGGTCAAGAACGATGCGGTGGTGCGCTGATGCTTGAAGGGGGTGTACATCCCCGGCCAGTCATAGTCTCGTTCCATCGGTGAGGGAACTACATCACCAAGGACTCTAGATAGGAGCTGTGCTTCTCTTAACCCCCAATAGACAAGCAGCTCAGCGTGTCTGTCGTTCTCACGCAGAACTTCACAACGTTCAATGTGGCGCTGTATGTATTTGCTATCGTCTTTAGAGACGACAAATTTTAGTGCGACGTTATCGACTATCTGCATGTTGCCCTCAATGTACTGAATGAAAACGACGCCCCTTACGGGGGCTAGTCGGCTAGAACCGCACCGGAGAAGTAAAGTGCTTTCTAGCTGACGTGGTTAGGTGGGAGGAAATGAACGAACCCCCCTGCAACAGACTAAACAGCCTACTCACTCACGCCTAACAGTAGACTGCCTTTTGACTTACTTCATCGAACCATCAGACTTCCGAGGGAACGACCGATTCTTACTAGGTGACTGCAACTTGTAGCCATCTTTGTTAGAGCCACCCTTGCTGAGCGCTTTGACATGCGCGATGTCTTTGCCCTCTCGATCAACACCTTTCTCATCCAGAGTACGCCTAGCGCGTTGCCGTTCCATGCGGTTCTCATGCTCACCGCGAGCGACCTGCTGCTTATACTCTTTCTTGTATGGACGGGGCTTGTTGACGTAGGGCATGTTCCTGTTCCTTTAGATACCGGACAGCTATGTACGCTGCACGGGTATCTGCCACGATGTTGAGTAGGGTGTCAAGTGCCTCATCATAGCGCTTAGCAAGCAGCGCGTCATTAGTTTTTCGCACCCTGCTCTGGATGTTCAGGATGGGGTTGGAGTAATCAATCAAAGCATCGTCCTTCATCGGTTTCCTCTATGGTATTCACAGGTATTGACGGGGCACCAGCCACACAGCGGCGTTGATTTTGGGTTCCATACATCGTTTTTGTACGACTCTTCCAGACGCATGAGGTCAGGCTCGAATGCAGCCCACAGCTTAGGAATCTCTTCTCGTTTGTAGATCTCATCTACGAAGCTATTCTTAACAATAAAGAGAAGGCCAGCCTTCACGGTGTCTACGTTCGGGAAGTGCGCAAACGTCATCAGAGCCATCAGCTTCAACTGCTTAGTGTCTGGGTAACGGTTGCTCCCGGTCTTGTAGTCCACGATGTACGCCAGCTTATCCTCTTCATCAATTATCAACAGATCAGCAATCCCCCGTACCCAGCGATTCTTATCATGGAACCCGCAGGGCGTCTTGTCTACAGTCAGCGCCATCTCGTGCTCGGGATAGCGGACACCGGGAATCTCCATCAAACAATCAAGAATCTCTTTGTACTGTTTGTAGTTCTCTAGTAAGGGTTTACCCTCACGGACATAATCTTCTAACGCTTTATGAACCTCTTGGCCATAGAGGATCTGCTGCGTCATCGACTTGGTGAAGTTCTTGAGTACCTTGACCTCACTATATTGACGTGGACAGTTGACGTAATCTTTCAGCGCGGAGTAAGACCATGTGTACATAGATAAGCCTCGTTATGGTTTACCTATGGTAGCACCCTTTATCCGCACTCACCATAGCGCTTAGCCGACTTCACCTCACAGGTGATCGGTAGCCGCATCCACACGCCACCTCCGTCTTTCATTTGCGCCCAGTCAGGTGGTGTAGACATACACTCCGCGACGTAAGCCTTGGCCTCCTCTAGCTCTTCGTCTCGCACAACCAGTACAGCCGCATCATGCACGGTCATGGCTACGGGGTAGCGCATCTGTATGCGAAGCATCTGCTCACCCACGATGATCTTAGCTAGGGCTTGCACCACATTCTCCACCACCATGCCACCCCAGATATCGACTGATCCTTTGCGGGATTTATATCTGTAGCCGTTCGTGTTGTTAGATTCGAGATTGGGATATCTGATGTAGAGCCCATTAGGCAGACGGATGCTCTGCCGGTCTATCAGCACACAGCGATGCTCCCCAAAGTAGTAGGCTTCGCTCTCTGGGTCCCAGCCTATCAAGTCCTTGATGAGCCGATCTGCCATCTTCCACAGATAGGTGATGTTGTGGTTGACATGCCGGTATAGATCCACAAGACTCTTTGCCTGATCGTCCGTGAACATAACCTTTGGTGGGGTGGTAGCCAGCGTGTGCCTTAGCTTTAATGCTCCAGTCCCATAGCCAAGACCGAGAACGCAAGTCTTACCGACGAACCGCTCGACCGGATCATCTTTAGTGATCGTGCGCCTGTAGACCTTTGACGCAAAGATCGAATACACATCCTCGCCCCTGCTGAACTGCGACACGACATCTTCTTGCCCTGCCAGCCACGCGAGCACCCGCGCCTCGATCTGCGATGAGTCAGCGTTGATGATGCTGTAGCCCTCTGGCGCGACGATGGCGTTCTTCAGCGTTTTCTTCTTCTTGTCACGGCTCGGCAAGTTCTGGAAGTTCACCTTGTCCATCCCCGCCCACCTGCCCGTGTGCGCCCCGTAGTACTTCAGCGGCACAGGGATCTTGCCCCTGTTCCTAGCGCCCATGTCGATGAATCTCTGTATGCGAGACTCCTCAATCGTAGACTTAGTACCAAGACGGACAGCGCACAGTTGTTGTATGACCGGGTTCGGGTGCTCTTGCAGAGCGATGAACCCCTCGTCAGTCTTGGCTAGTGCAAACGTAGGCTTACCCGTCGTAGCGCTTACCTTTAACGGAGGGTCAACCCCGTGCTCCTCCAGCACCGCTGCGAACTGCTTATTACTAGCGAGCTTTTTCCTTACCTCTTCCTCAGAGTTGCAGGACATAGCACCCATCAGACCAGACAACAGAAGTTTCTTTTCTTGGCCAAGCTCTTCCAGTCGAGCGTTGAGCATTGCGTCATCTATTTCGAGTACCGGCTGCGTGTACATCCGCAACGTCATGTCGATGAGTGCGAACTCATCTGCTGGGAATCTTTTAGCCAAGATATGAAACAGCGTGTAGGTTAGCTCAACGTCGTTCCGGCAATACCGTCCATAAGCTTCTAGCTCTTGTGGAGTGAAATCTTGTTGGCGTTTACCCTCTGCACGAATAACCTCATCACCCTTCTCTCCGATCCTATAACGGTCAGCCAGCGCAGCGAGTGACCCTCCTGCGTCTACACCATGAAGAGCGCGGGCCATGCCCAGCGTATCGAGCATGAATGATGGGTTGACCCCGTATATCCACGACAGAATAGCGCCATCGAACAGCGTGTTGTGACAGAGAAGCATCGACCTATCCCAAGGTAGATCTATTAGATATTCTTTAATGTTCTCTGTTACCCACACGCTCTCTCCGGCACCGACCTTTACACCTACACCGACCACCTCAAAGCGTGAGTCACGGATGTATTCCTCTGTTGTCTGAGTCTTAAATCCGAGACCGATTTTTCCATCGTAGTAAGTCTCGAAGTCTAGTGTGATGATATTCATAACGTAGCCTCCCCTACCTCAGTCATCATAGCCGCGAATGTGGGGGTAGCTTTGCGTTGCTTTGGTTGGCGGTCCGATACGGGGGGCGGGTTCAATACGGGGTCGTACTGGAGCGGGTGGCTTGGGAAGGGCCACATCGTAGTTCCATTGCCAGATGTTTTTCCCGTTCTTGGCTTTCGTCCTTGTGATTTTTCCTTCACGCTCTAGCTCTCCCATTGCATGATTGATTGTGGTGACGTTGACCATGAAGTATGCGGCTAAGGTCGCGGTGTCAACGGTTTTCTTGCGGGACTGCATGAACTTCTCAAGCTTCTGTTTCGTATTCATTTCTGGTTCTTTGATTACTTCGATGGTCGTAAACTCATGGCCGCATGCGCGGCATGTCCGGTGTCTCACACAGCCTTTGTTCTTGCTGCGTGTTTCACCTTGGCACTTAGGGCATAGCATCAGGTATTACCCCAAATCACGGAGCTGAGTGTAGGCACTGCCGCCTTCTTCATATCCTTCCTCGAACCCACTCATGGCGCGTACCCATCCGAAATGACCTTCGCCTTGGCTTCCTCTATCGCACCAATCAACATCAGCCGATCAGACACCATCGACGTTTTGATCTTGAACTGACCGCGATCTTTCCAGAACGACAGAATGATCACCGTGTCTGGGTTCTCGTCCATCACATCTTGCAGCGCTTCTTGTGCGGATTCTTTGTATTGGTTTGGAATGTCTACGGGTTTCAGTGCGCTCATCTCACACTCCTATCCGGATCTGGCAGACGCCGTTCTCAAACTGAGGGGGCCATGTGTAGACAACTCGATCAATAGTGGGTGGATCAATCGCAATCTGTAGTCTGCGCTGGCACTTTTCACAGGGAGGCATGGGCTTCCCGGTTTTCTCATTGCCCCACTTGAGGCCGTGACATCGCGCTACGTCATAAGGCAAACTCATTCTTCTTCCTCCTCTTGCTGTACGTCGTATTGGTTCTTCAGGCGATACCAAACTCCGTAGTTGTAACGGAAGGCTCGTCGGTCTGACGGGTCGTAGCCATTGATGATGCTCGGTGATTCACTTCTCATCGTCTCCAATAGCTTCATACGAAAATGGCTAGGCTCCATGTCCAGCCATGTCGCATACTCGTTCAGTCCCGGCAAAGTCTCATCAAACAAAAAACGCATAGCAGTAAATGCCTCAGTCGCCATCGGAATCTTCGGGCGCTCACCCTTGACCGGCTTTGGCGGTCTGATACATGAATCGGCTACGGCGAGTAATACCACCGTAGCCAATAAAGACCTACACGCTTTGTTCTGCGCGTTGTCGTCATCAGTCATTAACGTACTCGACCTTCCAGACGATCAGCGACAAGCTGCGCATAGCCCGCAATGTCACGCCACGAATCAACGTAGTCGGGATCACCGTTCACCACCCTTGCGATCTTGTGCGCGATCATGGACAGAGCTTCCAGTTGATCTGGCTCGAACTTGTGGTCTTTACCCTTAAGACGCTCGTTGATGACTTTCTTGATAGCTTGAGAGAGCGCGGCCTGACCCATGAAAGTACCGTAGGTGCTGTGCCTCGTGTCGAGCAGCGTATCAAGTTCAGTCGTCGTGGTCTGAGTCTGAAGCACAGGCTTAACCTCTTCATCCGGCAAACCTTTAAGCCACTCAGAGATATCAATGACAGGCTCTACCACCTTGGGTGTCTCAACATGGAACTTGGTCGGATAGATCTCTTCCCGCGTCGCATACCTATACTCAACAGCTAGCTGACGCAAACGCCATATCGACGAATGCTTAAGCTTAAAGATCTTCATCAGCTCGTTGTTGGTGACATCCGGCTTGTCCTTGATGATCTTAATAAGCTTCTTGATCTTGTAGATCGTTTTGTACGACAAAGACCTGATCGGTTTTGCGGGGTCGATGGTGATGGTTACGTTATCCATTTAGATTCTCCGTGGTGGTTTGAGCAATGTCGCGGTTGTGTTTGAACATGTAGTCATCTCGATACTCAGTAGGCGGTCTCCAGCCGTAGCGCCGCCAGACCTTCTGTGCATCTCCGTGTGAAGTCCACACGAATGGGTACGGTGGGTCGCCCACCATGATCTCTCCTTCTCTGTCTTTCATGGTTTCTCCATGTGTCGTCTTACTTCTTCGATGTTGTTCTCGTTGATAATCATTGCGATGCCGCCACACTCAACGATGCGGCGAAGGTTCATGTGTTGTAGTGCTGTGGCTACTCCCTTTCCGGCTTTGCACTCGATGCCGTAAAACCTTCCGTTATGACAAACAATGAAGTCAGGCGCACCGGAGTTACCGTACCCGCCCGTCACAGGCATGACGTAGTACGCGCTAAACTCATTGAGGATCTTCCTCACCTTCTCTTTGACTTTGTTTTCTGGTGTACTCATAGTCGGCTTCTGGTTCTAGCTTCCTTGTTGTGTGCTGTGACAAATTTGTACTCCGCGATGGGCGTACCGTTATCACCTCCGCGATAGGCCAGCAGTTCTTCATAAGACATCACGAAGCAGTAGTACTCGTGAGAGCGCCACCCGATGTCATCCATCGCCTCGCCTAGTGAGTTCTTGTAGACCTCGTTGAGCGGCGGCGGTACGGTGTGAATGAAGTCAGGCGGGGCATTCCTGTTATGTCCTTCAGCGTAGGTGTCGATTGCCATCATCTTGAATCGCAAGTCATCCGGTAGCGTCTCGTCGTTAAAGACTCTCACAAACCCATCGCCTACGAACATCACATACTTCATGGTCGGGAACGGTTGCCGCATCATCACTACTCGATACATGCCCTCAAGCGTTGGATGTGAGATTGGCGTCAACTGCCCTGACGTTCGCGTCATGTGCGCAAAGAGATGTGGATCTTCTTCGTTGTTTGTGTTCCCTCTGATTTCTCTCGCCATATTCTTAAGAGCGGCTGACAGAGCCATCTCCGTTATGTAGTCGCCGGAGTTATTACTCATTCGTGGGTTCCTTAGCAGCAGGGGTGAAGTACCAACAGCAATTGAAGTCGTCCATTCGGAAGTAGTAGGTCACATACGGGATGGTCTCGTCGTAGTGGTCTCCGAAATTAAAGAAGCCACACATACGTTCACTTCCTCTGTTCTCTTGCTCGCTCTTGACCTTGGTCATCAAGATGGTAGGCGTAAGCTCAGGGAACTTCTCCATCAGCTCATCTAGATTAAAGACTAATTGAAAGGGCTGAAGCACCTCGAAGTGATTGAAATTAACTTCGGTTGGTTTAGGCAAGATCTTCCCGACAATCGCTCTACTAGAACCGTGATAGACACCGATAGCCCACAGAGGAGACTTGTAGATCTCATCCGTGCGTTCTTTCTGTAGCTTACGGGCTACGTCAGTAGCATCGAACTCTTCCAACAGTCGCTTGCATTCTTGTACATCAAGATCGTAGCGCGGTCCATTGGGGTTTTCCCCTACTGCTCGTTCGAGCAGCGCATGAACCACGTCATAGTCCTTGTCCCTGACCTGCTTGCCTTGATACTTGACAGAGTTGTCCACCATGCGTCTGCTCGAAGCCAGCGCATTCATGTGATGTGCTGTCAATAGTTCTTCAGTAGCAAGAGCGTTGTATTTCTTAATGAGGCCAGTTACCAACCCCACGGTCTTGCCTGAGAGCGTTGACTTGTCCGTCTGGTCAGAGCCTCTAGACTTCTTAAAGAACGGCGAGTAGTAGTGGAACTTCTCTCCGTCATGCCATATATTGCACACAGCCATGCCGCTGGGGTGCGCCATGTGGATGATATTTCGACTAGATGAAAGCCGCCATATCTTCAGGCCGAACTTGAAGTTAAGCTCACGCATCAATGGCATGGCGGGGTTACTCAAGAGGCTACGCTCTGCCTCTTCGGTGAGGCGACGACCGAGTAAGTAATTAGACATGCTGCTTCTCCTTGGGTTGAATTCCAACTAACATTGAATCGGGATGCCGCTCACCTAACTCGTAGGCGGTAGCATTGGTTATATCGGTGAACCTGTGACTCTTGATATCTCTCTTGAATCGGCTGATTGCCATGCTCGTGAGACTTGGTACATCAAAGCTCTTGTATATGTGCTGGTTCTGAATGACCCGTCGCACTTCGTAGGTCGAGCGATATAAATACATCGCAAAGGCTTCCATATCTAACCCTTGATCTACAAGAGCGTCGATCTCGTTCATAGTGGTTTCTTTGTACCATGAGTAGCTCCTGTCGTGAGCAGCGAAGTCAACTCCGCAGTCAGTTAGTACGTCTTTGATTAGCGCATAGAAAGACTCATCGGTCATGCTGCTGAACATGGATGCGCCGAAGTTCAACATGGTCTTGTACTTGGGCATCATCTCGTTCAACTTCTTTCTGGATAACTCACGAGCGACCACCTCGTACTTTGACTTGCATTCTTCTGTGGGAAGAAGCGTATCTAGATCAAGCTTGAGTCCATCGAACACCGGGACAGAGTAGTTCCTCGTGTGCCATACAAACCCACCCCGACGTTTCCTATGCGCGAATGACCCACCACGAAGCACATGGTTGAAGCTGTTGCATGTGAAGTTGTGCCACTCGTGCTGCCCCCTCAGAAACTCGATTGAATTGTCAGGTCGCACGGTCGCTGCGTGATACAACCGCTTGCGTGAAATGAAGTGAATGTTGTTTCGCGTCTTGTCTACTTCTACGATATTTCGCGTACCGACAGTCACCTTACCTTTTCGCAGCATCTTGATGTACATATCTTCAGGGATCTGCTCTTCATCCCATCTATAACCCACGAAGATCTTGAAGCTTCCGTCCTCCTCCCTTGTGAAAAATCTATCTCGCAGATAGCCTCCCGCACCGTTGGGGATGAGGTAGTAGCGGTTGAAGGTGTTAGCGATGGGACGCCTAACACGCGAGAAATACACCATGTTCTCGTACGACAAGACGAATGGTTCATTCGATTCCACGTTTGCTCTCCTGATCCAGTACATTGATCTGCTCCTCACGACTTACTCTTGACTGAATTTAACTTTCTTACCGACCGGCGGCTCGAAGTAATTTGATTGAGTGACCAACCACAGCGTCGGACTACTGATCGACCATACCGGATCGCCCTCGACATAACCATCGGTGAAAACCATTACGCAGTCTGCGCTGAGCTGTTGCTCATTGATGTATTCGCTGACACACCCGACCCGAGTACCGCCGCCACCCATCGGCTTCAAGATCTCTCGCAGAGCGCCATACTTACCTGCGTCGATCACCTGCTTGCCATGCACTTGGGTATCCCACCACAGCACCACCACTTCATCGGGCTCGCAGGTCTCGCAGATGGACGACAGCTCGGTAGCGAACTCCGTGATCTGATCTGATCCAATAGAACCCGAGGTGTCGATAGCCACGATGATCCGACCGATTGTCTCGTTCTCCACGGATGGAGTGATGAAGTCATTAGCGAGACTGCGACGGTTCAACTTGCGCCACGTGTACTCGTCCTTGCCTTTGATACTTGATGTCACGAAGTCACGCAGCTCGTCACGCCAGTTGATCTTGGGAGTGAGCAGGTCTTGGATCTGCCGAGGTACGTTTGCGCCTAGCCTACCTGCAAGGATGCCACCTTCGCGCAGCGCTCTGTCAATAGACTCGCTGAGTTCCTTAGCTTCTTCTTGGGATAGACCCTCGACCAACTTCTCAAAGTCGTGCTCGTCACCCTCCCCTGCGCTACCCCTGAAGTCGGTATCACCATCGAGATATTTATCAGAGGGCTTCCCTCCCTGCTCCTGCTCTTGGTCGCCACCTGACCCTGACTCACCGTCATCGCAAGGCTTGCCCTCCTGCGGCTTCTGCTTCTCACGTTCCTTCTGCTTCTTACGCAAGTAATCGTAGACCTGACGCATAGACCAGTTACTAAACTTCGCGTCATACACGCCACCCTTGGGCAGCGTGAGCAGCGGCTCCCTCGAACTACTAGAGACTGTATCGGTGATGTTCATGATGATGTCGTTCACCACGAAGTCAGCCGCTACGTTGGCAAGCTTCTTGTCCTCCAAGAACATTGATTTACCATGCGTGAGGTGCTTCAGCGCGACGTGCAGGTTCTCGTGCAGGACCAGCGCCCGCCGCTCAGGATCGGTGAGATCCTTCAGGAAGGAAGCTGAGTATTTCTTATTGACGCCATCCGTATACGCTGTGAACGGCGCGTTGACCACTTCGCTCTTACCCATCAAGATCACACCAGAGTACAGCGCGGTCTTGGGGTGACGCATCAGCGCGAGGTGCGCTTTCTTCAGGGCAATAGCTTCCTTGCTCATGTCGTTAGACATGTTGCTTCTCCTTGCAGTTGGTTAGAGAGTTGCTTAGAACATGACGTGATTGTCGAGCGCCCATTTCTTGATCTGCTCGTTGCGAGCAGCAAGCTTCACCATCCGGGGGCTACGCATACACATAGTGAAGAAGATAGACTGAATCTCTTGGCTAGGGATCTTGTTGACGAAGATCATAAACTTGTTGAGGTCATCGTGCGTGTCCAATACATCCACAGCCTGAAAGAGAACCATGAGCTGAGCTGCGATCTCCTTCGGTACGGGCGTACCGTCAGGGTCTTTCACGATCTTGTCAGTCGGCACGACAGACCGCTCAACAGCCAAGAACGCAGCCATGTCCCCTGCCGCAGCCGCGCCGATAGTACCAGCGAGACCAGCGTGTAGCGCGTTGTCCGTCAACACATCTCGCTTCTTCACAATCACGTCGCACTTAGCGAGCGAGCGCGGAGAGCAGAAAGACTTGGGACCATTGGGCTTGAAGATGTACGGGTTATCTTCCTGATCCTTGTCGAGATACGATGCCATGCACTTGGGATACATAGCGACGAACGCACGGACGGTACGCGAGATGCCGTTGGGGTTTGCGTAATTAGTAAGCCACTCCATCGCAGTTGGTTTCTGCATTCTCACAATACACACGCGATTACCCAGATGGGCGAGCATGTTGTCACCCACACCGTCGCTCTCGTTGTTGCTCGTCGCCATGATGATTGACCCATCAGGCAGCGGCTTGTCACCCGCCATGTGTTCGAGCATCAGTCGGGTAAAGATAATCTGCAAGAGCTTGGGAGCTTTCATCACCTCGTCGAGCAGGATGAACTTGGGTCGGTTTGCGCTTGGTCCGGTGAGTTTCAACAGAGACGACACGTAATACTCAAGGCTCTGAGTCGTGTGGTTCGGGATCGTCATGCCGATGTCCTGCATATCTTTCACAGGGCAGTCCACATAGATGTAGTCGTACTTGTCGTCCGGGTAGTGCGTCGTGTCCCGTGCGTTACGCCACTTATCACCCATGTCCTCAGCGATCATGCCGAGGAGGGAAGTCTTACCGCAACCGGGTTCGCTCTTGACCATAACGGTCAGGTCAGCGCCCACAGCGGGGATGAAGGTACGCAGCTCCGAGATGCTCATGGTTTTCTCGAAGTTCAGGGTCGTTGTCTTGGACATGTTGCTTCTCCAGTTAGTGAGTGGTTTAGATGTTGACGTTGATGGGTGCGAACAAAGACAGAATGTCGTCGATGTCGCTCTTGACGCTGTGCCGTACAGCCTCGCTATCACGCAATGATTCTGCGTCTACACTGGCAAGAGTCTGAGATAGTCGGCGTCGTGCTTCTTCAAGCTCCTTGTTGTTGGTGAGATTGAACTTCTCAAACGTCCTACAGAACTCCTGTGCACGCTCGATAGTGCTGTCGAAGATCTTGCGCTTCTTAGTCTTGATGACCTTCTCGCCATCCTTGGTCGTCGTCTCAACCTCGTCGTACCCGCAACAATGACTGATGCTCTCCATCACCGTGATGAATCGCTCTGCTTGCTCACTCATTATGTTGTTTACGATATCGTTGAGTTGGTTGCTGTATGTCTTATGAAGATCATCAGCGAGTTCTTGTGCGAGAAGATTCCTAAAGTCGTTCTGCGGCACGTCGTATGTGTAGAGCTTGATCTTGGTCTTAGCCCTGATGTAGTCCACGTCCGGGTAATCCGCACGGTTGAACGCCGTGCCTTGCTTGAACGCCATATCACTAACAATCGACGGGTATGCGTCATAGAACTCCTCAGCCAGCTTAGTGAACATCGCTTCGTGTTCAGCGAACTCCTGCTTGAACCTAGATACATCCACGGTAGCCACATAGCGCAGCGCATCGTTGAAGGTATACGTCCGACGCTTAAGCCAGTTATTTACCGTCTGACGGTAGTTCGACAGCGCTTTGTGCTTGGGATGATCCGCGAGCAGGTTGCGCGTGACCTTAGCTGCATTCTTATCCGCACCGATACGCTCGGTGACATCAGCGGACAGCTCTGCGCTTTGCTTGGTTGCACCCCACAACGACATGGAGATAGACACGCAAAAGCCAGAGGAGGCAAGCGAGATCAGGTGCTCGGGTTTCTTGAGTTCGACTGCGGTGTTGATCGACATATCCATGACTGAGTTCCTTTCTTCAGGGTCAAGACTGTTGTTGAACTGAACGACTAGAAAAATTTGCTCTACCACTCTATAAGTATACCATGATTTGACATATAGAGATGGGTTTATCAAACTTTCTTGAGACTTTTTTAGTTAGGGTTTTTCCTACTGGACGCCCCCTTCTGAATCTGCTGCGAGCAGCACGAAAGCGTCATAGGCTGAACCTAGTGCCTTCATGTAGTCCTCTTTGCTGATCTCCAGAACCACGGTCAGCTTTGCGATGATCGTGTAGAGAACACTCAGAACAATCTGAGGTTCGTAGTCGGACAGCAAAATCATGATCTCGTGGTGCAAGAACTTAATTGCATCGGGCGTGTCCTCGCCTCGGATTTCGGATTTCATAGTGGTTCCTTTCAGTCGGTGTACGGGCTAGAGATGGGGTACAGAAATACGTCGTGATTCCTGAAGTCGTTGTGCCGCAGGAAGTCTAAGATCCTACGCTTTGCTGAGCGTCTGAATTTCCTTTCATTAGCGTTGCGTTTATCGGCGGTCCTGCCCATGTTGCACATACGGCAATGGCAAGACTTGTGAAGCGTAGCCTTCATCACACCACCCCCAAGTTGTACAGGACGATCCATAAGTTAATCGACCACACGATCACATTCAAGCCCGTGAGCAGCACGATGTCTGTTGTTAGCGGGTTCATTTGTGAAGCTCCTTGAGGTTATCTCTGACCCATGTCACAAGCAGATGGGCATCCAGCGCAGCGTCTTTCACGCCCTCGAAGTAGTCCGGGCTGAAGTCGCCGGGGTTGTCGAGGTAGTTCTCCGTGTCTCGGGCGATGCACAAGGTCAGGTTTTGCAGGTGACGCAGCGCGTCGTGGATATTGTCAGGCCGTTTCATTCTTCGTCCTCTACGTCAAGAACCATCTTTGCCTCCCAAGCGTCAGCTCCCTTGCACTGACGCTCAGCCCATGCGATAGCATCTTTCTCATTCATGAAGCTACCGTACACCTCACAGGGTTCGTGATCGTGATAGACGACCAACACCCAGACCTCAAGACCTTTCATCTGATTCATTTTTGTTCCTTCCAACCGTAGTTGAGCACCTCTGCGCTGCTCGTGATGTGTGAGTAGTGATCGTCCATTGCACGATGGATAGCTTCTGCATCCTTCTTAGACAGGTTGCTGAAATACAGCACGATTTCTTTTTCTTCTTGACGCAGCGTGATGTGCGCTGAGTATTTGTTCATTTCTTCACCTCACTTAGTTACGAATCTGAAACACGTTAGACCCGCATTGGGTCACGACCTCGCCACCGGCCAGCATCCACTCGAATGTCTGGCGCACGAACTTGTCGTCTATAGCTTCAAGACTTTGGTACTCACGGACATAGGCATCCGACGGGTAGCGTCGTGCCGTTGACCAAGAGTTAGGGCGTGTCCACTCCCCTGTGTAGTGATGCACAAACATCATTCCATCACCTCTTTGGTTTCGTCATAGTGCTTCCATGCCCTGCAAGCAGGGCAGTCAGAGTCGAAGTCGGGGCAACGCTCTCCCCAGTAGTCCTCCATAGTCACCCTTGCCAACAGCGGCGGCTTGAATTCGGTCCTGTCCGTCTTGGGATCAAAGAGTCTTATGGCATCGCCTGTGCCGTACTCGGGGATGTTCTCAGGGATCACCGGGGTCTCAAGCAACCACTTCATCCACTCTTCTCTGGTTGGTTTCTTAATAGTCATTTCACTCTCCATTAAAGAACTAAATCTTGGTTGGTGTCGTTGTTGCGCACGTAGTCAAACCCATCGTTGACCGTATACGACGGTGTGCCCATTTTCTCGGCAAGCTCTAACGCTTCCTCGAAGGATTCAGCCTCCACCTCGAACACTTGCACCAGCCTTGCGTGTACCTCGTATCGTTGCTTCATTTCACTAGCCCTCCTTTGTTGTTTATACCGAGCAGGTCGGCACGGTTTGTCATAAGCATGTAGTTGCTCTTGTGCATGGGAGCCACACACCACGACCGCCGCTCTGCCTTAGAAGCCAGTTCCCCACAGATGAGGCACAGCGAGTAGCCCAGCGCAGCGCGTCGGGCAGGAAACAGCGAGGAGCCAACCTCCTCGCCGCAGTCCTTACAGTCTTCGATCTCAAGAGTCATAGGCTTAGTCATTACCGAACCTCCACGAACCCGCACACCATGATCTCGTAGGTATAGGGCGAGTCGGTGTACCCGCCATGCTCTCTGATTTGAGCTTCATTGCAGATATTCATGTCTTGTTCCGCAAGATCGGGATTTGTGTATACAGCGAGCGGGCGACCGCACTCCGTCAGGACGTAAGCGGTCTTGGGTGTGGGTACGGGGTTAGGTGTTTTGGGAAATGAGTCGATCATGATTTCTCCGTCATGGGTTTGATAGTGGATGGGTGGGGTTGATGGGCAGCGATTAAATGGGGCTGAATGCGCTGTCGTCGTTGTCGTAGAACCAATCGGCATGTCCGTATGCACCGCCGCAGTCGAACGAATCGCCATCCTGCGATTCCTCAAGGCCAGCTTCTTCAAGGGAAAGAATCAAACCTTCCTCTCGTGCACGATCTTCCCAATTGGCCTCGTCCACTAGGTCGAATTCGACGACCAGATAGGTGTTGGTTTTGAGCACCGTGGGGGCGGCGGGGTTGGCGGGCTTGTTGATGCGCTTGGTGATGTGCGATCTCATGTTCTTGCTCCTCAAGACAGTTAAGTTGAGATGTTCATGTAGGCAAAACGCTCTACATATTTCTATTATACCATTACTTGACATATAAGGGGCGCTTTAGGTGAAAAAGATGGGGGTAGGGCAGGGGTAGGGGTATGTTTCTTAGTTAGTGATCTTGAGCTAGAAGAAGTCTAGATAAAGAGTTTGTTCTAAAAAATGGCTTGTTCTAAACCCCCCCCTTAGAACAGAAATTGCACCAAGTTGGGGAAAAATGCTGCGGTGCGGAAAAAGGGAGATTTGTAAGTGCTTGAAATATAAGAAGTTTTTTTTTTTTTTTTTTTTTTTTTTTTTTTTTTTTTTTTTTTTTTTTTTTTTTTTTTTTTTTTTTTTTTTTTTGTGTTTT